>Ga0209211_10007035_pt1 | contig 15963 bp, 18 predicted proteins | sample RifGroA2_FD_183992 | JGI IMG/M metagenome (GOLD analysis project Ga0209211, IMG submission 183992) | Groundwater microbial communities from Rifle, Colorado, USA - Groundwater A2 (SPAdes) (version 2) | ecosystem: Environmental > Aquatic > Deep subsurface > Groundwater | place: Rifle, Colorado... | reverse complement strand
GGTGAAAATACAATACCGGTGAAGATGCCGGTTACCTGCAGCTAGACGAAAAGACCCTAGAAGCTTTACTGCAGCTTGATATTGCTTGTATGTTTATTATGCGTAGCGTAGACGGTAGGATTTGAAGCCCCGATTTCGGTCGGGGTGGATCCGACGATGAAACACCGTTCTTAATTGATGTACCGGCTAACCCCGAAGGCAAAAACTACGGGGAACATTATCTGGTGGGCAGTTTTGGTGGGGCGCTATCCTCCTAAAAAGTAACGGAGGAGTCCATTAAGGTCGGCTAGGCGCGAATGGAAACCGTGCCGATAGTGTATGGGCACAAGCCGGCTTAACTGTAAGACGTGCATGTCAAGCAGACGCGAAAGCGGGGCCAAGTGAACCGATGGTTCGCATTAGATGCGGCCAGAGATTAACGGATAAAAGCTACTCTAGGGATGGACACTGAAATAAGTGTCTTGTTGTCCTACTCCACAGTAATGTGGAAGAAGTATGGCTTATAACGGAGAACTAAAAACTGGTCTTTCCCTAAATCCACTATTGTGGAAGGGTTTTAAGGTTTTTGGAACACCGTGGGAAGTCGAGAGAATTAATTAAAAAATATAGTGAAATTAACTAAACGGCAGGAATCTATTCTTTTGGGAACTATTCTCGGAGATGGGTATCTGCAAAAAACGGGCGTGAAAAATGCTCGATTGAAGCTAGAACATGGCGATGCGCAGAAAGAATATCTAATTTGGAAGGGAAAACAATTTCCCAAATTATTTTTGGGAAAACCTGTTTATCTTGAACGAGTTCATCCAAAAACAAATCACGTTTACAAATATTGGCGTTGGCAATCAAATTCAACACCGGTATTTGGCGATTGGCATCGTTCGTTCTACAAAAATGGTAAAAAATATTTACCAACTGACCTAATAAAATTATTGAGTCAGCCACTATCTCTTGCGGTTTGGTATATGGATGATGGTTATTTTCATCATCTTAATCACAATCGCCATAGTATGATCTATCTCGGAAGGATTTCGTTAAAAGAAGCGAAAATTGCCGAAGAAGCGATTGCTCGCAACTTTAATATCCAACCGAGGGTGTATGATAAGAAAAAGAAAGGTTATGCGCTGTTTTTTCCGGTCGTTGAAACGAAAAAATTACACGACTTGATAAGACCGCATATGCTTTCTATTTTCAATTACAAACTATATTCTCTTTGACCCCGTAACGACTTGCCCGTTTTTTGCGGGCAGAGTATTCGTTTTAAACGAATACTAACACGCCATCTCCCGATGTTAAATCGGGATGAAGATATAGTCTAATACAAAAAAGTATTGAACAGGCTAGTTCCGCCCAAGAGTTCATATCGACGGCGGAGTTCGGCACCTCGATGTCGGCTCAACATATCCTCCTGCTGGAGAAGGTGGGAAGGGTTTGGCTGTTCGCCAATTAAAATGTTACGTGAGCTGGGTTCAGACCGTCCTTCGGCGAAAAAATATTTCGCCTCAGGACAGTCTGAATCCACTTCGCAATTTAAATCTTTTCGTCTTAGAAAATAGATAGTAGAACTGATCAAATCACGGCGGTCATCTTGCAAATTGAAAATTAAAAAATCAAAATGCAAAATGAAGAAGCTGATAAAATCGGTAAATTCCTAAAAAGGAGAATACCGAGCCCCGATGAACATCGGGGCGTAGAGACTAAACATCAGCCCCAATAACGTTTCCTGATAGAACGTTTGGGAAGTTATAGTCCAATGCCACGAGTAATTGTGGGTATCATGCGTGAGACAGGTTGGTCTCCTATCTGCTGCAGGCGTTGATTCTTGAGGGGAGTTGCTCCTAGTACGAGAGGACCGGAGCGAACGAACCGCTGGTGTATCGGCTGTCTTGCCAAAGGCAACGCCGAGTAGCTATGTTCGGAACGGATAAATTCTGAAAGCATATAAGAGTGAAGCCGTCCCCAAGATTAGGAATCGTTTGAGGCCCCTGGAAGACTACCAGGTTGATAGGTCCTAGGTGTAAGCGCGGTAACGCGTTGAGCCGAGGGATACTAATTCGCCGATCCTGTTAGGAAACTTGGAAATCACCCCAAAGCAAAACAAGAGTTTGCTTGGGCAAGCATTTTTACTTGAAAATTTTGTCACGGAATCATAAGGTTCAATGTTGTAGTCTGGTGATTTGACGCCATGGAAACACCTCTTCCCATTCCGAACAGAGCAGTTAAGCATGGTAGTGGCGATGGTATCTCGATTAATTTCGGGAGAGAGTAGCTAGTCGCCAGTCTAGAGCAGTGAACCCAATTTTTCTTTTTCCGGGGACTAGAGCCGTTCCAGCCCAAGGCTGGTCGGCCTAGGGCCGAAAGCCCCGTAGAGGCGATGGTATCTCGATTAATTTCGGGAAAGAGTAGCTAGTCGCCAAAACAAAGTTTTTAATTTATACTATAATCTTCATGAGCGTTTGGTCAGCCAAAAGAAAATTTTTTTATTTAACCAGCGCGGTTTTGTTTGCGTTGCTTTTTATAGGTTTGCCGATTTTTCTTTTGATTTACCGAGTGCCGACTTGTTTTGACGGCAAAAAAAATCAAGGCGAAACCGGAATAGATTGCGGCGGCTCTTGTCAAATGGTTTGCGTGTCCAAAACTATTGAGCCGATTGTTTGGTGGCAGAGATTTTTTGATATTGCCCCAGGTGTTTACAATGCGGTGGCGCGAGTGGAGAATCCAAACATCGACCTGTCAGTAACACAGGCAAAATATGTTTTTCGGTTGTATGATAAAGCCAATGTTGTGATTGCTTCGCGCGAAGGCGAAACCAATATTCCGCCACGGCAGATTTTTTATGTTTTTGAAGGCGGTCTTGCCACCGGCGAACGTTTGCCGGTGAAAGCCACCTTTGAATTTATTTCGCCACTTAGTTGGGTTACTAAAAAATCGGTAATGCCATTTTCAATAATGGGGCAGATGTTATCAAAAGCTTCAACCACTCCTCGGTTGGACGCGATTTTGAGAAATAACAGCGATGATGATTTGGTTAATGTGGAAGTGGTCGCGGCGCTTTTTGACGCCGAGGGTAACGCCGTTGATGTTTCTAAAACTATTGTTGATTTTGTTCGAAGCGAATCTGTCGCGCCGTTCTTTTTTACTTGGCGCCAGCCGTTTGATAGGGAACCGGCGCGGATAGAAATAATTCCCAAGTTAAAGTGAAAAAATTTTTCTCGGCGTTTAAAAGTATTGATTGGCTATTGTTAGCGGCGGTTTTGCCTTTGCTGTTGGCCGGTTTATCGGTGATGAATTCTTTTACCGGCCAAAGCCAATATTATGGACGACAATTAGTTTGGATTGCCATAGCGTTGGCCATTTTTTTTATTTTTAGTTTTCTTGATTTTAGATTTCTTCGGGCGAGTAGCGTTCTAATCGCTTTATTTTTGGCAGCCATCGGTTCGCTCATTTTATTATTTTTTGTAGCCGGCGTTGTTCACGGCACCAAAAGCTGGTTTACCATTGGCGCTTTTTCGTTGCAACCGTCTGACCCGGCTAAATTGATTTTAATTTTGATTTTGGCGAAATATTTTTCTCGGCGGCACATTGAAATCGCCGACGTCAAGCATATTATCGTTTCCGGTTTTTACGCTTTAATAATTTTTCTTTTGGTTTTGTTTCAACCGGATTTCGGTTCAGCGCTCATAATTTTTTTGATTTGGCTCGGTTTGGTTTTGGTCTCGGGTATTTCCAAAAAACATTTGCTGTTGGTTTTTCTGACCGCTTCGGCGGTGTTTTTGGTAATGTGGAATTTTCTTTTGGCTGATTATCAAAAGCAACGCGTCGTTACTTTTTTAAATCCGCTGGCTGATGTCCGGGGCGCCGGTTACAACGCTTATCAATCAACCATTGCCGTCGGTTCAGGCGAACTTTTGGGCAAGGGCGTTGGTTACGGCACCCAGTCGCGGCTGAAATTTTTGCCGGAATATGAGACCGACTTTATTTTTGCCGCTTTTGCCGAAGAGTGGGGTTTTGTCGGCGCGCTCATTTTGTTCGCCTTGTTTGGCGCGGTGATTTGGCGGATTCTGGCTAACGCTTGGCGCGGCGCGACCAATTTTGAAATTTTGTTTGGTCTCGGTTTGGCAATTTTGTTTATTAGTCATTTTGTCGTTCATGTGGGGATGAATATCGGTTTGTTGCCGGTAACCGGTGTTACCTTGCCTTTTTTAAGTTATGGCGGCTCTCATCTCTTGACCGAATTTGCCGGTCTCGGCATTCTTATGGGCATGCGCCGTTATCGCCGCGCCGTTCACAAGGAATCAATGAAAAACGAATTTCTTGGGGTATAAAATTTGTTGGAAAAGTTATTTTTGTGCTCGCAAATTCTTAAGTATGCCGAAAAATTTTTTGCTGAAAAAATCACTTCGTTCGCACTCCTTAAAGAGCCAATAGAGGTCATCAATTTTAACGTGGGCGACAAGCCCATTTATTTGTTTCCATGTGGCAGGTTTAAATTTAGTGCCAATTCGTTCTAGATTAATTTTGTCCATAAAACGTTGTATACATTCCTGCCGCTCGCCGGTGATTTTGAGCGACCTCTTGCTTTTCAATTTCTCCAGGTAATTTTTAGGGATATCCATATTTAGAAAAGTTTGGCTTGGGGGATTTCAATTTTCTTTTTCTTCATTTCAATTTTCGGCGCTTCAATGATAATTTTTCCGGAAACAATATCCGGCAACTTTTTAAAATCGGCGCGCAAATCGTTTAAGACCGCTGTTGCCCGCAAAGCGGCGGCGGGGTGGTAAAGCGGCACGATTAATTTATTTTCCCAGTAAAAAATTTTGCCGTGAGCGTTGGAAATTTTGGCGAACGGCAAGAAATAATTCATGGAAAATCGGCCGAGAGTGGCGATAATTTTTGGCTCAATAATTTCAATTTGTTGCGCCAGGTAGGGTTTGTAGGCCTCAATTTCTTTCGGCAACGGGTCGCGGTTTTCCGGTGGCCGGCGTTTGACGATATTAGTGATATATACCTCGTTTCGTTCCCAGCCGATTTCCACCAGCATTTTGTCTAAAAGTTTGCCGGCTCGGCCGACGAATGGCCGACGCAATTCGTTTTCGGTAAAACCCGGCGCTTCGCCAATGAACATTACTTGGCAATCAACACTGCCTTCGCCGAAAACCAAATTTGATTCTTGTAGGGGCAAAGTTGTGTCTCTGACGATTTCTTGTTCCAGTTTTTTTAGTTTTGCCAATTTGTCCATAGGCTTTATTTTATCACACCGTTGAATTCCAGAGGATAAAATTTTGTGTTATATTATCATTCAATCGCGCCTTTAGCTCAGTGGTAGAGCGTTCCGTTCACATCGGAAAGGCCGTAGGTTCAATCCCTACAAGGCGCAATCTCGATGTTTCAAAATTTCAAAATTTTGACATATCGAATTTTGTTTATCGGGGTGTAGTATAGTGGCAGTATACACGTTTCGGGTACGTGAGGCGGGAGTTCAATTCTCCCCACCCCGACCAGTTCGCCAACAGAGACTAGCCCACGGTCTAGCTAGTGATAAAATACAACATTTTCATCCGGCAAAATTGATGGGCTCATAGTAAAATGGTATTACGCGGCATTCGCATTGCCGAGGTCCGGGTCCGATTCCCGGTGAGTCCAAAGCATCCATATCAATTTTTAAATCCACACCTAAATTTGCTATCGCGGAATTAGGGGCGAAACGATAAAATAAAACACAAATAAAACACTAGAATGAAAAAACAGACAAACAAAAATAATAAGCAAATTATATTGCGAAAAAAAACTCGCGACCGTGCCATCGTGGTTGTGGCGGTCTCCGGCGGTTTTGACCCCGTTCATGTTGGCCATGTCCGGTTGTTCAATGAAGCGAAAACACTTGGCGATGAATTAGTGGTGATTTTGAATAATGATAATTGGTTGAAAGTAAAAAAAGGTGAGCCGTTTATGTCTGAAAATGAGCGGCGGGAAATTCTTGAATCCTTTCGGGCGGTGGATAAGGTGATTATTACCAAACACGGCTCAAATGACCAAGACCGCAGTGTTTGCCGCGAATTGGAAAAACTTCGACCCCAAATTTTTGCCAACGGCGGCGACCGTCATTCAGGCAACATTCCGGAATACGCGCTTTGCGAACGTTTGGGTATTGAAATGATTTTCAATGTCGGCGCCGGCGGCAAGGTTCAATCCAGTTCTTGGTTAATTGCTAAAGTGGCGCAAGTTAGAAGAAAAAGTTAAAATTACTTCGTGCTGGAATATTTTATCGTTAATTACGGTTACATCGCTTTATTTGCCGGCTCCCTAATTGAAGGGGAGCTGGTTCTTATTGTCGCCGGTTTTTTGGCGCATCTTGATTTGTTTAATTTGCCGTGGGTCATTGCCGTCGCTTTGGTTGGCACAATTGTCGGCGATCAATTTTATTTTTATCTTGGTCGCCGCCGCGGCCGCGCTTTTTTGGAAAAGCGTCCAAAATGGCAGTTGCGTTTGGATAAGGCACAAACCCTTTTGGATAAACATCAGAATTTGATTTTAATCGGTTTTCGTTTTCTTTATCAATTCCGGGCGATTATTCCGTTCGCTTTCGGCTTAAGTCCGATGAAAGCGGAAAAGTTTTTGATTTGGAATGCCGGCGGCGCGCTGGTCTGGTCGGTTCTTTGGACTAGCGGCGGTTACTTTTTTGGTAGCACTTTGGCGGCGCTTTTTATTGATTTTAAACGCTTTCAAATTGAAGCGGTTTACGGTATTATTATTCTGGCAATTTTGATTTGGCTAGCTTATTTGTTCTGGAAAAAATTAAAATTTAAAAAATATGTTTAAGAAAACCATCAATTATTTTGACAAATTGGAAGACCGAGTGCGCGCCAAATTATCTCATCATCCCATAGTTTATAGTTTTGTCGGCGGTGTTGCCATCGTGCTTTTTTGGCGCGGCGTTTGGATGATTGCCGACCAATACGCTTTCATGACCGGTTTGGTGTCGGTGATTTTAAGCGTTACACTTTTACTGGTAACCGGCTTATTCGCTTCATTTTTCGTTGGCGACACCATTATTATTTCCGGTTTGAAGCGTGAAAAAAAATTAACTGAAAAAACCGAAATCGAAGTGAAAGAGGAATTGGCGACTCTAATAGAAGTTAAAGATAGTTTGAAAGAAATCAAAGAAACCCTAACGGAAATCAAAGAAGTGGAAAACAAAAATCAAACTTCGTAATCGTAATAATTGTCGTAGGGAATTGTCCAGCTGACGGTTTCTTCAACCGAAGCGTTTTCCATAATTTTGCGGAACAGGCGAATGGAATTGCCGTGAGCGGAAATGACGACATTTTTACTTTCTCGGCGCATTTTTGGCAAAAGTTCGTCAATAAATGATTGGACTCGGATTTCCACCATTGCGAAACTCTCACCGTCGGGAGGTGTCTCAAAAAATCCCCGATGAATCAAATTGAATTTTTCCTCGCCGTTTTTGGCGATAAATTCTTCGTGTGTTAATCCATTTAATTGGCCATAATTTCTTTCAATCATTCGGTTATCCTCAATAATTTCTTGGCAATCGGGATGATATTGAAGCACCGCTTTTAGAGTGTCTTTGGAGCGTTGGAGCGAAGTTTGATAGGCGATTTCAAAATTTTTGTTTTTGAGTTTTTCGGCGATGATTGCCGCTTGTTTCAAACCCAATTCAGTGAGTGGCGGGTCATCAAAACCGGTGAAGCGCCCGTCTCTATTATAAGTCGTTTCGCCGTGCCTAAAAATGTAGATTTTCATTTTTTTATTATACCTAGCTTCAGCGGAACCTGCGAATTTTTCCCGCTTTACCCATCTGCTGATGGGCTCCGACGCGGATAAAAATTCTCAGGTTCCGCTTTCGCTTTCAATTTTCAAAAGTTCATCATATTTCGCCAAACGTTCCGGTTGCGCCGGCGCGCCGGCTTTAATAAATGGCGCCGCTAAACCGACCGCCAAGTGAGCGATGGCGGTGTCCATCGTTTCACCCGAGCGATGGGAGACGATGATTTTAAAGTCGGCGCGCTCGGCCATTTTTGCCGTTTCAATCGTTTCCGTAATCGTGCCGATTTGATTGGGCTTGATGATAATAGCGTTAGCCAGTTTTCGGTCAATGCCGAGTTTGAGCCGTTTGGGGTTGGTGGCAAATAAATCGTCGCCGACCAGCATAATTTTTCTGCCGAGTTTTTCGGTAATAATTTTCCAATTTTCCAAATCATCTTCCGCCAAGGGGTCTTCTATTGAAATAATCGGATATTTTGCCAGCCAGTTTTCATAAAACGAAATCAGTTCCGAAGCTGATAAATTTTTACCGTCTTTTTTCAAATGATATCTGCCGTCTTTGTAAAATTCTCCGGCTGCCGCGTCCAAAGCAATCTTAACTTTATCTACTGCCGAGGCGGATTCTATTGCTGTCATTATAATTTCAATTGCCGCTTCATTTGAGGGCAACGATGGCGCAAAGCCGCCTTCATCGCCCAGAGTCGTCGGTAATTTTTTTTCTTCCAGAATTTTTTTCAATGCCCGATAAATTTTTTCGCCCGTTATCATTTTTTCGGCGAAATTTTCACCGGCCGGCGCAATCATAAATTCTTGAATGTCGGTGGAATCCGTGGCGTGTCGGCCGCCGTTTAAGATGTTAAACATTGGCGTTGGCAAAGCGGGTTTTTTCGTGCCGGATATTTCAGCGAAATATTGCCAAAGTTTTTGGCTTCGGTTGGCGGCGCTGGATTTGGCGAAAGCCATCGAACTGACGAGAATCGCGCTCGCTCCCAATCGGCCTTTATTTTCCGTGCCGTCTTCCTCAATCAGTAATTGGTCAAAATCTTTTTGTTCTAATTCCAAACCGCTGATTATTTTCGCGATTTTTTCATTGACATTTGCCACCGCTTTTAGAACACCTTGACCGTTATAACGAGTCAAATCGCCGTCGCGCAATTCCAGCGCTTCAAATTTGCCGGTGGAAGCGCCGCTGGGAACGGAGGCAATGCCGATTGAACCGTCAGAGAGCGTAATTTCTGCTTCTACTGTCGGCTGGTTGCGCGAGTCCAAAATTTCCCGAGCTTGAATTTTTTGAATTGCCGCCATCTTGCAATTATAACGCTTTCCTGCGATAATGTCTTTATATAATATGGTTCAACGCGTTCACACTATTTTCTTTTTGATTTTACTCGCCACTGCTCTGGTTTTGTCTTTTTTAATCCTCCGGCCTTATATCGGCGCTTTGTTTATGGCGCTGGTTTTTTATATTACCTTAAAGCCGGTGTATTATTTTCTTTTAAAAATCTTCGGCGAACGAGAGAACTTAACATCATTATTCGTTGTGGCGGCGGTATTTTTGGCCATTCTCGCCCCCTTGGTGATTTTCGGCTTCGCTTTATTTGATGACACCACTGACCTTTATTTTAAATTAGCCGACGGAGTGGGAAGGGGAAATTATATCGCCGATGCCAGCGCCTTTATTGAAAAATACTTAAGAGTTTTTGTTCCTGAAGCGACCTTGGATGTCGGAGGTTATGTGAAAAACACTTTAGCCTTAATGGTCAGTCATTTGGGTTCGTTTTTTTCCAGCTTGGCGGAATTAATGATTGGTTCGGCTATTATGTTGTTCGCCTTGTTTTTCTTGTTTCGTGACGGTCAGAAATTTAAAAAAGAAATTTTTGGTTTAAGCCCGTTAGCGGACAATTATGACCAGGATATTTTTGATTTTGTTGAACGGGCGGTCAGCGCCGTGGTGCGCGGCTCGCTTTTGGTTAGCGTGACTCAGGGAATTCTGGTAGGCATCGGTTTTCTGATTTTTGGCGTGCCCAATTCTGTTTTGTGGGGCGCGTTGGCGGCAATTACCTCGCTCATTCCGGCAATCGGCACCGCGGCAATCGTGTTGCCGGCCGTCATTTATCTGTTAATTGTTTCTAGCCCGGCTTTAGCTGTCGGCTTGGCAATTTGGGGTATTTTTGTCGTCGGTTTGGCGGATAATTTTCTCAAACCGATTTTACTAAATCGCGGCGTTCGTTTGCAACCGTTGCTGGTATTGCTGTCGGTTTTGGGCGGCATCGCTTTTTTTGGCCCGGTCGGTTTGATTGCCGGCCCGGTCGTTGTCAGTTTGGGTTTTTCCTTGTTGCGTCTTTACCCGATTGTTTTGAAAGGCGCTTGATTTATGAAAATTATCACTCACAACGGAACTTTTCATGCCGATGATGTTTTCAGCGTTGCCGCTTTGACGTTATATTTTTACAGCCAAAATAAGGAACCTAAAATAATTCGCACTCGAGACCCAGAAACGATAAAAACTGGCGATATTGTTTTGGATGTTGGTAGCGAATACGACGCCGAACGGAATCGGTTTGACCATCACCAAATTGGTGGCGCAGGCAAAAGAGCTAACGGCGTACCTTACGCTTCTTTTGGTTTAATTTGGAAAAAATTCGGTTCAGTTATCGCCCGAAACGAGGCCGCGGCTGAATTGGTAGATAAAAATTTAGTTCAGTTTATTGATGCCGCTGATAATGGCGAAGGAGAACTGAAACCGTTCAAAGCCGATGTTTTGCCCTACAGCGTTAAACGAGCGATTGACGTTTTCAATCCTGATTGGCGCGACCAACGGCCAGATTTTGATAACTGGTTTTTTCAGGCGGTTAATTTTGCCGCCGGTGTTTTGAAACGAGAAATTGAATTTGCTCAAGCAATTTTGGAAAGCCGGCAGGCGCTGGAACAGGCTTATGAAAATTCCGCCGACAAAAGAATTATCGTTTTGGATAAAGAGTATCAATGGGAAGATTTTTTCAATAAATATCCAGAACCGCTGTTTGTCATCGTGCCCCGCTTGGGAGAGGGCGATAAAATGGTTTGGCGTTTAGGGACAGTTAGAGATGACACAAAATCTTTTACTAATCGCCGGGACTTGCCAGTTGGATGGGCCGGCAAAAGAGATGAAGAATTGGTGAAAATTACCGGTATCACCGACGTGTTGTTTTGCCACAACAAACTTTTCGTCGCTTACGCTAAATCCAAGGAAGGGGCGCTCGCGCTTGCCGAACTCGCGCTAAAAGCTAACGAAGCTAACGAAGCTAAAAGCTAATGTAGCTAGGGAATTTAATTTATGCTTATTGACGAAATAAAAATTTATTTGAAAGCCGGCGGAGGAGGAAACGGCGTGGTTCGTTGGCGGCATGAAAAAGGCAAAGAATTAGCCGGTCCCGGCGGCGGCAATGGCGGCAAGGGTGGCGATGTTTTTGTTCAAGCGATTCGCGACATCGGCGGTTTGCTACGTTATCGTCACGTTAAAGAACTTTCAGCCGGCCGAGGTGGCGACGGCGAAAATTTCGGTCGGCACGGCAAGAACGGTCCCGATTTGTTTTTAGAATTGCCCGTTGGTTCGGTACTGGTTAACGAGGAAACTCGAGAGCGATTTGAATTGTTAAACGAAAATGAAACGCTTAAAATTTTACAAGGCGGGCGAGGCGGTTTGGGCAATGAACATTTTAAAACTTCTCTCAACACCTCGCCGCGCGAAAGCACTTTGGGCAGTGTCGGCGAAACGGCCGATTTTTCCGTAGAACTGCAATTGTTCGCCGATGCCGGTTTAATCGGTTTGCCCAATGCCGGTAAATCATCGTTATTGAACGCTTTATCGGCGGCTCACGCTAAAGTCGGCGATTATCCGTTTACCACTTTGGAACCAAATCTCGGCGCGCTTTACGGTTTTGTTTTGGCTGATATTCCCGGTCTTATTGAGGGAGCGGCGGAAGGGAAAGGTTTAGGCCATAAATTTTTACGCCACATTCGCCGAACGAAAATTTTGCTTCATTGTATCTCTTTGGAAAATTTTGCCCGACTAGATGACCACGGTCGTTTGGGCAGGGAAGATATCAAGACTGTCTGGAAGACTATTCGGGGTGAACTGGAAAAATATGACACGGCACTGTTGAAGAAAAAAGAAATAATCATTTTGACCAAAACTGATTTAGTTAACCCAATCATATTAAAAAAGACTGAAAAGATAGCGAAAAAACTTTGTCAGGATGTTTTTTCCGTTTCTATTTTGGACGAACAATCAATTAAAAACTTTTCCGATTCGCTTGTGAAAATCTTGCGGGAGTTGTAATTTTTAACTACGAAAATATTTCAACAATATCTTGCGATGGTGATAACTCATTGCTCTAATTATTGCGATAGCAATTTTTAGCGCAACTTGTATAATATACAAGATATGAGGAATAAGAGAGTTTTCTTAAAAGAAAAAATTTTGTTATTACTTTTAGGCGGTATTGCTCTTGGTTTGACTCATTCACCCAAACAGTATTTTGAAATACTTGGCAAAATGTTTGATGATTGGAAAGGTGTCAGGAAATCAAACGTTAAAAGATCCATAAAAAATTTGTATCGTTTAGGAATGTTAAAAGAGATAAAGAACAAAGATGGTACGATCAGTATAATTTTGAGTGAAAAAGGTAAAAAAGCAGCAAAGATTTACAGCATTGATAATTTAAAAATTGATAAACCCAAAAAATGGGACGGTAATTGGCGAATGGTAATTTTTGATATCCCTGAACGAATCAAAAAAGTCAGGGAAGCTTTACGTATGCATCTGCGGAATTTGGGATTTTACGAATTACAGAAGTCGGTCTTTATCTATCCATTACCGTGCGCCGAAGAAATAAATCAGATTATTGATTTTTACGACATCAGTGAGTATGTGCGAATTTTGATGGTTCATTCATTAGACAATGAAGATGAATTAAGGAATGAATTTAAAATATAAGTTTAAATTAAATAACTTTAAATTGCCATTCAGTTTTCACCATTTAATTGAAATATTTCTTGCTCTAACTTTTGCTCTAACTTTTGCTCTAACTTTTGCTATCGCGGGAATTAGAGCAAAAATAAAGCCAAAAAATAGGGCAAGAGCAAAAAGACAAGCGTGCCATTGACTTGATAGTATTCTTAGGATAACTTGCATAAAAGTCGATCTTTTATATAAACCCATGAAAATCTCAAATGAAGCCGTTTTTTCTTGGCCACTTGATCAACCCATCTCTTTGTCTAGTCTCATTGGAGAGATTCAATGTCAATTGCCCGGTGTGAACCACAATACATTACGGCCGAAAATTGAAACCGGCACTTTAAGATTTTACGCGGATTCTTACATACCTGATCGTCTGGATGGGTGGTATCCCGTGTGCAAACAGCCGGTTCGGCTCTTGGGCTGGCTGGAATACCAGTTACCAGAGCGATTGATAGATATCTTAAGGGCGGCTCATAGTAATTTTCCGGGGGTCGGTTTTGATTGTATTATGCTGTGTGTATTGAGGCGGTCTGTTCGGGAACATTGTTTAATACTTATGGTCAGTTGATTTACGCCATTTTTAGTAAAACGGTTGCTCTTGCATCCGTTTTTCTTTTTTGTCTTTTATTGTATATACTAAGTATATGACTAATGACAAATATATTCCTACTATTGGCTTAGAAATCCATGCGGAATTGAAAACCGCGACTAAGATGTTCTGTAATTCCAAGAATGACCCGGACGAAGAACATCCCAATGTAAATGTTTGTCCGGTATGTATGGGACATCCGGGGACTTTGCCGGTGATTAACAAGGAAGCGGTAAAACATGTACTCAAAGTTGGCGTTGCCGTTTCCGGCAAATTGGCTGATTTCACAGAGTTTGACCGAAAAAATTATTTTTACCCGGATATTCCCAAGGGATATCAAATCAGCCAGTATAAATATCCTCTTGTCATGGGCGGCAGTCTTCAAAATGTCGCGATTACACGGGTGCACTTGGAAGAGGACACCGGAACCTCGCTTCACGATAGAGGAGATTACTCGCTAGTTGATTTCAATCGCGCTGGTGTGCCATTGATGGAATTGATAACCGAACCGGCAATTCATTCGGCAAAAGAAGCGGCGGATTTTGCCCGAGAGCTTCAATTGCTCCTTCGCTACTTGGGTGTGTCGGATGCCAATATGGAAAAAGGGGAAATGAGAGTGGAGGCGAATGTCAGTGTTCAGATATCGGATATCAGATATCAGACATCAGATATCCGAAATAAAAAATTAGGAACCAAAGTGGAAGTCAAAAATCTTAATTCTTTTAAAGCGGTAGAGCGGGCGATTGAGTATGAAGTAAAAAGACAGGCGGAAATTTTAGAGCGGGGAGAAAAAGTAATTCAGGAAACACGCGGTTGGAATGATATTAAAGGCGAAACCTTTTCCCAAAGACAAAAAGAGGAGTCGCACGATTATCGTTATTTTCCAGAACCTGATATTCCTAAGTTAAAATTAAGCGAATTACCAGAATTCGCGATTAACAATCTTAAAAATGAATTACCGGAATTGCCTTGGACTAAACGCGCACGTTACGCCGAAGATTTCGGTGTTAAAGGCAATGACATAGAGATTTTTGTTCAAAATAAAAAGTTAGCGGAATTTTTTGAATCAACGGCCAAGATTTTAAAGGATAAAAAATTGATTCAATTATCTGCTAATTATATTATCAATGACGGTATTGATGAAAAAATTTCGCCTGGCGCTTTTGCTGAACTGATAGTAATGGTAGGAAATGGGGAATTGTCTTCCCGTGGCGCTAAAGATGTTTTAGCGGTGGCGGCAAAAGACAGCGGCAAACCGTCAGAAATTGCCAAAAATCTTGGTTTAATTCAAAAGAATGACATGGTAATTTTAGAAAAAATCGTTAAAAAAGCTATTGACGATAATCCAAAAGTTGTTGCCGAATATAAAATCGGCAAAACTGCCGCTTTAGAGTTTTTAGTTGGTCAGGGGATGAAAATATCCAAAGGTTCGGCTAATCCCGTTATTCTTAAACAATTGTTTATGAAACACCTCTAAATTTTTTGAGAAGGGCGTGAAACACTAGAAAAGTTGAAATTTAAGCCAAAAATAACATCTCGGGAAGCCGAGATGTTATTTTTCAATATAAATTTTAAGAAAATTTAGCAAAACTCTTTCTCGGGTATTCCTTCATCGAGACACGCATATCCCGCCGCAGCGGGATTGCTTTGGTCGTCCCATCTGGCTATGCAAACTCTCACCAAAGGAACACCATCAGCAAGTTTTGCTTTTTTTCTCATTTTTTACCAAATTTTTCTCAAATATGTATTTTTTTGAGTTTTTTCTGATTTCTTGATATTAAATTCCTCCCTTAAAAAAATGGGTGTCCCGATGTCTATCGGGACGGGGGGTTTAATCCTCCTTTGTAAAAGGAGGTGCCCGAAGGGCGGAGGATTTTAAATCTCTCCTTTCAAGGTGGATATTTATTTAGAGACAATTTTAAGCAAATTTGTAAGTTATCTCGGATAGCCGAGATGACTTTATTTATCCACAGTTTTATTGGACATCTCGGCTCGGATTTTTGGTATAATTCTGTTTAAAGAAATGCCAAAAAACGAGTTTATTTTAGGGGGAAAAAAATTCATCACTTCCAAAAAGGCGGCGATGCTTTTTGGCTACACTCAAGATTATGTCGGCCAGCTTTGCCGTTCAGAAAAAGTTGATGCCAGACGGATTGGCCGAACTTGGTATGTCTGCGAAAAATCCATTTTGGAACACAAAAAAATATATGGTGTGTCGGAAAAGAAAGGATTAGAAACAACATTTTCCGAAGAAGTGAAAAAATTGCCGGTGAGCGGCGAGAAAGAAATTCAGCCTTTGAAATCAACAATACCAAAAATTGGTTTCGGTAAAATAGATGAATCAGTTATTCCGATTATTAGAGAGTTGCCAGATATCAGTGAGTTTCAATATGAAAAGGAAGCGGCTCCGTTTTTGCCGAAAATAGGCCGCGCCGATTTTGCTTTACCAAAAAAGAAAATTAGTCCGTTTTTTCAAAAGTCATTAAGTTTTGTTTTGGCGGTTTTGTTGGTGGTCGGCGGTTATGCCAATCGCGACGAAATTATTGTTAATGCGGCGCGAGGTTTCCGCGCCGCCCAAAGAGAGTTAGTA
>Ga0209211_10007031_pt1 | contig 15966 bp, 9 predicted proteins | sample RifGroA2_FD_183992 | JGI IMG/M metagenome (GOLD analysis project Ga0209211, IMG submission 183992) | Groundwater microbial communities from Rifle, Colorado, USA - Groundwater A2 (SPAdes) (version 2) | ecosystem: Environmental > Aquatic > Deep subsurface > Groundwater | place: Rifle, Colorado... | reverse complement strand
ATTGGCATCAGTTTTTGGGCTTTTTTGTCCTTTTTGGAGCCTGTCGCTCGAGTATCACTTGAAGTTCAGCCTCTAAGAACTTTCCTCCCGGCTTTTGTCTGACAGTGTTCACGAAAAAATTTCCCTCTACACTGAATCGAGTATTGACATCCTCCATAAAAATGTTATCTTGATAGAACAACGCTTTACCCAAGTCAAGTGAATTCCGGCACCTCCATATTACCAGCTACACGGGTCAACTCCTTCGCGGGCGTTGTGCGCCCCATTGCCGGTATTCTCCCCATTAGCTTTATCCTTATTCTTATTAACCTCCTCCTCGGGCTCCTTATTATTGCATGACCGAGGCCAGAGGTTAACCGAGCATACCACTCACATCCCATAGTTCAACACGGTAGCGCAGGTTCTCCTCTGGCGGCGAGGAATACATTTGCCAAAGGTGAACGATGCGTAGTGACAGAATCAAAGCCGGAATCGAGCGAGCTCCCAACCGCGCCATGTTGCGCGCAGTCGGATTCGGCGACGCCGATTTTCAGAAGCCGATCATCGGCGTGGCAAACGGTTACAGCAACCTCACGCCATGCAATGTCGGACTCGACGAACTGACTGATTGTGCCATGGAGGCCCTCCGCACGGCCGGGACGATGCCCCAGGTCTTCGGCACCATCACCGTCAGTGACGGCATCGCCATGGGTACAGAAGGGATGAAATACTCCCTCGTCTCCCGCGAGGTGATCGCCGACTCGATCGAAACCGTGTGTCAGGCTCAGTCCATGGACGGCCTCATCGCGATCGGCGGATGCGACAAAAACATGCCGGGGGCGATGCTCGCGATCGCGCGCATGAACATACCGTCGGTTTTTGTTTACGGCGGGACCATCAAGCCCGGACATCTTCGCGGCCAGGACCTGACGATTGTGAGTGCATTCGAAGCAGTCGGACAACACAGCGCGGGGAAACTCACCGCAGAACAAGTCCACGAAATCGAATGTCATTCCTGCCCCGGTGCCGGCTCCTGCGGAGGGATGTACACCGCCAATACGATGTCGTCGGCGATCGAGGCCATGGGACTGAGCCTCCCCTTCTCCTCCACCATGGCGGCTGAGGATGAGGAAAAAAAAGAAAGCACGAAACGTTCTGCCGAAGTGCTCGCCAAGGCAGTGAAGAAGCAGATCCTCCCCCGATCAATCCTCACGCGGAAAGCATTCGAGAACGCCATTGCCGTTGTCATGGCAATCGGCGGCTCGACGAATGCAGTTCTCCACCTCCTTGCAATTGCGAAAGCTGCAAATGTCGAATTGACCATCGATGACTTCGAGATCCTTCGCCGGCGTGTGCCTGTTTTGTGCGATCTGAAGCCATCGGGCCGCTATGTTACCACAGAGCTGCATGCCGCCGGCGGCATACCGCAGGTCATGAAGATGCTGCTCCATCATGGCCTGCTCCATGGCGATGCGCTGACCGTTTCCGGCGAGACCGTGTCAGAGGTCTTATCAGCGATCCCGACAGAGCCGCGCAGAGACCAGAGTGTCATTCATTCATGGTCCAGCCCTGTCTACGCGCAGGGGCATCTTGCGATTCTGAAAGGCAACCTGGCAACCGAGGGTGCAGTCGCGAAGATCACAGGCGTCAAGCACCCGGTGATCACCGGTCCTGCCCGCGTGTTTGATTCGGAAGAGGAGTGTCTGAAAGCAATTCTGGCTGGAGCTATCAAGCGCGGCGATGTTCTTGTGATTCGGTACGAAGGCCCGCGCGGCGGTCCGGGGATGCGCGAGATGCTTGCCCCGACGTCGGCGATTATCGGAGCCGGGCTGGGCGATGCCGTGGGACTCGTCACAGACGGGAGGTTTTCGGGCGGCACCTACGGGCTTGTCGTGGGGCACATTGCACCGGAAGCGGCGGTTGGAGGAACGATTGCATTCGTGCACGAAGGAGACTCGATCACGATCGATGCCGAGCGGCTGCTGATACAGCTCAACGTCCAGGAGAACGTGCTCGCTGAGCGAAGGAAGAATTGGACTGCGCCCGCGCCTCGCTATACGGCCGGGGTTCTGGCGAAATACGCGAAGCTCGTTTCAACGAGCAGCCGCGGAGCAGTAACGGATTTCTAACAACAATGAGGAGAAGAGGCGATGGTCAGCACAAAGACACCCGAACGAGCTCACGGGAAAATGATGACCGGGGCAGAGATTTTTGTCCGCTCTCTGGTCGAAGAAGGGGTTGAAGTCGTTTTCGGGTACCCCGGCGGGGCAGTCATTGGCATCTACGATGCGCTCCACGATATCACCGATATCAGACACATTTTGACGCGCCACGAGCAGGGGGCCACCCATGCGGCGGAAGGGTACGCCAAGGCCAGCGGAAAACCGGGAGTCGTGCTCGTGACGTCAGGCCCCGGCGCCACCAACACGGTGACGGGCATTGCCGACGCGTACATGGACTCCATTCCCATCGTCATCTTCACCGGGCAGGTTGCCGTCAAGATGATCGGCAACGACGCGTTCCAGGAGGCCGATATCGTCGGAATCACCCGGCCAATCACGAAGCACAATTTCCTCGTCAAGGATGTCCGCGAGCTGACGAGGACTATCAAGGAAGCCTTTTTCATAGCCACCACAGGCCGGCCGGGGCCGGTCCTTGTTGACCTTCCGAAGGATGTGATGGCGCAGAAGACACTTTTTGAGTATCCGAAGAGTGTTGAGCTCCGCGGATATCAACCTGTCGTCGAAGGAAACGCCAAGCAGGTCAAAAAGGCGGCCGAACTCATCTCCAAAGCAAAAAGACCTGTGCTCTATGTCGGCGGCGGCGTCATCAACTCTAATGCGGCGCGGGAACTGCAGATCCTTGCCGAGAAACTCCGTTGTCCGGTCACCACGACGCTCCATGGCCTTGGAGCTTTCCCTGAAGGGAATGCGCTTTCGATGGGAATGCTCGGCATGCACGGGACGTGGTATTCCAATGTTGCGGTCAGCTACTGTGATGTCCTCATCGCCATTGGTGCCCGCTTCGATGACCGCGTGACCGGGAAGGTGGAAGCCTTTGCTGTTGAGGCGAAGAAAGTACACATCGATATCGACCCGGCAGCAATCAGCAAGAACGTGCCCGTGGATGTGCCGATCGTCGGCGACGTGAAGCATGTACTGCGCGCTTTGACGGAACTCGTCGAGCCGCTTGACACAGCCGACTGGCTCGCCACCATTGCCCAGTGGAAAGCGGAGCACCCGCTGCGTTACAAACACGACGACTCGCTTCGTGCACAGCATGTCATTCAGGCGCTGGGCGATCTGACCAGCGGAGACGCTGTCGTGGTTACCGATGTCGGCCAGCATCAGATGTGGGCCGCACAGTTTTACCGCTGGAAGCATCCTCGTTCCCACATCACCTCGGGTGGTCTCGGCACGATGGGCTTTTCGCTTCCGGCATCGATGGGCGCGGCGTTCGCGAATCCCAAACACCCGGTGGTCTCCATCAGCGGCGACGGCGGGTTCCAGATGAATTCTCAGGAGCTTGCCACCATCGTACAGCATCAGCTGCCGATCAAGATCTTCGTCATCAACAACGGATTCCTCGGCATGGTGCGGCAATGGCAGGAGTTGTTCTGGAGGAAACGTTATTCGCACGTCGACATCACGGCGCCTGACTTCGTGAAGCTTGCCGAAGCCTATGGTTGCAAGGCGCTCCGTGTCGCCGCGCCGTCCGAAGTCGAGAATGCCATCCAGACTGCGCTGGAGTACCATGAGGGACCCATCCTCATCGAATTTGTCGTCGCACGCGAAGACAATGTCTATCCGATGATTCCGGCAGGCCAGACGATCAACGAGCTCATGGATAATCCTGATCCCGTCCTGCCGTCCGGCAACGGCTCTTCGACAAAATCGCACACGATGGTTCACGTAAAAGGATAACCATATGGCGCATACAGCATCATCCGGTTCAACCGCTACCCGGGGAACGCCGGAGCCCAAGGAAAAGCAGCATACCATTGCGCTGCTCGTCGAGAATCACTTCGGGGCGTTCAATCGAATCGCGGGACTCTTCGCGGCCAAAGGATACAACATTGACAGTCTGACTGTCGGTCCGACCGAGGAAAAAGAAATCTCGCGCATGACGATCGTCACCCATGGAGACGACCAGATCATCGAACAGATTGTCAAGCAGCTTCACAAGCTCATCGATACGATCAAGGTCATCGACCTCACGTTTGAACCATTCGTAGAGCGCGAGCTGGTCCTGGTGAAGGTTCAATCGACGACGTCGACCCGGGCCGAGATCATGCAGATCTCTGAGATTTTCCGGGCAAAAGTGGTCGATATCAGCCCCAAAACGGTCATGCTCGAAGCGACCGGAAGTCAGCAGAAGGTGGATGCCATCATCAACATGCTCAAGCCTTTCGGGATAAGAGAACTGGCCCGGACCGGGCGAGTGGCGTTGAAGCGCGAATTCCAGGGAGAGGTCTAGTGACCGACACGGCCGCCATACACGATTTTCCATTGTACGATCCTCGCACGGAACACGACGCATGCGGAGTGGGCTTCATCGTCAATGTCAACGGAGATCGCTCGCACAATATCATCCGTCAGGGAATTGAGATTCTTGTCAATCTCACCCACCGCGGTGCATGTGGATGCGATCCGGAAACGGGCGACGGCGCCGGCGTCACGATTCAGATTCCGCATCAGTTCTTTGGACGCGTGTGCGCCGCCACCGGATTTTCACTTCCCGAAGAGGGATTCTATGGCGTCGGGATGGTGTTCCTCCCTGTCGAGCCGCAGTCGAGGTTTCAATGCCAGGGAATTCTCGACTCCATGGTGCAAGAGGAGAGCCTGTCGGTTCTCGGCTGGCGCGACACCCCGGTTGACGGCGATGCGATCGGCAGAACTGCCAGGGCTTCCCAACCCTACATCGAGCAGATTTTCATCGAGCGCCCGGCTCACATTTCGAGAGAAGAGTTCGAAAGAAAACTCTTCATCGTGCGGCGTAAGACAGAGCTTGCTGTAGCGGCATCGGACATACCGGAGAAGAAGTTCTTCTCTGTCCCCTCGATGTCGTCCTGGACGATCGTCTATAAAGGATTGCTCCTGGCCCCGCAGATTGCGCGGTTCTATACCGATTTGTCGGATCCTGACGCGTCAAGCGCTTTTTGCATGGTCCACCAGCGGTTTTCAACCAACACCTTCCCGAGCTGGCAGCTGGCACATCCTTTCCGCTATCTCTGTCACAATGGAGAGATCAACACACTCCGCGGTAACGTGAACTGGATGTACGCCAGACAGTCGGTGCTTCGATCCGAGCTCTTCGGGAAGAATATCGAGGAGATCTTCCCCATTGTGCAGGCGAACGTCAGCGATTCTGCGGCGCTCGACAACACCGTGGAGTTCCTGACGCTCGGCGGAAGAAGCCTCCCCCACGTTATGGCAATGCTGATCCCTGAAGCATGGGACGCCGACACATCGATGAGCCTGGAGAAGCGGGCATTCTATGAGTATCACGCGTCGCTCATGGAGCCTTGGGACGGGCCGGCTGCCGTTGCCTTCACCGATGGCCGCGTCATCGGAGCGACGCTCGACCGGAACGGACTTCGCCCCGCACGATACCTTGTGACCAAGGATGGTGTCGTGATCATGGCTTCGGAAAGCGGCGTGCTCGATGTGCCGCTGGACAATGTCGCTGCGAAGGGATGTCTCGAGCCGGGCAAGATGCTTCTCGTTGACCTATTGGAAAAACGCATCGTTCCGGACGAAGACATCAAAGCACAGCTCGCTTCACGAAGGCCATATTCGCAGTGGATCGCAGAGCACCAGATCAAGATCGAACGACTGCCGGAACCGCCGCGGGCATTTGCATTCAACCCGGTCGATCTTGTTCAGCGGCAGCGGATGTTCGGGTACACGGAGGAAGACGTTCGGAAGGTCATCACGCCGATGGCGACGGCCGGAGAGGAACCGGTCGGGTCGATGGGAACCGATACGCCGCTGGCATGCCTGTCCGACAGACCGCAGCCTCTCTTCAATTATTTCAAGCAGCTCTTCGCACAGGTCACGAACCCGCCGATCGATCCCATCCGGGAATCGATCGTGATGACGCTGACGAGCTACATCGGCACAGAACGAAACATTCTCGAAGAAACCCCCCAGCATTGCCACACACTGAAGCTGACAGATCCGATATTGACAAATCGTGATCTCGAAAAGCTTCGCCGCGTGTCGCAAGGTGATTTCCTCGCCACGACGCTGCCGACGCTGTTTCGCGTCGAAGGCGGCAAGCAGGAACTCGAGCGAGCGTTGGACGGCCTGTGCCGCCGCGCATCGCTCGCAATTCAGTCCGGTTATTCGATCGTCATCCTCTCCGACCGCGGCGCTGATGAAATGTACGCTCCGATTCCGAGCTTGCTGTCACTCACCGCGGTCCACAATCATCTGGTTCGCGAGAAAACACGCACCCAGGTTGCCCTTGTCGTGGAATCGGGAGAGCCCCGGGAAGTCATGCATATTTCGCTTCTGATCGGGTATGGAGCCAGCGCAGTCAATCCGTATCTCGCTATCGAAACGCTGGAAGGTCTTGCGATGACAGAATCGCTTCCCGACGGCGTGACATTTGACAAGGCACTCCAGAACTACAAGAAAGCCCTGCAAAAAGGGCTTCTGAAGACGATGTCAAAAATGGGAATTTCCACACTTCAGAGCTATCGGGGTGCGCAGGTTTTCGAGGCAATCGGATTGGGGAAGGAGCTTGTCGAGAAATACTTCACCGGCACCTCCTCGCGCATCGATGGTATCGACCTCGACGTGCTTGCGCTGGAAGCGAGGATGAAGCATGATTTCGCGTTTCGCAGCGTCCGTGAATCGGAGACGGAGCTGGACCTCGGAGGAAACTACCAATATCTGGTCGGCGGCGAGCGTCACCTCATCAATCCCGATACGATCACAACGCTGCAGCAGGCTGTCCGCCGGTCGGACTATAAGCGGTTCAAAGAATACACAACGCTCCTCAGTGATCAGAGCTCGGGTTTGCTCAACCTTCGGTCGCTGCTTGAGTTCAAGAAGGGTACCAGGAGCATATCGCTGAATGAAGTAGAACCTGCGAAAGCGATCGTTGCGCGGTTTGCGACCGGAGCGATGTCATTCGGATCCATCAGCAAGGAAGCACACGAAACGCTTGCGATCGCGATGAATCGCATCGGCGCCAGGTCCAATACGGGCGAAGGTGGCGAGGACGAGGAGCGCTTTATCACCGCCTCGAACGGCGATTCCCGGCGCAGCGCCATTAAGCAGGTTGCGTCGGCGCGCTTCGGCGTCACGGCTCACTATCTTGTCAACGCTGATGAGATTCAAATCAAGATCTCGCAGGGAGCCAAACCGGGCGAAGGCGGACAGCTCCCGGGGTATAAGGTCGACGTAGCAATCGCGAAGGTACGGCACTCCGTTCCGGGCGTAGGACTTATTTCTCCACCACCACACCATGACATTTACTCCATTGAAGACCTGGCGCAGCTGATCTACGATCTGAAAAACGTTAATCCCTCAGCCCGGATTTCCGTGAAGCTCGTGGCAGAGCACGGAGTTGGCACCGTTGCAGCCGGAGTCGCGAAAGCGCATGCGGACGTCATACTGATCTCCGGTGACTCCGGCGGGACAGGCGCTTCTCCCCTGTCGTCAATCCGGCACGCAGGCATTCCCTGGGAGCTCGGCCTTGCGGAAACGCAACAAGTGCTCGTCATGAACGATCTTCGCAGCCGCGTCAGGCTTCAGACCGACGGCAAACTGCAGACCGGACGCGATGTCGTCATCGCCGCGCTGCTCGGTGCCGAGGAATTCGGCTTTGCCACCACTCCGCTGGTCACACTCGGGTGCATCATGATGCGCAAGTGCCACCTGAACACGTGTCCGGTAGGCATTGCAACCCAGGATCCGCTGCTTCGCGCAAAATTCACAGGAACGCCGGAGTATGTCATCAATTTCTTTTTCTATCTCGCGGAGGAAGTCCGGGAATGGATGGCCCAGCTCGGATTCCGAACGATGGATGAGATGATCGGCAGAGTCGACATGCTCCAGCAGCGGAGCGACATCGACCATTGGAAAGCGCGGCACCTCGAACTTTCCTCGCTGATTCATAATCCCCCCGTGGCTTCGCGGTTCGGACGCCGATGCCTGATCGCACAGGATCATGGTCTGAACGAGGCTCTGGACTTCCTGCTGATCTCCGAGGCGAAGGAATCCATCCTGAACGGAACGCCTGTGGAGATCCGCAAACCGATACGAAATGTCCACCGCTCCGTCGGGGCAATGCTCAGCGGCGAGGTTGCCCGCAAGCACGGCTCGCAAGGCCTTCCCGACCATACAATCACTGTTTTTCTGTCAGGATCCGCGGGGCAGAGCTTTGGAGCGTTTCTTGCAAGAGGAATAACTCTCAAGCTGGAGGGCGATGCCAACGACTATGTCGGGAAAGGGCTTTCAGGCGGAACGTTAATAGTCCACCCGCCCCAGTCGCTCTCCTCACCCCCTGAAGAAAATACGGTGGTCGGGAATGTCGTTTTGTACGGTGCGACGAGCGGAGAAGCATATTTCAACGGCAAGGCCGGCCAGCGGTTTGCCATACGCAATTCGGGCGCCACGGCAGTCGTGGAATCCATCGGCGACCATGGTTGCGAATATATGACAAACGGCCTTGTGGTCGTGCTTGGAAAAACCGGCAAGAACTTCGCGGCAGGGATGTCGGGCGGCATCGCGTACGTCCTGGATGAGACGGGGGCTTTCTCGTCAGTTCTCTGCAACCGGGCGATGGTCGACGTTGAAAAACTCGCCGGTGAGGATGAAGAGATTCTCCGGCGCCTCGTCCAAAACCACGTCATGCACACGCGCAGCCCCCGCGGGCGGATGATACTCGATCGTTGGATGGAATTGGCTCCGAAGTTCGTGAAGGTCTTCCCTCATGACTATAAGCGGGTATTGAATATGGCCAGGACTGTTGTGAAGAAGGAAAAGTCTGCAACCGTGGAGGTGGCCATTGGGTAAACCGACAGGATTCATTGAATTCAAGCGGGAAACGCCGCCTCGGCGTGAAGTCCAGGAACGCCTCAAGGACTGGATTGGAGTCTACCTCGACTATCCCGAGCAGAAGGTCAGCACGCAAGCCGCCCGTTGCATGGATTGCGGCGTGCCGTTTTGCCACAAAGGCTGCCCGTTGAACAACGTTATTCCACACTGGAATGACCTGGTGTATCACAACCGATGGCGCGAGGCGCTTCGAGTGCTTCACGCGACGAACAACTTTCCCGAGTTCACCGGCTTCCTTTGCCCGGCACCATGTGAAGCGTCTTGTGTTCTGGGCATCAACGAACCGCCGGTGACGATCAAGGTCATCGAGCAGACGATCATCGAGCACGCGTTTCGCGAAGGCTGGATGATTCCCGAGTGGCCGGGAAAGCGTACCGGTAAAACTGTAGCCGTGGTCGGTTCGGGTCCGGCCGGACTTGCTGCTGCGCAACAGCTGAACCGGACAGGACATCACGTGACGGTGTACGAGAAGAGCGATCGCGTGGGCGGATTGCTGCGGTACGGCATCCCCGATTTCAAGCTCGAAAAGCACGTCCTCGACCGGCGGGTTGATTTGCTCCGCGCAGAAGGAATCGTCTTCGCGACGAACGCGAATGTCGGCGTCAATACACCGGTCGAGATATTGCGCAAGACCTACAGCGCCATCCTCCTTTGCGGGGGAGCCGAGGAACCGCGGGACCTCACCGTTCCCGGTCGCGCATTGAAAGGAATTCACTTTGCCGTCGAATTCCTGACTCAACAGAACCGGCGGCTGGCCGGGCTGCCTGTGAGTCCCGACCGGGACATCAGTGCTGCCGGCAAGAGAGTTATCATCCTTGGCGGAGGAGATACGGGAGCTGACTGTTTGGGTACATGTCATCGCCAGGGTGCATTCTCCGTGCATCAGTTCGAGATCATGCCGAAGCCCCCGGAGGAACGCGCAGCGAGCACACCGTGGCCGCAATGGCCGCTGCAGCTGCGAACGGAATCCTCTCACGAGGAAGGCGGAAGGCGAGAGTGGTCAGTTGCAACGACGAGATTCGAGAGCGGACCCGATGGCCGTGTGACGAAGATCCATGGCGTTCGGGTTGGACCGCCGCCGGACTTCCAGCGGGTCGAAGGAACGGAATTCTCGCTCGAGGCGGACTTGGTGTTGATTGCCATGGGATTTGCCGGCCCCCAAAAATCCGGATTACTCGACGAGCTTGCCGTCGCACTCGACTCCCGGGGAACGGTTTCAACGGATCAAAACTACATGACCTCTCTTCCCGGCGTCTTCTCTGCGGGAGACATGAGGCGCGGTCAGTCACTTGTGGTTTGGGCAATACAGGAAGGCCGGAATGCAGCACGATGCATCGATACGTATCTCACGGGAACATCAAGTCTTCCATAAGAACCGGTTCGACGAAGCACTTGATGCGGAAGAAGGAGAGTAAGGTATGAAAACCATAACAATCTATGATACGACCCTGCGAGACGGTACCCAGGGGGAAGAGGTCAGCTTCTCCGTCGAAGACAAGCTGAGGATAGCGCAGTGTCTCGATGAATTTGGTGTCCAGTACATCGAAGGCGGCTGGCCGGGATCGAATCCCAGAGATATGGAGTTCTTCCGCCGCGCCCGGTCTTTGAGACTGCGACGGGCGCGCATCGCCGCCTTTGGCAGCACACGGCGCCAGAAGAATCCCGTCCACTCGGATCCGAACATCTGCGCGCTTCTGGAAGCGGAAACACCGGTTGTGACGATCTTCGGCAAGAGCTGGCTGCTCCATGTCCGCACCGCGTTGAACATCAGCGAAGAAGAGAATCTTGAACTTATCGGCGAGTCGGTGGGACACCTCGTCCGCCAGGGCCGTGAAGTAATTTATGATGCCGAGCATTTCTTCGACGGATACAAGCATGATGCCGCGTATGCACTGAAGACTCTGCGAGAGGCGCACAGGGCCGGTGCCGCGACTATCGTCCTCTGCGACACCAACGGGGGATCGATGCCTGAAGAGGTTGAGCGGATTGTTGAGGATGTACGAAAGCAAGTGAGCGGACCCATCGGGATTCATACACACAACGATTGTGATCTGGCCGTGGCAAATACGCTGGCCGCTGTAGCGGCGGGCGCAGAGAACGTGCAGGGGACGATCAACGGGTTTGGCGAACGCTGCGGAAATGTCAACCTCTGCTCGGCTATCCCGAATCTTCAGGTTAAGCTCGGTTATTCGTGCGTTTCCAGCGAGCAGCTGGCAACGCTCACGGAGCTCTCGAGAACGGTTTCCGATCTGGCAAATCTTGCCCAGCGGAAGCATCTCCCCTTCGTCGGGCAAAGTGCCTTTGCGCACAAAGGAGGTGTCCACGTAAGTGCGGTGATGAAGAATCCGGCTACCTATGAGCACATGGACCCGGAGGTTGTTGGAAACCGCCGCAGGGTTCTTGTTTCCGACCTTTCCGGAAGAAGCAATGTAGCGTATAAAGCGAAAGAGCTGGGCGTCGCTCTCGATGAGAAATCCGCGGCGACGCAGCAAATCGTCGAGGAAATCAAGTCGAGAGAGCATCAGGGATATCATTATGAAGATGCCGACGGATCTCTCGAAATCCTCATCCGCCAGAGTTTGAATCAATCGGAGAACTTTTTCGAGCTCAGCGGCTTCAAGGTGATCACTCAGAAGGAATCGATCAACGCGGAACCGACCTCCGAAGCATCGATCAAGGTGCGCGTCGGGGCAGACATTGAGCACACAGCAGCGGACGGCAACGGACCTGTGAATGCACTCGACAAGGCTCTGCGGAAAGCGCTCGAGCGATTCTATCCGGAGTTGAAGAACATCGTGTTGAGCGACTACAAAGTACGCGTGCTCGACGGATTTGAAGGAACAGGATCGAAGGTTCGCGTCCTCATCACGATGCGCGATGAGCATTCATCGTGGAATACCGTCGGCGTTTCGTCGAATATCATCGAAGCAAGCTGGAGGGCGCTGGTCGACAGCATTCTCCACTACCTTATGAAGCGGAGACCACGAGCGGAATCGTCTTGGCGCGCTGAAGCTATCTAATCAAGAGGAGCAGGTATGGAACAGGAACAAACCTCCCGTCAGGCAGCCGTAAGCCAGCGTGTGTCCATTTTTGACACGACGCTGCGCGATGGCGAACAATCACCCGGCTGCAGTATGAACACGGAAGAGAAGGTCAGACTCGCGCATCAGCTTGAGCAGCTTCGCGTCGACGTGATCGAAGCCGGTTTTCCCATCGCATCGTCAGGTGACTTCGAAGCTGTCCGCGCGATCGCACGCGCCACGAAGTCGAGCACCATCGCCGCCCTGGCCCGCGCGGTCAAAGGTGACATCGACCGGGCGTGGGAGGCCATCCGCGAAACACCACGGCCGCGTATCCACACATTCATCGCGACGTCGGATCTCCATCTCAAATACAAACTCAAGAGAACGCGCGCACAGGTTCTGCAGGATGCGGTGCAGGCGGTGCGGCATGCACGATCGCTCTGTAACGACGTCGAATTTTCCTGCGAAGACGCTTCGCGCAGCGACATCGGCTTCCTCTGCGAAATCGTCGAAGCCGCCATTGATGCGGGCGCTGCCATCATCAACCTGCCCGATACCGTCGGGTACTCAGTTCCGTCCGAGTACGGCGCCATGTTTCGGACGGTGAGTGAGCGCGTGCCGAACATCGGAAAAGCGGTCCTCAGCTGCCATTGTCACAACGATCTCGGCCTGGCGGTCGCGAATTCTCTGGCCGCGTTGCAGAACGGCGCGCGGCAGGTGGAATGCACGGTCAACGGCATCGGCGAGCGGGCAGGCAACGCATCGCTGGAAGAAGTTGTCATGGCTCTCAAAGTGCGAGGGGAATCGCTGCAGCTCCACTCAGGGGTCGCGACGGAGGAGATCTTTCGCACAAGCCGTTTGCTGAGCAGCCTGACAGGCATGCTCGTCCAGAGGAACAAGGCAATTGTCGGCGCAAATGCGTTCGCGCACGAGGCCGGCATCCACCAGGACGGTGTATTGAAGAGCCCGATCACGTATGAAATTATGACTCCCCAGACTGTGGGCATCAGGCACAGCGTCCTCGTCCTCGGGAAACACTCCGGACGACACGCACTGAAGCAGCGATACGCAGAACTTGGCCACCAGCTTACCGAACTGGAGCTGGAGCAGGCCTATCAACGGTTTACCGCTCTCGCTGATCAGAAGAAGGAGGTTTTCGACGAGGATCTTGAGTCGTTGCTTGAGATTGGGTTGAATCCGTCAGAGGAGCGCTTCCACCTGGTGAACATACACGTGGCCAGCGGCACCAATGTCCGGCCCACGGCAACGGTCGAGCTTCAGCACCTGGAGGAGAATTTCGTCGATTCAGCTACGGGGGACGGACCAGTCGACGCCGCTTTCAAGGCGATCGAGCGAATTACCGGCATCGAGGCCAGGCTGACGGAGTATTCCATCAAATCAGTCAGCCTTGGGCATGACGCCATCGGAGAAGTCTTTATCAGAATCGAACTGGACGGGCTCCTCTTTAACGGCCGATCGGCGAGCACCGATATCATCACGGGAAGCGTCAAGGCTTATCTTGAGGCGCTCAACAGGGCACTAGCGTCCCAGCGGCGGAAGAATGGGCAACAACATGAAAGCGTCTCAGCGAAGAGCGCTGCCTCGGAGGTCTAAAAGTGTGGTCGAAGGCATCGCTTTCGCCACAAAGTCACGAAGACACCAAGATTGAAAATATGAAGCAACCTCAAACGTTATTTGAAAAAGTCTGGAACAAGCATGTCGTGGTCCAGGAAGTGGACTCCCCTGCGGTTCTGTATATCGATCTGCACCTCATTCACGAGGTCACGTCGCCTCAGGCGTTCGACGGATTGCGAAAGCGGGGGCTCGGTGTAAGGCGGCCGGATCGCACGTTTGCCACCGTCGATCACAGCATACCAACGCTCGATCCATCGGTTCCCTTCAGCGATGTCCAGGCAGCTGCGCAGATTGATGCCCTTGAGGCAAACGCGGCACGAAACAACATCCGTCTCTTTGGATCGAAAAGTGAGGCTCGGGGCATCGTACACGTCATAGGACCTGAAAACGGCCTGACGCAGCCGGGCATGACCATCGTCTGCGGCGACAGCCATACTGCCACTCATGGTGCCTTCGGCGCGCTTGCCTTCGGCATCGGCACGAGCGAGGTAGAACATGTTCTCGCCACGCAGTGCCTCCTTCAGCGAAAGCCAAAGACGATGGAAGTCCGCGTGGAGGGAAAACTTCAAGCCGGCGTCACAGCCAAGGATATCATCCTCGCGCTGCTTGCGAAGATCGGCATCGGCGGCGGGACGGGTCATGTTATCGAATATACGGGGGAGGCGATCCGCTTGCTGTCGATGGAAGAACGAATGACCGTGTGCAATATGTCGATCGAAGGCGGTGCCCGCGCCGGCATGGTCGCTCCGGACGACACGACGTTCGAGTACCTCGCATCGAAGGAGTATTCGCCAAAAGGAAAGTCATGGGATTCTTCGCTCTCCTCGTGGCGTTCACTGCCGACGGACGAAGAAGCACGTTTCGATCGAACGGTGACACTTAGTATTTCAGATCTTGCTCCGATGATTACGTACGGCACAAATCCCGGCATGGGAATCAGAATCACCGATCTCGTGCCCGATCCATCGCTCATCGCCGACCGCACCGAACGATCAACGCTGGAAAAGGCGTTGGCATATATGAATCTCAAACCGGGATCACCTCTTCTGGGAAAACCGATCGATGTTGTATTCATCGGCAGCTGCACAAATTCTCGTATCAGCGATTTGCGCGAGGCGGCACGTGTATTCCGGGGGCGAAAGGTCCACCCTTCCGTGCGGACGTTGATTGTCCCGGGGTCTCAACTGATCAAACGCCAGGCGGAATCCGAGGGGCTGCACACCATCTTCAAGAATTCCGGGGCGGAGTGGCGCGAGTCGGGCTGTTCGATGTGCATCGCGATGAACGGAGACCAGATTGAACCAGGACAGTATGCGGTTTCCACAAGCAATCGGAACTTCGAAGGCCGGCAGGGAAAAGGCGGACGGACATTTCTTGCATCCCCCCTGACGGCGGCAGCTGCCGCTGTTACCGGCTCGATCACGGACGTACGAACCCTTCTGAATATCTAGAGACGAGCATGGCACAATTTACTTCATTGAAATCCCGTGTTGTCCCTTTACTGATCGACAATATTGACACCGATCAGATTATTCCGGCCCGATTCCTCAAATCGACGGACAAGCTTGGTCTTGGCGGGAATCTTTTCGCCGATTGGCGCTACGATGCCGATGGATCGCCCAGGAAGGGCTTCGCCCTCAATGACTCCCGGAATGCGGGTGCCGCCATACTTCTGGCCGGAGATAATTTCGGCTGCGGATCCTCCCGCGAACACGCGCCATGGGCATTGACCGCGTATGGCTTCCGGGCGGTCATCAGCACCTCCTTTGCCGATATTTTCAGGAGCAATTCGCTGAAAAACGGACTCCTCCCCGTGGTTCTGACCTCCGAGGAACATAAGAAGCTTCAGCAGGAGCTGGCCGACGATGCCTCGGCTGAAGTCGCAATCGGTCTGGAACAGCAAAGCATCACGTTCCCTTCGGGAGCCCGTTCGACGTTTCCCATCGACCCGTTTTCAAAGTTCTGCTTACTGAACGGCGTCGATGAACTGGAGTACCTCCGCCGGTTCACCAAAGAGGTCGAAGCGTATGAAACGACGCACAGCTTGTGATGAGACTGTAATCGCCACCAAGACACAAAGGCACCAAGCCGTTTTGGGGAATGGTCGGTTCTTCCAAAATCGCATGTTTCGAGTTTAGATCCTTCGAGTCTTGGTGTCTTTGTGGCGAGAAACATTGGATTTGCCTCATTCCGTAATAAGGAATACTGACTTGAACGTTGCAATCGTTGTTTTGGCTGGAGATGGAATCGGTCCGGAA
>Ga0209211_10007030_pt1 | contig 15973 bp, 13 predicted proteins | sample RifGroA2_FD_183992 | JGI IMG/M metagenome (GOLD analysis project Ga0209211, IMG submission 183992) | Groundwater microbial communities from Rifle, Colorado, USA - Groundwater A2 (SPAdes) (version 2) | ecosystem: Environmental > Aquatic > Deep subsurface > Groundwater | place: Rifle, Colorado... | reverse complement strand
AGTTATTTTTTCATTGACCTTAGTTTTCAAATCGGTCATTCTTGTTATTGCTTTATCAAATCTTTCCAAAGCTTTTTCGCGTCCATTTATTCTTAACTCTTTAATTTTTGCTTTTACTTCGTCTTTTTCATTTTTTATGCTTTCTCTAAGAGCTTCGATTTTTTGTTTCGCCTCTTCTCGGATAGCCTCAATTGCTTTTTCTATTGCCTCATTTTTTAGTTCCTGCTCTTCGTCATCACTTTTGCCATCATTGTCATCGTCTTCATCTTTTGAATCAAGAATCCCGTCATTATCATCATCTTGATCTTTATCATTTAAAAGTCCGTCCTCATCATTATCAGAGTCTTCTTCGTTTTCATTTTCGTCTGATAGATCAATTTTTACTCCGGGATTACCCAAAAACCTTTTTTCATCTTCTGCCTGAACAACCTTAACCCAGTTAGAACCTAAAAAAACAACCATCGCTAGAACCACAAACAAACTTAAATATTTTTTCATATATTTTTAATAATTTTTTAAATGTTAAATTAATAAGTTCGACACTTATTTATTATACACTATTTATGACGTTGTGAGGGTGTAAATATTACAAACTAGATTAGAAAAGCTACCAAAAGTAAAGCAACGATGTTCAAGATTTTTATCATTGGGTTTATGGCAGGTCCGGCTGTGTCTTTATAAGGGTCACCAACAGTATCCCCAGTAACAGCTGCCTTGTGAGCATCGCTACCCTTACCGCCGTGGTAGCCTTGCTCAATGTGTTTTTTAGCATTATCCCAAGCACCGCCACCGGAGGTCATGGAGATTGCTACGAAGAGTCCAGTAATAATAGAGCCGACAAGAAGTCCGCCCAAAACTACTAAGCCATTATCTTTTCCAAAAATTATAATTACTAAAATTGGAGCAAGCACTGGTATTAAGGCTGGCAAAATCATTTGTTTTATGGCTGCGCCGGTAATGATCGAAACAGCTTTAGCATAATCAGGTTTTCCTGTGCCTTCCATAATTCCTTTTATCTCTCTAAATTGTCTACGAATTTCTTCTACCACTTTTCCAGCAGTTTTTCCGACTGCCTCCATGCAAAGGGCGCCAAAATAATATGGCAGAAGTCCTCCGAGGAAGAGACCAACAATTACATATGGATTGCTCAAATCAAAAGTTATAGCTTTTCCTGCCTTTACGATTTCTTCTGTATAAGAAGCAAACAAAACTAGAGCGGCTAAACCAGCCGAGCCGATAGCGTAACCCTTGGTAACAGCTTTAGTGGTATTTCCCACAGCATCTAGTGGATCGGTAACATTTCTCACTGACTCTGGAAGTTCGGCCATTTCAGCGATACCTCCAGCGTTGTCTGTGATAGGTCCATATGCATCAATAGCTACAATTATTCCTGTCATGGAGAGCATGGACATCGCAGCAACGGCAATTCCGTAAAGTCCGGCGTAGTTATAACTAATTAATATTCCTAGAACAATTGTGAGCAAAGGTAAAGCAGTAGATTTCATTGATATAGCTAGCCCTTGAATAACATTTGTACCGTGACCAGAAACAGAAGCTTCGGCGATTGATTTTACAGGAGCGTATTTTGTAGAAGTGAAATATTCAGTGATAACAACTAAAGCTCCAGTGACAAAAAGACCCACGAGGGAACAAATAAACAAAGCCATTACCGAATATTTTTCATTTCCCGACATAAGTAATTTTGTCACAGGGTAAAATGAAATTGCAGCGATGATGCCGGAAGCGATGAGGCCTTTATATAAAGCGCCCATTATATTTTGAGATTTACCCAAGCGTACAAACCAAGTACCGACAATGGAAGCAAAGATTGCCATCCCGCCAATCACTAATGGATAAATAATTGCATTTTCAAAATTTGCAAAAAGAAGTGAGCCCAAGAGCATCGTAGCGACTGAGGTAACAGCATAGGTTTCAAATAAATCAGCAGCCATGCCAGCGCAGTCGCCGACATTGTCGCCGACATTATCTGCTATAACTCCAGGATTTCTTGGATCATCTTCCGGAATTCCGGCTTCAAGTTTACCGACAAGGTCTGCGCCGACATCGGCGGCTTTGGTAAAAATTCCTCCACCTAATCTGGCGAAAATAGAAATAAGAGATGCGCCAAAACCAAGTCCGATGAGAGCAGTGACATCTTTGGTAATTGCATAAAATAAAGTTACTCCAAGCAATGCAAGACCAACTACTAAAAGTCCGGTAACTGTTCCACCTTGAAAAGCGAGAGCAAGAGCTTCGTTTATTCCTTTTCTGGCAGCTTCTGTCGTTCTGACGTTGGCTCTAACTGATACATTCATGCCAATATATCCCGCAAGAGCAGAAAAAACAGCCCCAACTAAAAATCCAAAAGCCATTGTCCAGCCGAGTTTTGGAATAAAGCCAATAATAAAGAAAAGTATTACTGCAATCATTCCAATAGTTTTATATTGTTTGTTCAAATAAGCGCTAGCGCCTTCTTGAATCGCCTTGGCGATTTCCTGCATTCGTTCATTTCCAGGACTTTTTCTTACTGTCGCAAACAATAAAAATTGATTCATGTTTTTATTAAATTATTAATAATAATTTCAATCTACGCTATAGCGTAGATTGTTTTTTACTCTTCCTTTCCTTCGACAAGCTCAGGACCTTCGGCTTTTAAAACTTCAACCTTTTCTCCGTCTGTTTTGGCAATTTCTTTTCCATCGCCTTTAATATCTATTCTCCATCCAGTAAGTTTAGCGGCAAGGCGTACATTTTGTCCACCCTTTCCGATAGCGAGAGACAATTGGTCGTTGCCAACTTCTACCGTTGCTTTATGTTCTTTTTCGTCTACTTCAATAGAAATAACTTTTGCCGGAGAGAGGGAATTGGAAACAAATTCCTTGGGGTCCGAAGACCATGGAATTATATCAATTTTTTCTCCGGAGAGTTCTCCCGTAATAGTGTTTACTCGAGTACCTTTTTGCCCGACGCAAGAACCGACAGCATCAATGTGTTCGTCGTTTGAATGAACTGCGATTTTTGAACGCGCCCCGGCTTCACGAGCAACGGATTTTATTTCTACCACGCCATTTTCTATTTCTGGGGCTTCCATGGCAAAAAGTTTCTCTACAAATTTTGGATGCGCGCGAGAAAGACGCAAGTTAATGCCTCTTGGTGTGTCTTCTACGCTATAAAGATAAGCTCGTACTCTCTGCCCACGAGTCCAATATTCTCCAGGAATTTGTTCTTCCGCTGGCAAGATTCCCGTGGCTCTATTAAAATCAACATAAACATTACCTCGTTCCACTTTCTGCACTATGCCGGAAATAACTTCTCCTTCTTTGGTGCCGTATTCATCTATAATGGAAGTGCGTTCCGCTTCGCGAATTTTTTGAATAATAACTTGCTTGGCTGTTTGAGCGGCGATGCGTCCATAATCATCTTTTGATTCCAATGGGAAAATTATTTCATCATTGAGTTCCACCCCTTTTTTTATTTTTTTTGCGTCATCCAAAAGGATATGATGCTCTGCGTTAAAATGCACACGTTCATCTTCTAGGTTTTTTACTGAATATTCACCCCCTCCTTTCTCCTCCCCCTTGTTAAGGGGGAGGTTGGGTAGGGGTGTATCCAAAATCGCGATACTTTCATCAACTACGATTTTTACTTGAAAAAAATCCGTCTTGCCAGTTTCCATGTCAAACTTAGATCGGATTATTTGTCCTTTTTTGCCGTAATCTTTTTTATAAGCCGCTGCCATGGCTTGTTCTATGGCTTCTAGTATCTTTTCTTTTGGAATTTTTCTTTCTTCTTCCAATTGTTCCAATGCCGACTTGAATGTTTTTATATCTAACATATAAGGTTATTTTATTAAGTTTTTAAAAATAAAAGCCCTGTTCTGACAGGACTTATACAAGAAAAGCATATCATAATCCACACCCGAATGCAACTTGCTTTTTGTTTTGTAGTATAATTAATTTATGAAAAACTATTTTAAATTAAAGTATTTTTTGTTTTTGGGTATGGTATTGTTAATAATTTTGGGTGGTTTTTATTTTAATCCTACGAAAGCAGAAGCAATATGTAATGTGCCACCGACAACGTATCCTTATAGTATAACAACCCCAGGGGGCACTTGCTGGTTTGATTGTTTTGGCGAATTGGTAGCAACAAGACCAGGGACAGGAGGAACAGGTTGTACTTGTAATGCCGGGTTTCATTTTGACCCAGACTCAGAAAGTTGTGTTCGGGATTCTTTTGGTCTAACGGCAACCCCAGATTCTTGCGTAGCAGGGACAATAGATGTCTCGTGGAACACAGTTAACGGGGCAACAAGCTATACGCTCAGAGATAGTTCTACTGTTATATATACGGGGGCACCGACTGTTTACTCTCATGTGGGTCTCGTCGCGGGCTCAAGTCATAGTTATACTGTTCGTTCCAATACTTCTTCTGGTTCTTCGGGATATTCAAGTCCAGCGGTTGTCGCAACCGCGCCAGCAGGAGCAACGGGGTGTACTCCGGACCTTGCCGCTGATGCACCTACCCCAACTGAATTTCCCGATGGTCCCGTAGATTTTTTTTCAACAATCAGAAATAGGGGTACAGCTTCCACAAATTATCAAGGGGCAATCAACTTCAAAAATTTATTCCAAATATCCTCACTGCCTGATGGAAGCGATATTATTGGGAGATATCCAGGTACTACAATATTTAATCTTGGAGTCGGCGCATCCGCCGCCACTACCATAAATAAAAAATTACCTAGTAATGCAAATTATATGCGTGTTTGTGCGGACGAAAATATTGCTATGGTTGGGACTATCGATGAAGGGCCAACGGGAGAAAATAATAACTGTAGTTCCTGGACGCGAATAATAGCTACCAATGCTATGTCTGGCACCCTTACTCCAGCCAGTCCACACTGTTTTATTATTCCTGGTCTCAGCGATTGCAATGTAAATCTATCCTGGACTACGACTAATCCTGAAGCCATCTCTTCCGTTACTTCTCCATATCCTAGTGCTAATACTATAGTAGCAACCGGGAATTCCGGTAGCCAATCGGTCACTGTTCCATATCGTTCTAGAGATTTTTATCTTTATAACAATAATCAACTCCTTGATGAAAGTCATGCAACTGCAAGTTGCGCCGATGACAGTTCTTGGAATGGGACTATGTGTGTCCCAGATTCTATAGGTCCAGATCTTACGGCTGACGTTCCCACCCCAACCAACGCTACTCCGGGTGCAGTAAATTTTACTTCAACAATCAGACATTCCCGGAATGTATCTACCGGGCCAGTTCCTGCTTTTTTCACAAATTTATTCCAAATATCATTATCTGCGAACGGAAGCAACCCAACTAATTATGCAGTTCTTGGCATGTCCGCTCTTGCTGCTGGTGATTCTGCTGTAACCTCAAAGTCTATCCCATTGTCTATTGGTGTATATTATCTACGTGTTTGCGCAGACAACAACACTTCCTTTTCGGGGGTCGTTACAGAATCAAACGAAGGAAACAATTGTAGTAGCGGTGTTCCATGGACAAGAATAGAAATTATGGATGGTACCTGTACTGATGGTATCTTAAACGGGGATGAAGGACCACTTGCTGATGAGGGTGGACGATGTAGTACTGGCACTTGTACTGATGGTATCCAAAACGGAGATGAAACGGGTATTGATACCGGTGGTCGCTGTGGTGGTGTGTGTCTCAATGGCGCAAATAATCCTGACGCATGCAACGAGTGCAATTTGCCACTCATATATAATCCTATATCTAACAGGTGTGTAAAAAAACCGATATTCATAGAAATTTAATCCACGCTTTTGGTGGGGCAAGATGAGTTAGCAAAAAAATCCCCGTTTGGGGATTTTTTTTGCTATAATATAGTTGATGCAAATTAACGAAGAACGACTGAGAAAATTTATTTTAGATTCAGGGATTGTTTCTCGAGTAGATTTTGAAGATGCGTTTAAAAAAGCCGAAGAAAAAAAACAAAAAGTCGGCAATGTTTTACTTTCCGAGGGAAAAATAACCGAAACAGATTTAAAACGAACGGAAGCTTTTGTTTTAGGCATACCCTTCATCAGTTTAATCAGCGAAAAAATAGATTTTTCCGTGCTTTCTCTGATTCCTGAACCGATTGCGCGTAATTATAATATCGTTGCCTACAAAAAAAGCGAGAAAAACTTGGAAGTAGCAATGCTGGACGTAGACGATCTGTCAGTGATTGATTTCATCAAGAAACGTTCCGGATTAAAAATTTTACCTAGACTGACTGACACAGCTTCCATCAAGGCTGTTCTCGTGCAATACAGGCAAAGCTTAACAGCCGAGTTTCAGAATATTATTCAAAAAGAAACGAGTACACTTGGCGCTTCTTTGGAAAAGGGCGAAAAATCCGAAGAGAAGTCCGAATCAGAATTAAAAGAAATGGCGGAAGATTTGCCGGTGGTGAAAATTGTGGATTCTTTGATTTTTCACGCCATTTTGCAAAACGCGTCCGATATTCACATTGAACCCGGGGAGAAAGATTTAACTGTGCGTTACAGAATAGATGGCATTTTGCACGATGCGATGGTTTTGGAAAAAAACGCCGGGGCAGGTATTACTGCTCGTATTAAAGTATTATCTAATTTGAAATTAGACGAAAAGCGACTCCCCCAAGACGGCAGATTTAAAATAGAACAAAATGGAGAAAAAATTTCTTTTCGTGTTTCAACTCTGCCGACATTTTTTGGGGAAAAAACTGTTATCAGAGTTCTTAAAGAAAATGCGCACGGATTTTCCTTGGAGACACTCGGTTTCCATGGTGAAGGATTGGAGCGGATACATAATTCATTAAAACAGAAAACAGGAATGGTTTTGGCGACGGGTCCAACCGGAAGCGGAAAGACGACGACTCTTTATACAATGCTTGATATCTTAAATAGGCCAGACGTTAATATTTCTACAGTAGAAGATCCGATTGAATATCAAATGCCAAGAATTAATCAAACTCAAGTTAAGCCCGAGATTGGTTTAACTTTTGCCAACGGGCTTCGTTCACTTTTGCGCCAAGATCCAGACATAGTAATGGTGGGAGAAATTCGAGATGGAGAAACTGCCGGATTGGCTGTTAATGCTTCGCTTACGGGTCACTTAGTTCTTTCTACCATCCATACCAACTCTGCAGCAGGAGCTATCCCAAGACTAATGGATATGGGCGTTGAGCCTTTTTTAATAACAGCCACGGTAAAAACAATTATTGCGCAAAGGTTGGTGCGTCGCCTTACTCCTAATAAAGAAAAATATTTTTTGTCGCCCGTTGAAATAAAAAATCTTGCCAAAATTATTGATTTAGATAGAGTGCTGGGTTTTTTGAAAGATGAAAAAATTGTAGATGCCAAGGTTACTTTTGATAAAGTTCCTTTTTATAAAGCAGTTAAAAGCACGGAATTTGAAGATGGATATTCAGGTCGTATGGGTATGCATGAAGTATTAAACGTAACTCAAACGATTAGGGAAATGATTTTAAAAGGTAATTCACAAGATGATATAGAAGTTCAAGCTAAGAAAGAAGGAATGATGACAATGATCGAGGATGGAGTTTTCCAAGCAGTGCTCGGCATAACAACTTTAGAAGAAGTATTTCGAGTTGTTTCTGAATAAAGAAAATGCTTTTTGTATACAGTGCAAAATCAAAAACAGGAGAAATTTTCGAAAGTACGCTGGAAGCAGTGGACCGCTTTTCTGCTGCTCGAGAGATTAGATCTCGCGGATCTGTTCCGCTATCAATTAGAGAAAAGAAAGACGATTTTTTAAATAAATTTTCTTTTTTTTCTAGCTTTTTTTCAAAAGTAAGTGTTAGTGAGCAGATTATTTTTACAAAAAATTTAAGCGGAATGCTTCGAGCAGGCCTATCGCTTTCTCGGGCCTTGTCGGTTTTACAAAAACAAACTAAAAATCCCAAGCTTAACAAAATTCTCTTGTCTTTATCTGCCGGTGTAAATTCTGGAGAAACTTTTTCTTCTTCACTTTCAAAGTTTCCTGATATTTTTTCAAAACTTTTTGTTTCTATGACTCGAGCTGGAGAAGAGTCGGGAAATCTTGCGGGTGCTTTGTCTGATATCGGTCTAAATTTAGAAAAAGCACATGCTTTAACCAAAAAGATACAAGGAGCGCTTATCTACCCTAGCGTTATTATGTCGGCGATGGTTGTTATCGGCGTTTTAATGTTTGCTTTTGTGGTTCCGACGCTGGCAAGTACTTTCAAAGAGCTCGGTGTTGTTTTGCCTCTTTCTACTCGTCTTCTTGTTTTTCTTGGTAATTTTTTCTCAAATAATTTGTTATTAACTTTTGTGATTATTATTGGTCTGATCTCCGGCCTAATATTTCTTTTTAGGGCGAAATTTATGGCAAAATATATTGACTTTGTTGTTCTGAGAGCTCCTATAATCGGTAATTTAACAAAAGAACTAAATACCGCCCGTATCGCCCGCACAATTTCTTCGCTTTTGCTTTCCGGAGTTTCTTTAACCCGAGCGCTGGAAATAACTGAAGACGTGGTGCAAAATATTTACTACAAAGAAGTTTTAGAAGAGGCGAAAGTAGCCATAGAAAAGGGTGCCCCATTTTCTCAGGCGTTTGAAGCAAATACTAAACTTTATCCCATAATGATGTCAGAGATGATTCAAGTCGGAGAAGAAACCGGTCAATTATCGGATATGTTATTAAGCGTCGCTTTGTTTTACGAAGAAGAAGTTGAAAATAAGACAAAGAATCTATCTACGATTATTGAACCTTTATTAATGATTGTTATCGGTGCAGGGGTCGGGTTCTTCGCTATTTCCATGATTTCGCCACTTTATTCAATTTTGGGCAGTATAAATTAAATGAAAAATTTTTATAAACAAGGAATAACCGCCTTAGAAATAATTATTGTGCTAGCAGTGCTTGCCGTTGTGTTTGCAATTGTAATTCCGCAATTTTCAAAAATTAGAGAAAATCAGGTGTTAAAAAGCACCACAAGCGATATTCTGTCGAATTTAAATAAAGCGCGAGCTCAAACCTTGGCATCTGTAAATTCTTCTTCTTACGGGGTGCATTTTCAGTCTGATGAAGTTATAATTTTTAAAGGTACAGTCTTTTCTGATGGTGATGCAAACAATGAAACAACAAATATCATAGCACCTGCAACTATCTCAAATGTCACCTTGGGCGGAGTAAGCGGAAATTCTGGAGATGTATATTTTAATCGTCTTTCCGGGTCACCAAACCAAACTGGCACTGTTACTGTTTCCACTCCTTTTTTTTCTAAAACTATTACAATTTCTGCTACGGGAGCCGTTAGTGAAAATTAATATTTAGAAAAATTCTGTTTAAACAAAATGAAAAAAATAACTAAAAATAGTGGATTTATGATAGTTGAAGTTTTGGTGGCTGTTTCGATTATGACTGTTTCGATTTTAGTCGCGATGGCGGTTGCTCAAAAATCCGTTTATGTTTCTCGGCAAGCATTTCATGCAACTCAGGCTGCATTCTTGCTTGAAGAAGGAGCAGAGAATGCACGAATTGCGCGAGACAATGCTTGGAGTAATGTGGCTCCACTTAATTCTTCGGAACAAATAGGGATTTTTACTAGGACGGTTGTCGCTTCGAGTGCAAGTCGTGATAATACCACTAAAGATATTTCTATTATGGGGACAGACGATTCCGGAACAAAATTAATTACCGTAACGGTGTCTTGGCCGGAAGGGGGAGTTACAATAACAAAGACCCTGCAATTTTATATAATGAATATTTTTTCATGATTTTAAATATTAAAAAAAATAAAAACGGTTATGCTGTTTTAGAACTTATTTTTTATATTGCCATTTTTGTAATTCTTTCTATCCTAGTTATTGACGCCATGATTACCATGACCAAGTCTTTTAGAGAAACTGTTATCCAAGCAGAACTGGTACAAAGTGGGACCATTATGGAAAAAATATCTAGGGAAATCAGAGCTTCTTATGGAATAAATTCTATTAGCGCAAGTGATCTGATTCTCAATACCAAAAACGATGCTGGTGCAAATAAAACGGTAGAATTTAAATTTGTCGGTACTGATATTCAGTTTTGGGATGCTGGAAGCAATATTGGAAATTTAAACACGCCTAAAATAGTTGTTACGGCTCTTAGTTTTACTCAAATCACTACAGTCAAAGGAAAAGCAGTAAAAATATCTTTAACCATTAAGTCTGCTAACGATGCATTGGGTCGTACACAGAATTTTTATGACACAATTGTTTTAAGGGGGAGTTATTAATAATTATGAAAGAAGATTTTAAAAAAATTAAAAAAAATGGTGGCGCAGCAATGCTAATTTCTGTTGTCTTTTTTCTTTTTATTTCTTTGGCAACAATTTCTGGACTTGTGTCGCCGACAGTGCGCGAATTTAGAAATGCCAATGTAAATTTGAATTCAAAAAAGTCATATTTTTTGGCTGAATCAGGAAGTGAAGATGTTGTTTATCGTACTATAAAAAATATGACAGTTGAAAATAGCGAAACGCTTAATCTGGATTCCAATTCTGCCACCACAACTATCACAACGCTTCCTGACAACTCTAAGCAGATCAGCACATTGGGTGATGTATCCAGTTACCAAAGAAAGACCAATGTTACTCTTTCAACAGGGACTGGACTGTCTTTTACTTATGGTATGCAGGTTGGGAATGGGGGATTAACTATGTTTAATACCTCTAAAATAAATGGCAGTGTGTATGCAAACGGTGATATTGTGGGTTCAAATAGCGCAAAAATAACAGGAACTGCCATCGCGGCTGATCGAACAGCAGAAATCCTTGATCAAATTAATGATACCGGCACACCAACAGACACCGTTCAGTTTGGTGTTACCACTAGCACACAAGATGCCGCGCAAAGTTTCACTGTGGCTACTTCTGACGTTATTACACAAGTTTCTGTATATATTAAAAAAGTTGGCGGGCCAAGCAATGCAACGGTAAGAATTACTACAGACTCAGGTGGAAAGCCCGCAAGTAGTTCTCTTGCTACTGGAACGCTCTCGGCTTCAAGCGTGACTTCTTCTTATGGTTGGGTAAATATTGCCTTATCGCCGAATGTCACTTTTTCCACTAGTACCACCTATTGGCTGGTTTTGGATGCAGGCGTTAACGCGTCAAATTATTATATTTGGGGCACAAACAACGCTCAATATGCAAATGGTTTGGCTAAATTGGGGCAATATGGCACAACAACATGGAACAATACTAGTCCTTCAGGGTTGGACGTTTTTTTCAAAATTTATCTTGGTGGTATTAATTCTACTATTAGTGGGATGATTATTGGTGAGACTGGTGTGGGCAATGCTTTGGCACATACTGTGAACAACTCAACCATTGAGGGTAATTTATATTGCCAAGCGGGGAGTGGAAATAATAAAAGTTGTGATGCCTCGCAAGCAGATCCGGCGCCGTTAAATTTTCCCATTTCTGATTCACAAATTCAGTTGTGGAAAGACGAAGCGCTCGCTGGTGAAACACAGACCGGGAATATTAATTTATCGGGAAGTAATACGCTTACAATCGGCCCAAAAAAAATTGTTGGCAACGTGACTCTCAGCAATAGTGCAGTCTTAACAGTTTCAGGCACGCTTTGGGTTACGGGAAATATTAGTTTAGCCAATAGTTCCAAAATCAAACTCTCCAGTTCTTATGGATCAGCCAGTGGGGTGGTTATTGCAGGAGGAACAATTTCTACTGCCAATACCGCTTCATTTGAGGGTTCCCCAACGGCTGGCAGCTACATACTGATCCTTACTACTTCCACCTCGTCTTCGGCCATAGAGATCGACAACAGCGCAGGGACCGTCATTCTTGTGGCTCCCTATGGAACAATTGTGTTTGCAAATACCGCCAACGTAAAAGAGGCTATTGCTAGAACTATTAAGATGTATAATAGCGCAACGCTTATTTATGATAGTGGGTTAATCAGTAAAAATTTTATCGGCGGTCCCTCAGGTTCTTGGAACGTGGAGAGCTGGGGAGAGGGTCAATAAAACTCGGATAATTTAATATGCTATAATAATTTTATGCTCAAAAAGATTATTGTCGGCAACTGGAAAATGAATCCGCTGACCTTGAAGGAAGCGGAAAAGTTGTTTTTAGGCGTCGCTAAAGGAATTTCTGGTATTAAAAAAACAGAAGTCGTAATTTGTCCTCCATTTTTATATTTGGAAAGATTAAAGAAATTTTCTCGAAAAATAATTTTAGGCGCGCAAAATACTTTTTTTGAGGACGTGGGTGCTTTTACCGGCGAAATATCCCCTGAAATGCTTTATAATCTTGGTGCCAGATATGTAATTTTAGGTCATTCAGAAAGACGAGCAATGGGGGAAAGCAACAGCGAAATTAATAAGAAAATAAAATCGTCACTTGTCTCTGGGCTTCGTCCGATATTGTGCGTAGGAGAGAGTGCGCGAGATCTTAATCACGAGTATTTTAATTTAGTTAAAATGGAATTAGAAGAATGTCTAATTGGAATTCCAAAGAATTCAATTCCTAAAATAATAATTGCCTATGAACCAATCTGGGCGATTTCGAGCACCCCCGATCGCAGAGATGCCACCGCAGACGATTCAAGAGAAATGAGTATTTTTATTCGCAAAGTGCTTTCTGATAAATTTGGGGCAGAGGCAATAAAAGTTAGGATCATTTACGGTGGTTCGGTCACAGAAAAAGACGCAGGGGATTTTTTACAAAATGGCGGAGTGGATGGTTTACTCCCCGGTCGTGCTTCTTTGGATGCGAAAAAGTTTTCAGAGATTGTAAAAATATGCGAAGCATTAAACAAATAAAAAATCTAAAAGGCAAAACAGTACTTCTGCGAGTGGATTTTAATGTTCCGATAAAAAACGGAAAAGTGGAAGACGATTTCCGCATTCGAGCCTCCTTGCCCACAATTAAATTTTTGCTTGAAAAGGGGGCAAGAATAATTTTGATTACACACCTTGATAAAGATGGCACAGCTAGTCTCGCGCCCGTAATAAAAAATTTTTTTTCAATTTCAAAAATTTCCAAAGAAAAAATTATGTTTTTTGAAAATATTAGAAAATTCCCTGGCGAAATAAAGAATGATCAAGTCTTTGCTAAAAAGCTCGGGGCAATGGGGGATATATATGTGAACGATGCATTCTCAGTGTGTCATAGAGAGCATGCCTCAATAGTTTCGCTTCCCAAATATCTGCCAAGCTACGCTGGTTTTCAATTAGAAGAAGAAGTAAAAAATTTATCTCATGCTTTTAATAAAATTAAACGTCCATTTTTGTTTATTTTGGGAGGAGCTAAATTTTCTACTAAAATGCCTTTAATTAAGAAATATTTAAAATTAGCAGATAATGTTTTTATCGGTGGGGCGCTTGCGGATGATTTTCTAAAAGTTGAAGGATATGAAATCGGAAAATCCCTTGTCGATGGCGTAAATTATGATATTAAAAAAATTATTAAAGACAAAAAATTAATTCTACCAAGTGATGTGGTTGTTCATTCGGGGAATAAGTTAATTGCTAAAAAAGTAAATCAAATTGGGAGAAATGAAATCATTTTTGATATGGGGGAAGATTCAGTAAAAAATTTGGCTTCCTTAATTAAAAAATCGAAGCTTATTCTTTGGAATGGTCCGCTTGGAAAATACGAAGATGGAGGAGCAAAAGCTACTAAAAAAATATTAAAACTAATCGCAAGCTCAAAAGCTGAAAGTATTATCGGCGGAGGAGATACAGTAGCCATAATTTCTAAAATGAAAATGGAAAAAGAGTTTTCTTTTGTTTCTACTGGTGGTGGCGCAACACTGGATTTTTTGGCAAACGGCACTCTCCCTGGTATTAAAGCGCTGAAATAATTTTTTTGGCATTTCCATTAAAATCTTTTTCGTCACCAGAAGTTTCTGGCCAAGCCCAGATATGAGCATGCGGTATTTCGTTTCCGTAAATTTGCGAGCGAACCATGTCTGTATTAAAGGCTCTTTTTTGGGCTAATGCTATTTTTCTAACTACCTCAAAATATGCTCCAACATTTGGCACCTCCCAAACCCAACGATAATGTTCTTTTGGAATTATTTGAGTATGCCCCGGAGATCTAGGATTAATATCAAGAAATGCCAAGAAGTTTTTATCCTCATAAATTTTTTCGCTGGGTATTTCTCCTTTTGCAATTTTACAAAAAATACAATCATCTTTTTCCATAAGAATATTATATCAAATTATGTTAGAATTTCACCTATGCAAAAGTATGGTGAATTACTGAGGACACTTTTAGAAAAGAGGGGGATTACCGATTCGGTGCAGGCGGAGATTTTTTTGAATCCAGATTATATACGTGATTTTCACGACCCATTTTTAATGAAAGATATGGAACGTGCTTGCGTGCGGATTTTTGAAGCGATAGAAGCAAAGGAAAAAATAATGATTTATGCGGATTATGATTGTGACGGAATTCCTGGAGCCGTAATTTTAACTGATTTATTCAAATTATTAGAATATAAAAATTATGATGTCTATATTCCGCAAAGAAATTCTGAAGGATACGGGCTCAATCTTGAGGCGATAAAACAATTTGCCAAAACGGGAGTGAGACTATTAATAACCGTTGATCTTGGGATTACTGCTGTGGCAGAAGTGGCACAGGCTGAAGTGGACGGCATCGAAGTGATAATTACCGACCATCATATTCCGCAAGAAACGCTCCCTCGCGCTTATGCGATTTTAAATCCAAAAACAGATAGTTACCCAGAAAAAATGTTATGCGGGGCGGGAGTTGTCTTTAAACTGGTGCAAGGGTTTATAAAAAAATATGGAGAATATTATAAAATTAGTGTAGGAAAAGAAAAATGGATGCTTGATATGGCGGGGCTCGCGACTCTTTCTGATATGGTGCCTCTAACGGAAGAGAACAGGGTGATAGCATATTTTGGCATGAAAGTTTTGAAAAAATCTCCTCGTCCCGGTTTGCAAAAACTTCTCGCGAAAATGAAAATAGATCAAAGATATTTATCGCCCGATGACATTGGTTTTATGATTACTCCGCGACTTAACGCTGCGTCGCGCATGGATGATCCGATGCGCGCCTATGAACTCCTCGCCACGGCAGACGAAAAAGAAGCCAGTGTTCTCGCAGATCATTTATCAAAAATAAATGATGACAGGAAAACCATTGTGACAAGTATCATGCGAGAAGTGAATAAGAAACTTGAAACTTATGAGCATCGGGAAGTGATAGTCATAGGTAATCCGAAATGGCGAGTCGGTATTTTGGGATTGGTGGCTGGAAAAATATCTGATGAATATAAAAAACCAGTTTTTGTCTGGGGTAAAGATGAAAATGATTGTATCAAAGGTTCCTGCCGGAGTGACGGATCAGTTTCTATCGTGGAGCTCATGACAGAAACACGTGAATCTTTTATTGATTTTGGCGGACATGAACTTGCTGGAGGTTTTACGGTGCACAATGAAAAAATTCATTTTTTGGAAGAAGCGCTATCAATTTCTTTTCATAAGGTTAAAAAAGATAAAGAAGAGGATGTTGAAAATTATGATATAAAATCTGACTTGAGTATTATTAACATAAAAAATTGGAAAGAAATAGAAAAAATGTCGCCTTTCGGATTAGGAAATCCAAAACCAGTTTTTCTCTTTCCTGACGTCAAGATTGAAAAAATAAAAAAATTCGGCAAAAATGGCTCCGGAGAACATCTGGAAATTACTTTTTCTGATTCATTTAATAAGGCAAAAGGTATTTCTTTTTTTTCTAATCATGATTCTTTTAAAAATACTTTATCGGAGGGTCTCAATGTAAACTTGCTTGCCACTTTTGATTTATCTAGATTTAGAGGCAAAGAGGAGTTAAGATTAAGGATAGAAGATATTATATGAATACAAAGGAAGACAAAATAATTATTTATACCGATGGTGCGGCCAAAGGAAATCCGGGCAGGGCGGGCTGGGGAGC
>Ga0209211_10007027_pt1 | contig 15977 bp, 16 predicted proteins | sample RifGroA2_FD_183992 | JGI IMG/M metagenome (GOLD analysis project Ga0209211, IMG submission 183992) | Groundwater microbial communities from Rifle, Colorado, USA - Groundwater A2 (SPAdes) (version 2) | ecosystem: Environmental > Aquatic > Deep subsurface > Groundwater | place: Rifle, Colorado... | reverse complement strand
CCGCTAGCGGGCTGCTGAAAAAGGCTCATCTGCTTCGTTGGCGCCCTCGGCCGCACGCTCAACGTACAGGGAGTACGCCTCGCGTGCGGCCGTCGGGCGCCGCCTCGCATCTGGGCCTTTTTGAGCAGCCCGCAAGGTTTTTCCGCATCCCGCTAGCCCTTGCCGGCGCGGATCAGCACCATCCGGTCGGCGAAGGACCGGATCCTCCCGTCCTCCACGGTGAAGCTGAACGCCTCGCGGCATCGCGCCGGCGCGTCCAGGACGAAGCGGTCGAGGTGGGCCCTGGCCTCGGCGCTCATGCGCATGCGGCCGGTCCACTCCTCCCACGGCCGCCCCTTGGTGACGATGGCCTCCTCGATGACCGTGAAGCCGGCCGAGGTGAGACAGTCCGTCCATTCCCGCCGGCTGAGGGAGCGCACATGCGAGGGGTCGCGGCGCTTCTCCACCTCGAGGATGAAGCCCGCCAGCTCCGGATCGTCGTGGCCCAGGATGTCCTGCAGGAGGAACGACCCGCCGGGAAGCAACACGCGAGCCACCTGCCGGAGCGCCGGAGGGACGGCGGGGAAGTGATGAGCCGCGATGCGGCAGGTGACCACGCCGAAGCTCGCGTCCCGGAATGGCAGCGCATCCGCGTCGGCGCCGAGGAAGCGGATGGTCGTCATGCCCTGCGAGGCGGCGAAGGCGCGCGCCGCCAGCAGCATCGGCTCGGTGAGGTCGGTGGCCACCACGGTCGGGGTGAAGGCCGAGAAGGCCAGCGCCGTGTGGCCGCCGCCCGTGGCGACGTCGAGCACGCGGCTCTGCCCGGTGGCGCGCCCCCACTCCAGGAGCCGATCGAGGTCGGGTCCGCCCGCGTGCCCGGCGCTCCGGACATAGGCCTCGGCGGTGCCGCCGAACTGGGCCTGCACCTGCGCCTTGTGCTCTGTTATCTTGCTCGCCTGAATGTGGATGACGTCGGGCGGCAGCGTGGCCTCTTCGGGCCGTCGGCCCTCATCGGGGTCGCCTGAATGTGGATGACGTCGGGCGGCAGCGTGGCCTCTTCGGGCCGTCGGCCCTCATCGGGGTGCACGGGCGACCCGGCGCCGTGATCTCATCACGCTTTCGGCCGGGCGGCGAGGTGGCGGAGGAGGAAGTCGGCGTCGAGGGGAGTCAGATCGAAGCGGCGGCTCGCCTCATCGAGGAGCGTGACCCGGTCCGCCGCCGGGTTGTCGCGCACCTGCTCGTCGATCCACTTGATGGCCTGCTTGATCGGCGCCTCGCCTGCGGCCATTCAGCGCCTACCCGAAGATCTTCTTGAGCCCGCCGAGGAAACCGCTTCCCTCTCCTTGCGCGAGCACCTGGTCCAGCTCTCCGCAATCGAACCAGAGCCCCCCGCAGGCGGAGCACTTGTCCAGCTCCACCTTGCGGTAGGTGATGGTCACCAACGGCGCGGCGCACTTGGGGCAGCGGTTCCGGGCCACCGCGAGTACGCGCTGACGCTCCGCCGCCTCGGCGCCGTGCTCCTGCTCGGCCAGGGCCTTCTTCCGCCGCTCGAAATCGAGCCGCGCGAAGTACTCCTCTTCCTGCTCGCTGGGTGTGACGGGCATGGCGGTTCGCTCCCTCGGTTACGGCGCGCCCCCGGGCCCGCGGATGGGCGGACCGGAGGAGCGCCATCGGATCGGGTCTGGCTACGTGCCGGTCTCGCGCTCGTATTTCGTCTTCCAGTCCTTGTTGAGATCCTCGACGCCCGGGATGACCTTGATGGTGCTCCACGCGGCGCGGGCCGCGCCGCGCATGGCGTAGTAGAGGGTCTCGCTCAGCTCGTCGTCGGTGGCTCCGGCTTGCTTCGCAGCCGCGAAGCGTCCGGGCACTCAGGACGTGCAGCCGGCCGCCGCCATGGCGGCCAGCGCCACGAGCTGCATGGTCTTGGGGTCGAGGGCCCCTTCCCGGTAATACAGGCTCGCGAACTCCTTCATCTCGGCCATTGGTCCCTCCTGGGTGTGGGTGGTGGCCTGCCGAGTCAGTATAACCCGCGCTACAGGTCTCGGACGAGGCGGCGGGCGCGATCCAGGTTCTTCCGGTAGGCGTCGAAGGAGTTCTCGAGCTGCGGCGGTCGGCCCGATCGCCGGTCGAGGGTGAAGCACGAGAAGGTGATGTCGTGGGCCAGCGGGAAGTCCCGGTAGAGATGGCCGGAGACTTTCTGCGGGTTCTCGGAGCGGGTGATCTCGAAGTCCTCGTGCTCCCGGAGCGGGGGGATGCGCTCCCCGTGCTTGGTCTGCACCCACTTCATCGTGCCCCCGAGGAGATAGGAGAGGAACAGGCAGTCCACGAGCATGGACTCCGTCCAGGGGATGGCCTTCTGGTATCCGGCAACGAAGCGGGCGCCGGTGCGGACGAGGAAGTCGCGGGCCGTGTCCGGCGTCACGAAGTCGCAGGCGCCGAAGATGTAGCCGATGCGGCGACTGGGCCGGCAGTGCTCGACGAGGGCGGAGAGCCGGATGACACGGTTGCCGATGCCAATCAGGGTGCGCCGCTTCCCATGGGAGGCGATGTAGCAAACCTGGAAGGAGGACCGCCGCCGGCGTACCTCCTCCAGGAGCAGGCCCAGGTCGTAGTTGCTGTAGAAGCGGCGATAGACGAGGTTGATGCGGATGCCCTCCCAGGCGAGTGACTGCTTGATGGCCTTGAGGTAGGGCAGCACCGAGGGCTCGTCCTCGAGGAGCTGCCCCTTCCGATTCCACATGGACTCCAGCACGACGAGACCGGGCATGGGACGGTCATGGTACCACGCCGAGGCCGGGAGCCCATTGGATGATCAGAGATACATCCAATTGGCTCTGTACTTTCAGTGAAAGGTGACGAGAATGGCTGGTATGGTGGGGCCATGAGGATTCCTCTCGAACGGAGAGCAGTCGGGGGTGGGCGAGTCCCGCTGTCCCGCCAGATCCAGAGCCACCTCGAGCGGCTGATCAGGGAAGGGAAGCTGGCCCCCGGCGTCAAGCTGCTGGCCACCCGGGAGCTGGCGCACGACCTCGGGGTCAACCGGACCACGGTGGCCACGGCCTACGAGGAGCTGATCGCCGCGGGCTGGGCCCGGGCGCATGTGGGGCAGGGCACCTTCGTCGCGGAGCGGGTGCCGGCCCTGGCGGAGCCGGCCCCCATCAGCGCGCAGAAGCTCGACTGGTCCGGGTTCCTGTCGAAGCGGGCGCAGGTCGTGGCTGCCGACATGCACCGGCGACGGGCCTACGGCCAGCTCGCCCGGCCGGCCCCCGGCACCATCTCCTTCGCCGGCGGCATGCCCGACAGCACACTGTTCCCCACTGACGCCTTCCGCCGGGTCCTCAACCGGGTCATCACCCAGGAGGGGCGAGAGCTGCTCCAGTACTACGCTCCCGGGGGCTACCCGCCGCTGCGCCGATACCTGGCGGGTTATCTCCTGCGCTTCGGGGTCGAGGCGCGCCCGGAGGATATCCTCATCGTCAATGGCTCGCAGCAGGGTTTTGATCTTGTCGCCCGCACCCTGCTCGATCCCGGGGATCTGGTGGCCATCGAGCAGCCGTCCTACCCGCGCGCCATGCAGGTGTTCCGCTCGTTCGGGGCAGCGCTCGTGCCGGTCCCGCTGACGGAGGCCGGGCTCTCTGTCCCGCATCTGGAGCGTCTGCTGGAGCGCCAGACTCCCAAGTTCCTGTACTGCCAGCCGAGTGCCCACAACCCCACCGGGCTCACCATGAGCCTGGCCGTGAGGCAGCGCCTCCTCGAGGTGGCGGCCAGGCACCGGTTGCCCATCGTCGAGGATGGCTTCGACGGGACCCTCTTCTATGGCGCGCGGCCCCCGGGCCCGCTCAAGGCCATGGACATGGCGGGACTCGTGGTCTACATCGGGACCTTCTCCAAGATCCTCTTCCCCGGGCTCCGGCTGGGCTGGATCGTGGCCCCGCCGGCGCTGATCGAGCGACTCGAGATGGCCAAGCAGCTGGCCGACATCCACACAAGCCCGCTGCTGCAGGCCGCCGTCTACCATTTCTGCGAGAGGCGGCTCCTGGAGCGGCACCAGGCGCGAGCGCTCCGGGAATACGCGCGGCGCCGGGAGACGCTCCTGGACGGGCTTCGCCGTCTCATGCCGCCCGGGGTCACATGGACCGAGACCGCGGGAGGATTCTCGCTGCTGCTGACGCTCCCCGAGGGCCTGGAGACGGCCGCCCTGCTCCCGCGAGCGCAGGCGCGCGGGGTGACCTTCACGCCTGGCGATGCCTTCTTCATCGACGGCGGGGGCGAGCGCTCGCTCCGGCTCTCCTTCTCGGCCGTGCCGGTGTCGCAGATCGACGACGGGATGAAGCGGCTCGGCGACGCGATCCGGGATCTCGGGCGTCACCCCGACCACGCGGTGCGAGAGCCCGAGCTCTCCGTGCCCCTCGTGTGAGAGCGACAGGAGGATCCCAGGTGAACTTCCACACTCTGGCGGCCCGCGGCGGGCGCGACGTGCCCTCGGCCAGCCGGCCGCTCACCGCTCCGATCTACCAGACCAACGTCTACGTCTTCGAGGACATGGAGACGGTGGAGTCGGTGTGGGAAGGCAAGATCTCGGGGTACGTGTACGGGCGCTACGGCACCGGCAACCACAGCATGCTCGAGGATCTGGTGGCAGGGCTCGAGGGGGCCGAGGCCGCCGTGGCCTGCGCCTCCGGGATGGGGGCGACGACGGCGCTGCTCCTGGGTCTCTTCGCGGCGGGCGATCACCTGGTGGCGGCGCGGGATCTGTACGGGACCACGGCCTCCTTCCTCACGTCCGAGGGCAAGCGGCTCGGGATCGAGGCGACGTTCGTGGACGCGACCGACGCGGGACGAGTCCTCGGAGCCCTGCGGCCCAACACGAAGGCCGTCTTCGTCGAGGCCCTGTCGAACCCGCTGCTCCTGCTGGCCGACCTGCCCGTCCTGGCGCCTCTGCTCGAGCGGAGAGGTGTCGAGCTGATCGTCGATGCGTCCATGGCCTCACCGGCCGTCTGCCGTCCCATCGAGCACGGCGCCACCGTGGTCATGCACAGCCTGACCAAGTTCATCTCCGGCCACGGCGACGTGACGGGCGGGATGGTGCTGGGCCGCAAGGAGGCCATGGGCCGCTGTCGCGAGGCGATGATCCGCGCGGGGACCAATCTCGGGCCCTTCGACGCGTGGCTCGCGGTGCGCGGGGCGCGGACGCTCGGGGTGCGGCTCGAGCGGCAGTCGGCGACGGCGCTGTCGCTGGCGCAGTTTCTCGAGCCACATCCCGCCGTGGCGCGCGCCCACTACCCAGGGCTCGCGACCCATCCGCAGCACGCGCTCGCCAGGCGGCTGATGCCGGGGCCCATGGGCGCCATCCTGTCCTTCGACCTGCGGGGTGGGGCGCTCGCCGTCGGGCGCTTCATGGCGCGGGCGCGGCTCATGGAGTTCGCGCCGAGCTTCGGAGATGTGGCGACGACCTGGACCTATCCGGCACGCACGTCCCATCGCCGCGTCTCCGACGAGGACAAGGCGGCCATGGGGATCGGCCCCGGCCTCGTACGCCTCTCCGTCGGCCTCGAAGACCCCACCGACCTGATCGAGGACCTCACCCAAGCCCTCGAATAGCCGTCCCGGTTGACAGGACGCCCCGATGAGCGCCAGAGGCGCGAAGAGGCCCAACCGCCAAACCGAAGTCATCCCCGTTCAAGCGAGACAGATGAGCGCCAGAGGCGCGAAGAGGCCCAACCGCCAAACCGAGGTCATCCCCGTTCAAGCGGGCGCCCCGATGAGCGCTTGCGCGAAGAGGCCAAACCGCGAGGCGATATCATCCACATTCAAGCGAGATGAGAGACCGCCAGAGGCGCGAAGAGGCCACGGTTGAGCGGGCGCCCCGATGAGAGCCGAAGGCTCGAAGAGGCCCAACCGCCAAACCGGAGTCATCCACATTCAGCCAAGATAAAGGAGAACCAAGACATGGAAGTCGGGACACTGAGGCTCAAGGTCGGACTGGCCGAGATGCTCAAGGGCGGCGTCATCATGGACGTCACCAACGCCGAGCAGGCGAAGATCGCCGAGGACGCGGGCGCCGTGGCCGTGATGGCGCTCGAGCGGGTGCCGTCCGATATCCGCCGCGACGGCGGGGTGGCGCGCATGTCACCGGTGAAGAAGATCAGAGAGATCCAGGCGGCGGTCTCCATCCCCGTCATGGCCAAGTGCCGTATCGGGCACTTCGTGGAGGCGCAGATCCTGGAGGCGCTGGGCGTGGACTACATCGACGAGTCCGAGGTCCTGACCCCGGCCGACGAGCACTTCCACGTGGACAAGTTCGCCTTCAAGGTGCCGTTCGTGTGCGGCTGCCGCGATCTCGGCGAGGCGCTCAGGCGCATCGGCGAGGGCGCCGCGTTGATCCGCACCAAGGGGGAGGCCGGCTCCGGGAACATCGTCGAGGCGGTGCGCCACATGCGGGCCGTGGTGTCCGGCATCAAGCGGCTCACGACCCTCGGCCAGGAGGAGCTCATGACGGAGGCGAAGAACCTGGGCGCTCCCTACGAGCTCGTGCGCTGGATTTCCCAGCACGGCATGCTGCCGGTGCCGAACTTCTCGGCCGGCGGCATCGCGACGCCCGCGGACGCCGCCCTCATGATGCAGCTCGGCGCCCAGGCGGTGTTCGTGGGGTCGGGCATCTTCAAGTCCGCGGATCCGGCCGTGCGGGCCCGCGCCATTGTCCAGGCCACGACCCACTTCAAGGATCCTGACATGCTGGCCAAGGTCTCGGAGGATCTCGGCGAGGCCATGGCGGGCATCGAGACCTCCAAGCTCAAGGAGTCCGAGCTTCTTCAAACCCGGGGATGGTAGAGCGAGCCGAGGCGTGTCGCACGACGAGGCGAGCGGAGAGGGAAATCCCCCGAGCGGAGCGAGGCGGCGAGACGTGGACGTGAAGATCGGGGTGCTCGCGCTGCAAGGTGACTTCGACCTCCACCGGCAGGTCCTCGGGCGCATCGGGGTCGCCTCGGTGGAGGTGCGCAAGCCCGAGCAGCTCGACGAGGTGTCGGGCCTCATCATGCCCGGCGGCGAGAGCACGACACTCCTCAAGCTCATGCGGGCGTGGGATTTCGTCCCGGCGCTGGAGAAGTTCCACGCGGCGGGCAAGCCGATCTTCGGCACCTGCGCCGGGCTCATCCTCCTCGCCCGTGAAGTGGAGCACCCGTCGCAGCTCTCGCTCGGCTTCATCGACATCACGGCCGAGCGGAACGCCTACGGGCGGCAGAAGGAGTCCTTCGAGACGGAGATCGAGGCCGACCTCGGCCAGGGGAAGGCTGAGATCAAGGCCATCTTCATCCGCGCCCCCAGGATCCGGCGTCTCGGTCCCGGGGTCACCCGGCTCGCCGAATTCCGCGGCGAGTGCGTGATGGCGCGCGAGGGCACCGTTCTGGTCGCCGCGTTCCATCCCGAGCTCACGGACGATGCCTCCGCCCACCAATACTTCGCCGGGATGGTTCGCTCCGCGACGACCTGAGAGCAGGCTCAGGGTTCAGCCTGACAGCTCCCGGGAGTCGACCAGGCCGGCTCTTCAGTCCTAACGCCCCGTGTTCCTGGTACATTATGGCCTTGACAGCGAGCAGGGTGGCGGAGGCATAGTGTGGTCCGACCAGCCGACCAACAGACCAATGACTGCCCATCACCGAGATAGCCGGCCGCAGCCCGTCCCCGCCTTCGGGTCCGCCTAGGAGGTCAGCATGGCGCATTTCACCTGTGAGGTCGTCTACCGGGGCATCTTCCAGAAGAACCTGGCCTCCCGCATCTGCCGGGGCATCGTCCTGTCCGCGCGCAAGGCGGGCCGCTGGGGCATCGCCTTCGGCCGCTACGGCGACAGCCCGCAGCGCAACGGCATCCCGGCCAAGGACTTCGCCATCGTGGCGGACAGCCAGGAAGAGCTCGAGCAGAACATGGCGCGCTACGAGCCCCAGGAGGTGGACGTCACCATCTGCGTGGATGACACGCTGTCCAAGGGCGTCGAGTCCTGGGCGTGGTACGGGCTGCAGCCGATCAACCGGCTGACCCTGCCCAACGGCACGCTGCTGATGACCTCGCTCCAGCCGGCCGAGGACCTCCTGAAGGACATCCACAAGAAGGATGCGCCCTATGCCTTGACGCTGCTCCGGGCCAAGGCGTCCTTCTCGGGGCTCTGGGTGTACCGGGAAGACCACACCGAGGCGCGGATCCTGGGGGCGCTCTCCAGGATCAAGCCAGACTTCCTGTCCCTCGACGCCGTCTGCCAGGCCATCGAGGAGGCCGAGTGGGGCTCCGATCTCAAGGTGGCCTCCGCCCGCAAGGCCCACGAGCGCCTCGAGACCCGGCTCGTCAACGTGACGGAGGGCAACCCGGAGACCCCGTTCTCGTTCGAGAAGCCGAAGTGGTGGGAGATGCGGGAAGGCGTCAGCATCCCGGCAATCCCCGTCGGCAAGCCCATGGAGGGCGGCAAGGGCTACGTGCCGGAGCGCAACCCGTACTTCAAGAAGTTCACGAGCCGCACCATGCGGCCGGTGATCGATTTCGACAAGTGCGTCAAGTGCACGCTCTGCTGGCTCCAGTGCCCGGACTCCTGCTTCGACGTCACCCCGGACGACCTCTACGACGCCAACATGGACGCCTGCTGCGGCTGCGGGGTCTGCGAGGCCGTGTGCCCGGCCAAGGAGTGCATCACCATGGTGAGCGAGGCAGCCTTCGACGACAACGCCAGCCAGTGGGAGATGTGGCGGAAGGACAAGGACACGTACCGGACGTGGCTCACCGCGACGGTGAGCGACACGGCGCATGTGGTGCGGTCGCACGGCTTCCGCTTCCGCGGGCAGTACGAGCAGGAGCTTCGGCAGGACCTGGACACGGGCGGCATCGAGATCACGACGGGCATCCCCGGCGAGAACGCCGCGGCGAAGACGGCGTAGGGACGAGCGAAGCGAGCCACCGGGCGCGGGCGGGCGACAGCCCGGGTGCCCGCCCCGGGTGAAGACACAGGAGACCACGATGGCTGTCGAGACGAAGACGATCGCAGCGGCACCCGGCGACACGGAGATGCTCATCTCCGGTAGCGAGGCCTGCGCGGAGGCGCTGGCGCTGGCGGACATCGACGTCGTCACCGCGTATCCCATCCGCCCGTATGACACGGTCATGCAGGCCATCGCCAAGAAGATCGCCAATGGCAAACTCGTGGCCGAGTACATCGTGGCCGAGGGCGAGCACAGCCAGTTCGAGATCGTCAAGCATGCCTCGACCGTCGGCGCCCGCGTGTTCTGCGGGTCCTCCGGTGTCGGCTGGATGTATGCCATGGAGTGCCTGACGGTCACGCCGCCGCTCCGCGTGCCCATGGTCGCGATGGTGGGCAACCGCGCCCTGGACGATCCGGGCGCCTTCGGCGTCGAGCACAACGACGCCCTCGTGGTGCGCGACCTCGGGTGGATGCTCATCTGGGTGGATACGGCCCAGGAGATGCTCGACACGGCGCTCCTGGCCTATCGGATCGCCGAGGACCGGCGGGTGTTCCTGCCCATCGCCATCTCGGCCGATGGCGCCTTCCTCACGCATTCCCAGGCGCTCGTCCAGGTGCCCACCAAGGCCAAGGTGGACCGCTTCCTGCCGAAGTACGACCGGGGCGACCTGCAGCTGCATCCGGACAACCCCATCACCGTGGCGCCGCAGGCCAACGAGGACTGGGTGATCGAGATCCGACGGCAGAACAACGAGGCCATGACCCGCGCCTATACCGTCATCGAGGAGGCCTACGCCGACTTCCGGAAAGTCTTCGGCCGCGGCCCCGACAACCCCTGGTTCGAGGAGTACATGACGGCGGACGCCGAGGTCATCCTGATGGGCATGGGAACCATCTCGCTGCCCTTGAAGGTCGGGATCCGCAACATGCGGGCCCAGGGCAAGAAGGTGGGGCTCATCCGGCCGCGGTGGTTCCGGCCCTTCCCCACGGAGAAGATGGTGGCGGCGCTGTCGCGGGCGAGCGCCATCGGGGTCATCGATCGCGATTACTCGTTCGGCTCGCCCTTCGGCTCGGGCGTGGTCGCCAACGAGGTCCGGGCGGCCCTGTACAACGCCGACAAGCGGCCGCCGCTGCTCTCCTTCATCGGGGGGCTCGGCGGGCGGGAGGTCACGCTCGAGGACGTCTACAAGACCGCGGACATGTGCTTCGCCGCCGCCACGGCCGGGAAGTCCGACCTCAAGACCCACTGGCTCGGCGTGCGCGAATAAGGAGGCCGATCCATGGCTGAGGTGTTCACTAACGCGACGCAGGTCCTGCAGGGCTTCAAGGGCGTGAAGAAGGTGTCCGTGGAGGAGTATTTCACTTCCGGGCACCGCACCTGCCAGGGGTGCGAGTCCGCCCTGGTCATGCGGCTGATGATCAAGGCGGCGGGGCCGCGGACCATCGTGCTCGGCGCCACGGGCTGCATGTACGTGGCGAACACCACCTACTACACGACGCCCTGGGTGGTGCCGTGGATGCACACCCAGCTCGGCTCGTCGGGCTCGGCGGCGCTGGGTACCGCCGCCGGCCTGAAGGCGCTGATGAAGAAGGGGAGGATGAAGGCCGAGCCGATCAACGTCATCGCCTTCTGCGGCGACGGCGGCGGAGCCGACATGGGGCTCGGCGCCATCTCGGCGACGCTCACGCACAAGGAGTACAACTGCCTGATCCTCCTCTACGACAACGAGTCCTACGCCAACACGGATATCCAGGCCTCGGGCTCGACGCCCTACGGGGCCAACACCACGTTCAGCCCCCCCGGCTCGGTGAAGCGCATCATGCACAACCGCTGGAAGAAGAACACCGCCGGCATGCTCGCAGCGGGCCACCCGGAGTGCCGGTACGTGGCGACGGTGGACGCCTCCTACGCCGTGGACATGATGAACAAGGTGCGGAAGGCGCTCTCCATCGGCGGGCCCACCTTCATCCACTCCTTCGATCCGTGCCCGAAGGGGTGGGACTTCGACCCGATGCTCTCGCACGAGCTCGGCGAGCTGGCCGTGGAGACGGGCATCTTCCCGCTCTACGAGGTCGAGGACGGCGTGGTGCGCCACTACGGCAAGACCAGGGCCATCGCCGAGGGGCGCCCGCGGAAGCCGGTGCGCGAGTACCTGCTCAAGCAGGGGCGCTTCGCCCACTTCACCGAGGAGGACCTGGACTACTTCCAGGCCAAGGTTGACGAGATGTGGGAGAAGTGGGAGATTCCCGGCGTGATCCCGTTCTGGAAGGAGAAGAGACCGGCAGTGCCGATGCCCTAGGTCGATCCGTCAGGACCATCCGCAGGGTCGGGCGCCCGGATCCCCCGGCGCCCGGCCCTGCCGCCGTACGCAGCACAAGCCCCGTCGCCCACCCCCCCGTCCCGCCGTGCCCGACCTTGATCGGGGATCTGGCCTTCAACCCGCAGCGCGACAGCAAGGAGGATGGGAATGAGACCAACACGGGGACACCTGGCATGGCTGATCACCGCCCTCACCCTGTGGGCCCTGTTGCCTCCGGCGGCCCACGCCGCCTGGGAGCCCACCAAGCCCATCGAGCTCGTCATCCCCGCCGGCACCGGCGGCGGTGCGGACCAGATGGCCCGGCTCATCGCGGGGATCGCCGAGAAGCACAAGCTCTCTCCGCGGCCCATCATCGTGGTCAACAAGGCGGGTGGGGCCGGCGCCGAGGGGTTCCTTTACGTCAAGGGCAAGAAGGGTGACGCCCACACGATCATCATCACCCTGTCGAACCTGTTCACGACGCCGCTGCACACCGGGGTGCCGTTCAGCTGGAAGGACCTCACTCCCATCACGCGGATGGCCCTGGACCAGTTCATCCTGTGGGTGAACGCCGAGACGCCCTACAAGACCGCCAAGGAGTACCTCGCGGCGGTGAAGGAGAAGGGCGGCACCATGAAGATGGCCGGCACGGGCTCCGCCCAGGAGGACCAGATCATCACCATCCTCCTCGAGCAGTCGCAGGGGGTGAAGTTCATCTACGTCCCCTTCAAGGGCGGCGGCGAGGTCTGCGTGAATCTCGTCGGCAACCACGTGGACTCGACGGTGAACAACCCCATCGAGTGCGTCAGCCACTGGAAGGCGGGGAGGGTCCGACCGCTGGCGGTGTTCGACACGGCGCGCATCCCGGACGCCGACTGGAAGGACATCCCGACCATCAAGGAGGCGATCGGCGCCGACATCAACTATCTCATGCTCCGCGGCATCTTCGGCACGCCGGACATGCCCAAGGAGGCCGTGGAGTGGTACCAGGGCTTCCTCAAGAAGGTCTACGACTCTCCCGAGTTCAAGGAGTACCTCTCCAGGGGCGCGCTCAAGCCCTCCTGGCTCACCGGGTCCGACTATGTGAGCTGGCTGCAGGGGGCCGAGCAGCTCCACAAGGACCTCATGACCAAGGGCGGGCTGCTGAAGAAGTAGGCGGGCCGGGCGCCCGACAATCCCGGCCGGCCGATGCGTGCAGCCAACCTGATCACCGCAGCGATCCTCGCCGCGGCGGGCGTGCTCGTCGTGGTGGACGCCGTCCGCCTGGGCACCGGCTGGGGGACGGACGGGCCTCAGAGCGGCTTCTTTCCGTTCTGGCTCGCCGTCCTCCTGATCGGGTGTTGCCTGGCCATCGCGGCCCAGGCAGTCAGGCTCACCCTGCCCGTGCCCTTCGTGACGCGCAAGGCGCTGGGCCCGGTGCTCGCGGTACTGGGCCCGGCGGCCGGTTTCGTCGTGCTCACCCAGGCCATCGGCCTCTACGTGGCCTCGGCGCTCTACATGGGCTTCTACATGCGGTGGATCGGCCGGCACTCGTGGGCGGCCATCGTGGCCGTCGCCATCGGATTCCCCGTGGCCACCTTCTTTGTCTTCGAGAAGTGGTTCCTCGTGCCGATGCCCAAGGGCCCGCTCGAGACCTGGCTGGGGTACTAGAGTGCCGGCCCAATGAACTTCGCCGCGGCTCGCTCACGCTCGCCCGATTTCCATGTTCGCTCGCCTCGCCTGCGGCTGCGGCTCGCCAGGCCATGTTCTCGGTCGGGGCGGGCGCTCAACGTACGGAGAGTACGCCTCGCGCTGCCGGCTCCCTCGGGCCTCGTCTGGCTCGTTCCTTGGCCCGGCACCGTGCGGGTGCGCGGGTGGAGTGGGCGAAACTCGTTGGAGGCGCACTAGCGCATGGGCTTCGAGAACCTCCTGCTCGGCTTCCAGGTGGCGCTGCAGCCTCACAACCTGATGGTGGCGGTGGTCGGCATCGCGCTCGGCACCGTCATCGGCGTGCTCCCGGGCCTCGGCGGGGCCAACGGGGTGGCGATCCTCCTGCCGCTGACCTTCACCATGCCCCCGACCTCCGCCATCATCCTGCTCACGAGCCTGTACTGGGGGGCGCTCTTCGGCGGCGCCATCACCTCCATCCTCTTCAACATCCCGGGGGAGCCCTGGTCCGTGGCCACCACCTTCGACGGCTTCCCCATGGCCCGGCGCGGGGAAGGGGGACAGGCGCTGACCGCGGCCTTCACGTCGTCCTTCGTCGGCGCGCTCTTCTCCGTGGTGCTGATCACTCTCTTCGCGCCGCTTCTGGCGGAGGTGGCCCTCAAGTTCGGGCCCCCCGAGTTCTTCGCCATCCAGCTCCTGACCTTCTCGTCGTTCATCGGCCTGGGGGGCGGCAACCCCATCAAGTCCCTCGTCTCCATCCTCCTCGGCTTCATCCTGGCTTCCGTCGGCCTCGACATCGTCACCGGCGCGCTGCGCCTCACGTTCGGGGTCACGGAGCTCATGAAGGGCTTCGACTTCATCGTGGCCGTCATCGGGCTGTTCGGGATCGGCGAGATCCTGCTCACCATGGAGGAGGGCCTCTCCTTCAAGGGGGCGAGCGCCCGGATCAACCCGCGCGTGGTGTGGGAGACCTGGAAAACGCTGCCGCGGTACTGGCGCACGTTCGTCCGCGGCTCCATGATCGGGTTCTGGATGGGCTTCAAGCCCGGCGGCGCCACCCCGGCCTCGTTCATGAGTTACGCCTTTGCCAAGCGCTTCTCCCGGCACCCAGAGCGCTTCGGCAAGGGCGAGATCGAGGGCGTGGTGGCCCCGGAGACGGCGGCGCACGCGGCCGGCGTCGCCGCGATCCTGCCCATGATCACGCTCGGCATCCCCGGCTCGCCCACGGCGGCGGTCATGCTCGGCGGGCTCATCATCTGGGGCCTCCAGCCGGGGCCCATGCTCTTCAAGGAGCGGCCCGACTTCGTCTGGGGTCTCATCGCCAGCATGTACACCGGCAACGTCATCGGCGTGGTCATGGTGCTGCTGTTCGTGCCGATCTTCGCCGCCATCCTGCGCATCCCCTTCGGGATGCTGACCCCGCTCATCGTCGCCGTGTGCGCCATCGGGGCCTATTCCGTGCACAGCAGCATGATCGACATCTGGTATATGCTGGGGTTCGGCGTGATCGGCTACGTGTTCAAGAAGCTCGACTACCCGCTGGCCCCGCTGGTGCTCGCCCTCGTGCTGGGAGACCTGGCCGAGAACGCGCTCCGGCAGAGCCTCATCATGTCGCAGGGCTCGCTGCTCATCTTCCTGAACCGGCCCATCTCTGGCGCCATCACGGCGGTGGCGCTGTTCTTCTTCTTTCTCCCGGCACTTTCGCTCGGTCGGCGGCGGCTCAAAGCCCCCCCCGCGCCTGCCGCCTCCCATCCGGACCACACCCCCTAGCCCTGCCAATGGCTACCACTTCGGAGGGCTCTATGGCGAGGCTCTTCTGGCATTCGATGGCCGTCGACCACGTCCTGAGGGAACTCGAAACCGACCCTCACGGCGGTTTACTCGAGGACGAGGTCGGCCGGCGGCTCGAACGATACGGCCACAACGAGCTCAAGAAGGAGGAGAAGGCCTCTCCGCTCGCCCTGTTCTTCAATCAGTTCAAGAACGTCCTCATCATCATCCTGCTGATCGCCACGATCCTCTCGGCGCTCGTCGGGGAGCTGGTGGACGCCGCCCTCATCATGGTGATCGTGGTCTTCAGCGCGGTTTTGGGCTTTGTCCAGGAGTACCGCGCGGAGCGAGCCCTGGAGGCGCTGAAAAAGATGCTCACCCCGACCAGCACGGTCATCCGGGGAGGCACGGAGCTCGAGATCCCCTCGAAGGACCTCGTGCCCGGGGACATCATCCTCCTCGAGGCGGGGGACAAGATTCCCGCCGATGCCCGGCTGGTCGAAATCCACTCGTTGCACTGCGATGAGGCGCCGCTGACCGGGGAGTCCATGCCCGTTAGCAAGAAGCCCACGCTCCTGCGCGAGGATGCGCCCGTCGGCGACCGAAAAAACATGGTCTTCACGGGCACCACGGTGACCTACGGGCGGGGGAAGGCCGTCGTCACCGCGACCGGCATGAACACAGAGTTCGGCAAGATCGCCGAAGAAGTGGCGGCGGTGGCCGAGACGAAGACGCCCCTCGAGCGGCGCACCGAAGAGATCGGGAAGTGGCTCGGAATCATCGCCCTGAGCATCTGCGTCCTCGTCGTGGGGATCAGCCTTGGACGGGAGTTCTTGACAGGCAAGGTTGACCTGGAGTTTTCCATGACCATGGTGATCTTTGCCATCGCCCTGGCCGTGGCCGCTGTCCCGGAGGCGCTGGCCGCCATCGTCACGGGGGCCCTGGCCATCGGGATGCATGAGATGGCCAAGCGGAACGCCCTGGTGCGGAAGATGCCGGCGGTCGAGACGCTGGGCTGCACGACGGTGATCTGCTCGGACAAGACCGGCACCCTTACGAAGGGAGAGATGACGGTCCGGCGACTGTTTGTCGGCGGCCGAGCGATCGAGGTCAGTGGGGTGGGCTACGCCCCCGAAGGCGGCCTCAGCCCGGCGGTCGCTGATCGATCCGCCCAGCTGCTCCTGCAGGGGGGAGTCCTGTGCAGCGACGCCGTGCTCGGTGAAGAGGCGGGGCGATGGTTCGTGAAGGGGGATCCAACAGAGGGTGCCCTCGTGGTTCTCGCAGCCAAGGGAGGGGTGCACCAGGCGGAGACACGGCTT
>Ga0209211_10007023_pt1 | contig 15985 bp, 14 predicted proteins | sample RifGroA2_FD_183992 | JGI IMG/M metagenome (GOLD analysis project Ga0209211, IMG submission 183992) | Groundwater microbial communities from Rifle, Colorado, USA - Groundwater A2 (SPAdes) (version 2) | ecosystem: Environmental > Aquatic > Deep subsurface > Groundwater | place: Rifle, Colorado... | reverse complement strand
CCCCGCCGTAAAGCGCCATCAGGCTCAGCAGCCAGTCGCACCGGTTGCAGGCGAAGAAATTCAGGCGCACCCGCGCCAACTTCTCCGCCTCCGCTCCCCCCTTCATAACCCCACCCCCCGCGCGCTATTTCTTCTTTACCACGTACCCCTTGTAAATGCCGGTGACGGAGTCCACCACCCTCGCCCTCACGTCATCGCCGTCCACGGTCACCACCTCGAGCGTACCGGCACGCTGCACCTCGAGGCCCAGTTTTTTACCGTTATCGTCGAAAGCGGTCGCCCCTTTCATGTAGATGGCAAGGTAGTCTCCCCTCTTGACCGGCGCGGAGCCGCCCATGGACACGCGGACCATGGCGCCGCTCATGGAGAGGCTGTCTTCCATGCTGTCATCGTCACCTTTCTCCCGGGCCGTAATTACGCCGTCCTCGCGCCAGCTTTCCGGGACTATCTTCATCCCGGCCGTCCATTCCTTCTGGTGTTCGGGCATCTCTTCCGACAGGTCGTTGCGGTCGTAGGCGGCGAGCGCTTCTTTCAGTTCGGCCGCGGCGGGAGACGCGGGCCGTGGGGCGGAATACGCGGGCTCCTCTTCGGCCGGCTGCGCCACTTCCTGACTGGTCAGGTCGGCTTCTTTCACCGTCTCCCCTTCCCCTATCACCACGGGCTGCCTGGCCGCGGGGCGCAGTTCTTCCGTGATGTCCGGTATTACCAGTTCGCTTTTGGGATGGATGAGGTCCGGGTTGGAAACCACTCCCAGGTTGGCGTTGTAAATGCGGCCCCATTTGAAAGGGTCGCTGTAATATTTGTTGGAAAGGTCCCAGAGCGTATCACCGCCGGAAACGGTATGGGTCTTGGTCACTACAAAACCGGTCTGGCCCTCCGGTTTGCGGATAGGCTCCACGAAAGTCTCGGTACCGGGCGGCGGGGCCTGAACCGGGGAGGCAGCCGGGGCAGCCGGCACGGCGGGAAGAGATTTGGGCGCCGCTTTCTTTACCGCTGCGACCGGCTTAACGGCCGCGGTCTTTTCCACCGGCTTTACCGGCTCGGCTGCCGGCGCGGCTTTTTCCGCGGGCTTTACCGCGGCGACGGCCGGTTTAGCTGCTGCGGCTGCCGGTTTCTTTACGGCTTTCTTTTTGGCAGCCGGCTTCTTAGGCGGTTCCGGCTTGACGGCTTCGGCCGCGGGCTTCGCTTCGGCGGCCGGCTTCTCTTCGGAGGGCATGATTATCTGCGGCTCGTCCCCGGCCTGCGCGGAGCTGGCGCTCCCCGGTTCCGCGGGGATGTCCTCGAGCAGTTTGACCTCCTGCGCCCCGGCCAGGCCGGTCATGACCGCGAATACGGCGGCAAAAACTGACTTTCTCATGTGTTCCTCCGTTCTATCTGATCCCGGCGGGCAACTCGGCCGCCTTGTCCAGCAGCCTGTACTGCACCGCTTCAACCACGTGTTCCTTCTTTATCGAAGCCGCCCCTTCCAGGTCGGCGATGGTCCGTGAAATTTTCAGGATCTTGTCCAGCGAGCGGGCGGAAAAGCCCAGCCTGTTCATGGCCGTCTCCAGCACCGCCGACGCCCCGTCGGGCATGGAGCAATGGCGGCGCAATTCGGCCCCGGACATGAAAGCGTTGGCCCTGGTCCCGCTCCCGAAGCGCCGGCGCTGCAGTTTCATGGCCTTCCAGACCCGCTCAGCCACCGTGCCGGAAGACTCCCCCCGGGGCAGGGCTTCCCAATCCGCGTACCTGACCGCGGAAAGCTGTACGTGCAAATCTATCCGGTCCAGGATCGGCCCGGAGACCCGTGCCCTGTACTTCTGCACCTGCACCGGGGTGCAGGCGCACTCCCTGGAGGGATGGCCGAGATATCCGCAAGGGCAGGGGTTCATGGCCGCCAGCAGCAGGAAACGGGCCGGGTAGGCGACGCTTTCCTTTACGCGCGAAACCGTTACGCGGCAGGCCTCCAGCGGCTCCCTCAGCGCCTCTATGGCGGGCCGGGAAAATTCGGGGAACTCGTCGAGAAAAAGCACCCCGTTATGGGCCAGCGAGACTTCTCCCGGCCTTGGGCTGGAGCCGCCGCCTATCAGGGCGGCGTCGGAAATGGTGTGGTGCGGCTCCCGGAAAGGCCGCTCGCTGACCAGCCGGCCGGCCTTCACCAGGCCGCTGACGGAATAGAGCTTGGTGGTCTCCAGCGACTCGTCGAAAGTCATGGGCGGCAGCAGCGTGGAGAAGCGCTTGGCGAGCATGCTCTTGCCGGCCCCGGGAGGGCCTACCATTATGAGGTTGTGGAAACCGGCCGCGGAAATTTCCAGGGCCCGCTTGGCGAAGGCCTGCCCTTTCACGTCGGAAAGATCGTGGGCGGCGCCGGGCGCGGCGCCGGCGGCTTCGGAGCCGGAGCAGGGCCTGAGTTCGGCCTGGCCGGAAAGCCAGAGGGAGACTTCCTTGAGGCTGCCGGCGGCCAGGCAGGGCACACCGGAAACGGCGGCCTCCGCCTCGTTGCCGGCCGGGACCACCGCCCTGCAGGCGCGGCCTTTAAGCGCCAGCAGCATGGGCAGTACTCCGGCCACGGGCCTCAGGGCCCCGTCCAGCGCCAGCTCTCCTATGAAGAAAGTATCCTCCAGCGCGGCGGGCGGCGCCTTGCCGAATCCCCCCGCGGCGGCCATGACGCCCAGCGCGATGGGCAGGTCGAAGTGGGTGCCCGCCTTCTTGATCTCGGCGGGGGCCAGGTTCACGGTAATGCGCTTGGAAGGAAAGTCGAAGCCGGAGTTGCGCACCGCCGCCACGACGCGGTCCTTGGCCTCTTTGACGGCGGCGTCGGGCAGGCCCACCACGGTATAGGCGGGCAGCCCCGGGGCTATATAAACCTCGGCGCTGACCTCCCTACCGTCTATGCCCTTAAGGCACAGTGTGCGCAGCTTCGACAGCATAAATCCAGTATAGCTGACCAACCCGACAGCGTGCTGTCGGGTTGCGGCCTACCTGGCCTGGCGGCAGATGTCGCCGGACTTGGGCGAACCGCCCGCCGATTTGGTGAACTGGGCCTTGGCGCAATCCCCGGAATCCCCGCAGGCGCCCGTCACTTCGGCGCGGCCCAGGTATTCCTCCACGTGGCCGATGACCAGGTTGGAGCGGGGGTCGCGGATCTCGGAGCCCTGCTTGAAGCAGTCGAGTTTCATTCCTTCGTTGACACCGGAGTCGGCTCCGGCGTTGAGGTAAAGCTGGTCCCCGGCTGCGGCCGCTATCATGCACGACCAGGGCTTCTTGTTGAGCTGGCTGGCTATATTGGTGACAAACTGCACCAGCGCGGCGCGCAGCGCCTCGCCTTCGAGCGTCTCGTCGTAGCCGCCCTTGGTGCCCATGCCGAGGAAGCTGGCCTTGGTGGACTTCGCCATGCCCTTGCCGGAATCGGCCAGGATAACCTGGCCGCTCTGCACGTCTATCAGGCGGATATCCACCGTTACGTCGGCGACCTGGCGTTTGGACTGGGTTATGAGGTAATCGGAGCCGTCCTTCTTTACCCCGAATTGGGATACCGAGCCCACCACTACGGCTTCAAGGCCCATGACCTGGCCTATTTTAGCCACGGTCTGCGGGTCGGTCATGCCCTGCGACTGGAACTTCTGTTCCTCCATCACCTTGTTCAGGCGGTCGCGCTCCACCACTATGAACTTGCCGGATTTAACCAGTTCGGTCACGAGGATGTCCGAGGCGGCGGTGCCGAGGCGGCCCTGGCCGTAGGCGGACTTGTTCTCGAACTCCACCACGCCGATGCGGCGCTTGGGACCTGTGTACCTGGACTCCACCTTTTCGGTCTTGTCCACGCTGACCGCCTGCTGCTGCTTCACCGTCTTGCCGGGATGGCAGGCGGCGGCGAACAGGGCGGCGGCGGCTACGGCTGCGAACTTGAATTTATGCATGATCTCCCTCCGTATTTTCCCTTTACAGCTAAATCTCAGCGGCGGGGCAGGCCGTCCAGCGCCTTCCAGGCGGCGGTTTCGGCTTCCTTCTTGAGCGGCGTCTTGAGGATGTTCTGCACCAGCTTCACCGCCAGCTGCTCCACGAACGCGGCCTTGGCCTCGTCCTGGTTCATGAAAAGTTTAACGTCCTTGCCGGCCCCGTTCCCCTCGTAAAGCGTCTCCCCCGTGGCGGCGGAAACCAGTTTTATCTGCAGTTTAACGGATTTGCGGATGACGAAGCCCAGGTTCTGAAAAGTAAAGTCCTCGACGTTGCCGTAACAGAGCAGGTCCGCGCCCAGCGCCTTGCCTATGGCCTCCGGCTTAACCCCGGGCAGCTGCCCCCCTTCGGAAACCCCCAGCCCGGCCAGTTTGGCGTCCACTTCTCCGGCGGAGAGCGGCGGGTAGCCGCGCTTGCCAAAATTCTCCTGCGCGAGTTTGCGCATCACTTCGGCGGCGTTCATGTCCGTGCTCTGGTTGTCGAAGGGCAGCACGGCCACCCGCGGGTCCGCCGCGGCGCGCAGCGAAGGCGACACCAGGTAGGCCGGTTTTCCGGCGCAGGCCCCCGCCGCAAGCAGGCAGGCGAGCAGGGCCAGGGAACGGGTTTTCATCATGGTTTACCGGGGCATGGAGAACGCGACTTCCTGGGCGCCGGCGCCTTCCGGCTCCAGCCCCAGAGAGTCGCCGCGCAGCACCGAGCTGGCGAATTCCTGCGGGTCCGGCCGGCGGGGCACGGCCAGGAACACGGCCGTCTCCGCGTCGTAGCTGTCCAGGCGCACGCCTTTGGCGTCGAGCTTGAGCAGCTGGGCCTTAAGCTTCTCCACGGTCTCGAGCCCTTCTACGCCGTAAACCTTTATTTTTATCTCCGTTTCCTGCTTGAGCACCCTCGCCGCCCGGGAGGCGGCTTCCTGGGCCAGCAGTTCCCCGGCCTGGGCCAGCGCCTTGGCGAAGGAGGCGGCCTCGGTGGAATCTATGCCGTTGGCCTGGTTGGCGGCCTCAAAGAGCAGCTTGCCGGATACCGCGTCGTAAACTTTCACGGAAGCGTCCGCCCTGGAAGGGTAGAAACCGGTGTTCAGGCCAGCGCCGGCGGCGGCGGCGGAAGCGGAAGCCGAGATCAGCAGATCAGCGCCTGAGACGGCGGCGGCCTCCACCAGCTTCTCTTCGGGGCCGGCGGCCAGCGCGGCGTCGGCGGCGAAAGGGAACTCCTCTATGACGGCGGCCGAGCGCCGGGCGAAAGCCTCGCGGAAAGCCGAAGCGAAAGCCGGGGCGGGGGTCCCGCGCAGTACGAAAGCGGCCTTGGGGCCGGACGCGGCCGGGCCGGTGAGCTTAAGGGAACGCAGCTCTGAAGCCACGCGGCCGTGGGAAACCCAGGCCTTCAGGCGGACCCGGTAATGGGGGCCGTCCTGGCCTTCGGAAATTATCTTATAGCGGGCCACGTACAGGTGGGGATCCTTGAGCAGCGAGCCTTCCAGCGCCGCGTACTTCTCGGCCCTGGTCTCCTCGTCGAGGTAAAGGGCGGCGGCGCGGGCCACGGCGGCGCGCTCGGCGTCCTGCACGGCTCCCGCCCTGGAAGCGGCCAGGTCTTTGGCGTTGAAGGCGTAAGCCCCGTCGGCCTCCAGCACGGCCGGAGGGGCCTTGAAAGAGGACGGAGCTGGAGCGTGGGCGCAGCCGGCCAGCAGCAGGGCGGCGGCTAAAAAGGTATTGGCAGCTAGTTTCATTTGTATCCCCCTGAACGCGGGCCGCCGGGGCCCTATTTGGTCTTATCCACAGGCAAAGCGAAGAAGAACCTGGCGCCGTTGCCCGGCTTGGATTCCACCCAGATCTTTCCGCCGTGCTTCTCCACCACGGATTTCGAGATAGCGAGTCCGAGCCCGGTGCCGGGCACCTGGTTGGCGCTGGCCTTGCCGCGGTAGAACTTGTCGAAAACCATCTTCTGCTCCGCCGGGGGTATCCCCGGGCCGTTATCTTCCACGCAGATTACCACGGCCTCGCCCTTGTCCGCGCCCGTAACGTTCACCTTGGCGCCCTTGCCGGAATACTTTATGGCGTTGATCAGCAGGTTGTCTATCACCTGGCTTATCCAGCGGGTGTCGGCTTTCACATGGGGAAGGGTCTTGGACACGGCGCTGGACAGCGCAACGTCGTTCTCGCGGGCCTTGAGCATCATGGTGGAAACGGAAGAGCGGATTATCTCCGAGAGGTCCACCTTCTGGAACTCCATCTCCACCTTGCCGTTCAGGCGCGACAGGTCCAGCAGGTTGGAGATAAGGTGCGTGAGGCGGTTCACGGACTGGTCGGTGACCGTGAGGAAATTGATCTGCTGCTCGTTGAGCGGCCCCACCTCGCCGCTCAGGATCACCGAGACGAAGCCTTTTATCGTCGTGAGCGGCGTCTTCAGTTCGTGGCTGACGGTGGAGAGGAACTCGTCCTTCATCTTGTTCAGCTGCGCCAGCTCCTGCGCGGTCTTGGAGAGGTTCTCGTACAGGGCGAACATCTCTATGATGATGGCCAGCTCGTCGGCGATGACCGACAGGAACTCCAGCTGGTCGGGGGTGAAGAAATCCTGCCGGCGGCTGCCCACGCGCATCACGCCTATGATGCGGTCGCGCAGGGAGATGGGCACTATCATCAGGGAGTGGATCTCCCAGAGCTTGGCGTAACGGGTGAGCACGTCGGGGTCGTTCTGGGCGTCCGCGGAAATGAAGGGTTTGCGGCTGAGGAAGGTGCGCACCGAAGCGGAAGCGTGGTTGCTGACCGGGATGCTGTAGAGCATGCGGTCCTCGTCGGGGATGCCGTAGGAGCCTGGGCTCACCACCAGTTCCCCCTTGCCCTCGTCGAACAGCAGGCAGGCCACCACGTCGGCCTCCACCATCTTGGCTACGATATTGAGGATGGCGGCGCAGCCGTTCTGGCCGTCCTGGCCGGGGCCCGCGGCCTTGGTCACCACTTCGTAAAGGGCCTTACGCTCCTTGGCGCGCTGGATGAGGCGGGAGCCGGCCACGTCCAGTTCCTTCACCACCGCGCTCACCTCGCTCTTGAGATGCTCGGTCTCCTTGCGCAGGGTGAAGACCTTGTCGGAAACCTTGGAGAGGGAGGAGAGCTGCGCGGTCACGAACCGCAGGTAAGGCTGGGCCGCGTCGAAGGAGGCCGGAGTCGGGGCCCCGAAGACCACCAGGCGCTCGGCGGCGCCGCCGGCCGGGCGGAACGGGCACATCAGGACGGACTTGACGTCGAAAACGGAGAAGAGTTCCTCCACCCCCTGATAGTCGCCGGCCCTAAAATCGTCGAAGCGCAGCAGTTCGCCCTCGGAGGAGCTGCGGTCGAAAGCGCTCCACTTGTAGGCCGTCAGCAGCTTGGGCTCCACCTTGAAGTGCTTCAGGTAGTTCACCAGCTTCCACTGGCCCTGGCCCTTCTCGAAGACCAGCATGGAGCTGTCGGGAAAGACCTTGTGCAGCTTTATGAGGTAGTAGTTGGTGATGTCGCCGTAATGCTCGGGCTGCTCCGGGGCGTAGGCCCGCTCCATGGTCTCCCTGGTAAAGGAGGTGAAATCGGAGAAGCCCTTCTGCGCCTCGCGCAGCCGGCTCTCTATAGGGAGCACCGACCTGAACTTCAGGTACCAGTAGGCGCCGAAAGCGCCCGCGGCGCCCAGCGCGCCGGCGCCGATGATCTCATTAAGCATGCGTCACACCAGGTCCATCAGTATCTTGGCGTAGGCGGCCTTGGACTTCAGCCTGCTCATGGGCAGCCAGGAGCCCTTCACCAGGAAACTGTCCAGTATCTTGAAAGTTATATGCCTGAACTCGGCCTCCTGCGCCCCCAGGGCGGAGGTGGGCTGGGGCCCCAGCACTATGGCCCCGTTGACATTGCGTTCGGTGGCCGTATTGCCGATCTGGAACGGGATGCCGTAGAGTTCGTCAGAGTTGTATTCCTCCACGAAAACCTGGCTCCAGTCGGTATTCAGGCCCAGCTCCTTGGCCCGTTCGTTGAGGGAGTACAGGGCGAATTCCGCCTCCCGGCGCATGCCCTTGGGATAGAAGATGCCCCATTTGAACCAGGCGTCCTTGGCTTTAGGCTGCCAGGAAGCGGCCTGCTGCGCCTCGGGGTCCGTGACCGGCGTGGGGTCCAGGGCCTCGCTCAGGCCCAGCAGCATGTCCAGCAGCTGGGAATGGGTCAGGTTGTTGCTGGAATTGACCAGGAACTTCTCCAGCTTGCGCATGTCCTCCAGGGACTTCACCACGTCGCCGAAAGGCATGAACCCGGCCGCGAAGATGTTGGAGATCTCCTCTTCGGTCAGCTTCACGTCCAGCCCCTGCAGCAGCTGGGAGATTATGGACTTGTAAGCCTGGGCGTTGGGCATCTTCAGGTCCACCATCCAGCCCTGCGTGAACTGGAAGCCCACCGCGTCCTCCAGCCCGGCCAGCGCTTTCGGCGGGAACACGGACGTGACCACGATCTGCTTGTTCTGCGCCACGAAGTCGTTGAGCCACTTGGAGAGGTATTTCTTGTTGGTCTCGGAGACCATCAGCAGGTGCACGTCGTCGATGATCAGCACCTTCGCCTTGGCGAGCATCCCCTCCAGCCAGGGCAGGGCGTTCTCTTTCACGGCCAGCTCTATGCCCTTGGAAAGCTTTATCCCGTCCGTGACGAAGATATTGCTCTGGCCTATGGAGGCCGACAACCCGTAGGAGATGGAGTTGATGAAATGCGTCTTGCCGGTGCCCGGCGTGCCGAACAGCAGCAGCGGGTTATAGATGACGCCGGGGTTCTCGACCACGGCCATGGCGGCCGCGTGCGCGAAGCGGTTATGGGAACCGGCTATCAGCGTCTGGAAACTGTAGGTCGGGATGAGCGGCAGCTCCATTGACCACCTGGCCCGCAGGCGCGAGGAGGCCGAGGGAGAGGCGGACGGCGAGGCGGCGGCCGGGATCCCTGCCGGGGCGGCGGCGGCCGCGGCGGCGGCTTCGTCCTTCCTGGCGCGCCCGGCCTGGGAAGGCAGGCCCATGCTGGGCGGCTTGCCCGAAGGCGTGAGCGGCGGCTGCTGAACCGGGGCTGGAGCGGGCTTCTGCTCCGGCGCGGGCCGGGGCTGTTCTGCGGGCTTGGGTGCGGCCTGGGGAGCGGGGGCAGGAGCGGGCGCCGGAGCCGGCGCGGGAGCGGCGGCGGGCTTGGGCTGCTCGGCCGGCTTGGCGGCGGGCGGCGCCTGCGGCTCCGTTTTAAGCTTGGGCTTCGGGGCGGCGAAGGGGGCGGGTTCGTCCCCGAAGGAATCGGTTTCGGCCGCGGCCGGGGAGCTCAGTTCCGCCATGACGGTCTTCAGTTTCTTCATCGTTTCCATCTCCAGCTTGGAGAGATAAATGATGAAATCGAAGTCGCCGGAAGTCTTTTCCGGACGGGAACAGATGCTGCCCAGGTTCTTGACGATCAGGAAGATGTCCTTCATCTCCCCCTTGATCGCCAGTTTATGCCGGCTGCTGTTCTTCTCGTTAGGCGCCGGCGCCACGTCCCACTTTTTTATCATAAATCCTTACCGGAGTATCAGGTCCATGACCAGGTCCAGCGCGGCGGAATGCGTGAAGCTGGCCGAGTCGTAATGGCGGAAAAAGCCGCCCGAAGAAGTGAAGGTGTTCTCCACCTCATAGATCTTCTCTTGCGGGATGGCGCCCACGCAGATAAGGCCCTGCCCGCCGGCGTCGGTCACGCTCTGCATGATGAAATTGGCGTTCAATTCCGGGGCGCATTCCTGCACGGAGGCGCGCTTGACGAACATGGGCTTTTCGGCCGACTTGAGGCAGATGGCGTCCAGTTCCGAGAGAACGGTGGCGCACAGGGCCTTCTCCTCCGGGGCGTAAAGGAAGCAGAGGGCCCGCACGCGCTCGGCGGGAATGCCTTCCGGCACGGTGCGGCCGGCAAGGCCGGCCAGGTCGCCGGCCTGGGAACGGGAAGTTATGCCGGGAGCGGAGCCGGCCTCGAAGATCACGGTCTTTTCCTCGTCGCCCGAGCCCGAAGGCGGCGGAACCACCAGGGTTTCGTCCCCGGAGGGGGCCGCGCCGGAAATGGCGGCGCTGGCGGATTCCAGCACCAGGCCGGGCTCCGGCCGGCCCACGGAAAGGGTCTCCTCGGCTTTGTCGGCGGGCTGCGCGCTTTCGGAAACGGGGCTGCCCAGGGAAAGTTCCAGGCCTCCGGCGGCGGGGGCCGCCTCAGGCTGCTGAACCTGGGGTTCCAGCTGCAGCGCACCTTCCTGGGGCCCTGCGGCCGCTTGGGCGGCTGTCTCCAACTGCAGGGTTTCCCCCGCGGCGGGCTCGGCCTTAGCCTCAGGCTCCAGCGTAAGACTGCCGAAATCTATTTCAGGGCCGGCGGTCTTTTCCACAGCCGGGGCTTCCTGCGCCGCGGCGGATTCGAGGACGGGCTCGGCGGCCGGCTCCGCCTTCACCTCAGGCTCCAGCGTAAGACTCCCGAAATCTATTTCCGGCCCGGCGGTCTTTTCGGCGGCGGGGACTTCAGGAGCCGCGGCGGGCTGCTCCTCTTCGGGCTTGTTCTCCATGGCTTCCCCCTGCGGCACTGCCGCTTTAAGCTGTTTTTCGAAGTCCGCCAGTTCGTCCGCGGAAGGCTCCGGTTCCGGGGCCTTTTCAGATTCGGGCGCGAAAACCGGTTCCGGCGCCGGCGCGGGGGCCGGCGCGGCGGCCTGCTCCCCGCCGAGGCCCTGCAGGTCGGAATCGGAGAGCTGCATGAGCGCGTCTATGTCGGGGATGCCGCCGAAGTCGCGCGTGGTCTCGAAAGAAACGGGATCGGCCTTCTTGGGGGCCGGGGCGGCTTCCACGGCGGGCTCTATGACCTGGAAATCAGGGAAGGCCTCTTCGGGGGCGGGTTCCGGCATTGGCGCGGCTTCGGGCGCGGCGTGGGAGTCCTGCGCGTTCTCGCCGAACATGAAATCTCCCAGGCTCTGGGGCACCAGTTCTCCGGTTTTGGGCGCGTCCCCGCCTTCCGGGACGGAGGAGAAATTCTCTATTATCATCGTCTTATCGCCGGCGTCGGGCGCGGCTTCGGGTTCAGGGGAACCTTCGGGCAGGCCGGAGAAAGCCGGCAGCACCACGGTCTTGTCCGCGTCTGCCGCGGCGGGGGCCGGGGGTTCCTGCCTGGGGGCCGGGGAGGGCTTTTTCTCTTCGGCAGCCTGCGGGAATTCCACCGGCTTCATCTCGGGCATCTTTATGCCGTCCAGGATGGACGGCATCTTGTTAAGGAGGCCGTTCAGGTCCGAGAGTATCTCGTCGATAGATTCTTTCTTCTTGCCGTCTTTATTGTCCATATAGCCGCCCCCGCTATAAATATATATACGCGCTTTACTTTTTAATTATACCAAGTTGTCCGGGGAATTTTAACGCGTTTTTTTCCCGGCCGCCGCTTCAGGAATTCCGGCGGCGGCCGCCAGCGCGCGGCAGGCCTCGGGCCCGCTCTCCGCCGCGGCCCGCAGGGCTTCGGCAAAAACCTCCGAGTCCGGGGCCCCGGAACGCGCCCATTTTCCGGCCGCCCGCACCGCGGCGCAGGCCACCCTCTCGTCGCTGCTGTTCATGAGCGGCAGCGCCTTCAGGCGGTCTTCCCGGGGCAGGAACCTGAGTTCCCCCATCCTGTCCAGCGAGTAAACCACGCCCTCGCTGCCGAAAGAGGCCTCGTCGGAGAAGCTTTCCCCCTCCGGCGCGGCGGCCCCTCCCTTCCGGCCGCCGGTCACGAAGAAGGCGGCCAGGCAGCAGAGCAGGAGCACCGCGGCCAACAGGGGCATGGCGCGGTCGGCTTTCTTCGGGGTTTCGGGCAAGGGCGCTACGGAGGAAATGTCTCGCCCGCAGACGCCGCAATTGGCGCCGCCGGAATTGGCGTAGCCGCAGGCGGGGCATTTTTTCACGGCTTTTCCGCCAGGCAAAAGCCTTCCCTGGCGGCCGCGATCCGGCAGCGCACCAGCGAACCGCGCTTAAGCGGGCCCGGGAGCTCCAGGTTGAGGAAGTTGGACGCGAGGCCCAGGGCGCGGCCCTCTTTGTTCCTGAGGACCAGGGCCACGGTCTCGCCGCCCAGCATGGAGGCCGCGAAAGCCGCGCGCAGTTCCCTGTCCAGCGCCCGGAGCGCGGCGGAGCGGGCGGCGACGGTCCCGGGCGGAAGGGCTTTGAGCGCGGCGGCCCGGGTGCCGGGCCTGGCGGAGAAGCTGAAAACGTGCAGCCCGGAAAGCCCGAGTTCCCGCACGTAGGCCAGCGCGGCGGCGAAATCCTCTTCCGTTTCCGTGGGGTAGCCGGCGATGATGTCGGCGTAGATCCCGGCGCCGGGGAACAGGGCCCTGAGCTCCTCCACCTTGGCCTTATAGCGGCGCGTATCGTAGAGACGGCCCATGGCCTTGAGCACCGGGTCGGCGCCGGCCTGCAGCGGCAGGTGGAAGTAGTCGCAGAACCTGGGGCCGGCGGCTTTCAGGACCTTCAAAAGTTCAGGCGTGAGCTCTTCGGATTCCACCGACGAGAACCGCACGCGGAACTCCCCCGGCAGCGCGAAGACGCGGGCCATGAGGTCCGCCAGGCTCGCCCCGGTCTCCGGGCATTTATAAATGCCCAGGCGCGTGCCGCAGAGCACTATCTCCGCGAAACCGTCGGCGGACAGCCTTCTTATTTCCTCTACGGCCGCGTCCAGCGGCTTGGACTTGAGTTCGCTGCGGGCGATATTCACCAGGCAGTAAGCGCACTTGAGGTCGCAGCCGTCCTGCACTTTTATGAAAGCCCGCGCCTTGCCGTGGGATCTGGTCACCGCGAAGAAATCCCCTGCGGCCGGAGTGCCGCACAGTACGGCCGGGATGCTCTCCTTGTCCTTGTTGGAGAAGAGGGCGGCACCGGGTACCGCGGCGAGTATTTTCTTCGGCTCGAGGGTGGCGAGGCAGCCGGTCACGGCGATGGAAGCTCTGGGGTTGGCGGCGGCGGTCTTGCGCAGGAAGGTCAGGCAGTCCCGGTCGGCCTTGGCGGTGACCGAGCAGGTGTTCACCACCACCAGGTCGGCGGCCTCGGGCCCGGCGGCCTCGGAGTGGCCGAGCGCCGCGAATTTCTCGCGCAGGCTCTCGGTCTCCACCTGGTTCACCCGGCACCCGACGGTCTTGAAATAGATCTTCACAGGTATATTTTACAATTTACACTCCTGCCGCGGCCAAAATAAAACCGCCGGGTCTCCCCGGCGGCGGAAGGCGCGGCCCGGACGGCCGGCCGCTATTTTTTGGCGGAAGTCTGTATGGGAACGCCGGTCTTTTTGATCTCTTTGCGGAAGCTCGGGCCGGTGGAGGCCCAGCAGATGGTCTCTACGCGGAAAGGAAAGCCGGCGGCCTTGAAGTCGGCGGTCATTTTTTCGAGACGCGGCGCGGCCAGGGGCTTGTCGCTCATTACGGCCAGGTCCAGGTAGGAATAGGTCTTGGCGGTGCCGGAGGCCCTTGAGCCGTAGACCAGCACTTCGCACTCCGGCACGTTGCCGGACAGGATCTTCTTCACTTTCTTCAGGTAAACAGGTTTAAGATCTATCATAAATGCCTTCCGGAACGCCCGCTATACCTATCTTCTACCATTATGGCGGCCACCCGGGCAAGCGAAACCTGACAAAAGGGTCCTGTGACCAAAGTCAAATGAGGCGGCGCCGGTTTTATGGTATAGTCTGTTTAGGTTACAGGGGAGAGTCATATGCGCAAGATACTGATAGTAGAGGACGAGACCGCGTTCCTCAGCCTGCTCAAGCACGCGCTCGAGGTGCAGGGCTACATGGTCATAGCCGCCGACAAGGGCGAAACGGGCATAAATTGGGTGAAAGAAGTGCCGCTGGACCTGGCCATAATAGACCTCGGCCTGCCGGACATGAACGGCCTGGAGATCTGCAAGGCCATCAAGGACAATCCCCGCACCCGCCACACCAAGGTGATCATCCTCACCGGCAACACCTCCAACGAAGCCAGGATAGAGAGCAACATAGGCGCTCGCGCCGAGCTTTTCCTCAACAAGCCCATACAGATAGCCGACCTGCGCAGCGCGGTCGCCAAGCTCCTGGATAACTCCGATAAGGAAAAACTGCTGCTGCGGGCCTCTTTCAGCAGGTTCGCGGTACCGGGGAAAAAGAACGCTCCCCCGGCCAACTGACCAGGCTAACCCAGGCGGGTCAGCAGCGCCGAGGCGGCGGCCAGGCAGGCCGATTCCGCCCTCAGCGTGTACAATCCCAAATTCATGAACGCGGCGCCTTTCGAGCGCGCGAATTCCATTTCCCCTTTGGTAAAACCGCCCTCCGGCCCGACGAAGACCTTTATCTCCGTCCGCCCGGCCAGCCCTTTCGCGGTCTCGTCCGGATTGGCCCCGTCGGCGGAAGCGAAAACGGGAAAGCCCCCGGCCGCGAGCAGGTCGTCGAACTTCTCCGGCTTGCGCACCTCGGGCAGCAGGCCGCGGCCGCACTGCTTGGCCGCCGCCAGCACCACCTGGTTCAGCCGGCCGGCCCGGCGGTCCCAGTCGCTGAACAGGTCGAACTGCACTCGCGAGGCCATAACAGGCTGGAACACGTCCACCCCGGCCTCCGTGCAGTGCTCCAGGATATCCTCCAGAGCGGGGCGCGCCACCACGGAGAAACAGAGCGTCAGCCGCGTCCTGTACTCCGGGCTCGGCAGTTTTTCCCCTACGGACCCGCTCACGGAGTCGCGGCCTACCGCCTTGATCAGGGCTTTATAACGATTCCCCTTCCCGTCGAAGATCTCTATCTCGTCGCCGGGGCGCGCCCTGGCCGCCTTGGAGATATGGTTGGCCTCGTCCGGCCCGGCGGTGAATTCGCCGGCCCGGATCTGCTCCGCTGGGATATAATATTGAGGCATCAGCCCAGGATCTTCTTGAAGAAGCCTTTTTCCTTCTGTTCGGCCGTAGGCGGCTCGTGGCCGGCCAGCCTTGAAAGTTCCTCGAACAGCTCACGCTGCCGCGGGTTGAGGTCGTGAGGCACCTCCAGCTTCACCCGCACCAGCAGGTCGCCGCGCTCCTTGCCGGCGGTGGAAGGCATGCCCCGGCCGTGCACGCGGAAAACCTTGCCGTGCTGCGTGGCTTCGGGAATGCGGATCTTAACGCGCCCGCCTTCTATGACCGGCACTTCGGTCTCGCCGCCCAGGGCGGCCTGCCAGACCTGCACCGGGCACTCGTAGACCAGGTCGCGGCCGTGCCGCTCGAAATGCGAGTGGTGCTTCAGGCGGACCTGGATGTAGAGGTCCCCGGAATCCCCCCCGCGCATGCCCGCGTCCCCGCCGCCGGAAACCCTGAGCACGGCCCCTTCCTCCACGCCGGCCGGCAGTTTGATGTTTATGGTCGCCCGCTTTTTCTGGCGCCCGGCGCCGTTGCAGGCTTTGCACGGGGAAGAGATGACCTCGCCCTGGCCGCCGCATTCGGGGCAGGCCTGGCTGAAGGCGAAGAAGCCCTGCGAGTACTGCACGCGCCCGGCGCCGTGGCAGGTGGGGCATTTTTTGATGCCGCTCTTGCCCCTGGCCCCGGTGCCGTCGCACTCCTGGCAGAGCTCGGTACGCTCCACGGAGAGCGGCACTTTCACGCCGGTAAAAGCCTCTTCCAGGGTGATCTCGGCCTCTTCCTTGAGGTCCGCGCCGCGCCTGGAGCGCGGCCGGCCGCGGCCGCCGCCCTGGCCCTGGGTAAAAAGGTTCTCGAACAGGTCGCCGAACATGTCGCCCAGGTCCGCGCCCTGGAAGCCGCCGAAACCTCCTCGCCCGCCGGCGCCGGCCTTCAGGCCTTCCGCGCCGTACTGGTCGTAGAGCTGGCGCTTCTCCGGGCTGGAGAGCACCTCGTAGGCTTCGTTGATCTCTTTAAAAACGGATTCGGATTCGCTGTTGCCCTGGTTGCGGTCGGGATGGTGTTTGAGGGCCAGCTTCCGGTAAGCGGATTTTATCTCGTCGGGGCCGGCGTTGCGCGCCACGCCGAGGGTTCGGTAGTAATCGTTTGATGCCATATAAGTACCGGGGAAATTCTACAAAAACGGGAACGGATATATAAGCGGCTCGGCGGGCAGCGCCGGGTGCCCCCGGC
>Ga0209211_10007020_pt1 | contig 15992 bp, 18 predicted proteins | sample RifGroA2_FD_183992 | JGI IMG/M metagenome (GOLD analysis project Ga0209211, IMG submission 183992) | Groundwater microbial communities from Rifle, Colorado, USA - Groundwater A2 (SPAdes) (version 2) | ecosystem: Environmental > Aquatic > Deep subsurface > Groundwater | place: Rifle, Colorado... | reverse complement strand
GCCTATCAGGGGCGCACTTATCAGATGGTCGGTGCGATTCCCGGCGACGTGCGCATGCACGACAAGCCCATCGGCCGCGGCTACGTGCATCTGAAAGAAGACGAGGCGCATCCGTGGCCACGCCCGAATGCGCCGGCGAAGCAAATAAAGGCACACGAGTTCCATTACTCCAGCCTGGAGAATCTTCCGGACGATACGCGCTTTGCTTACCATGTCGAGCGCGGTTACGGCATAGACGGGGAATGCGATGGACTGGTGCTGCATAACCTGCTCGCCTCCTATACCCACCTGCGCACCATCGGCAGTTGCTACTGGGCCACCCGCTTCGTTGCTTTCATTCGGCGCCAACGGGAACAGCGGCATGCCAAACTCACTCGCTCCAACCAACAGGCAAGATGACGCAGCAACGTTACCAGGCCGCCATCGCCGCCTTCGACCGCGCTAACGCAGAAGACCCGAACCGGGAAATGGCTGAGGGCAAGAAATACCCCAGGGAGCTGCTCTACGCACAGCGCATGAGCGAGATGCAGGAACGTTACGCCCCAGCGGCATCAGAAGCCGTAAAGCTCGCGGTGCGCGCCCAGCACATTCAGCGCTGGAAGATCCCGCGCGGCGACTACTCCATGGACAAGCCGGGCTACATGTTGTGGCGCACCACGCTCTACAAATTCCATGCTGAAACTGCGGGGAACCTGATGAAAGAAGTGGGCTGCGGTGAAGAGATGATCGCGCGCGTCAAAGACATCGTCAGCAAGAAGGAGCTCAAGACCGATCCTGAAACGCAGCTGATGGAAGACGTGGCAGACCTGGTGTTCCTCGAACATTACCTGACCGGATTTGCCGCGCAGCATCCGGAGTATGACGAGGAAAAGTGGGTGCGGATCATCCGCAAGACCTGGCAGAAGATGTCGCCACACGCGCGGGAGTTTGTCCTCGCCGGCAAGATCAAACTGCCGGAAGTGTTGGCACCACTGACCCTGAAGGCCGTCCGATAGCATGGATTTCATGCCAATTTTCCGCAGTTCAACACAACCCGAGGAGAAGCAGAATGAGATTCAGGAATGTATTGCTGTCCGCATTATTGGTGTTCGTCACGGTCAGCGCGCAGGCTGCCGATGTCAAACTCAAACCATTTGTGCTGGCATCCAAGGGGGAGGGCATGATCGTAGAGAAAGCCGAGCAGGCCAGGGTTGCCCTGACTGGCGCCGGATTCAGCATCGTCGGCGATTATTCTCCCTATCCGGAGACGCAGGTGCTGATTGTCACCAGCGACGAACTGAAAAAGAACGCGGCCGCCTCGGAGCACGGCGGTTATGGCGCGGTGCAACGGGTAGCGGTTACCAGGGTGAATAACGAGGTGCAGGTGGTCTACACCAATCCTGTTTACATGGCCAACGTGTACCGCATGAAGGACGGTCTGGGCGGTGTTTCTGCCAGACTGGAGGGCGCATTGGGCAGAGTGGAAGAATTCGGTGCTGCGCAGGGGATGACTGCCGGCCAGGCGCGCAAATATCACTACATGTTTGGTATGGAGTATTTTGACGAACCCAGCATGCTGGCAGAATACGCGAGCTATGAGGAGGCGGTGCAGGCGGTCGACGCGAAACTGTCCAGCAACGAGAACGGCGTGTCAAAGGTCTATCGCGTGGATATTCCCGGCAAGAATGAGAGTGTGTTCGGTGTGGCGATGAAGGGGAGCAGCGACGGCAAATACATGGACGACCGGTTCATCATGTCGGAGATCGATTTTCGTGACGTGAAATCCACCGCCCATTTGCCCTATGAGGTGCTGGTCGCGGACAACAAGGTCTATGCCTTGTATGCGCGCTTTCGCATTGCGATCAATTTTCCGGACCTGAGCATGATGGGGCGGAACAGCTTCATGAATATCATGAAAACGCCGGAAGCGATTCGCCTTGTGTTGCAGAAAACCGTGCAGAAATAGGGAGCTCCAGCGCATACCTTGTTAAGGAATCGCTGATTTATCCACCTGATCCGTCATTGCGAGCGAAGCGTGGCAATCCGGTATTTTGATATACAACGAATTTCTGGATTGCTGCGTCGCCATGCTCCCCGCAATGACGATTTAATTTGTGTTTCTTAACCACTTTTCATTGAGGTGAATAATGAGTACGACGGTGCGACTGCCGGAAACTGATGTCGAGGGCTATCTGGTGGAACCTTTGAACTGGACTGAGGAGGTGGCAGTGGAGCTTGCCCGTCAGGAAAATATCCAGCTCATGGAAGATCACTGGGATGCGATTCGCTTTATGCGTGAATATTATATGGAGCGCCAGATTGCCCCCGATGTGCGTCATGTCATGAAACACCTGGCGCAGAAGCACGGGGCGGAGTCGCGCAACAAAATATTCGAGCTGTTTCCTTACGGCTATGTGAAGCAGGCCTGCAAGATTGCCGGCATGAAACGGCCACGCGGGTGGAGTACGGGCTGAAAATCAACGCCAGGCGATGGTGGTTGTTGATATTTCCATAATTAACGGCGTTTCTTCTCTTTGCCCGTGCCGCCCTTTCCGGGTTTGCAGGCGCAATTTCCCAACCCTGCCCACATCGCATAGAATCCGCACCTGTTACCCGACAACCACCGAAGAGCTCAGTGGCAGTTGCCCGGAATGAAATCAGAGACCGCGCCTGCCGGCAAGCCGCAAGTATTTCTATGGCATCAAGAAGCATGAACAACCGCGCTTCGCGATGGTGAGGCCTTGCTCGCTTCCGGCCATTGGGCATCGAAGTGACTCCTTCAGTCCCATCGGTGGATGGTTTACACTTTTGATTTGAGATTGAAATAAGAGCACACATATGGACATCATTTTTCTGCGCGAGCTCAAGGTCACCACCCTGATCGGCATCTACGAATGGGAAAAGCGCGCGCCGCAGACCCTGCAAATCGACCTCGACATTGCCCTGCCCGACAGCCGCGCCTGCCAGACCGACAACATCAAGGACGCGCTGGATTATGCCGATGTCGCGCAGCACATCCAGACCGTGCTGGGCAATGGGCATTTCTCCCTGCTGGAAACGCTGGCAGAACACATTGCGCAAATCATTCTCAGGGACTTCAACGCCCCCTGGGTCAGGGTCAGCGTCGCCAAACTGCAAGCGATCCGTAACTGCAAGATGGTGGGAGTCAGTCTTGAGCGGGGACAGGCCAAGTGACCTTGCCCTGCACCCAAATGAGATTTTCAGGATAATTTGGTATATTGATCATGGGGCAGGAAAGGCGCAACCTGCTCCCGGAATTCGGCGTCGATATTAAATGGTTAACGAAATATGAATAAGCTGCTTAAACAGGTGTTGTGGATATGCGTATGTTTTTTTGCATTGACCGGGCCGGCAATGGCTGATGCTTTATCAGATGCAACCCGTGTATACAATACGGGTGATTATGAGCAAGCCGCAAAGCTGTACAGGCCCTTGGCAGAAAAGGGAAACGCTGAAGCACAATATGTTCTCGGCATGATGTATCGCGCCGGGAGAGGCGTTGAACGAGATAACAAAGAGGCAAGGAAGTGGTATCAGCTGGCCGCAGAACAGGGTCATCCCATAGCGCAATTCTACCTCGGGTGGATGTATGCCCACGGGAAGAGCGTCCCTCAGGATTATGTCAAGTCGTATATGTGGATCAATATCGCGATTGCCAATACCAGTGGTGAAGCCAGGAAAGAATTTATCGTAGATCGCGATTCGCTAGCAAAGTCCATGACTGCTGACCAGATTGCCAAAGCGCAGGAACTGTCCAGAAAATGCAAGGCTGAAAAATTCAAGGGATGTTAGCAGTGACCGGCTGCCGGACGCCCCGCGGCTATCCTCTCGGATGATGCCGCGCGTGCAACTGCTTTAACCGCTCCCGCGCCACATGCGTGTAAATCTGCGTGGTGGAAATATCCGCATGGCCCAATAGCATCTGCACCACGCGCAAGTCCGCGCCGTGATTCAGCAGATGCGTGGCGAAGGCATGGCGCAGTGTGTGCGGCGACAGCGGTTTATTCAACCCGCCGGTTCTTGCGTGCTTCTTGATCAGGTACCAGAACATCTGGCGCGTCATGCCTTCGCCGCGCGCGGTGACGAACAGCGCGTCGCTGACCTGCTTGCCGAGCAGCACGCCGCGCCCGTCCGCGAGATAGCGGCGCAGCCAGTCCAGCGCTTCTTCGCCGAGCGGCACCAGCCGCTCCTTGCTGCCCTTGCCCATTACGCGCACCACACCCATGTCCATGCTCACCTGTGTGATGCGCAGCGTCACCAGTTCCGACACGCGCAGGCCGGTGGCGTACAGCACCTCGAACATGGTGCGGTCGCGCAGGCCCAGGGGAGTCCGGGTGTCCGGCGCGTCGAGCAGTTGTTCGACATCCTGCTCGGTGAGGCTCTTGGGCAGGTTGCGCGGCAGCTTGGGCGTATCGATCTGCAGCGTGGGGTCGGCAGCGATTTTGCCTTGCCGGAGCAGGTAGCGGAACAGGCGCTTCAGGCTGGAGATGTTGCGCCCGGTGCTGCTGGGTTTGGCTTTTTGCGCGGAAACCAGATGCGCGAGATAACCTTGTATGTCACCGTGCGTCGCTTGCAGGATGGATGCGTCGCGCTGTTTCTCCAGCCATGCGGCAAATTTGCTCAGATCGCGCCGGTAGCTGTCCAGCGTGTTGCGCGACAGACCATCTTCCAGCCACAGGTTGTCGCAGAATTCGTCGAGGAGGTCGGCGTTGGTCACTTCCTTGTTTTTCCGACAGAAGGAAGCTTCGAGTTTCTACCCTCCCCCTGCAAGGGAGAGGGAGTGGCTTCATGCGCCAGCAGCCAACGCTTGATATCCAGATGAGCGCCGCTTGTGTGGCGTGCAAAGCCGCCCAGTCCTGCCTTGCCCACCACGCGATGGCAGGGAACGATGACGGGGATCGGGTTTGCACCGCAGGCCTGGCCGACGGCTTGGGGGCAGGATTTCAGCTCGGCGGCCGCGCGGGATGTTCAGCATGGCTTGCCAGACTTTTTGCTGGTGCGGGGTGCCGTGCAAGTCGAAAGGCACGGAAAATTTTGCATCCGGGTTTTTCAGATAACGCAGCAGCTGTTCGCACACGGTTTCGGCAAGCGCACTGGTTGCGCGCTGCGGTTTTTCCGAGGCGGGCAGGAAGTCGATGCCGGTCAGCATATCCTCGCTGCAACGGATGCCGAGCACGCCGAACGGCACGAAAAGCTTCGCCTGATAGTCCATGGCGCGATGATAGCGCACAAATGAAACGGGAGCCGAAGCTCCCGTTTCATGTTGCCGGAAATCCTGTGCACAATTAAGTGCGTACAGCCAGTTTTTAGTTCCGGCATAACGCCTGCTGGCGCAGGCATTAGCCTTCTCTGAAAACTCACCTTGCAGCGAGTTTTTCCTTGATGCGCGCCGACTTGCCGGAACGTTCGCGCAGGTAGTACAGCTTGGCGCGGCGCACCGCACCTTTGCGCTTCACCTCGATGCTGGCGATGATCGGCGAATAGGTCTGGAAGGTACGCTCTACGCCTTCACCGGCAGAAATCTTGCGCACGATGAACGAGGAATTCAGGCCGCGATTGCGCTTGGCAATCACTATGCCCTCAAAAACCTGCACGCGCTTGCGCTCGCCTTCGACCACGTTCACGCCGATCACGACGGTGTCGCCGGGCGCAAAATCAGGAATGGTTTTGCCCAGACGGGCGATTTCTTCTTGTTCCAATGTTTCGATCAAGTTCACTTTACTGCTCCTTTTTATGCGGGTCTTGTTCCTTCTGGAACTGCGCCAGAAGCCGAGACTCCTCTTTTGTCAAATCACGCCCGGCCAACAGATCCGGCCTGCGCAACCACGTCCTGCCCAACGACTGCTGAAGCCGCCAGCGCTGTATCTCGGCATGATTGCCGGACAGCAGCACCGGGGGCACGGCTTCACCATCAAACACTTCCGGGCGGGTGTAGTGCGGGCAATCCAGCAGGCCCTGCACAAACGAATCCTGCTCTGCCGATGCGTCATCGCCCAATACCCCGGGCAACTGCCGCACCAGACTGTCGATCAGCACCATCGCCGCCAACTCGCCACCGGACAACACATAGTCGCCGATGGAAATTTCTTCATCCACCTGCTGTCGCAGCAGGCGCTCGTCCACGCCTTCATAACGTCCTGCCAGCAAAATCAACCCATTATCCTGCTGCGCTACCAACTCCTTGACCACTGTATGGTTGAGCAGCCGTCCTTGTGGCGACAGATACACCACCCGGCTCTTTTTTACGCCGCTGGCCGCCTGCCGCTGTCTGGCTGCGTTGATCGCGCCAACCAGCGGTTCCGCCAGCATCACCATTCCGGGACCGCCGCCGTAGGGACGGTCGTCGATGGAGCGGTAGTTGTCTGTCGTAAAATCGCGCGGATTCCACGTCCTTAATTCATAACTCTCTTGTTCTGCCGCGCGCCGCGTGATGCCGTATTGCGTCAGCGCATCGAACATTTGCGGAAACAGGGTAATAACGTCAAATATCATTACTCAGTAATCCGCAGACCAGTCCACCCGGATGGTCCTGTTTTGCAGATCCACCTGCTTGATGGCCGAGGCCACGAACGGGATCAGGATTTCACCGCTGTCGCCGTGTACGCACAACACGTCGTTGGCGCCGGTTTCAAGCAAATTCGCCACGGTTCCAAATGGCACGCCCGCTTCATTGATCACCGCGAGGCCGATCAGATCCGACCAGTAATATTCACCCTCGTCCCGCTGCGGCAGGCTGCTGCGCGGCACGGCGATCAGCAAGCCCTTCAGTTTCTCCGCCGCATTGCGATCCGGGCAATCCGGCAGTTGCGCTACCAGCGTCTTGCCATGCACCTCGCACTGCTGCGCTTGCACCTCGCGCCACGGGCCTTGCTCGTTGCCCAGCCACCACGACTCATAGTCCAGCAGGCTGTCGGCGTATTCGGTGTAAGACTGAATCTTGACCAAGCCGCGGATGCCGTGGGCGGCTGCTATACGCCCCATGATTACCATGGGAACTGCTCCGTCAGGCTTGTGCGGCGGCACCGGCGCGCTTGACCAGCTTGGCAACGGTGTCGCTCAACTGCGCGCCCTTGCTTTGCCAGTGGCTCACACGCTCCAGTTGCAGGCGCAGCGCTTCCTGGCCTTCCGTCACGAGCGGATTGTAGAAGCCGACGCGCTCGATGAAACGGCCGTCGCGGCGGTTGCGCGAATCGGCCACTACTACGTTGTAGAACGGGCGGTTCTTGGAGCCGCCACGGGAAAGACGAATGATGACCATATAAAATCTACCTAAATTAATTAGCCCAGCGAAAGGGCGCGAATTCTACGCTATTTGGGGCATTTCTTGCAACCTGTAGAAAATCAACAAATTTCATCTGTGTAACAGCACTTCCAGGACAAACCTGCTACCCAGATAAGCCAACAGCAAAAACACAAAACCGCTCACCGTCCAGCGCACTGCGATACGCCCGCGCCAGCCGTAGAAGCGATGCCCCCACAGCAACACGGCGAATACTCCCCATGAAATGAAGCCGAACAGATCCTTGTGATTGAGCTGCCAGACCTTGCCGAATATTTGTTCGGAAAACACCATGCCGGATGCCAGCGTCAGCGTCAGCAATACAAAACCGATGCCGATCATGCGGAACAGCAAAGTCTCCATGGTCATCAGCGGCGGCAAATTTTGCAGAATGCGCGGCAATGCGGCGTGATGCAGGCGTTTTTCCACCTGTGAGATCAGTACTGCGTGCAGCGTGGCGATGGTGAACAGGCTGTATGCCAGCATCGCGGCGGTGATGTGTGCCTTGAAGGCAAACAAACCGGTATTCTCCAATTGATGAGCGGACGGGAAAAACTCCGGCAACACTACCGCCGCTGATGCCAGAGGTAACACCAGCGCCTGTAATCCGCCGATGGGGTAAAAAAAGCGCGCCAGCCAATAGATCAGCAAAGTCAGCCAGATGATCAGCGACAGCGCATTGGCCGTGCTCAGGCTGAATCCGCCGCCGGCAAACATATCCTGAGTGAGCAGGTAACCGTGCAAAACCAGCGGGAGCAGCACCAGATGCCCTATCGTTCCACGGCTCAATGCATCCCCTTCGCCGCGTGCATGTGCACGCCAGAAATAAGCGGCCAGCACGCCATAGGCGGAAAAAGCAATCAGCGCAAGGAGAATGTTAGGCATTTTTATCGGGATGTTTTAGACTTCGCGAATTCTACACCATACGCAATAACATACCCATATGCTGAACAATCTGACACAACGCCTTTCCGGCGTGATCAAAACCCTGCGCGGCCAGGCGCGCCTCACCGAAAGCAACATCCAGGACACGCTGCGCGAAGTGCGCATGGCGCTGCTCGAGGCCGACGTCGCGCTGCCGGTGGTCAAGGAATTTATCGCCCGGGTCAAGCAGGCCGCGCTCGGCCATGAAGTCATCGGCAACCTGAATCCGGGGCAGGCGCTGATCGGCGTGGTGCACCGCGAACTCACCAAACTGATGGGCGAGCACAACGACGCACTCAACCTCGCCATCACTCCGCCCGCCGTGATCCTGATGGCCGGCTTGCAGGGCGCGGGCAAGACCACCACCAGCGCCAAGCTCGCCAAACTGCTGCGCGACCAGCAGAAGAAGAAGGTGTTGCTGGTCAGTTGCGACATTTACCGCCCCGCGGCGATCGAGCAATTGCGCACGCTGGCGCAGCAACTGGAAATCGATTTCTTTGCCTCCGATATTGGCCAGAAACCGCAAGACATCGCGCTGGCCGCGCTGGACTTTGCCAAGCGGCATTATCACGACGTGCTGATCGTCGACACCGCCGGGCGGCTCGCTATCGATGCCGCGATGATGGAGGAGATCCAGCAATTGCACGCCGCGCTCAAGCCGATCGAAACGCTGTTCGTGGTCGATGCGATGACCGGCCAGGACGCGGTGAATACCGCCAAGGCGTTCGGCGCCGCGCTGCCGCTGACCGGCGTGATTCTCACCAAACTGGACGGCGATGCGCGCGGCGGCGCCGCGCTGTCGGTGCGCCACGTCACCGGCAAGCCGATCAAGTTCGTCGGCGTGAGCGAGAAGCCCGGCGGCCTCGAAGCCTTCCATCCCGAACGCATGGCTTCGCGCGTGCTCGGCATGGGCGACGTGCTGTCACTGATCGAAGAGGCGCAGCGCGGGGTGGATCACGCCGAAGCCGAGAAGCTCGCCAGGAAAGTCAAGAGCGGGCAGGGCTTTGACCTCAACGACTTCAAGATGCAGATCATGCAGATGCGCAAGATGGGCGGCGTGTCGGCATTGATGGACAAGCTGCCCGCGCAGCTCAGCCAGGCGGCGGCAAGCTCCAGGGTGGACGACAGGCAGATCAGCCGCACCGAAGGCATCATCAACTCGATGACGCCGCAGGAGCGCAGCAAACCGGAACTCATCAAGGCCTCACGCAAACGGCGCATTGCAACTGGCGCAGGGGTTCAGGTCATGCATGTCAACCAGTTGCTAAAGCAGTTCGAGCAAACCCAGAAAATGATGAAAATGCTCGGCAAGGGCGGTGGCATGGCCAAGCTGATGCGCGGCATGGCGGGGAAATTTCCCGGCATGCGATGAAACTCTTGTAGGTGCGAATTTATTCGCATATAGCCTGTTGTCCGTGCGAATAAATTCGCACCTACCGCCAACTTTCGGAAACACACTATGACTATCAAAGCCATTATTTTTGACGTGGACGGTACGCTCGCCGACACCGAGGACGGACATCGCCAATCATTCAACAGGGCCTTTGCGGAAAACGGACTCGACTGGAATTGGGATGTCGAACTGTATGACAAGCTGCTCAGAGTGACCGGCGGCAAGGAGCGCATCAAGTATTTTATCGAGAGCTTCCTGCCCGGCTTCAGCAAGCCTGCCGATTACGACGGCTTCGTGAAGCATCTGCACGCGGTAAAGACTCGTTACTACAACACCATGTTGCGCGAAGGCCATATTCCTTTGCGCTCCGGCATCAAAAAACTGATTGATGCGGCTCGGCAGCGCGGCATCCGCCTTGCCATTGCGACCACGACCAGCGCGGAAAATGTGACCACGCTGTTGCAACAGGGGCTTGGACCCGGCGGCGAGCGCATCTTCGAAGTAATCGGTTGCGGCGACATCGTGCCGCACAAAAACCCCGCGCCGGATATTTATTTCTGGGTGCTGGAAAAGATGGGGCTGTCTGCCGCAGACTGCATCGCGCTGGAAGACCCCGAAAACGGCCTGCATGCCAGCCTCGCGGCGGGTATCAGGACTTTCATCATTCCCAACCACTACACGCGCAACCAGGATTTTTCAGGTGCGGCGGCAGTGCTCGACGACTTGAACGATTTGCCGAATCGCCTGTTCAGGTAATCCTGGCCGCAATTCTGATTTTGTAGTTCAGCATGGTCAGTAACAGCAAGAGAAGCGCCGCGCCGCCATTGTGAATGACCGCCAGCACCAACGGGAAATCCAGAAAAACCGTCAGAACGCCGGTGGCAAACTGGAATGCGATCATGACCAGCAGCCAGCGCGCCGTCTTGCGCAAGCCGTCTATTTTTAAAGCGTTGAGTGCCGCCCAGGCAACCAGCGCGACCACGACAAAAGCAAAGACGCGGTGCACCCAGTGAATTGCGGTCAAGGCCGCGAAAGGCAGATATTCGCCGCCGGCAGTTTTTCCCAGGTCACGCCACAACGCGAATCCGTGTTGAAAATCCATCGGCGGCAACAGCATGCCCTGGCATAGCGGAAAATCCGTGCAGGCCAGCGCCGCATAATTGCTGCTGACCCAGCCACCGAGTGCGATCTGGAGCGTCAGCAGGGCAATGGCCAATATTGCCGGCGTGCGCAGAGCGAGGGCTGATTGTGCTACCGGAGGATGATCGGTCTGGCGCGCGCCCAGCCATGTCAGAAGTGCCAGCAGGGTCATGCCCAGCAGCAGGTGCGTGGTCACGATGATGGGTTGCAGTTTCATGGTGACCGTCCATGCGCCAAAAGCACCCTGCAGGCAAACAAAGGCAAACAGAACTGCCGAAAATATCGGCGAAAACCGGGTTTCCTTGCGCCCCGATTGCCACCATTTGCGCCATGCAATCGCCATGATTGAGATGATCAGCACGCCGATGGCCATTGCCAGGTAACGATGGATCATCTCGATCCAGGCCTTCATGACCGTCACCGGGCCGGTCGGCATCGCGGCCTCGGCGGCGCTGATATCCGCGTGCGCCCGCAGCGGGTCGGCCTGTCCGTAGCAGCCGGGCCAATCCGGGCAACCGAGGCCGGAATCGGTCAGGCGGGTAAATGCGCCGAACATGATCAGGTCGAATGTCAGAAACAGAGTGACCCATATCAGCTTGCGGTACTTGTCCGGATCATCCGATACCCAGACGATCGCCAGCGGCAACATGGCCGCCAGCATTCCGATGATGCCAAGTTGGATCAGCATGGTGCGGCGGCCGGATTCGGCAATTGAATATATCCGGAGTTGAGCGGAAGTTCCACACGGCGTATCACTGCATGCATGATGAGCTTCCCTACCCGTTGAGTTTGCGTTTGAGGATATCGTTCAACTGCGCCGGGTTGGCTTTGCCCTTGCTGGCCTTCATCGCCAGGCCGACGAAGAAGCCGAACAGCTTGTCCTTGCCGCTGCGATACTCCGCAACTTTTTCGGCATTGGCCGCGATGATCTCGTCCACCAGCGCCTCAATTGCGCCAGCATCAGAGTTCTGCTTCAGGTCTTTCGCTTCGATGATCGCATCGGCATCACCACCTTCCGCCCACATCGTGCGAAACACTTCTTTCGCGCCTGAGTTGGAGATGGTACCGTCAGTGATGCGCTTCAAAATGTCGCCGAGTTGTTCGGGTTTAATAGGGCATTGCGCAATATCCAACCCTTCACGGTTGAGTTGCGCGCTAACTTCTCCAGTGACCCAGTTACATACCTGCGCGGCATATGCTTCAGCGGATGGGATTGCCGAGGAAGTAAGAGTACCAATACCTTGCGACAGCAAGGATTTAACAGAACCCTCAAAAAAGTCCGCCATCTCGCGTGATGCTGTGAGCGCACCAGCATCACTTGGTGACAGCGCATAGTTAGCAACATAGCGCGCCTGCTTGGCCTGCGGCAATTCCGGCAGCGTGGCGCGTACTTGCTCTTTCCACTCCTCGCTGATGTTCAGCGGCAGCAGGTCGGGATCGGGGAAATAGCGGTAATCGTGCGCCTCTTCCTTGGTGCGCATCATGCGCGTCTCGCCCTTGTCCGGATCGAACAGCACGGTGGCCTGCTGGATGGTACCGCCGTTTTCCAGCGTGTCGATCTGCCAGTGCACCTCGTAGTCGATCGCCTGTTCGAGAAAACGGAACGAGTTGAGGTTCTTGATCTCGCGGCGCGTGCCGAGCGGCGCGCCGGGGCGGCGCACCGACACGTTGGCGTCGCAGCGAAACGAGCCTTCCTGCATATTGCCGTCGCAGATGCCGATCCAGCGCACCAGCGTGTGCAGCGTTTTTGCATACGCAACCGCTTCGGCGGCGGAACGCATGTCCGGCTCGGAGACGATCTCCAGCAACGGCGTGCCGGCGCGGTTCAGATCAATGCCGGTCATGCCGTGGAAGTCTTCGTGCAGCGACTTGCCCGCATCTTCTTCGAGATGCGCGCGGGTGATGCGCACTACTTTCTCCTTGTCACCGACTTGAATGGTGATCTGGCCGTTTCCCACCACCGGCAAATCGAACTGGCTGATCTGGTAGCCCTTGGGCAGGTCGGGGTAGAAATAATTCTTGCGCGCAAAAACCGAACGCGGCGCGATGTGCGCGCCGGTGGCGAGGCCGAATTTGATTGCACGCTCCACTGCGCCCTTGTTGAGCACCGGCAGCACGCCGGGCAGCGCGAGGCTCACCGCATCCGCCTGCGTGTTCGGCTCCGCACCGAATGCGGTCGAGGCGCCGCAGAATATCTTGCTGCTGGTCGAGAGCTGCGCATGCACTTCCAGCCCGATGACGATTTCCCAGGTCATGTCGTTTCCTTACAGCCCTTGCGGCGCGCGGCTGTGCCAGTCGGTCGCCAGTTGATATTGGTGCGCGGCATTCAGCATGCGCGCTTCGCCGAAATAGTTGCCGATGATCTGCAAACCGACCGGCATATTGTTCGCGCCGAAGCCGCAGGGAATCGACATGCCGGGCAGCCCGGCGAGGTTCACCGCGATGGTGTAGATGTCGGACAGGTACATCTGCACCGGGTCGTCGCCCTTCTCGCCCAACTTGAAGGCGGTGGACGGCGCGGTCGGCCCCATGATGACGTCGCACTGCCGGAACGCCTCGGTGAAATCCTGCGCGATCAGGCGGCGGATCTTCTGCGCCTGCAGGTAATAGGCATCGTAGTAGCCGTGGCTCAGCACGTAGGTGCCGATCATGATGCGCCGTTTCACTTCCGCGCCGAAGCCCTGCGCGCGGCTCTTTTCGTACATGTCGGTCAGGTCGGTATAGTCCGGCGCGCGGTAGCCGTAGCGCACGCCGTCGAAGCGCGACAGGTTGCTCGACGCTTCCGCCGGCGCCAGCACGTAATATACCGGCACCGACAGTCTGGAATTCGGCAGGCTGATGTCAACGATGACAGCGCCGAGTTTCTTGTATTCGGCGATGGCGGCTTCGACCGCTTGCGCCACGTCGCTGCCCAGGCCTGCGGCGAAGAACTCCTGCGGCAGGCCGATGCGCAAACCGTTCAGCGGCTTGTTCAGGTCGCGCGCGTAGTCTTCCTTGTCGCGTTGCAGCGAGGTGGAATCGCGCTCGTCGAAACCGGCCATGGTGTTCAGCAGCAGCGCCAAATCTTCCGCGCTGCGTCCCATCGGTCCGGCCTGGTCGAGGCTGGAGGCGAAGGCGATCATGCCGTAGCGCGATACCACGCCGTAGGTGGGTTTCAGGCCGGAGATGCCGCACAGTGCGGCGGGCTGGCGGATCGAGCCGCCGGTATCGGTGCCCGTCGCCGCCGCGCACAGCCGCGCGGCTACTGCTGCTGCCGTGCCGCCGGAGCTGCCGCCGGGCACGCGCGCCGTGTCCCACGGGTTCTTCACCGCGCCGTAATGCGAGGTCTCGTTCGACGAGCCCATGGCGAACTCGTCCATGTTGGTCTTGCCGAGGTTCACCGCGCCCGCGTCGTTGAATCGTGCGATGACATGCGCGTCGTAAGGCGAAACGAAGTTGTGCAGCATCTTCGAGCCGCAGGTCGTGAGCCAGCCCTTGGCGCAGAAGATGTCTTTCTGCGCGATGGGAATGCCGGTCAGGTCGGAGGCATCGCCATCTGCCAGCCGCTCGTCGGCGGCGCGCGCCTGCGCCAGGCTCTTTTCCGCATCCAGGGTGATGTAGGCGTTGAGCGCCGGGTTGAGTCTGGCGATGCGGTTGAGGTAGAGCTGCGTCAGCTCGACGCTGGAGATTTCTTTTGCGCGCAGGGCAGCGCCAAGTTGGCGCAGGGTAGAGTTGAACATGCGGTTTACTCGATGACTTGCGGAACCAGATACAGGCCCGCTTCGACTTGCGGGGCGATGGCCTGGAATGCCTCGCGCCGGTTGGTTTCCGTGACTTTATCCTCGCGCAGCCGTTGCGACACATCCTGGGCATGCGACATGGGTTCGATGCCTGTCGTATCGACTGCCTGCATTTCGGCAATCAGATTGAAAATGCCGGATAGTTGCGCCCGGGCGGACTCGATTTCTGTTTCGCTCATTGCCAGCCGCGCCAAACGGGCAACTTTCCGGACGTCTGCATTGCTTAGAGACATGGTAAAAAAATTATAAAAACAAGGCTAATAGGGTATCATAAAGGGGTTTGGTGACACACCTCTTTGACTATCAGGATTGAATATGTTTGGATTTTTGAACGGCTATTTTGCCAATGATCTGGCAATCGATCTCGGAACTGCCAACACGCTCATCTGGGTGCGCGGGCAGGGCATTGTGCTGGATGAACCCTCGGTGGTGGCGATACGCCAGGAAGGCGGGCCGAACGGCAAGAAGGTGATTCAGCAGGTCGGGCTGGCCGCCAAGCAGATGCTGGGACGCACGCCGGGCAACATTACCGCGATCCGCCCGATGAAGGATGGCGTGATTGCCGACTTCACCGTCACCGAGCAAATGCTCAAGCAATTCATTCGCAAGGTTTACAGGGCAGGCATCTTCAGCCCCAGTCCGCGTATCGTGATTTGCGTGCCGTGCGGCTCTACCCAGGTCGAGCGCCGCGCGATCCGCGAATCGGCAGTTGGCGCGGGTGCGCGCCGCGTGGAGCTGATTGAGGAGCCGATGGCGGCGGCGATCGGCGCAGGCCTGCCGGTGGAAGAAGCGACCGGCTCGATGGTAGTCGACATCGGCGGCGGCACCACCGAGGTCGGCGTGATCTCGCTGGGCGGCGCGGTGTATTCCGGCTCGGTGCGCGTCGGCGGCGATAAATTCGACGAGGCGATCATCAACTACATTCGCCGCAACTACGGCATGTTGATCGGCGAAACCACTGCCGAAGAAATCAAGAAAACCATCGGCTCCGCTTTCCCGGGCAGTGAAGTGCGCGAGATGGAAGTGAAAGGGCGCAACCTGGCGGAAGGCGTGCCGCGCAGCTTTACCATTTCCAGCAACGAAATTCTCGAAGCGCTGACCGACCCGCTCAACAGCATCGTCAGCGCGGTGAAAACGGCATTGGAGCAAACCCCGCCGGAACTTGGCGCGGACATCGCCAACAAGGGTATGGTGCTGACCGGCGGCGGCGCGCTGTTGCGCGATCTGGATCGCTTGCTGATGGAGGAAACCGGTTTGCCGGTATTGATCGCCGACGATCCGCTGACTTGCGTGGTGCGCGGCTCGGGCCGCGCCCTTGAAAGCATGGACAAATCCTCAAATATCTTTACCACCGAGTAGCCCCCGCGAATACAACCCTCATTCAAAAGCCGCGATGGAACGTTGTTGATAGACAACACACAATCAATTCATTTTTTTAATCGCGGCCCCAGCCCTGCGGTGCGGCTGGTGTTCTTTG
>Ga0209211_10007019_pt1 | contig 15992 bp, 13 predicted proteins | sample RifGroA2_FD_183992 | JGI IMG/M metagenome (GOLD analysis project Ga0209211, IMG submission 183992) | Groundwater microbial communities from Rifle, Colorado, USA - Groundwater A2 (SPAdes) (version 2) | ecosystem: Environmental > Aquatic > Deep subsurface > Groundwater | place: Rifle, Colorado... | reverse complement strand
GAATTCCTTGGCCGGAACAGGCTTGCCGAACAGATAGCCCTGAAAGGCATGGCAGCCGTTCAGATTGAGGAACTCATGTTGCGCCTCGGTTTCCACCCCCTCGGCGATGACATTCAACCCGAATGTTCGCCCCAGGGTGATGATGGCCTGCACGATGGCTGCATCGTTGGGGTCGGTGGCAAGATCGCTGACGAAGGACCGGTCAATCTTCAACTGGTCCAGCGGCAATTGCTTGAGATAGGAGAGCGAGGAATAGCCGGTGCCGAAATCGTCCATCGAGAAGCTGATGCCGAGCGCTTTGAGCGCGTGCATCTTGGTGATGGTGTCGCCGACGTTATCGAGTACCAGACTTTCGGTCAGCTCAATTTTCAGGCGTACCGGATTGATGCCGGTTGCAGAGAGCACCTGCTGCACCTGTTCGACAAAATCCGGCTGACGGAACTGGCGCGCGCTGACATTGATGGCAAGCTGCAAGTCGCGGGTGGCGAGCTTGCCTGACCAATCTCTGATCCTGGCGCAGGCCGTTTGCAGCACCCACAATCCAATCGGAATGATCAGGCCGGTTTCTTCGGCCAGCGGAATAAATTGGCCGGGAGAAACCAGGCCGCGTTCAGGATGTTCCCAGCGCAACAAAGCTTCGGCGCCGATGGCACGGCGCGCCGTGTTTACCTGTATCTGGTAGTAAAGGCGCAACTGCCGGCGTTCCAGCGCACGGCGCAGATCGCTTTCCAGCGCACTGCGCTCGACCAGCGCGGCCTGCATATCGGGGTCAAAGAAGCGCACGCTGTTGCGCCCGCCCTTTTTGGCATGGTACATGGCGAGGTCGGCATGTTTGAGCAGGTCGTCGGCTGACTCATTATGGTTGCAAAACAGGCTGACACCGATGCTGACCGTGCAGGTGAACTCGATACCCTTGAGCAGATAAGGCAAGGCAACGGTCTCACGCACCTTCACGCCCACCAGACCGGCCTGAATGGCTGCCTCATGGACATCCTCGCTCAGATCTTCCAGCATCAGCACGAACTCGTCGCCGCCCAGCCGCCCCACGGTATCGCCCTCGCGCACGCCGGCATTCAGGCGCTGCGCAACCTCGATCAGCAGCAGATCGCCGACATCGTGACTGCGCGCCCACTATAAACCAACCAAATTAACTTTTCATCATTTGATAGTTCGTCGTCGTTCCCACGCGGAGCAATGAGCCAACTCTGACATAACGCACCACTAAGGAATTTCCGCATCGTTCATGCGGTTAAGAATGATGCCGGTCTTGCGCAGCAGGCCGCGCGCTTCGCGGTGGGTGTCGTAGTAGCGCGGATTGGGCACCATCGCAGCGAGCTTCGCCGCTTGTTCCGCAGAAAGGCCGGATGCGCTGGTGCGGTAGTAATGACGCGCTGCGGCTTCCGCGCCGAACACGCCGTTACCCCATTCGATTACGTTGAGATAAATCTCGAATATGCGCCGCTTGTCCATCATCGCCTCCAGCATCACGGTGATGGCGGCTTCCTCGGCCTTGCGCCACGGCGTGCGTTTGGTGGAAAGGAACAAGTTCTTGGCGAGTTGCTGGCTAATGGTGGAGCCACCCGCAACGATTCTGCCCTTCTTCAGGTTTTTCTCATAAGCCTTCTGGATGCCTTCCCAGTCGAAGCCCTCGTGATCGACGAACTTCGCGTCTTCGGCGGCGATCAGCGCGCGCTTGAGGTGATTGGAAATTTTCTCATAGGGCACCCACTTGTGGCGCAGTTCCGCATCGGGATTTTTGTCCTGCATGACGGATAGACGGCTTTCCATGAACGCGCTGGTGGACGGGTTGAATTTAATCCACCAGCAGATGTGCGCGAAAATCCACAGTTGGTAAAGCAGCAGCAACGCAAGGCAGATTGCCATGCCGCGCCAGATCCAGCCCCAGAGTTTTTTCATCATCCGTCACTTCCATTTACTTCCGTCATTCCGGCGCAGGCCGGAATCCAGCTTATGGAACAAATCCGCGTAGCGGACAAAACCTGATTGTGTTGTCCCGCTACGCGGGAAATTTTTAACTGACTGGATTCCGGCCTGCGCCGGAATGACGGCCGGGGTTTATGCTGTTTCACGTAGCTTTGCTATCACCGGGGCAGTATCAGGACGCACGCCGCGCCAGATTAAAAACGCTTCGGCGGCCTGTTCGACCAGCATGCCGAGGCCGTCGGCAACCACTGCTGCACCTTGTTCGCGCGCAAATTTCATGAACGGCGTCTCGCGCCCGTACATCATGTCGTAGGCCAACGCGCCGGAAGCGAAAATCCCCCTCAATCCCCCTTTTTCAAAGGGGGAGGCTAATATTTCCCCCTTTGATATTTCCCCCTTTGAAAAAGGGGGGCTAGGGGGGATTTGGTTGTTGCGCGGCAGCGGCGGCAGCTCATCCGACAGGCCGCTGGAAGTGGCGTTGATGATGCAATCGAATGTTTTTCCATCCAGATCGGCATAACTTAACACGGTTATCCGCCCCTGCGCTGCGAAGGCCGCACCAAGTTGCCTCGCCTTTTCGGAAGTGCGATTGACCACCGCCAATTGCACGCCTGCGTCGAGCAAAAGCATAACCACGCCATATGCCGCGCCACCCGCGCCCATCAGCAGTACCCGTTTGCCTTGCAGCGCAATGCCGAGATTATCTTCGATGTCGCGCACCAGCCCGGCGCCATCTGTGTTGTCACCCCGGATAATATCGCCGTCAAAATTCAGCGTGTTCACCGCTTGCGCAGATCGCGCGCGCTCACTGAGTTCGGTAGCGAGCTTGAAGGCTTCGAATTTGAACGGCACGGTGACATTGCAACCCTTGTAACCCTCCTTGCGTAGCCGTTCAACGGTTGCAGCAAAGCCCTCCAGCGGCGCAGAAATGGCCTCGTAGCTGATGTCCTGCCCGGTCTGCTGCGCGAACAGTTGATGGATCAATGGTGACTTGCTGTGCGAAACGGGGTTGCCGATGACGGCGTATTTTTCGGTCATCATCAGCATATTTAGCTTATCCTATTGATTATTAAGTGAGTGCGTTGCTGAATCATTGAATTTTATCCGGTAATTTGTCCGGTTTTTTTGTGCTTGGAAGCCGCACCGACACCCGGCGCCGGGAAACCTGCATTATCCCCTGTGCGAGGAAGCCGCTCAAGGCTGGCGATTATGGTCGTGATTACGAGACGACCGAAGCACTTCACGCCACCGCCCACAAAGCCGACAGCAACTCCGCCTGCGCCAGCACCGTCTTGGTTGCCTCGTCCTGCAAATCGGGTGGGAATCCATGCTTTTTGAGAATGCGCTTTACCATCACCTTGATTCTGGCGCGTGCGCTTTCACGGACGGCCCAGTCTATAGTCACGTTCTTGCGCACCTGGGTTACGAGTTCGGCGGCGATGACTTTCAGTTCATCATTACCCATTGCCTTCACTGCGCTTTCGTTCGCGGCAAGCGCATCGTAGAAAGCGATCTCGTCTTCACTCAGCCCAAGGTTTTCGCCGCGCTTAGTGGCCGCATCCATCTCCTTGGCCAACTTGATCAGCTCTTCGATGACCTCTTGTGTGGCGATAGCGCGGTTGTGATAAGCATTGAGCGTGTTCTTCAGCATCTCGGAAAAGGCGCGACTCTGGACAAGATTACGCACAGAGCGTTTTTTGATTTCGTCCTTGAGCAACTTTGCCAACAACTCAGCGGCGACGTTCTTGTGTTTCAACCCGCGCACTTCGGCAAGGAATTGATCGGACAAAATAGAAATATCCGGCTTCTTCAATCCGGCAGCGGTGAAAACATCGATGATGCCTTCATCGGCCATGATCGCTTTCGAAACGAGCTGGCGTATTGCGGCATCGAATTCTTCCGGTGGGCGTTGTGTGCCTGATGTCTTGGCGAGTTGTGCCTTGATCGCTTGAAAGAATGCAATGTCGTCGCGCAATTCGATGGCCTCATCCGTTGCGGCGCACAGAGCAAATACGCGTGAGAGGTCAGTCACTACCTGTACAAATCGTTGCTTGCCATCTTCCTGCTGCAACACATGCTCCTGTCCGGCTGGAATCAGGCCGAGGCGTTCTGCGGACGTGCCAGTCGTCCACTTGTCCCAGTTAAAGCCGTGCATGATGGCGCCGGTAACTTCGTGCTTTTCTTGCATTGTCGCGATGGCTTGTGCGGTATCAATACTTGGACTGCCTTGACCGCCACTCTCGGTGTATGTAGCGAGCGCATGTTTTAGTTGATCGGCAAGGCCAAGGTAATCTACGACCAGGCCACCCGACTTGTCGTGAAAAACACGGTTCACGCGAGCAATGGCCTGCATCAGACCGTGGCTACGCATCGGCTTATCGGCATACATCGTGTGCAGGCACGGCGCATCGAAACCCGTCAGCCACATATCTCGCACGATCACGATACGGAACGGGTCTTTGCTGTCCTTGAAGCGCGTCGCCAATTCGCGGCGGCGCAACTTGTTGCGGATGTGCGGCTGCCAGTCTGGGCCATCGTCGGCGCTGCCTGTCATCACGATCTTGGCTACACATTTTTGCTTCTTTTCAGCCTCAATGTCGTCCGCCATTGCACAAGATTCGCGCAGCGCCTCGTTTGCTCCCTCGCCCGCAGCGCGGGAGAGGGTTGGGGAGAGGGAGCGGTCATGACAACCGTCATGACCGTTGGCGCTCGCCCAGCCAGGCCGCAGCTTGATGATGGCGTTATAGAGGTCAACGCAGATGCGGCGGCTCATGCACACCACCATCGCCTTGCCGTCCATCGCTTCAAGGCGGCGCTCATAGTGCTGCACCAGGTCTGCGGCAACCAGTGCAATGCGTTTCGGATCGCCGACCAGCGCTTCGAGTGCGGCCCATTTCGTCTTGAGTTTCTGCTTCTTGTCTTCTTCCTCGCCTTCGGTAATCTCGTCGAACTCTTCGTCGATCACCGGCAGCGCAGCTTGGTTTAACGCCAGCTTGGAAATGCGGCTCTCGTAATAAATCGGCACCGTCGCCTTGTCCGCCACGGCGCGCTGGATGTCGTAGATGCTGATGTAATCGCCGAAGATCGCCCGCGTGTTGGCATCGTTCTTCTCGATGGGTGTGCCAGTGAAGCCGATGAACGACGCATTCGGCAGCGCATCGCGCAGGTTGCGCGCGAGGCCGTCGATCAAGTCATATTGGCTGCGGTGCGCTTCGTCGGCAATCACCACGATATTTCGCCGTGGCGAAAGCTCCGGCATTTTTTCGCCCTTGTCCGGCATGAATTTTTGTATCGTGGTAAACACCACGCCGCCGCTGGCCACTTGCAACAGTTCGCGCAACCGCTCGCGACTATCGGCCTGCACCGGCATCTGGCGCAGCAGCTCGTGGCAGCGCTGAAATTGGCCGAAGAGTTGATCGTCCAGATCGTTACGGTCGGTCAGCACCACCAGCGTCGGATTCTGCATCGCAGGATGGCGCACCACGCGCGCAGCATAGAACAACATGGAAAAACTCTTGCCCGAACCCTGAGTGTGCCACACCACCCCCGCGCGACGGTCGCCCGGTTTGCCGCCATGCATCCTGCCCGCCCAGTAATGGCCTTGATTCTGGCGCAGCAGATTTTCATCGGCCATGCCACTCGCGCGCACTGTTTCTTCCACAGCGGCATTCACCGCATGGAATTGGTGATAACCCGCGATGATCTTGTGCAATTGGTCACTGTCCGTGTCCTCTTCGAATACGATGAAATGCTGGAGCAGGTCAAGGAAGCGTTTCGGCTCGAACACTCCGCACACCAGCACCTCCAATTCCAGCGCAGTCTTTGGCGCATCGCCTTCGCCATCAATAGTGCGCCACACCTTGAACCATTCCTGATTGGCCGTCAGCGAGCCGATGCGCGCATTCATGCCATCGGACACCACCATTACCTCGTTGTAGTTAAACAGGCTGCCGACTTGTTGCTTGTAGGTTTGCAGTTGATTGAACGCCGACCAGATCGTCGCATTCTCATCTGCTGCATTTTTCAGCTCGATCACCGCCAGAGGTAAGCCGTTGACGAAGACCACGATGTCAGGCCGCCGATTATTTTGCCCTTCGATGATGGTGAACTGGTTCACCGCCAGCCAATCATTGTTTTTGGCGTTATCAAAATCCATCAGCCGCGCATGATCGCCCGCGATGCTGCCATCTGCGCGCCTGTATTCCACCGGAACCCCATCGCGCAGCATGGCGTGAAAATTCCGATTAGTCTGCGTGGGCGATGGTGTGCCAACGCGCAACACCTTGCGCAGCGCATCCTCGCGCGCCTCTTCCGGCATGGTCGGATTCAACCGCCAGATCGCATCGCGCAAGCGGCCAACCAGCACCACGCCAGCAAACGAATCCCGTTCCGCCGCCGGTTCGCCGGGTGCCATGTGCGGCCCGTGGCCGATGGCATAGCCCAGCTCCCCAAACCAGCTCAGGGTGGCGTCTTCGACGATGGATTCGTTGAGGCTCATGGCTTGCCTCCCTCCGGCGGCAGTGTCTTGATCATCCGGTCAAAGTCGGATTCAAACAGGCGATCCTGAATGATGCGGTATTTCTCGAATTCACTTTCGGCGTGGGTCCTCGCCAGTTCCGCCGTCACTTTGCCCGCATCCTGGAGGATTTCCCGGTCCCAGAGCTGGAGGAATCCGCTCAAACGCTTTTCCCAGTCTTCCATGGTCATCGGGATTTTCCGCATAGCCTGCATTTCTGCCATGTCGAGATAGGCGGAGACGATGCGCTGCATTTGCCCCAACTCGAACTCCGAGAGGTAGTTCTTGGCGATGGAAACGTCGTATCGATGGATTTTTCCCTTGGGTGCATCTTCCCAACAGGTCAGCCCCATGTTTTCTTGTTTGTGGTCGGCGCGATCCACGATCAATGCAGCCGCCGTTTGGCCGTGCACGGCGTAGTGCATCTTGTTTTGAATCGCTGCAAAGAAGCGCTTCGTTGCCGTTGCGGACGGGTCGTAATCCAGCGCGGTGGCGTAGATGTCCGTGACTTTCTGATAGAACTTGCGCTCGGAGAGCCGGATTTCCCGAATCTTTTCGAGTTGGCGCTCGAAGAACTCATCCGTCAGGTTGCCGCCGTGCTTGAGACGTTCGGCATCCATGGTCCAGCCCTGGATGGTGTAGTCCTTGACGATCTGGTTGGCCCACTTGCGGAACTGGACGGCGCGCTCGTTCTCGATCTTGAAGCCAACGGCAATGATCGCTTGCAGGCTGTAGTGCTTCGTCTGGTAGCCCTTGCCGTCGGCGGCAGTGGTTAAGTATTGCTTAACAACTGAAGATTCTTCCAATTCGTTGTCGCTGAAAATGCGCTTCAGGTGCTGATTGATGGCAGGGACGGAGACATCGTAAAGCGCGGCCATCATCTTCTGCGTTAGCCAGATGTTTTCATCTTCGTAACGCATTTCGACGCTGGCCTCCGAATTGCCTCCGGCCGCAACAAAGGTGAGGTATTCCGCCGCCGACGAGCGCACCGGGGAGACGGTGATGGTCTTTTTGGCGCGACCACCGGGAGTGGGCTTGTTTTTGCTCATGAGTTCAGCCGCCTTTCGCTGTATTTTCCACGGGCGAGTATTTCTTGTGAGTTGCCCGCGCCTCTTCGGGAATAGCCGGGTCCAAGCGCCAGATCGCATCGCGCAAGCGGCCAACCAGCACCACGTCAGCAAAGGTATCCCGCTCCGCCGCCAGTTCGCCGGAAGCCATGTGCGGGCCATGACCGATGGCATAGCCCAATTCCCCGAACCAGCTTAGGGTGGCGTCTTCGACGATGGATTCGTTAATCTGGCTCATTCAGGTTTGCGTTTAAATAAACAACCTATTGAAAATAAATGTATTAGATGATCCATAGAGTGCTTGCGCCGGTTCGCTTTTAAATAAGAAGCGGCATCTTCTACGATGGATTCGTTGATCGTAGACATCAGCTATCCCCCGCTTTCAGGGGCCGGGGCTGAGATCGGTAAGCTTGAAGCTCATGCGTCGGGGTCTTGGGAAAAGCCAGCGCCATAACAACATCCCTAACCATTGGTGTCAGATATTCGTTGCGGAGTGCATCGGGCTTGCGACCCACAAGTTCTGCGAGCGCCCGCAGGCAAACAAACTGGTCGCGACAAAGGTTTATCAACACCTCGCGCAACTGCTCCCGTGGCAATTTCTTTTTGGTTCTCGGCAGTGCGGCCATAGCCTCAAGCCGGGCTCTGAAAACTGGGGACAATTTGGATAAATCGTCCAGCAGCGGCAGTTCGAGCTTTGGTGTAAGAATTCGTCCTTCCGCATCCCGCTTCGTCGCTTCACCGGCTTCCAAAATGGAGGAGGGCAACTCCAAAACTGAGGAGCTACCAGTCAAAACTGAGGAGCTCAAACTCAAATTCGGGGAGCTGGATATCGAAATTCGGGTAGGTGGGCCGAAAACGTCATTCGCCGCCGATCCACCAAGAGCCATGTGCGGGTCGTGACCGATGGCATAGCACAGCTCCCCAATCTGATCGCGGTAGACGTTATTTCTTGACGAAAGCATCCCTCATCCCCATAATAACCCTACGCCGTGACTGCGCCGTTACTAGCAGGATCGTGGGAGTAATCCCCGACACGGCGCCCTTCTTTTTCACCACTCCCCCTTTGGAAACTTTACCAGGCCATAGCCCTCGATCTTCCCTGCGGGTGAGCGTCTGAACGACCCCTCGATCTGCCGAAAGTATCGAGTATCTTTCGCCCTGTAGGAACGAAACACCGCACCTGCAACCATGTCCGCGAACTGCACGCCCACGCTCAGGTGGGATGGCGCGATGAACAAACCCTCAATCAGATTTTGATAGCTCGAAAAATTCGCCTTGCTGCCATCCAGCAGTTGGTGGTGCAGCTCTCTCAGGCGTGCATCATCTTTCGGGCCACGGTGATCGCACACCACAATGCCGTTTACCTTCTGCCCTACGGTACGCTCCAAATCTTGCAAGTAATACTGGAACCGCTCCGTGAGCTGCTTGTAGGAATACCAGTAAAGATCATCGGCATTCTTGATGTAAGACAGCTTGTATGCCAGTGGCACATTCGTCGCAACGCAAATCAGGCGGATAGACTTGTATGTGCCTATCACCTCATAAAGCTTGGTGCGCAATGCTTCTTTCTGCGCCGGGTTCAAATGGCTCAGGCTGTGCGGCTTGTTGATCAGAGCTACTTCTGTCGGCCCCTCGACCAAAAGAGCGTGATTCGCAAAAAACAATCCAGACCGATCAGCATTGAGCCAAAGGAAATGCTTCACAGCTTCCATTTCTGGCCGCACATCATCTTGGTGAAGCTTCTTTGCCATCTTCGGGTAGTTTGCAGCGATTGCTTGAATGGCTTGGTTAGCGTTGACAATGGCAGCCCAATCGGTGCTGCTAATCTGGAATGCTTCAACACTTCCGGCTGAGCGCACAATGCGGACAATCGCAGGGATGGACTCTGCATTGCGGCTAACGAAATGGGCCGAATGCGTTGTGCAGAGAACCTGCCAATTGTCCTTGCCGGCCATCGCCATCAGACTCCTCGCAAGAATTTCTTGCTGAGGGGGATGCAGGAATGCCTCAGGTTCCTCGAACAAGATTAGCGTCAACGAAGGGACAAAGTCCTTGGTTTTTTTCGTTGCCTTCTTACCGATATATTGGGCACCGAGCTGAATCAGTGAGTAAATAAAGTGCCGCTGGAAACCGGAGCCGTAGTAATCAACTGCTTGAGCCTTACCATGGAATTCATCGAGCAAGTCCCAGTTGACCATCTGCTTGATGATGTCGGCTGCGGAAGGTGGCGGAAATCGGAGCGCGAATTTTGTTTGCCACGGCTCTAGCAGCGTGTTGAAGGCATCCTGAAATCCTTCCAACGATCTATCATCCTTCGTTTTCTCCTTCAGGATAGTGGATGCGAATGTTTCAACACTTTTGGCGAATTCACCGTAGGCATTTCCGCCTTCGACAACATCAGACATCACGTCGGTCAGTAGATCGCGTAACGCAGATGGCCCCGTTAGCTTGGTGTGTTCATCAACCTTGCTGACGGCAGGTATGTAAATCAAGTCGCCAAACTTTCCACTCTGGACATTCTTCGCACCATAAAACGGTTCGTCCGAAAGCGAGCCGTCAGTTTTGTAACCGTAGATTGAACCAGCCGCACTTTTCCCGTCGGCGGCTTTGGTTTTTGTCTGAAAGAATTTCCTGACACGAAGCGTCTTCTCTCCCACTTGGTAAGTATCAGCAAGCGAGTCATGCTCTTCATCAGATAGCTGAAACTTGAGTTCGATCCACGACTCATCGTCCGCAGTCTTCAAAAAGGGGAAGTCGTTTCCGGCTTTGAATTTGAATCCATCCTTCTCGTAGAAGGCACGAATTCCGTCGATGAAAGTACTTTTTCCGGCGTTGTTGGGGCCGACCAACAGGCTGTAAGGCTGAAACTGCACCTCTTGTTCGATGACACCTCTGAAATTGTGGAGCTTTACGCTGAAGAGTTTCATAGTCAGGCCTTCGATAGCATTTCAGGAATGTTCAACTCACCGCTCAGCAGCTTCGGCAACAGCGCGTCGCGCAGGGTGGCGAGGGTGCGGGATTGTTCGGTGTTGGCGCGGATTTGCGCGAACAACGGTTCGATGGCCTTTGCGAAAGCCTTGCCGATTTCTGGCGGTGGGAGCATGAAAGGGATGCGGTTCATGTTTCCCTGATTCAGCTTTGGCTGAACGGCCCCATTAACAAACGGCGCAATGTTGGAGCCTTTGAGATGTAAAAGAAGGTGCTCGGTACTGATGCCGCTCTTACCGCGTAAAACATGTGCGTGGTTGTTCACCCAGAATTTCCCCCACACGTATTGGAGCACTGGCGTTCCGTCTTCATTGATAACGGAGCCATCCTCGCCCATGAGCGCATAGATGCCATCGAAGAGGTAGTCGTCCACATAATCCATTACCGAGGCCGCACCGTGGTAAGGATACTTGCCTCGCCGCGTTTCGCGTTCTCGCCCCGACAGCGGAATGCGTTTCGAGTCGGAGATTTCAATCACTTCGCCGAGCGTCGTTGCTCGCCAGCCTGTCGGGACAATACCCTCAGCCTTGTGGTCGAAATGGGCGGGGAAGAGCGCGGCGGTGGCTGCGTCGAGGCCGGCAGGTTTGCGGCCATCGAGTTTGGCGCGGACGGGATCGAAATCCACGAACCAGCTCTGGAACAGCGCCCGCGCCATTGCTTCCAGCGTCGCGTTCATCCGCCGGTTCAACTCGATCTTGTCATCCAGCGTGCCGAGGATGTGCGCGATGGCTTTTTGTTCGGGGAGGGGTGGGAGTGTGATTTCGAGCCGCGAGAAGTCGCCCTTGTTTAGTATGGGTTGCGCAGAGCCTCCCGCTGCTTGGTGGCGAATCTCATCCTTGCGCGTGCTAAGGTTGTAATAGACGAACTCGCTGCTAAAGCGGTCATCCACGACGATGGAGTTGATTTGCTGGTTGGTGACGCAATCGCAACCAGTGATGACAGCCTTTCCCATGTCGGAGCCGATGCACGACACCATGACGGAGCCTGCGGGAATTTTGGAACCTTTGACAGATGCTGCACCTGTCTCGGTGAGATAGCGGGCGGTGGTGCTGATGGTCTTCCTGCCGTCCATGTCAGATGGTGTTACGAATGGAATCTGGCCGCCGAAATTTTCTTCAACGGCAGTCAGTGGCGTCTTGCCAGTCACGACTCGGCCAAGTTCGCCAAGCGCCAGCGTTTCCCATTCACCCGACATATCCGAACCTTCGTAGGTTGGGTTCCCCCGTCCGGGGACAAGAGCGGCTTCTTCGCGGTGCGTGTGTTGTTGGGGCTTTAGCCCATTACAACCACGGCCTACTCCTTGCGGGTGTAACCCAACATCGCCATGCGCCATAGTCGTTTGTCGGGTTGAAACCCGACCTACGTTTGCTGCGTCATTCGCACACTTACGCATTCCCGCTCCCCGCCTGCACCACCACATACGCCCGCTCGATCTCGCGATGGAAGCTGGCCGGGATATGCGCCCAATCTACCACGTCCACGCGGATGGGCAGGTTGCTTTCCACCAGTGCTTCCTTCATCTCCCACATCTGCGGCGTTTCCTGTTTCAGGTCGGCAGGCTGGCGCACGACCAGGTCGAGGTCGCTGGCTTCGTGCCCGTCGCCGTTGACGCGGCTGCCGTAAGCCCACACCTCTGTTTGTGGCAGATGCTGGTGCAGCAGTTCGCGCAGCAATGCCAAATGCTGCGGCTGCATATCCAGCCGTTCCAGCGCCAGTTCAGGCATTGCTTTTTCCTTCGCTGTAGCGCTCGCGCAGCACGGCTTCCAGCCGCGTTACATCGGTAATGAAGCTAGGGATCAGATTCAGCGTTTCTTTGGCGAATCCCTCGCCATAGTCATGGGCGGTGTTGTTGCGGTTGTCGCGGTAGGCAAACCAGCGTTCCACTTCTTCCAACGTCATCAGGCCATGGGTGGCAGACAGACGCAGCACGTCTTTGATGGGGGTGTTGTCCAATTTTTTTGCGCCGTGACCGTAATCGCGCAGGGCTTTTTTTAACAGCTTGAAGCTGGTTTCCTGCGCCAGTTCGTAGCCCTTGACGATGGCGTTGCGGTAGATTTCCTGATCGATGCTTTCCGGCGCGGCCTGCTCAAAAAAAACGAGCGACGAGCGCAGGGTCTGGATGCAGCGCTTGAGGTGGTCGGTATTCAGATTCATCATGATGTTTGCTCCAGCGCATTGAGTTCAATCATTTTGCTCTCCTTCCTCTGTCCACATATCACCGGCCTCAGCTTGCTCTTCCGCCCAGTGCAGCAGTTCCTGCTTCAGTGTTTCCTTGTCCGGCAGACAAGTCTGGTAACGCGCGGCGGTGATATTGCTGTCCTTGGGCAGGGTGATCTCCACCAGCGCATCGCTTTTCATTTTGCACAGCAGAATGCCGACAGTGGGCGCTTCGTCGTCCTGCTTCACGTAACGATCGAAGTAGCTCACGTACATCTGCATCTGGCCCAGATCCTGGTGCGCGAGCTTGCCGAGCTTGAGATCAATCAGCACATAGCAGCGCAGCAGGCGGTTGTAGAACACGAGGTCAACGAAAAAATGGTCGCCATCCAGCGTAAAGCGCTTTTGCCGTGCCTCAAACAAAAAGCCCTTGCCCAGTTCCAGCAGGAAATGTTCGAGCTTGTCGATGATGGCGGTTTCGAGGTCGTTTTCGCTGTAGCGGTCTCGCTCTTCCAGCCCCAAGAATTCGAGTACGTAGGGGTCTTTGAGCAGGTCTTTTGGCGCGGTGACGATTTGACCTTGCTGCGACAGTTCGCGGATGCCGTCTTGATCCCGGCTCAGAGCAAGGCGTTCGTACAAGCCTGCGTTGAACTGGCGTTTGAGCTCGGGGAGTGCCCATCCATTGTTGGCTGCTTCGATTTCGTAGAAGGCGCGTTCTTCGTTGCTCTTGATGCCTATCAGGAAAACATATTGCGACCAACTGAGGCGGAATGGTGCTTGTGCAACGGGCCGTTGCACAATTGGCGCGGCTTCGGGCAATACGCCAGATGACATCTGGGATTTGTGCTGCGGTGCGGGTTGGAATTTCCCAGACGGCATCTGGGATTTGTCGGGCAGGCGATCGCGGTAGATCAAGAAAAACTTGCGCATGTATTCCAGATTGCTGCGGGAAAAACCACGCCCAAACTCGCCGGTTAGCTGACGGGCCAATTCCTTGAGCGCCTGCTTGCCGTATTCCGCGCGTTGCGCCCCCTGTTGTTCATGTTCGACGATATGCCGCCCGATTTCAAAACTCGCCATGACCTGGCAGGTGTCCACCGCACGGCTGACCGCTTGACGCGCATCCAGAACCAGTTGACGAATACGGACATAAAGCTGGGTATATGCGGCATCTTGTGGCGACTGGCTCATGGTTGCTGCCTTGCAGTTTTGTTCAAGCTGGCAAGCAGGGCGTATTCTAGTTCAATCATTTTCGCCCCTTCCTTTTTCACCATCGCAGCCAATTTGTGCAAGCGCCACTTGCACAACCCGCCACTCTGGTAATTGGTCAGCCAGTATGCATAGTTTACATGGGTGATGGACTTGCTAGAGGGCATGGCCGAGTCCTTTCAGGTTTTGCCTAATCGCCTTTTCCAGCTTCGCCGACTCGGCAAATTGCCCGTTCAATTCGGCCACGAGGCGTGTCATCTTTTCCTCGAAGGGTTCGCCGTTGTCTTCGATTTCTTCGGCACCGACATAACGGCCCGGTGTGAGCACGTGGCCGTGTTGTTTGATCAGGTCGAGGTCGGCGGATTTGCAGAGGCCGGGGATGTCGCTGTATTCGACCGTTCTACCCCCATCCCCACCTTCCCCCTGCAATGGGGAAGGAGTTAGAGGGTCGCCGCGCCACGCATGGTAAGTGCTGGTGATTTTGGCGATGTCTTCATCGGTCAACTCGCGGTGGACGCGGTCGATCAGTGTGCCGAGTTTGCGGGCGTCGATAAATAAAGTCTCTTTGCGGCGGTCGCGGCGTTTGCCGTCATTCTTGTTTCTAGTAAGGAACCACAGGCAAACGGGAATTTGTGTGGAATAGAAAAGCTGGCCGGGCAGCGCGACCATGCAGTCCACCAAATCGGCCTCAATGATGGCTTTGCGGATGTCGCCTTCGCCGGACTGGTTGGAGGACATACTGCCGTTGGCGAGCACAAAGCCTGCATAGCCATTCGGCGCGAGATGATGGATGAAGTGCTGCACCCAGGCGAAGTTGGCGTTGCCCTTGGGCGGCACGCCGTATTGCCAGCGCACGTCGTCATCCACGCGGTGCCAGTCGGAATCGTTGAACGGCGGATTGGCGATGACGAACTGCGCCTTGAGGTCTTTGTGCAAGTCGCGCCGAAAGGTGTCGGCCTGCTCGGGGCCGAAGTCGGCTTCGATGCCGCGAATGGCGAGGTTCATGATGGCCAGGCGGCGCGTGGTGGCGTTGCTCTCTTGTCCGTAAATACTCAGGTCGCCGATACGACCGCCGTGTTCGAGCACGAATTTCTCCGACTGCACGAACATGCCGCCGGAGCCGCAGGCGGGGTCATAGATGCGGCCTTTGTAGGGGGCGAGCATTTCGACGATGGTGCGGACGACGGAACTGGGGGTGTAAAACTGGCCGCCGTTCTTGCCTTCTGCGCTGGCAAAGCGAGTGAGGAAGTATTCGTAAACGCGACCGAGCAGGTCAACCGAGCGATGCGATTTCGCATCCTCGCCTTCCGTAGCGGTGGCGATCAGCGTGATGGTGCCGATGAGATCAATCAGTTCGCCGAGGCGGTGCTTGTCGAGCGCGGGGCGCGCGTAGTCTTTTGGCAACACGCCTTTGAGTCGCGGATTGTCGCGTTCGAGCGCGACCATCGCATCATCCACCACCTTGCCGATGGTGGGCAGCTTGGCCGACGCCATGAGGTGCGACCAGCGCGCTTCCTTCGGCACCCAGAAAACATTTTCAGCGCGATATTCGTCGGCATCCTCAGGATCGGAACCAGCGTATTCACCTTTGCCCGCAATGAGCTTAGCGCGCATTTCTTCGAAGGCGTCGGAGATGTATTTGATGAAGATGAGGCCAAGCACGACGTGCTTGTATTCTGCCGCATCCATGTTGTTGCGCAGCTTATCAGCCGCTAGCCAGAGTTTGGCTTCGAAACCGATGGTGGCGGAGGAATCGTTGCTTTTAGATGCTGCTTTTGCCATCAATCTTTCCCTGAATTTCTTATTGGCGGTCGGTCATGCTGATAAACATGGGCACCAGAGGGGAATGCTAGCAGATTTCGGCTAATTACTGGCTAATGCGGAAAGTATGCTTGTGGGTGTCTGCTTTGGCACTAAGCTACCCTAGACTTCTTAAATTAACCTTCCACAAAGTGGCCATGCAACTATCCAGCAGGCACCTCGATAACCTTCAGCAATACCAGCACCGCGCCGCTGCCGCCATCTCTGGGCGGTGCGTCGCAATAGGCCAGCACATCCGGGTGCTGCGCTAGCCAGTGGCGCGTGAGCTTGCGCAATAATCCTTCGCCGCC
>Ga0209211_10007018_pt1 | contig 15996 bp, 19 predicted proteins | sample RifGroA2_FD_183992 | JGI IMG/M metagenome (GOLD analysis project Ga0209211, IMG submission 183992) | Groundwater microbial communities from Rifle, Colorado, USA - Groundwater A2 (SPAdes) (version 2) | ecosystem: Environmental > Aquatic > Deep subsurface > Groundwater | place: Rifle, Colorado... | reverse complement strand
CCAAAAAATCTAAACTACTGTCCCCCATTTCCTCAAAAATTACTTATTATCCACAGAAACCCAAACGTTCCCCCATTACTCTTTCCTCTATTTTTAACAAACTGCCAACTGATCCGAAACAACCGGTAAAAATAAATCCTGATGAATATGTTTTAATTGTTACCGGCGACGTCATCCCCGCCCGAAGTGTTAATTGGAAGATGACAAAATTAAATAATTTTAGATATCCTTTTGAAAAAATTGTTGAAATTTTAAAAAGTGGAGATTTGGTTTTTATCAATTTTGAAGCCCCGCTCATTCCTAACTGCCCCCTGACAGTTGAAGGAATGATTTTTTGCGGAAATCCCAAATTTATCGAAGGTCTGAAATTCGCCAATATTGGTATTGCTAATATTGCTAATAATCATTTTGAAAATTATGGCGTTGAAGGAACAAAAAGTACAATTAATCTTCTTGAAAAAAATAACATTTCGGTTACCGGCAATGAAAAAAAAGCTATCAAACAAATTAAAAATAAAAAATTTGGTTTTTTAGGATTTAATTTTATATCTGGAGGAACTATTGCTCAAGAAGAAGAAATCAAATCTTCAATTTTGGATTTCAAATCTAAGGTTGATTTTTTGATTGTCATGTACCACTGGGGAGAAGAATATACTCAATTACCCAACGAGTTGCAAAAAAAATTAGCCTATCTGACAATCGATGCCGGAGCTAACCTGGTTGTGGGTAATCATCCGCATTGGATTCAGGCCATGGAAATTTACAATGAAAAACCAATCGTTTATAGTCACGGAAATTTTATTTTTGATCAAATGTGGTCATTGGAAACTCGCGAAGGGATAATTGGCAAATATGTTTTTGATAGCGTTGGGGTAAAAGAGATCTTTTTTTATCCGGTTATCATCGAAGATTATTCACAGCCGCGTTTTGCAAATATTAAAGAAGCAAAAAAAATATTAGAAAAAATGAAAGAAAATAGTGAGAAATTAAGATTTTAATTTTTCAATAGCTTTGTTATATAATATTCCAAATATGTTAAAAATCGTCACTGTGCCATCAAAAACTCTAAGGAGGCCAACAAAAATAGTTGAAAAAATTGATGACAAAATAAAAAAAATAATTTTTGAAATGGAAGAGATTTTGATTGCTCAAGACGACCCGCCTGGCGTTGGCCTGGCAGCCAATCAAGTTGGTTTGGATCTATCAATCTTTATTATCAAGCCAACAGCAAAATCAAAAATAAAGGTGTTCATAAATCCGCGGATTGTATCAAGGACTGACCCTTTTAAGGACAGTCCTAAAAAGGTCAGTCCTTATAAAAAGAAACGCAAGAAAGTTAAACTTGAAGGCTGCCTGTCTATTCCCCGGATCTGGGGTCCGGTCAAACGGGCAGGTAAAATTTTTCTCAACTATCAAGACTCGACCGGAAAAAAATATATGAAATGGTTTGTCGGTTTTGAGGCTATTATTATTCAGCACGAAGTCGATCATCTTAATGGAATAGTTTTTACACAAAGAGCAGTGGAACAGAAAGAGCAATTATATAGAGAGGAAAATGAAGAACTGGTAAAGATTGAATATTAGATTGTTCAATTGTTACATTGCTTCATTGTTATTGTTTTTAACAATGGAACCATGGAACAATGAAACAATTTTTTATTTCTTAGCAGTTTTCTTTGCTTTTTCTTTTGATCTAACCGATTCAACCGATTTGACTGTTTTAACTGATTTTAACTGTAAGAATGGTTTTTTCCCGTCTTTTATATCTTTCCTTACTCTCTTCAAACACTTAGTACAAAGTCTGATTCTTTTAGTAACTCCTTTTTCAATAATACTCAAGCGGACCAGATTAGCCTTAAAGATTCTCTGAGTTTTTGGTGCTCTTTTCTTCCACCTGCCTCCGGCTACTCCCCGATGATGAGTGTGAGAGCGACCATACAATAATGATTTTTCACAATGATAACATTTAACCATAAGATTTTATGATATCATATATAAACCAAGAATTCAATTTAATTAACTCATAAATGACAATAATCACCATAGCTATATATATTCTCATTCTTCTGTTTTCCGTTGTGCTGCATGAAGTCAGTCATGGCAAAGTTGCGGACGAACTCGGTGATCCTACAGCTAGATTAGCCGGACGATTAACGCTTAATCCTATTCCACATCTTGATATGTTTGGGTCGATTATTATTCCACTTGTTTTAATTTTCAGTGGGTCGGGTTTTCTTATTGCCTGGGCTAAACCTGTTCCTATAGACCCATACAACCTCAAAAATCCACGAAAAGACTCAGCTCTCATTTCTTTAGCCGGTCCTGCTACTAATTTTTTCTTGGCAGTTATTAGCTCTATATTACTTCATTTGTTCAATTTTTTGAGCATTCCGTTTTTATCTATTATAGGACCAATATTGGTGATAATAATCCGACTTAATATTATCTTGGCTGTTTTTAATTTACTTCCGATTCACCCGATGGATGGATTCAAGATTGTTGAAGGAATACTTCCTGAAGAAAAAGCTCGGGAATGGAGTCAGTTACAAAGATATGGAATGATCTTTTTAATTTTATTAATCTTCCCGATTGCAGGTAGTTCTATGTTGAATAATATTCTTCAGCCAATCGTGAATTTTATTTCTAATTTTCTGATTACGGTGTAGGCGTTAGTTTCTTCAAGCATTTGAAATAATCCTGAGTCGAACATCCTTTACCTAATTTTTCTTTTATTTTTGCACAGTCTGTTTCTGTACAACCCTCTGTTCCGTCAGGAATTTGAAGCTTTTGAAACGGCGTTGGTTGAGAAGCTGAAACTGCTTTAGTTGGCGCAGTTGTAGGAGCTGCAACTGAACTCTCTGCTCCTTTGGTAGTAAAAGTCCAGGGAACACCGCCATTGTCATATTTTTTATCGCCGACTCTAATATCAAAATAATAGGTGGTATTTGGAGAAAGAAGAGTGAGATCTAGAGTATGAGTTTTGCCTTTGATCGCCTCCGGAGCAAAAAAATTCAAAGCCGTCGGTGTTGTTCCATATTCAACTACTCCTTGAGTATCGGTTCCGGTCGCCCAAGTTGTTCGAACAGAATTTTTTTCGATATTAGAGATGACCACATCGCGCGGTTCAAAATCAGCCGCTCTTGTACCAAATATGCTAAAATATAAAAATACCAATCCGACAAAAACCACTATACCGATCACAATAGCAGAGAATTTTTTGACGGCGGGATTATTCATAAAACAAACAGTTAAACGATTAAAACTTAAACGGTTAAATAAACTATTAAAACTTTAAATATTAAACATGTTTTTAGTTTAGTAGTTTAATGTTTAACAGTTTATTTAGGTTTTAACAGTTTAATATTTAACTGTTTATCAAAGCACTAGTCTTAATACACTTCCCAACATTAATAGTATCATCCCCGGTATAGCAAATCTTACCACATTATCAAAAATTCCGCTTTTTGGCAATTGTGTTGGTGGCGGAGAGGTTGGTTGATTTGATGATCCACCGATGCCAATCGTCACTGCTGCTGTCCCATTCTGCGAACAGCTGATCACATTAGAGGCATTAATATCATTTTTAATAATTTTTGAAGTATTACAGTCGAAAGATAAAGTCGCTGTTCCGTCTTTTAAAGCTTGAAAAGTAATCGTTGCCAAAGTCCCTGAAGTTGAAATTGAACTGGCCGGATCGTTGACCAAACCGGCAATATAAACTTTATTACTTGCTGACTCGTCATGGGAGACCGTCGGGAAAAGACTACCGGCCGCTACACTATTAGCTTTTAAAAGACTACTGTCAAAAGTGACATAAGCATCAACGGAACTTAAAGCATCACTGCCCGGATCAACGGTAACGGCAATCTGAAAAGTCCCGCCATTAGTTACCGAGACGGTTGTTTTGTCAAATTTTAAACTGGCGGCATTAACGGTTCCAATAAAGATCGTTACGACTATAAATAAAATTGCCAGTGATAAAATTTTTATCAACAAATATTTTTTCATATTAAAACCAAACTTAATTAACAATCACTTTTACTTCGTTGGTGCCGGGATAGATCACCTCGGTTTTTTCATTAACAAACTTGGTTGTCTCTTTGCCAAAAGAGGTAAGAACGGAAAAAGAAAATTCTCCAGCTTTTTTTGGTTTAAAGCTTAATTTAACTACTGATTTTTCCACAAAAATCGACGGCGTTTGATCTTGGCTAGTTTTCACAACCGTTAAAGTTAAATAGTTTTCTTTTTTAAAGGAATAAACTGCAAAAGCTGGATCAAGAGAAATCGCCTGATTAAAATCAAAAGCTAAAGAGTCATAAGAAATCAACGTATCAAAAGCCGTCACGTTTTCACCATTTGAATCAGCCATCAAGCTCAAGTCTACCGGATTATTTACTTTATTAACAGCTGAGTTATTTTCCAAATTAATGAATCCTTTCGTTGGCATTGGGGTTAGAAAAATCACATTTTTTTGTTGAACTGTTGAAGTTGAAACAGCTTGTTCATTGCTGGTAGTTTTTTTGTTACTGGTTAGTAAAAAAATCCCCGAACCAACAAAACCGGCAAAAAAGATTACCAGTAAGTAAATAAAAATTTTGTTTTTATTCTCCATATTTTATTTAATAAAAGCGCAGATACTAAATTTTTTACGGTTTTTTGTTTTCCGTTAAAAAATTTTCGGTATCAAGCTTTTTTATTCTCAAATTATAATTCATCAGTTCTTACTGCTAAAGCTGCCAAAATCAACGAATAATCTTGAGTGTCAACGACGCCGTCACGATTAAGGTCGGCTTTAGCCAAGGTAGCCGCATCTGTCTTGCCCAAGTTATTTTTCACCATACCGATGTCAACCGAATCAACAATTCCGTTTTGATCCAAATCACCAACTAACATCAAAATTCCGGAAAGATCTAAATTATTATCACCGGCTGTCAAGATAATATTACCATCAGAACATCGATAGATACCAGGGGATGTCTCAGACGGCACGCTATCACAGATCTTTTTTTGGATATGTTGAGGCCCCTTTACTAAGATTTTATATTTTCCGGCCAGCGCTGCTAAATTGACCGAAATCGTCCCGCTCCAAACACCATTAGCATCAGCCGTAAAAGTTCCTGTTCCGTCAGTCGGAGCCGATACCCCTTCTTTATAGATCTTGACTTTAACAACCATAGAATTTTGCCCGGTTGCCGGCAATTTATTTATTCCTTGGAATTTTAATTTCATTTTTAGGTTGACATTGCCGGTTGTCTGAGTTCCAGTTGGACCGTTGGTTGGAATGACTCCTCCACCATTAATATCCAAATTTTGGGCGGTCACTGTCCAGCTGTCAAACAAACTCGTATCAGCGTTGACTGAATAAAAACTTGAGCTGTTAGTCAAAACAGAAGTGCCCGTAGTTGACAAAGCCGTAAAAGTTAAACTAACAAGTTCAGCGCCATTAGCGGCCGTTGATACATAACCGGTGGCCGTCGTATCCTCACCAACTATATCAACAAAACCATTGCTATTAACTGTTGTACCGTCGGTGGTTGTATTACCAAGTCCGGCACTAACTACTCCAACTTTGTATTGAATCGATTTGAAAGCTAACTTAGCTTTATCAAAATTGATTTTGGTTTTGTATCCTCGCAACACAGTATTGATAGACGGTTTAGCAATCACGGAAAAGGTAAAATCTACGTTGACCGCTACTGTTTTAGTTGAAGGATCAAAAGATAGATTCATCGTCTCACCAGCCGCTTTTGACTTAGGTGCCGGACCGAAAAAAATAAAATTTAAACCCCACAACACTATCCCGACCGTGACTAAAAAAATAGTGATAATTTTTGGTAGTTCTTTTTTCATATTTTATTTTAACGACTTAATTAAAATTGCCCGATCAGCCATACTAACTAAGCTATCACCGTTAAAGTCGATATTAACCGTTGCCGGTATCTTTGATCCTGCTTGAACCGAAACATAGTAAAAATAGTCTAATAAGCTCACTGTTCCATCTCCATTAGCGTCACCTCTTGGCCGTTTATAGGCCCTGCACCAACCGGTTTTCTGATCAGCCGTCGGCACCGATTGGAATAACTCATTACCCAAACTACATTTTAAAGGAGTGGTGTAGCTAACATCAGCGGGAAATTTATCAAGAAAACACTGATCAGTACAGCTGTTATTAGTGCCGCAGATACAAGCCGGATTAGGAGTCGGCGTTGGATCAACCGAATTTACCTGAAGCTCGACCTTGCATTTATCATCATATTTAGAAAGTTTGCTGGAAGCATCGGTGAAATAAGCTTCAACTTTGATCTTCTTTGGCCGGGGCATATAATAAGTCCAGTTTAGATCAGGTTTGTCCAGATCAATAAAATCAACTGTAACTGTCTGAGAATTAGTTGTCACCGTCAGATTTTTTACTATCTCATAAGCAGTATTGCTAGTAAACATGATTGGTTTTGGTTTATTTGAAGTATCAAGATTTTCCAGGTTAAAAAACTTGTAAGCAAAGCTTTTTATATCAGAGTTTTTGGCGGTTGAGGTAATGGTCAAGTTTTCTGATGAGTTTAAAACTGTTTTTGATGTGGCAACTGACTGGCAATAATCCTCGCCCGGTAGTTGAGGAGGAGCGGCTGGAGGAGGAGCTGCAGGAGGAGGGGGGGCCGCTGGAGGAGGAGGAGCGGCTGGAGGTGGCGGTGGAGGAGGATTTTGATCTGGACAAGGTGGCCCACAACATACATGTTGCCCATCAATTTTACATTGATTACCAGGATTTCCAATATCATTTCCTCTATCCGTAGGACAACCGCCACTGTAACATCCACAGCCACAAGCTTGAGCCAATACTTTCTGCGAATTCAAAGACCCCAAAACAAAAATCCCTACTAAAATACTGATCACAATTAACGCTTTTTTCATATGACTTTCAAAACTCTAAACATTAAAAAAGAAACAAAATAAAATAAGACGACCTGAAAGATCGGCAGATATAAAGACAAAAATATGGTCACAATCGCTAGGATAAAAAAAGCTTCGTTGTGGATTGAAGGCAGTAAACCTTTGGTAAAAAGCATTAAAATAACTAAAGTTAATAAGGCCCGTTTGTCAAACCACCATAAAGGCCAGCCCAAAAACCAAGCTATTCCCAACAAAACAGCCGCTAAGATTAAAAAAATTTCTTTCGTGTCAAAATAAAAAGGACCTAAATACATATTTATTTAATAATAATTTTTTTACCAATAAATGTCAATTAAATTGAAAATTATTCTTTATATATAATGTATATTAATAATAAAAGGAAATCAAGGCCTTATAAATGACAATTAAATGTAAAAATAATCAAATAAAGAAATAAACAAATGAATGAATGTATTTAATTATTTATTTTATTTTCTTTATTCAAACATTTATTTTTTTATTTTATTATTTGTTTATTTAATCATTTATCATTCGAGTTTTGACATTTGACATTTTACTGTATATAATACAAACCATGTCACTCAAGAACAAAGTTACTACCAAAGTATCACTCTCCGATTTGCCTGACTTAATGACGATTCGCGAAGTCGCCGATCTCCTGCGAATTTCTCCGTTAACAATCAAACGCTGGGGTAAAAAAGGAAAGCTTCCCGCCATAAGAATTAATACTCGGGGGGATAGAAGATATAGGAAAGAGGTTGTTCTGCGACTACTGGGGGTTGAGGAAGAGAAGTAAGCTTCTAAAAAATCTTAAAGATTAAATCGTAAAGATTAAAGAAAGATTAAATTGTTAAATTTTAAACTACTTATTTTTTGTATTAGTTATAATCGTTGAAAATATCATCGCGAGTTCTTGTGTTTCTTTATAAAGTTCCCTTGCTTCAACTATTACGGATTGGTCAGCTTTTGAAAGCATTCTTAACCAATGTTGAGTTTCTTTTGCTTCTTTTTTAGAAATAAACACTTTATTTATAAAGTCTTTTTTACTAGAAGCTCCATTGGCTTCAAAATAATTAGCACCAACACTTGTTCCCGATCTTACTAGTTGCTCAATAATCGACTTTGTAATTGAGGTTATTCTAACTTTTTTTGACAGCTCAATGATACTTTCCCCAAATTTTTCTACTCGCTCTTCCAGTTCATATCTCATATTATTGTTTAACTGTTTAACCTTTGATATTTCTTTAACCTTTAACATTTAATATTTAACAATTTGAGTTTATTGTCAACCGTTTATAACCTACAAAAGTAGCATTTTAGATTATTATTACAAGAAGATTTTAACGATATATGACAGTTATCTAAATAAATTTCTAAAAAAATTTTTAATTTTTTCTTTTAATTGCACCCAGAATCCTTGAGGTTTTTTTACTTCTTGAGGAAGTTTTTTTTCCACCTGCTTAATGGCTGTTTGAGGATTTTCTGCTTTTCCTTGAGCTAAAATATCAGCCATTAATTGATCTATCTGAGGCGTAGTCGTTGGCTCTTGATATGACGGTGGTTTAGTCATTGTTGGTTTTTGAAATTCCGGTAAAGGGGTAAAATTTTGCGGCATTTTTGATTCAACACGAGGCGGCGCAAATCCAATTCCAATATCTGGTGCAGAAGGGCCATCTAACATATACTTTAATATTATCAAAACTTATAACAAAATATTTTAGTATCTATTGTCAATAGAATCCTTTTCTAACAGTCTAATTGCATGATTTTGTAGGTTATAAGCGGTAGACAAATATTTTGAGTGATGATAGCTTAGTTTTATGAGAAAAGTTTTGTTTAACAAAAAACAAATAGACCGTTTATCAGAATTTTTTTCTAATTCTAGTGTGGTTTTTTTAGCATCTGTTGTCAGTCCAATGTTTACAAATACCAAAATAAATTTATTTCTTGTGCTTGTAGGACTAATTTTGATGAGTGGATTTTTATTATTAAGTTTGATAATCTATCAATATGATTAACATAAACATCGGTCCTCTCGAGGCGTTTTATTTGGTTGGTGCAATTATGTTTGTTGGGTTTGTTATATTGCTTTACCCAACAATAAAAGAGAGATCTAGATCAACAAGAAAATTAACGTAATTTCAATGTATTTTAATTATTTTTCGTGAGATTTTTGTAGTTTTCCGAAACCGTGGCAAATCCTTGAGGAACTAAATTTTCGTTAGCTAAAATTGTTTGAATTTGATCAATTGATTCCTTTTTCGCCCCTTTTCCAAAAGCCAAAAGAAAGTTCATCAGATAATAGTTCATTAAAGTATAAGTTTTTTCATTATCCAGAGTCTCAATTAGAAACCTTGCTTTTTCTACGGCATCATCTTTGTATCCACTGTTAACAAATTCTGTAAATTTTGTGTCATTGATGCTTATATCTAAAGCCACTCTTAAAACTTTGTAAAACCCGTCGATAAAATCATTCTCGACTTTTTCCATTTCCGATTTTTCCAAATAATTGCTTTTAAGAAGTTGTCCCGCGATTTTTGTCATTCTGTTAAACCGTTGTTTGTTGGTATCCATAAAAAATTATGCTGCAGCTGGTGCTTTTTTGCGACCGACCAAAATTTTTGACATGAAAGATCCAAAAATTTGAGAGACATCATTGGCTTGAACTTTTTCAGCTTCATCTGGATTAAATGCTGTATTAACAAAAGTAGCTCCAATCCATCCACCGATTCCAGCAGCTGCGCTCATTACCCGAGCGGCTATATTTTTAAAAACACTCGCGAATACCCCATCCTTTGGGGATCTTAAATTTTCTCTAATTTGATCATAAATTTTAATATTTTCCGGACCGACTATTTTACTTTTCGCTTCAGCCACAAGGCTACCTGTATGCTCTTTTACATCATTAACTGTATCTACAATTGCAGTTTGAACATATCGAGCCCCTTGCTCTTGAACTACATCTGAAGCAATTGCATTATCCAAAGCTTGTTTTGTTAAACTCGCGCCCGCTTGTTTTACTTCATCTTTAGCATCATTCCAACCTTTTCTTAATATGTCAACTATACCTGGTCTATCACTCATATTTAGTCTTCATTGTAATATAAATAATAATTTTGTCAATCTGTTATACTACTTTCCCTGCGGTGGCAAAACCTTTCCACCCTAGTCCAAGCAGCATCATTATCATTCCCACTAGTCCTCCTGCCGGCATTTTTCTCAAAGTTTCTGATATGTTACGGCTCCCTCCTAATTTTGCTCCATAAACTTGATCAATAACTTTTCCAATTCTTGCATCAGCGGCAATGGCGGCTTCGGCGCCTGCGATAAAGTCTGGAGAGTCGGCAATATTTCTCAACGAAGTTTCATCGAGATCTAAGTGTGAAACCGCTTTTTGAGCCACCGACTTGAAGATCGGAACCCTAACTCTTTCAATTAATTTTTTTATGGCCTCAGCATTACCGGGCTTTCTTAAATAATCTATCGTCTGTTGGCTCAACCCAGAACCAGCGCCAGGTGGAGTACCTGTGAGATTTAATATTGTTCTTGCCAAATCAGCTGTTCCAGTCCCGGCGGCAGAATTGAATATTTGATTGAATTCTGATCGTAGAGTATCCGTATCGGTAACAGTGACTTCTCTTGCTCGCCAAAAATCAGCCATACGGTGCTGGGTTTCAGTTGTCAAATATCGCAATTCTACTCCCTTGATCATTTCCGCCTCAGCTAACGTTAGCATATCCCCTTCTTCCTTGGCTTTGGTGGCTTTCTTTTCTGCCTCATCAATAGTTTTTTCGCGATTAGCTTCTTCTGCTCTCGTCTTAAATGTTTCCAATGCTTTTTTACTTGCATCCGGCAAAACTCCATTAAAATCTTTCGTTAATTGGTTAATTTTTTTAATTAGTTCTCCTCGCGCAGTTAACATTTCGGTGTTTACTGTAGTCAACTGTTGTTTTAATGTAGACATTTCCGTATCTAGTTGTCCAATCCGTTGAAGTTGACTTGCCTGTTTTTCGAAAGTTGCCAAATCGGTATTTGTATTTATGATTGCACTATCAATTGCTGCTATATTACCATTGATTGTTAATAATTGAGAATCAAAATCTTGGATACTTGGATCATTCGCTATGCCAACGTTAACATCATAAGCGGTGGTTGATGACGCTGTATCTATCCCCTTTTTTATATGTGGGTTACGTGCCGTGTTTTTCTGTCGTTCAATATTCTGTTTTTGTGTTTGTAAAGATTCTTTTTGCGTAATTAACAAATTTAGGTTTCTCTCTGTTGTTTGTTTGTGGGCGGTGACAGTAGCAATATCTTCTGACGTTCCAACGGCGGTTTTTAAAGCCGTTTGCTCCGTCACCTTTGCCGTTAGCTCCGCTTCGATTCGATCATACTTACTTTTTGCCGTTGAATATTGAGTCGCTTCAGTCGAAACTATTGCTTTTTCCATAAACATCCGTCTACCAATCGCCTGCACTCCCATCTCCCTAACCCGCTTGATCACGGCTGTTTTATCTGTTGCATTAAGTTTACTAAACTCATCAGCAAGTCCGGGAGTCTGCATTATGGCCGATTCAACTGAGGCATTCAATTCGTTTATTGAAGTTGAACCGTCTTTTAAATTATCCTGCAACGTTTTCATTTGGGCTTCAAGATTTATACATAAAGGTTTTAAAACTAAATCCGTGATTGCGGCCGGATTTTTATCGCCAAATAGGGATATTAAGACAGTATCGGTCGTTGTCTGAGGAATTTCAGCCGCGCTCATCGCCTCAACTGCCCCAATTGGGAGATTTGCAAAGAATTTTTGTAATTCAGTATTTTTGCCTTGGACAACTTTGGCCGCTTCTTTTGCCGAAACCGGTTTGACTACGACTTCGGGTGGTGTTTGTGGCGCTTCGTTCATATTTTGGCTGGCGAATTTTTTATATAACTTTCAAGTCGACCGATCACTTGTTGTTGTTTGATTTCGCTTAATTCGACATTCATCGCTTGGGTCACAGAGGATAAATACGGGTAGAAATTCGGTAATTCTTTTACAAATTTAATGATATCGTCTTTCGTTTTGACCATATTTAAAGTATCGGTAATATCCACGGCCATGTCTTGAATCTGCTTAAAAGGAAGCTTTTTATCCACAAGTATTTCGACGATTTTTCTTGAAATAAGATCTTTTATTTTGATCTTAAGTAAGTCAACCTTTATAGAATCTTTGTCCATAATTATTAATATATCAAAATAACTTAATCAAAATCAAGAGCAGTTAGAAGCATAATACCAACGGACGAAAATTGCTCTAACCGCATCAATTACTATTCACGCTTCAAAAATCCTATCATCATTAGCAAGCTCAACCACACGCCTGGATTGGATGCATAACCTTTTTCTTTAAGCTTATTTATAAATTTCATTATATTTTCATCTTTTTTATATGCAGCCTCAATATTGGTCGGTCCAAGTTGTGTCACTATATCTTTCCATTCCATTGAGGTAAGTTCAAAATTTTCTGCTTGTGTTTTTTCATCAACCAACTGTAATTGTTTTTCGCCTTTTCCATATCTAATTGCTCTACCGACTCGGCCTTGATTAATATATCTTAAGGCCCGGTTATAATCCATGATCAGTGTTTCTCTATAATCTCCAATGGTGCCTTTATCAGATGTCGATCCATCTTCGCTTGTTGTGGAAATTAGATTGGTTAATCTTTGGTATCTTGAAGTATCCAAATATGCAAGAGCTTGACGAGCACTTATAGTACCGGCTTCAATTAATACTGCTATGTCTTCGCCTGTTTTGTCATCCGGCCCTATCTTAAATTTTAATTCTTTATCAAATAATCCAGCGTCTCGAGCGATGAAATACTTTATTGCGGCATCATCCTTATTATCTTTTTTAAGAGTTATTAAATCGGTTCTAATATTTTTCAATTGGACTTTTTCAGGATGGCCATCTCCTTTAGCCTCTATCCATCTCTTCGTTTTGTTTGTATACATAACGGCCTCGTCCATTCGTCCCGCCTGTTCGGCCTCTTTAAGTCTCTGGGCGTCACCTGATTGTTTTGCTAAAGCATAAGAGGCTTCTGCCTCATCGTAACCGGCAATAATCGCCTTACTGATAAAGGCATCGACTTTAAGACTATCTAGAGCTGCTCTTTCTTCTCTTTCTCGCTGGATTTGAAGTTTAATTTCGTTTTGATTAGTCGGTAAAGTAGAAATCTTAATCGCCAAATCATTAGCTTCTTTTGTCTGACTTTTATATTCAGTCAAATTTAATTTAAAAACTTCATCATTAGTATATTCGTTTATTTCTTGGTATCTGGCGTATTTAGCTGGAGAAGTTTGAGTTTCTCCAATAAGCCTTGTAATTTCCTTATCTATAAAAGCTTTGTTTGCATTCGCCGGTGGATTCTTTTTTAATTCTCTATTTCTTGCTAGTTCGGTCAATTTTTGTTCATAAGTTTTTATCTCTACAATTTCTTGTGAATTAAAATTATCTGCCCGAAGCAAAACTTGTCTTACCGCAATTACATCCCCTTTGGCCATCGCCAATTCAAGAGCTGCTTGCTGCATTGGGTCAATAGTTGCTGTATCAATTTTAAGACCGGTAGTTATAAAAGTGTTTAATGCTGTCTTGGTATTACTGGCTTTCGTTACTTTTTCAGACTTCTGGTTTTCTAACACAGTTCTTTCTGTTTGGGGGACATCGGTAAATTTAAAAACACTTTCCTGCCATTTGGCCATCGCCTCGGAAATCGCTTTTCGAACAGACGGCACTTGTGGCAAAGCTTCCCTAAACCAAATCGCTTTTTCTTTTACCGTCATACGGCTGGCATTTAACATCGGGAAACAAACGTCAAAAGTTTTGTTAGCGGCCATTTGATTACAGACAGATTCAATTAGTGCATTAGCATCAAAATATTTTGTATCATCAATTAACTGAGCATCCTTCATCTCTTGCAACCTAACGTCCTGTTGTGCAGGATCTAAACCAATAATTTCTAAAGCCCTTTGAACATCATTTGCCTGTTCGACTAATGCCGCAACTTTATCACCGTGTGGACCTGTAAATAATTTTTTTATATCTTCACCTCTGGCCCCTTCCCATTGCTTATCTCCTGTCTCAGCTGCTAATCGGGCCGACTCAAGTGCAGTAAAAGCACCAAGAGATCCTTCCTGACCTCGAGCTTTTTGAACAGCATGAATTTGATCTAACTCATCCTGCGGCATTGCAAAATTAATCTTTGCTCGTTCTTTTGTTAATGCTCCAATTACTTCTTGTGGTCTTACTACCTGGACATCTGGAACTGGTGCACCTGGCATAATTAATTTGGCCTAATAAAATTGTAAAGTTTATTTTTTAATTCCTGAATTTTCTTTGTATCTTCTGACTCAGTTAGACTATATTTCATTTTTACGTAGTACGGACTATAGACTGACCATTTTGTGGAAAGATCATATAAAAACTGTAATAATTCATTTTTTGTTTTGACAGTTTTAAATTTTCCTAAGATAAAGTGAGCACTTTCTTTCCCATCTTTTAAAGTTGCTCTACCATTGATCATTGCATCCATTATTCCATCATAAAGACTATCCAATATTCGTTTTTTTAAACTCTCAACCGAACTTTTATCTATTGGAGTCGCGTCATTTTCAGCCATAATAATCAATATATCAATATTCTTTTATTAAAATCAAGGGCAATTGGAATTATTATTTCAACGGACGGAATTTTTATTGAAGTTTAAGCTCATTGGCAGCTTTTTTTGGATTTACCGAATTGACCATTATTCCGGTTGCCAGTTCAAATCCGGCCCGCTCGGAAAAACGGGAAATAATACGGAGGTACCAAGGGTCGTATGGATGGATATAAAAATTGTAACCGAATGGTTTTTTTGAATAATGAACCGACGCATCATGAACTTTCTTCAGTCTAATTAACATTGACTGAAGAATTATTGCCAAATCTTTTATTTGTGTTTCGTTTGGATCTTTAAAATTTGATATTTGTAATTCATTTGTTATTTGTGATTTGTTATTTGTTATTTCTCTAATCCACATCTCATAAGTCCATTCGGAGAAATCTGGACAGTAAGAAACAAAACTATTATTTTGTTCAACTATATTGACTATTGGTTGGACTGGCAAAGTCTCGGCCGGAATACCATTAGGAACAACGGTAATCTGCGAATGCGGATGAATTAATGAAGCCCCACTTGATAAACTTTGATTGCAGAAAATAAATACCTTGCCTTTAGTTTTTAGAAAATTAAACCGGTTAATATAAGTCTTTAAAATTTCTTCAACTTCTGCCTGAGATAGATCTTCAATATTTTTATGGTGATCGGGTGAATGAATGACCACTTCGTGGACATCGGTAATCGGGAACATATTGGGAACGACGCGAACCGTCCAACCCAGTTTATTGGCTTCTCCCCCACCCACCCGGTAGACTTCCGGAGGTGTGTCCGATTCCGCCCCTGGACAAAACGGACAACGATCTTCTTTTTCATTCATTCCCGTTCGGTTGACTCTTTCCGGAGTATAAACCACCCAGTGGGATTTTGAGGAATCGGAAATGTAATTGGACATAGCTTAATTTTTAAAGATTAAAGGTTAAATATTAAAAAAGTCTCAAATATTAAACTGTTAAACATTTTTTGTTTTTGTTTGAAATTTAATCTTTAATATTTCTTTAATCTTTAACATTTAGGATTTAATATTTTTATAATAGCAAAAATCTATTATAATAACTACTATGTTACTAATAGTTGGCCTCGGCAATCCCGGAAAAAAATACATAAACAATCGTCACAATGTCGGGTTTATGTTTGTTGACTTCATTGCTCCATTGCTTCATTGCTCTATTGTTAAAAAAGAGAAATTATTCATAACAATGAAACAATTGAATAATGAAACAATAATTTTCGCCAAACCCCAAACCTTCATGAATAATTCAGGTCTCGTTGTCAATAAACTCACTAATCACTATCAACTTATCACTAAAAACTTAATTGTCGTCCATGACGACCTCGATATTCCTTTAGGCAAATTCCATATCCAATTCGGGGTCGGTCCCCAACTCCATAAC
>Ga0209211_10007017_pt1 | contig 16000 bp, 7 predicted proteins | sample RifGroA2_FD_183992 | JGI IMG/M metagenome (GOLD analysis project Ga0209211, IMG submission 183992) | Groundwater microbial communities from Rifle, Colorado, USA - Groundwater A2 (SPAdes) (version 2) | ecosystem: Environmental > Aquatic > Deep subsurface > Groundwater | place: Rifle, Colorado... | reverse complement strand
CTTCAGCCTCAACACCGCCGCTCTGACCAACAGCAGCCATACCATCACCGCCAGAGCCGTCGACGCCTCGGGCAATGCCGCCTCGGCGGCCATCACCGTGGTGGTCAACAACCCCGTCACCTTGCCGGTCATCACCAGCGCGTCAAGCGCCGCCGGCACGGTGGGAACCGCCTTCAGCTATCAGATCACGGCCGCCAACAGCCCCACGAGCTTCAACGCCGCGGGCCTGCCGGCGAGCTTGTCGGCGAGCACCGGGGGCCTCATCTCCGGAACGCCCGCGACGATCGGGACTTCCAGCGTGACCATTAGCGCGATCAACGCCAGCGGGACGGGCTCTGCCGGCCTGGCGCTGAGCGTCTATTCGGCCTGCGACGTCAACCGGGATTGGTCGACCAACGTGACGGATGTGCAATTGCAGGTCAATGCGGCCCTGGGCGCGGCGGCCTGCACGTCGGATTTAAACCGCGACGGCTCGTGCAGCGTCATCGACGTCCAAAGAGGCGTCAATGCCGGCCTGGGAGGGCAATGCGTCCTCGGCCCATAAACATGCGACTTGCGCCCAGGCGAATGGAGAAATGGGGTCTATGAAAAAAATAATTAAGCTTTTGGGGTTGGTGGTTATAACATTAACTCCGGCGGCGCTCTCAAGCGCGCCTGCCGCGGCCGCCGCGATATCCCTTAAAGACGGGGATATCATTTATAGCAATGATTTTGAAAATAGCACGCCCACCAACAACATGACCTTTACCGGCACCACCGTACCGCTGAATTATGTCTCCGTCTTGGGGCCCAACAGTATGACCAGCACCAGCATGGTCATTCCCAATGTCGCTGCCCGTGCAGGCAACGGCGCGTACGCGACTTTTTCTTTTTCTCCAGCAACGATCTCGGCCATATCCCCATCGTATATCGAGATTTCCGGATGGGTCAGCGCGATCAATGTTTCGACCGCTACCGTCAATGGGGGTTTAAGGCTCGTTGTTAAGAATAATAATAACGTGAATATTGATATGGATAATTTCACGCCAAATACATCAAATGCCGTGCCCTGGCAAAAATTTATCAGGCTAGTTCCTATTCCTAAAAAAGGCGTTACTTCGATTGTCCTTAATTTAGGGTTTTGGGAAGCGGGCGGGACGGCCTGGTTTGATAATATCAAAATTAAATTGGTCAAGAAAATAGCGGTCGATTCCACCGGCAATTATTATGCCGGCGCATACCAGCAATATTATACCGGCCATCCGGGGAGTCCTTCCGTAGGCAGCGCCGGCCAAGCCGCCACATTTTTTCGCGGAATGCATCATTCGGACACCTTCTTTAGAAGCCAAACCCCCCAAGAAGGTCTTGAGGTTTTAGGCGGGAAATGGAACGCCAATATCATTAGATGGATGCTGGAAGGGCCTATGGGATTTTCCAATGTGGATAATTTGTATACGCTTAATTATGACAACGGCCCTGTCACTTATACGAGTCCGAAGGGAATCTCTACGACATATAACAGCGGCACCTACTGGAAGGTTTTAGACGATGCCTTGGTTCGGCTGGACGAGGTTTTAAAATATGCCCAGCAATACGGCTTGAAGGTGGTGGTTAATCTGGCCGGCTTGTCGGGAGGGTTATTCGAGAGCAAAGCCAACCAAGATAAGTTCGTGCAGGTATGGCAGTACATAGCGAATAGATACAAGAACAGCCCATACTCCAATGCTATTTATGGTTATGATCTGGCCAATGAGCCGTTTATCGACGGCGGCTGGCAACAATGGACCGGGGCGCCGGGGGTCTTGGTCTGGGATGACCTGGCAGAAAAAACCGCGCAGGCGATCAATGCGATTGATATGACTAAAACCATCATTGTTGAGCCATGGAAGAGAGGCCCCTTCGGTTTTAACTTCCAGGTTCCCATCAAGGCGTCCAACGTCGTATATAGCGTGCATATGTATCAGCCCAATGCCTTTACCGGACAAACATCGATTACAGGAAATGCGGGCAGCTTCGATTGGCCTTACCCTAATTATAATATGGCCGGCGATTTGGCGGCGGTGAGCAAGTTCCAAAATGATTATAATGCCCATATTTATGTAGGCGAATTCAGCGCGACCCGGTGGGCCGGATTCACGGCCGCCGCGCCCCCTTCCGAAAAAAGCGCGGCGTATCTATACATCAAAGACTGCATCAATATTTTTGAAGCCAATAATTGGGATTGGACTTTTTTTGGCTTTCGGGCTACCGGTTGGAGTTCGGAATATGATGATACTATTGGAACTTATAACGCAGCTTTTTATTCGAGTTCGCTTAGATCCAATCCGAACTTAAGGGAACAGCATTTAAGGGGATATTTCGCCAAAAACCGGAATCCGTATAACTACTCGTCCCCGGTATCGCTGCCGCTGACCTCGCTGACCATTAACAGCATATATCCTTATTCCAACTGGTATGTTAATAACGCAAACACAGATTCCACCACCGTGAAGCTGAAGCTTTCCGGGGTCTTGCCCATAGACGATGTTAATAGCCTAAACGGGTATTATATATCCAACAATAATACGCCTCCCTCGGCCGCGTCGGCCTGGTATAGCGTGGCTGCATCCACCTTTTTCTTTGATAATGCCATAACCCATGCTTTAACCCCAGGCAACGGGACCAAGACCGTGTATGCTTGGTTTAAGAATAACAGTGGGAATATATATGGTCCGGTTACCGACACTATAAATCTGGACACGTCGCTCAGCGGCCAGATCAAGCCTGCCATCACCATCACCGAACCTACCACCATGCCTGCCTATCAAACCACCCAGTCTCCGCTCAACTTGCGTGTCATCGTTTCTACCGAGAACACTTCGCTTGCGACGCTTAATTATTCAACGCCAACCTATACAATTAACAATGGGACGCCCAAGAATCTTAGCTCGGCCATGAATTCAAGCGCGGGTGAGGATCGCAATGAGTGGTATGCAAATCCGGGTCTAAGCCAGGGGAATAACGTTGTTGTCGTCACCGTCAAAGACAGCAACGGCAATACGGCCACCGATACCATTACTATCACGTATACCCCCATCAGCTACAGCGGCGACCAGGTCAAACCCCAAGGCGCCATCGACGTCAACAGCGGCAGCGCCTATGCCAATGCCGCCGACGTCACCCTCAATCTGTCCGCCACGGACAATGTCGGGGTTGCCGGCTACTATGCATCCGAATCACAGACAGCGCCGGCTATCAGCCAAGCGGGCTGGGTTTCTTTATCACCCACAGTCAATTATTCGGCCAATGTTCCGTTTACGCTTAGTTCCAGCAACGGCGCGAAGACGGTTTACGTCTGGTTTAAGGACGCCGCCGACAATAGATCGAATGAGGCCGCCGCTTCAATTCATTTAAATATGTTAAACAATCAGGATACCATCGCGCCGACCATAGCCATCACCTCGCCGACTACCGCTTCCACTTACGCGACCGCCTCTTCAACCATCGGACTTTCCGGCACGGTTTCGGACAATATCGGGGTGGCCTCCGTCACCTGGTCGAATGCCGCCACTGGCGCCTCCGGCGCCGCCGCGGGCACGACATCCTGGTCGATTGCCGGCGTCTCGCTGGCTTCCGGGGCCAATATCATCACGGTGACCGCCAAAGACGCGGCCAATAACATCTCCACGGATACGATCACGGTCACTTGCACCGCGACCGGCGGCACCGCGCCGGTCATCACCAGCGCGCTGAGCGCCGCCGGAACGGTAGGAACCGCGTTGAGCTATCAGATCACGGCCACCAACAGCCCCACGAGCTTCAACGCCGCGGGCCTGCCGGCGAGCTTGTCGGCGAGCACCGGGGGCCTCATCTCCGGAACGCCCGCGACGATCGGGACTTCCAGCGTGACCATCAATGCCGCCAACGCGAGCGGCACGGGCGCCGCTACGCTCGCGTTGAGCGTTTATTCCGCCTGCGACGTCAACCGGGATTGGTCGACCAACGTGACGGATGTGCAATTACAAGTCAATCAGGCTATGGGCGCGGCGGCCTGCACGTCGGATTTAAACCGCGACGGCTCGTGCAGCGTCATCGACGTCCAGAGAGGCGTCAATGCCGGCCTGGGAGGGCCGTGTGTTCTTGGCCCATAGGTCTTGCGGACTGAAGTCATGATCCAAGGAATTTTGCTCCTTGCGTTTGGCGCGGCTGTTTCAGCACAGGCGTCATCAGCCCCTACGACAACTACCCAGGCCGCCGGCCTAATCACTTCCACCTCCAGCATCATCAATGCCTTGGTCAATCCCAATGGCCTAGCCGCCGAGGCTTGGTTTGAATACGGCGCCAGCAGCGGTTCTTACGCCCTATCGACCCCTAAGCAGGCTTTGGCTGCGGGAACCGCGGATATGGCGGTCAGCGCTCAACTGGCTAATTTAGCCGTCGGCCAGACTTATTATTATCGGGCCGCGGCTCAGAACAGCGCCGGGGCTGCTTATGGCGGCGAGCGGTCTTTTCAAAGCACAATAGACTTAAAGAGCCTTGCGCCGGGAATAGAAAAGAAGCTTACCCTTGGTTTTTCTTTAGGATTTTTAAATAGCGCCAGTACGGATTCAGCAACGGCTTTAAGCGTAATTCAAGGCGATGGATTTACTCATTTGCGGACGTTTGAGCCCTTTGTTAAGAGTAACAACGGCAAAGATGATACCGAAACTTTTAGCAATGTCATCTCGGATATTAAACGCTTGGACGATAAAGGGTTTAATATCATGCTGTCGCTTTCCAACTATCCCTATGAGTTTGCTCCAGCGTTTGCCGTGGATCCCGACACAAGCGATAATGTGAATGTTATGACCATGTTTAGTACATTTACAAACAGGTTTCCTCCTGTGTCCTTAGCCGGCTATGCTTTATTTCTGTCGAGCTTTACGAGAGCGCTTGAAAATAGTTTTGGGCCAGGCAAGATAAAGAGCTGGTTTTTTGAATTCGGCAATGAGCCGGACGCCCCGAAATATTTCTGGGGAAGCCCGGTTGAATACAAGGCTATATTTAATAAAACCGCGCAAGCGTTAAAGAACTCCGGCCTTTCGCTTTCACAAACCGGAGGAACAGGCTTTACCTCCAGCCTTTTTGAAAAAGATATTTACGGCAATTATCTTAAACAGGCGTATGTTGCTGAAGCAAGTGTTTTTTCCGGGGGGGCAAACAATGGGCTGATCACCTTTCATCGGTATGAGCGTGCGTTTAGAAAGGCCCAAGCAACCAAACAAGAGTATGGAGCATACTTGAACGGCACTAATAAAACCAAAGCGATCACGGAGTGGAATATTGACTCCCCTGGGTCCGGGACCGATATCGTGCTTGGAGGCGGCAAGACGACTAATCGCGACTACTTCATGTGCTCCTTGGCGGATGTTTTGGAGTTTTCTTATGATCAAAATGTGAATTACCTCTATGTCCATAAATTGATGGATGCGGTCAATCTGGATTCAAGCGGTCAACAAATAGCTCAGCTAGGACTCTTCGATGTCTCAGGCAATCCCAAAAATGCTTATTTTGATTTGTTAAAGGCTAGAGATGTAATCCAGGGCGGTTTTAGCGCGTATGATTTTCCTAATGCCATTGTTATTAAAGGCAAGCAAGAAATAATAGTCAGAGCCAAGGGCAATGATTCCACCAACACGCTTCCCATAAACCATGAAGGATATGTACTTAAAAGCAGCGTTCCCGCATTAAACCCCAACGGGATAACGCTTTATTTACCCCAAGGCGAGTGGGTGATTTTCAAGAAGGATACTCAAGCTCCGCTTATTTCCATCACCAGCCCCACCACCGGCTCTGCCTATAGCACCGGCAGCAACAGCCTGGACTTAGCCGGAGATGCCTCAGATAATCTGGGGGTAGTTCAGGTGAGCTGGGTCAATAATCAGGGAGGCAGCGGACAGGCGGTCATCACCGCCGCCGGCTGGTCAATGAGCGGGGTGAGTCTAGTTCCCGCAGATAACATCATCACGGTTACCGCCTATGACGCGGCGGGCAATAGCTCTAGCGCCGGCCTGACCGTAACCTATAAGCCTTTGCCCCCGATAGCAACTACCCAAACCGTCGGCCTACTCACCCCCACCTCCAGCATCCTCAATGCCTGGGTCAATCCCAATGGCTTAGCCGCCGAGGCTTGGTTTGAATACGGCGCCAGCAGCGGTTCTTACGCCCTATCGACCCCTAAGCAGGCTTTGGCCGCGGGAACCGCGGATATGGCGGTCAGCGCTCAACTGACTAATTTAACCATCGGCCAGACATATTATTATAGGGCCGCGGCTCAAAACAGCGCCGGGACTGCTTATGGCGGCGAGCTGTCCTTCTTATCTTCCTTCCAAGCGAATATCCAAAAATTCTCCCAATTCCCATTACGCGGCACTTGGGGATTGGCCGGCGGTGTTTTCAGCGATCAGGACAGCGACATCATTAATAATTCCACTAAACTAAACGGCGTCATTACACAATATAATACATACGGACTTAACGCGGCCATGGTCAGATACGATGATCTTTCAGATATTAATTTCAACCTGACTGCCGGCGGTATAAATTTTCTAAGCCAAATGGCCGCAAATGGAATTAAAGTTATTATCAACTTAAACCCCGGGGGCCAATCTTTTATTAGCGGAACCTGGGTGAATTCCCTGCCTAACGTCAAATCCTTTCTTTTAAGCCTTAACCAATACAGGAATCAAAATCAAAACGGCTACGACAATATTTTGGCTTTCTTTCTTTGCAGCGATGTCGGCAGCCAAAGAGTCGCGAACGTAAAGTTGTTTGCGGATTATATACGAAATTCGGTATACAACAATATTCTCGGAATTAATCGTCAGTTAGATGTTCCCCTTATGATCGATACGTCAGGGAAGGGAGATGCTACGCCGAGATACTCTCTGGACCAATATATTGAGGCCATAGGCGTTTACAATTATCCTCTTCTTAGTCTGGATGACAACAGCCAAATTCTAGCAACGCAAAAATCGCTATCAGGATTGCCCGACGGCAGGTTTTTTACTTTCACTCAAGTCCATAGTCAGCAGTGGTATAACGTCCTCTTTTACGGCAACAATCTGTACAATTCCGATCCTTTGCCCGACGGCGTCCAGATCGCCTCGGAGCTTTACCAGAACATAAGGGCTAACGTTAATAAATCCATGTTGTATATAGCTCCGTATCTGAAAACAACACCGCCTACTGATTATGCCCGGGATCGTCTGGCGGAGATCGGCCTGTTTAATAAATTAATTGCGCCGCTGGTCAGCCCTGTTCTTGGCAACAGCAGTCTCAACCAAAACGCGGGAACTGTCGTCGATTCGGCGGGGGATTTTTCAGGGAACATCCTTAATTTCACGGACGCAAACGGAAACATAGGAGCCTTGCTGGTGATTGCCTCCACCAGCAGTAAAACAAACTATATCCTAGGCGATAGTTCCGCCCAAAACGTTGTATTCGACCTGAAAAATAGCGGCCTCAATTTAACGGGACCGGCCCTGCAGGCGATTGAAATAAGGTTCCCGGCGATTCGGGCGCTTCCTTTTTCCGTTTCGGGGCCTGGTTTGTCTTTAACCATTCCTTCCATCGACGATAACGCGATGGTGTTGATGACCTCGGATCAGAATTTAGTGAGCCGGATAGACCAGGCCATAAAGGCTGAGCAATCCAACGCTCGCAATCTCCTCCGAGAGGCCTTTTTGGGAAGGTTCGGCAAAACTGCCAAGGAAATAAGCGATATGCAGAACGCCGGCTTTGCCCTTACCTCCTCCGAGCAAAGCATCTTGAGTTCTCTTTCCGCGGCGTCCAACGCATTGAATAACATGACTTATCGGCAAATCAGATCGGCCATAAGTCAAGTAGGCGATTTCCAGCTCGCTATTTATAAAAGGGTTCTTAACATCGCCGGAGCAATCCCCATTTACCCCAACAGTAATTCTTACAGCAGCCTTTACTATTCGCTAGGGGTGCCGCAATTCGCAGCCAATGTTCCTGCGTATCTTGCTTCTTGCGATCCGCAGAAATTCCATTTTTATCTTCTGAGCGAATATATAAGCCGGTCGTGCGACGCCGTCCAGCCCGGCGTTTCCATCCTTGCTCCGGCCAACGGCAGCAAGATATCCGGGATCACCACCCTTAACGGAACCGCCTCCGACAACGTGGCCGTATCAAGCGTGGCCGTCTCGATCGATGGGGCGGCTTACCGCCTGGCCACGGGCACCGCCTCCTGGACCTTCAGCCTCAACACCGCCGCGCTTTCTCTCGCTACCCATACCATCACCGCCAGAGCCGTCGACATCTCGGGCAATGCCGCCGTGGCGGCCGTCACCGTGGTGGTCAGCAACCCCGCGCCGGTCATCACCAGCGCGTCAAGCGCGACCGGCACGACAGGGACCGCGTTGAGCTATCAGATCACGGCCACCAACAGCCCCACGAGCTTCAGCGCCACGGGCCTTCCGGCGGGCTTGTCGGTGAGCACAGGCACGGGGCTCGTTTCCGGAACCCCCACGACTACGGGGATATCCAGCGTGATCATCAGCGCAGCCAACGGGAGCGGAACGGACGCCAAGACCATGACGTTGAGCGTTTATTCCGCCTGCGACGTCAACCGGGATTGGTCGACCAACGTGGTGGACGTGCAATTGCAGGTCAATGCGGCCCTGGGCGCGGCGGCTTGCGCGTCGGATCTAGACCGCGACGGCTCGTGCAGCGTCATCGACGTCCAAAGGGGGGTGAATGCCGGCTTGGGAGGACCGTGCGTCGTCGGCCCGTAAACAGGAGAATTTGCTTGAAGCGTCTATTTTATATCCCGACATTTTTTATCCTTCTCATTTGCTTGCTATCCAAAGCAAAGGATATTGCCTTTGCCCAGGCAACGCAAGATACCCAAGCCCCTACGGAATGTTCAGTGATCATTAATAGCGCAACGGCCGCTGCGATTGACTCGGAATTGGTTCATCTTATCCTTTCGGCAACCGACAACACGAGCGTCACCGGCTACTATCTTGCCCAAAACGACGCCAAACCGTCGATCACAGATTCTGCGTGGCGGGCGGTCACATCTACGACCAGCTACCGAGGTTATCCAGCGTATCGTGTTTCTTCAGGCAATGGTTCTAAAACAGTCTACGCTTGGTTTAAGGATGCCGCGGGGAATATTTCAAATGCCGCCAGCGACACCATCACCTTGGAAAAAAATGATAGCTGGAAAAATCATTACACCGTTTGGTTCGACGGCCCTAATAACGCCGTGAGATACGCAAAGCAGATGGGGTATGCGTATATCAATGCTATCGGATGGCAGGAAAGTTTTTATAAAAACACCTCCAATGCTGCCGGAATGAAATTTTACCTGCTCGGCCCTCATCTTCGCGATTTCGTATATAGCGAGATACCGGGATATTCATCGTTAGTCACAGTTTCAAATATCGATTCGACTATAGCTTATACTCCAGGCCAACAGGCCTGGTATGAAAAATACATGTTATGGAAAAGCTACGACGCATTCCCCGATAATTTAGCGTCCGGATGGTTCAACGGAAGTCCGACCAAATATAGTTCTATGTGGGATTTTCAACAGCAGGCGGTGATCGATTATGTCGTTGATAAAATCATTGCGAACGTGGGAGGGTATGAAAGCGCAAGTCTGCCTTTTAGCTTCGCAGGATATCAATTTGACGTACCGGATCTCTCCGGTGATTTTTTTTATTGGGATAACGGAATGCGCAAGATCAATCTTACGACTTGGACGGAGAAAATCTATGGATCAGGCAACGGGAAAGATTCCGGAGTTGCCCATGTCGGCGTCAACGGCACATCGATCAAAGACTATGACACCTACGCGGATGGCCTAGCCGCTTTCTTTAAACAATTAATGGCAAGAACGAGGCAAAAATATCCCAATGCCAAATTAGTTCTAGATCCGGCTAGAATTTATTCCGATGGTGGTTATGATGAGTGGATCCATCGTGTCAGCGCTCGGACAGATAAAGATGAATTAACCCCTGATCTCATCATGGAAGAAGGTGCGACCACCCAATTTGTTGACAGTGCAGATAATTTCAATTCGGGAATGGATATTACAAGGGATATGGTAGGGAATCATCAAAGATCCGCGGTTGATGAAAAGAGAAATCGTCTCATTGCCGCCAAAGCGGGAATGAATCATGCTTGGTACAATATCCTGTGGGGCAATTTGGGCGGGCAAGGCAACATGCCCAGGTTCCCATCGATTGTTGATGTGTACCCGCGCCTTAAGCTCGCCAGCGCTATTCCTAATTGGGACAACTTGAATTCAATATCCAATCGCACATGCAGTGAATGCGGCAAGGTCGAGCTTAGGAATAGTTCTGCGATGACTGTGATCGGCAGTAATAATACTCCCTATAATACTCCTGAGAAAATCATTTACGATAGCTACGACGCTAGCGGCCGTCAGCAAAGCCACATCGACCAAGATGTCATGTATTCCCGCCACTGGAAAACAGGCAAGCTATTTGCGGTGTTTAATACGACCAACGGAGTGATCAACCTTAAACCCGGGGAGCGAGTGCAGTCTGTTCAGCGGGTTGATGGTTATTTCGTGGAATCGACGGGCGCAACGGGCGACTTTATCGACCTTTCTCGAAGCCAAATCGCCTTAAAGAGCACCGTGGCCATTCCCACGGATTCGAGCAATAATGCGGTGACAGGCTCTACCCAAGTCGTAGGCCTAGGCTATATTTTTGCTGTGACTGGGACAGGCAACGCCGCGCCAGCCATCACCAGCGCGCTGATCGCCGCCGGCACGGTAGGAACCGCGTTGAGCTACCAGATCACGGCCACCAACAGCCCCACGAGCTTTAACGCCACGGGCCTTCCGGCGGGCTTGTCGGTGAGCGCCGGGGGCCTCATCTCGGGAACGCCCGCGACGATCGGGACTTCCAGCGTGACCGTCAGCGCCGCCAACTCCAGCGGCACGGGCTCTGCGAGCTTGGCGCTGAGCGTCTATTCGGCCTGCGACGTCAACCGGGATTGGTCGACCAACGTGGTGGACGTGCAATTGCAGGTCAATGCGGCCCTGGGGGTTGCGGCTTGCGCGTCGGATCTGGACCGCGACGGCTCGTGCAGCGTCATCGACGTCCAAAGGGGCGTCAATGCCGGCTTGGGAGGACCGTGCGTCCTCGGCCCGTAACGCGGGCGATAGGCGATGGTAACGTAAGTATTATAGAATCCGAGCCGTGATCATCCATCTATTGACCGTCGATGATGATGAGGCGGTGCGTGATCTCATCAAGGAATCGTTCGCGGGCGAGACGGGCTACCGGATCAGCGGGATCGACTCCGGCCGAAAGGCGCTCGCGTCGATCGGCAAAGCTCCCCCGGACTTGGTGCTTCTGGATTGGAAGCTGCCCGATATGACCGGTCAGGACGTCTGCCGCGCCCTGCGGGCGGACGCGCACACCGCGGGGATTGCGATCATCATGCTGACGTCCATCGACAACCTCTCGACCAAGGTGGAGTCGCTCGACGCGGGCATGGACGATTACCTGACCAAGCCCTTCGAGATACTGGAACTCAAAGCCCGCATCAAGGCCGTGCTGCGTCGCAAGGTGCCGTGGCTGGTCCCAAGCCGAATCCTCGAGTTCAAGGGCGTGGTCATCGATCCCGCGAGCTACAAGGTTCACGTCCACGGAAAGGACGCCGGTCTGACGAAAGTCGAGTTCGAGATCCTCCACCTGCTGGCCGTCAACGCGGATCGCAGCGTGTCGCGGGCCTACCTCGAGAGCCGGGTGCTCGACTTGGATCTTGCTCGGGCGTCGCGTTCGCTCGACGTCCACCTGAGCCATATCCGCGAGAAGCTCGGCCAAAAAGAGAGCCGGCGTCTCGAGACGATGCGCGGGGTCGGCTACATCTTTTCCGGCGACAACACCGGGGCTTAGGCGCAGGGCGCCTTGTGGTATGTGGTATAATGAATAGCCAGTTCCGCTTCCCTCCATGCGCACCAAGACCCTCAAGAAGAACAAGGTCCACGTCGTCACTTTGGGCTGTTCCAAGAATCTCTACGATTCCGAAATCCTGATGGGACAGTTGGCGGCCAATAAGTTCGAAGTGGAGCACGAGACCGACCCCGACGACGCCTCCATCGTCATCATCAACACCTGCGGCTTCATCGACAACGCGAAGCAGGAGTCCATCGACGCCATTCTCCGTTACGCCGACGCCAAGAAGAGAGGCTGGGTGGAGAAGCTGTTCGTCACGGGTTGTCTCTCCCAACGCTACCGGGATGATCTCTCCAAGGAGATCCCCGAGGTCGACGCCTATTTCGGCGCCAGCGACCTTCCCCGTCTGCTCAAGGCGCTGGACGCGGATTACAAACGCGAGCTGATGGGAGAACGGCTCCTCACCACGCCGCGGCACTTTGCGTACTTCAAGATCTCGGAAGGCTGCGACCGGCCCTGCTCCTTCTGCGCCATACCGCTCATGCGCGGCAAGCACGTCTCAACGCCCATCGAGGAACTGGTCGCCGAGGCCCGGCGCCTGGCCGCGGCGGGCGCGCGGGAGATCCTCCTCATCGCCCAGGACTCGACCAGCTACGGATTGGACCTCTACGGCAAGCGCCGCCTGGCCGATCTCCTCCGGGCCCTCTCCGACGTGGAGGACATCGGCTGGATCCGGCTGCACTACGCCTTCCCGGCGGGCTTCCCGCTCGAAGCGCTTGACGTGATCCGCGAGCGGCCCAACATCTGCAAGTACTTGGACATGCCGATCCAGCATATCAGCGACCGCATGCTGTCCTCCATGCGCCGCGGCGCCACCAAGGCCAAGACCGAGGAACTGGTCGCGACGATCCGCGAGAGAGTCCCCGGCATCGCCCTACGCACGACCCTCATCGCGGGCTATCCCGGCGAGACCAGGAAGGAACACGAAGAGATGCTCGCGTGGACGGCTAAGACCCGATTCGATCGTCTCGGCGTCTTCGTTTACTCGCACGAGGAGAACACGCACGCCTTCACGCTGCAAGACGACGTCCCGGCCAAGGAGAAGAAGCGTCGGGCCGAGGCCGTGATGGCCGTCCAGCAGGAGATCTCTCTCGGGATCAACGCGGCCAAAGTGGGAAAGACCTTGAAGATTCTCGTGGACCGCAAAGAGGGGAAGCATTTCGTCGGACGCACGGAGCATGACTCGCCCGAGGTGGACAACGAGGTCCTGGTGTCCGCCGCCGGATACGCCTTGCGCGTCGGAGAATTCGCGGCGGTTCGCGTCACGGCCGCTTCCGAATACGATTTGACCGCCGTTCCCGTGGGCGTGATCGGAGCGCGGCGTTGAGCCGACGAAAGCGCGCGCTCCTTGCCGTGTGTGCCGCGGTTTATCTTGGACTTCAGTCCGTGGTTGCCCGCGCGCAAGCTTCCAGAGCGCCTTCGCCCGCGCTTGGAAAAACTCAAAGCCGATTGCGCGGCCTGATCGGGAAGGTCTTTACGCAAGCCCATATCCGGGATAAAGGCGAGACGGACGACGAACGCAGCTATCGGTTTGAAGTCTTCGACGAGGTGAACGGCTACGCCCGCGTTATCGGCCCGTTCGGAGGCTACGACGATTTTTTTATCCTTCGCGGCGAAAACCGGGATTATCTGATTTCCATCGAGTACTCCTGCGGGACGGCGTGCGCGCAGCGCGCGACCTTCCATCGATTCGATGCCGGCGTCGCTCCGACCGTGATAGCGGCGAAGGACATCTTGGACTTGTCGCAATTCCCGTCGATTAAAAAGCGGCTCTTGAGCATCTGTCTCGACTCCCATGGAGACTTCAACACGGAAAAGGGCGCCCGCGACGCGGCGCATCTAGATCTGTCCGCTTGCCCCTACGTTTTTTCTTTCCCGAAGAAAGGCGCGTCCGTGATCCTGTTTAAAGTCCTCAACGAGAACGGCAGCAGCTTGCTGCTCAGCGTCGGGAAAACCAGAGTGTCGCCTCAGGTCGTGCTCCGTTGGAACGGCGTGAAACTCATCGGTTCTCAGCCCGACGACGACGGATCGATTCTGCTCAACAGCGAGCAAATGGGGAGATTCTTCTGAAAGTCTTTAGTCGGTCGAATCGACGACGCGGAACACCTCGGAAATCGAAGTGATCCCCCCGGCGGCCTTACGCAGACCGTCGAGGACGCGCCCGCTGTAACCGCTCTGACGGCAGGCCGCGCAACCCGATCCGCGCTTCAGGTTTTTCATCAGTCCATCGGGAAGCCGAATGCCGCTGCTCTTGACGCGGTGCGCGATCTCGGCGACCTCATCGACGGTCGGCTCGCACGGTCGGATGCAGGTTTGGCATATCCGCCGCGCCAGGCGCTGGGCGGAGACGGCGGTCAGCGCGGACTCGATCAGGAACGGCTCGAGCTCCATGTCGAAGAGGCGCGTGATCGCGCCGAGCGCGCTGTTCGTGTGCAAAGTCGTGAAGATCAGGTGCCCGGTCAAGGAGGCCGATACCGCGATCTTGGCCGTCTCCAGGTCGCGGATCTCGCCGACCATGATGACATTCGGATCCTGGCGCAGGATCGCCCGCAGGCCATCGGCGAAGCCGAAGCCTGCCTTCGGCTGGATCATGCCCTGGTTGATCCCCGGAATTTTCTTCTCGATAGGGTCTTCGAGCGTGACGATGTTCCGCGACGGCGAGTTGAGCATCTGGAGCAAGGTGTAGAGAGTCGTGGATTTGCCGCTGCCGGTGGGCCCGGTCACGATAATCATGCCCTGAGGGCGCGTGATCACCGCGCTCAGGGCGTCGGTGGTCTTCGTTTCGAGCCCCAGCTCGCCGATGGTCGGGACCTTCGTGCTGCGAGGGATGAGGCGCAGCACGGCCTTGTCGCCGTTAGTCGTCGGAAACGTAGACAGGCGCATATCCACCTCGACTTCGTCCTGCGTGAAAGACGTTCGCGCGTCCTCCGGCTTGCTCGTGCCGATGCCGCGTTCCGGATCGAGGCCGCACATCACGCGGATATGCGAAACCACGCGCAGATTGAGGATGCTCGGGATATAAAGCATCTCCTCGAGGATGCCGTCCACGCGAAAACGCACGCGCAGGGAGTTGTCCATGGGCTCGAGATGCACGTCCGAGGCGCGCAGCTTCGCCGCCTCGCGCAGGATCTTCTGCACCGTGTCGAACACGAGTTTCTCATCCTCGGGCTTGGCCTTGCCGCCGCCGCCGAATAGGCCGCCCTTCGTCGTCTCCTTGGCTTTCTTGACCAACTCGACGAAGTCGGCCTGCAGCGGCAGGCGCTGAGGCTCGCTGCTCGAGGCCGGCGTCTTGGTCGGGGCGGGGGGAGGCGCTGCTTCGGTCGGATCGGGACTCTCGCTGTGCGCCGCGGGAGGCGCCGCGTCGGGGTGGGGCAGTTCCTGGAAAATCTGGCCCGGCGGCGCGCCCGCGTCGGGCACGGCCTGGCTCGGGTGCCCGGGCAGGTTCACTTCGATGGGCAGGGAGTCGGGAATGCGGTTCGAGATCTTCGGGCGCAGGTTCTCGAGCAGCCAGCGCTCGACGCTCCCGCTCACGCCCCTGTCCGCTTTGGCCCACGTGACGAGCAGTGACTTCTCGCGTAGCGCCATGATCTCCGGCGTCGCGCGGCGCTCGGCGAGCTTTTGCCGGATCAGGCCGGAGCCCACGCAGATCGCGGTCGGCTTGTTTCCACCAAGCCACACCATGTACACGCCTTCAAGGTTGTCGAAGTGCGGATCTGCCAGGTTGACGGCGTACAACTCGCCCCAGATGTCGCCTTCGCAGCGGTTCCAATGGATCGACTGAGACGCCATAGTATCCTTATATAACCCCTCCCCTAAAAAAATACAAGTCCTAGACGATAAACTTCTCCTCAATCAGGCTTCCGGTTTACCGACTTTTTGTCGTCTTTTTACCGTAGCGCGGTAGATACTTTCCCTTGCCGGGGCTACTCTGACTCCATGAACACGCGAACATGGATTCAGGCCGGGTGGGTGCTTCTTTCCTCTTTGTCGGCCGCCTCCGCCGCGGCGGCGCCGTCGCTGACGGCGGGCGGCGTCTC
>Ga0209211_10007015_pt1 | contig 16007 bp, 16 predicted proteins | sample RifGroA2_FD_183992 | JGI IMG/M metagenome (GOLD analysis project Ga0209211, IMG submission 183992) | Groundwater microbial communities from Rifle, Colorado, USA - Groundwater A2 (SPAdes) (version 2) | ecosystem: Environmental > Aquatic > Deep subsurface > Groundwater | place: Rifle, Colorado... | reverse complement strand
TGATTTTAAAATCAAGAATCCATCCAGAATCAATGGATAACCCGACTAATAAAGGCGAGATTTTACATCGATTCACCGGAATGACCAAATCAAAGCAATTATTTTACACTCAGATAAAAGAAGATAAGAGGAAGGGGAACAAACAATTAATGTCAGTTTTTCCGGCCAAATAAAAAATCCTCCGCCAAGTGGAAGTTTGAAAACTTCGGGCTGAGGATTCAATTTATATAATATCAGTAAAACTGGCGATTTGTCAATAGCAGAACAAATACGCACATATTGACTAATGATATCTTTTTAGATATCATGATCGTATGACTTACAACCAATACCTCAAAGAACGTCTTAAAGATTCACGATTTAAAAAACTGAGCCAGGAATATGATGAGAGATATCAGGTGGCCAGAGCAATAATTAAAGCCAGATTTAAAAAGGGTTGGTCACAGCGCGATTTGGCAAAAAAAGCAAAAACCACCCAAGCGGTAATTTCTCGCGTTGAAAATATGACGGTTAATTCAAGAGTCAAATTAATTCAAAAAATCGCCGAGGCCTTAGGTCTAGTTTTGGAAATCAATTTCCGCCCGCAGGCAAGCTAAAGCTTTTTTCCCATTTTCCACAGCACTTCAAAAATCTGCTTTTGAGTTTTAGCAATTTCCGCGTTGTGGATTTCCAGCCCGAATAACTCGCCTTGATAGAAGTGGAAAAAGGCAAAAACATCGTTGTAAATATAAGTGTCGTGCTTAATGTCGATTACTTTTCTGGGCAAGAAGCGGGCCTGATAGACTCGCCCGTAATCTTTGATTTTCGTCCACTCACTCATCGGCCCGGCTTGGTCGGTATTTTGGATTTCCCGGTCAAAAATCTGCCGCTTTACCCGCTCGGCGCGCAGCTTTTCGGCAAACTCTTTCCCGACGCTTTGGTTCCAGTCGGCATAGCCGTAGCCGACAGACTCGCCTTTGGTTTTTAAGATATTCCACAGGAGTTGTTTTAAGCCGCTTTGGCCGCGAAAATAGACTACTTGAGTCGAAGGGGACGGTTGATCTTTAATCGCGCTTAAGTCATTGATCAAGTCGGATAGGTTATTTTTTAAACCGGTTAACTCGGTTTCTTTTTGAGTTAACAAAAGCTGCAAATTTTCCGGCTGGACGGCTTTAACTTTGGCGCCGCGGTCGTCCAAAACTTCTTCGGCTAAATTTAATTGTTTTAGATCTTCAACGATTCGGTAAATCGTTGTCCGGTTGATCGTGGTCCGGCGGGAGAGCTCAAGGAGTGAGGTTAACCCCTGTTTTAAGAGCAATAAATAAATCTCCGCCTGATTGTCAGTTAGGCCCAACAGATTGAGTTTTTGCTTGAGATCCAGTTTGTTCATCATTCTGAACACCAATTATACAATCACTATCCCATAATGTAAAGTAGCAGTCAAGATGAGCGAAATACAAACAGTTAACCCACTACAACTAAATATTGTCGAAACTTGCCCAAATCGGCCAGAAAATTATTTCTGGCAACATCATGCTTGGTTTGCTGGTGAGATGCACGAAATCCAAAAAAGCGGAGTTGAAGTAATTGATAAAGGTGATTATACCTATCAGATCAAAACTTTTACCTTTTTGGATGAAGCTGCTCCAAAGGCCACCGGCGCCCATTTTTATATTCCCGAGGGAAAAGCGACCAATACGGTTTTATTCGTCGACGAAAACTACCGTTGGCGAGCCCGGGCAGTTTCCGGCTCAGGGTGGCTACTGGCTTGGCATCCGGAATCAGGAGTGAAACAAATTTGGATTTCTCCTGATTTAGAACAAAATCCGGTGGTTGAATTTGGCAAAAACTGGATTGTTGCGGCTATTGCCAGCCCTAATTGTGGCCAGCTTGTTCTGGAGGGTATTGATCTTCCTGAATACCGTACCGATCCGCCAGTAGAGATGGAAGTGAAACGAGACACTCATAGCCCGAAAATTACCTCTAGTAAAGGTAGTCTCTTATACCCTCTCGGTAATTATTGGGAGGCTTTTGATCGATTGACGGATAATGGTGAGCGCGCTCGATTAATGGACAGCGGCAGATAAATTAGGAATTATCGCCTTTTAGAGTAACCAGAACGGCCGCAGCAATGACCAACAAACCACCGAACAGGGTCATGAGTGTGGGCGTTTCATTTAAAAACCAGAAGCCAATCATCACCACGAAAACATTCTCGACAAGCATGACCAGGCTGCCGGTGGCGGCTTTGACCATCTGAAAGCCTTTACTCATTAAAAACCAGCCGCCGAAGTTGAATATTCCGGCAATGGCAGCGGCTAGCCAGCTATTTAGGGCCAGGGTAGGCAGTTTGATGGTGTAGAATGTGGGCGAAAGCAGCCAGGTTAGTCCGGCCATGGAGACGATGCCGGCCGCGGTGCTCACCACCAGCAATTCCTGAGAGGAATACTGATTGAGCTTTTTCCGGGCGATCAAATAAAATGACTGGGCCAAAGCCGAGAGAAAAGCAAACAAACCGCCGAGTTTCCAGGTGGCCAAAGCATTCGGTTGGAAGAGTAAGAGTAGGGAAATTAAACCTAATCCCAAGCTGATGAAATTGAAGCGATTGGCCTTTTCCTTGAGAAAAATGAAGGCCAGAACCGGGGTTAAGATGGCAAAAGAGTAAAAGATGAATAAGCCGGTGGAAACTTGGGTGTAGATAATGCCGTAGGTATAAAACAGGTTGGTGAGTGAATAGCCAAAGAATGCCGCCAGTAATAATAGAACTAAAGATTTTCTCTCAAAACTGAATTTTGACCGGGAGACAAGAAAATAAACTCCGGCTGCCAGAAAAGCGAAACAGTAACGCAAGAGCATTTGTTCCTGAGGGGCAACTTTTTCGGCGTTTAAAAAGCGGATAAAGACAGGCAAAAAACTGTAAGTCATGGCGGCGGCGAGAAGATAAAGGAGGCCCCGGGTGGATTTAGTCATAAATTAATTTTACTCGCGGCTTCGGGAAAAGTCACTTTCGTGAAAAGTTGGGGTTGACATGGGTGTGAAAATGATTAAAAATGGATCAAAGTGGGAAAAAGTGGGAAGCATATGTTCATTGGCCAATACCAGACCAAAGTTGATTCCAAAGGCAGAACGGCCTTGCCGGCCAAATTCAAGCGGATTTTAGGGGGCAAAATCATTGTTACCGCCGGATATGAGAATTCCTTGATGATTGTAGGATTTAAAGATTGGCAGGCGGTCGTCGGGCAAGTGACGAATCAGGGATTGGCGTTAGGCCCCTCCCGGGCGACCGATCGGTTTTTGCTCGGCGGGGCGTTTGAAGTCGAACCGGACCGGTTGGGCCGGTTTATTATCCCGAAAGTTTTACGCGATTATGCCTCAATTGAAGGAGATGCGGTGTTTGTGGGTGTGGGCAACCGGATCGAACTTTGGGCTTTGCCACTATGGCAGGATTACCAGAAATATCTCAAAGACAATATCAGTGAGTTGGGCGAAAGACTCGCCGCCAAATGACGGCGGTTTTACACCAACCGGTTCTTTTACAATTTGTCATTGACGGCCTGAATGTTCGACAGGGTAAGGCCTATCTGGACTGTACCGTCGGATCGGGCGGTCATAGCCTGGAAATTGTCAAACGCGGCGGCCGGGTTTACGGCCTGGATGTTGACCCGGAAGCGCTCAAGCGGGCGCAAGAGCGGCTTGGGCCTGAAGCGAAACTGCTAGGGATGAACTTTAGCCGTTTACAAGAGGCGGCCGGGCAGTTTGGTTTGAAAACCGTTGCCGGAGTGCTTTTAGACTTGGGTTTATCCAGCGAGCAGATTGCCGACCCGGCCAGAGGTTTTTCTTTCCAAGGCGACGGACCTTTAGACATGCGGTCGGATCCGAATCTGGGAGTGTCTGCCGCCGACTTGGTCAACGGGCTGGGGCGAAGCGAGCTGATCAAACTGTTTCGGCTCTACGGTGAGGAAAGGTGGGCGATACCGATTGCCAAAGCGATTATGGCCAACCGGCCGCTGACCACCACTTTCCAGCTGGCTGAATTGATCGCCGGAGTAGTTAAAACCAGAGACAGGCGCCATCATCCGGCCACCCAGGTATTTCAGGCGCTCCGAATGGCAGTCAATGACGAACTGAACAATTTAAAAGCGGTTTTACCCCAAGCGGTAGAACTGCTGGAGACGGGCGGAAGGCTGGCGGTAATCAGCTTTCACTCGCTTGAGGACAGAATCGTCAAAAACTTTATGAAAGAAAATAAAGACCTAAGCATTATTAACAAGAAACCGATAATTTCGGCGAAGCCGCGCGCGATGCTGAGAGTGGCGGATAAGTTATGACCAAACAAGAGATCAAGAATCACCAAAAATTAACCATCAGGAAATGCCGCTGGAATTTGTGGCTGAGCCTTGGTTTGGTACTGGTTTTATCTTTGACCAAACTGATCCTGGTCAACCGCTCGTCTACTTGGGGCCGGCAGCTGGAGCAAATTAAGCAGGAAACCGAGCAGGTTAAGGCCGAGAATGATCGGTTGAAACTGGAACTTAATCGTCAGATAGGCGGTTTGGATAAAGCTCAGGAAAAAGCCAAGGAACTGGGTTTTGTGGATAAACCGCAGTATCTTTACTTAAGCGGCGGGGAGAGCGTGGCGCAGAAACTGCCATGAACGGAAACTGGCGTCTGAGAATTTTGAGTTGGTTTTTCGTGGTTCTATTTATCCTTTTATGGTCAAAGCTGTTTTATTGGCAAGTGCTGGCTAAAGACAGTTTGAGCCGGATTGCTTTGAGCCAACAGCAGTCGACGCTGGAAGTGCCGGCAAAAAGGGGCGAGATTTTGTTTTCCGACGGTTCACCCTTGGCGGCCAACCAACCGAGCTTTATCGCTTACTTGATCCGCCGGCCGGATCAGGCAGTCGAACCATTGGCGGAAAAGTTGGCGTCGGTTCTGTACCCCGAAGCCACCGACAGCGCCGGTTTAGACTTCATTTCCGGCCGCTTGAGCGATCCAAACTGGCAGTGGCTGGTTTTAGCTAAGAAATTGATCCGGGAGCAAAAAGACCAGCTCGACGGTTTGGGCTTGGATAACCTCTGGTTTGAATCAACCCAGAACCGATTTTACCCGGAGGCGTCGATGGCCGCCCACCTTTTGGGTTTTGTCGGCAATGATGCTGACGGTCGGGACAAGGGTTATTACGGGCTCGAAGGCTATTATCACCTGGAGCTGTCCGGCCGACCGGGGGTCGTCCGCCAGGAGCAGGATGCTTTGAATCAGCCGATTTTGTCAGGTGACTATTGGACTCAAACTAAAAGAGACGGCCGGGATTTAAAGTTAAATCTCAATAAAAGCCTGCAGTTTTTAGCCGAAAGCAAGTTAAAAGCGTCACTGGAGCGTTACGGCGCCAAAGCCGGTTCGGTGACGGTGATGGACCCGAATAGCGGCGCGATTTTGGCGATGGCCTCACTGCCGGCTTACGATCCGATTAAATACAGCCGGTTTGAGACTAAACTTTTTGCCAATCCGGTGGTCGCCGACGCCTTTGAGCCCGGCTCGATTTTTAAAGTCCTGGTGATGGCGGCGGCGCTGGATTCGGAGGCGGTCAAACCGGAAACCATTTGCGACATTTGCGACGGCCCGGTAAAAATCGATAAGTACACGATCAATACCTGGAATAACGAGTATTATCCCGACTCGAATATCATTGACATTCTGGTCCATTCGGACAACGTCGGCATGGTGTTTGTCGGGCAGAAACTGGGCCTACCCAAATTTTTGGATTATTTTAAGCGCTTCGGCATGACCCAAAGAACAGGCGTCGACCTGGAAGACGAACTGATCCCTGAGCCAAGGGCTGACGCTAACTGGACTTACGTTGATCTGGCCACCGCCAGTTTCGGCCAGGGATTTTTAGCGACGGGGATGCAGCTTTTAACAGCGGTCTCGGCGATTGCCAACGGCGGTGAATTGATCGAACCGCACTTAGTCGAGCGGCCGGCAAAAATTAAACACCGGGTGATTAGACCGGAAACCGCGGCCGTGGTCAGAGACATGATGGTGGCCGCCGCCAAGTCCGGCGAAGCCAAATGGGTGGATATCCAGGGATATAAAATCGCCGGCAAGACCGGAACGGCTCAGGTAGCGGTCGGCGGCAAGTATGAAGCGGAAAAAACCAATGCCAGCTTTATCGGTTTTGCCCCGGCGGACAAACCCAAATTTGCCATGCTGGTGACTTTAAAAGAACCATCGACTTCCCCTTGGGCATCGGAAACGGCCGCACCGTTATGGTTTAGCTTGGCCCAGGATTTACTCAACCACTTTAATGTTTTACCCCAGTAGTGGTAGTGTACAATAAGGGCATGAATTTAAGGCAGTATCTGCCGCAACCGTTAATTAATCTCTTTTGGCATTTGCCCCAGGCAATCCTGGCTAATTGGTGGTTTGGCTATCCGTCGCGGCAGCTCAAAGTGATCGGCGTCACCGGTACGTCCGGTAAAACTACCACCGCGCATTTAATTTATCATTTATTAAAACAGGCGGGGTTCAAGGTGGAGTTAATCTCCACGATTTCCGTTCCCGGGCTCCACGTCACCAATCCCGATCCTTTCCCGCTGCAAAAAATGCTCCGGCGCTTGGCAGACAAAGGGGTGAAATGCTTGGTTTTGGAAGTGACTTCGCACGGTTTGGACCAGTGGCGCTGTTGGGGAATCGGGTTTGACTACGGAGTGTTAACCAATATTACTCACGAGCATTTGGATTATCATCGGACTTTTAATCATTACCGTCAGGCAAAGTTGAAGCTGATCCGCTCGGCTAAAATTTCGGTGTTAAACCGCAATGATCCGTCGTTTAAGTTAGCCCAGGCCTCAGCCGGTGGCAGGATGGTGACGTTTACAGACCGGCCTGACTTTATGGCCGCTAATGTCAACGCGGCGGCGGCAGTGGCTTTGGATTTGGGTATTTCCAGTCAGGAAATTAAAGCGGCTTTGGTGAGTTTTCCCGGCATTCCCGGCAGGATGGAAGTCGTTCGGGAAAAACCGTTTAAGATCGTGATTGATTTTGCCCATAAGCCCGATGCCCTGGAAAAGGCACTTAAGTTTTTGCGGTACAGCCTTAAGGGTAGGATTATTGCCGTTTTTGGTTGTGCCGGTTTGCGGGATTGGCAAAAGCGGCCGTTAATGGGGGCTATCAGCGCTCGGTTGGCCGAGATAACGATCCTGACCGCCGAAGACCCCCGGACAGAAGACGTTAACAAGATTATCGAAGCAATTACCACTGGCTGGCGTGGGGAAAAGAAGCCAAAAAACCATCGTCTACTGATCGAACCGGATCGGCAAAAAGCGATTAACTTGGCGATTAAACTGGCCCGGCCAGGAGATATGGTTGGTTTGTTTGGCAAATCCCACGAAAAATCAATGTGTTTTGGTACAATAGAGTATTCGTGGAATGAGTATCAAGCGGTCAAAAAGGCCCTAAAATTATGCAACTATTAGTGCTCGCCGCCGGTGAAGGCAAAAGAATTAAGCCGATTGTTACCAGTAAGCCCTTGCTGCCATTTTTAGGTAAAACTCTACTCGAGTGGGTAGCAGAGCAAGCCTCGATTCTTAAGCCGGTTCAGACAGTAATTGTAGTCAACCCCAAAGATAAAGAGACGGTGGCCCGGCTTTTCCCCCGGGCAAAAGTTGTGGTCCAGGCCCAACCTAACGGCATGGCCGGAGCGGTTGAGGCTACAGGGACTGTCCTTGTAGGCCCGACAGTGATAATTAACGGAGATGATTGGATTGATGCGGGCATTATCAAACAGTTTGCCGGGCAAATTAAGGCTACGCCGCAACAGGTAGTTTTGACCGGCCTCAAGAGTAAACCGGGGCAGTCCGGCGGCTATTTTGACCTACAAGGACGGATCTTGCAGGTTATTGAAAAGCCGCAACAGAGGCCGAGTGATTGGTTTAAAATTGTGTTGGACTATTTCCCCAAAGTCGAAGATTTTGCCGCCCAGCTTAAAGATGATTATGAAGCCGGTTTGAATTTATGCTTAGCCAAATATTCCTACCAATTATTAAAAACTACGGGTGAGTTTGTTCAGCTGAAATACCCTTGGCAGGTGCTGGATTTAACCGAAGCGTTTTTGAGCACCTTCAAAGGCAAAGCGTTTATCCACAAAAGCGCCAAGGTTTTTCCGGGCGCTAACATTATTAATTCATATATCGGCCCGAAGGTGGTTGTCGGCCACAACGCCCTGGTGCGCGACTCGATTGTGGAATCAGGGAGTGTTGTTGGTTACAACACCGAGATTGCCAGAAGCTACGTTGGCCCCAATAACTTCTTTCACAGTAACTACATCGGCGATTCGGTGATTGAGGCAGGGTCAAATTTCGGCGCCGGCGCGGTGCTGGCCAATTTCCGTTTTGACCATAAGCCGATCGGGGAGACGGGTAGAGCCAAGTTCGGCGCGGTCGTCGGCCGCGGCGCCCAAGTGGGCGTCAACGCTTCGGTGATGCCCGGAGTGATGGTTGAAGCCGGGGCTATGATCTGGCCCGGAGCAGTTAAGAAATGAATTGGTTTAAGGCCAAAACGATTCACTTTACCGGAATCAAGGGTGTGGGAATGGCGGCTATGGCCGGGATCGCCTTGGATCAGAAAAAAACTGTTTCCGGCAGCGATACTGACGAAGTTTTTCCGACCGATGCTTGGCTTAAAACCACAAAAGCCAAAATCAAAGTCGGTTTTACTCCAAAACATTTGCCCAAAAAGTGCGATTTGGTTATTTACACCGGCGCCCACCAGGGAGTCAATAATCCTGAGGTGGTATCGGCCAAAAAACAGGGCATTGCTACTTTAAATTATGCCCAAGCTTTGGCCCAGGTGGCCGAAAAGAAGGCCTTAATTGCCACTGCCGGAGTCGGCGGCAAATCGACCACGGCGGCCATGATTGCCACGATCTTAGAAACCGCCGGAGCCAAACCCAGTTGGGCGATCGGCGTCGGCAATCTACAACCCTTGGGTCAGCCGGGGCGATGGCGTCAAAAGAGCCAATATTTAGTGGCCGAAAGCGACGAGTTTGTGGCCGACCCTGGCGGCGATTTAACCCCCAAATTTCATTATTTAAAACCGCAGGTGGCAGTGATCACCAATTTGGAGCACGATCACCCGGATATTTACCCGAGTCTAAACGACGTCTTTGCCAGTTTTTCTACCTTTGTGAGGCAGGTCGAGCCCAACGGCGTGGTGGTCGCCAACCTTGACAATCCGCATATCAAAGATTGGCTCAAAACCATCGACCGGCCAGTCCTTACCTATGGATTTTCCGCCTTGGCCGATTGGCAGATAATTAAAAATCATACGGCTATGGAAAAACAAATGTTTAGCCTACGTTTTAAAAACATGGTTTATGACGGGTTGGTTTTAAACCTACCCGGCCGCTATAACTTGAGTAATGCGGCCGCTGCTTTTGCCAGTGCCCATTATTTGGGAATTGAACCCAGCCTGATTACCAAAGGCGTAAAAGCGTTTTTGGGAACCAAGCGCCGGTTTGAGTTAATCGCCGACGTTAATCACGTCCGGCTCTACGACGACTATGCCCACCACCCGTTGGAACTCAATGCCGTGCTGGCGGCTGCCAAAGACTGGTTGCCGGGAAGGCGCTTAGTGGCTGTTTTTCAGTCGCACACTTATTCGCGCACCAAAGCGTTTTTGCCTCAGTTTGTGGCCAGTTTGCTGACAGCCGATGTGGTTTTAGTCAACGACATTTTTTCTTCGGCCCGGGAAACCGAGACTCTGGGTGTTTCCGGGCAGGTTTTGGCCCAGATGATCCGGGCCAAGCGAAGTCAAGTTTACTTTGCTCCGGGAAAAGCGGCGACGCTCTCCAGGCTCAAACAAGTGGTCAAAGCGGGTGACGTGATTCTGACTTTGGGTGCGGGCAACAACTGGCTGTGGCATAAAGATATAATTAAACTTTTGCGGCAGTTATGAATATTCAGAAAAACGTCGCTTTGGCCCAATATTCCACTTTCAGAATTGGCGGTCCGGCGCAGTATTTTGTAGAAGCCAAAACCAAAAATGAGCTGATCGAAGCGGTGACTTGGGCGAGGCAACACGAGCTTCCAATTCACATCCTGGGAAACGGGAGCAACACTTTGATTGCCGATCAAGGTGTTAAAGGCCTGGTGATTAGAAACTTGACCAGTGGTGTGGAAATTTTAGACCAAACCAAAGTTTCGGTCGCGCCGAAAATCCGTCCCCGATTCCAGCTGGTCCGGCCTGATCCTAATATCGATGACTTAGCTTACGACGAGTCCAAATATCCGCCCGTCTTAGTGAAACTGGACAGCGGCGTTTATCTCCCCAAAGCGATTTTTGGTTTAACCTCCCAGGGCATAACCGGCTTGGAGTGGTTTAGCGGCATTCCGGCGACGGTCGGCGGCGCCACCTATATCAACCTACACGGCGCTAATAAATACTGGTCTGATTATCTGGTGGAAGCGGAGATTATTGATCAAAAGAACCGGGTAAAAACGGTCGCGCTTGAATATTTTGGTTATGACTACGACCAATCGACGCTGAAAACATCGGGCGATGTGGTTTTATCAGCGACACTGCAGTTAAGACGCGGCCCGGCGGAAGAGGCGCTGAAAATTGCCAAGTTTTGGCAGGCAAAAAAATCCCATCAACCGCAGCGGTCTTTAGGCTGTATTTTCCAAAACTTAAGTCAGACTGAGCAAAAACAATTAAATTTGCCGACGCCGTCAATCGGTTATTTGATCGATAAGCAGTTAAATTTGAAAGGTACCCAGATCGGTCAAGCCTGGATTCCCCAAAAACACGCCGGTTTTGTGGAAAACTTGGGCGGGGCGACCGCAACTCAAGTACTTCAATTAATTAAATTAGTTCAAACTAAGGCCAAGGAGCAGTTAGGCTTGGATTTAAAGCTGGAAATAGTCCCATGGCTAAACTAGTAATTGAAGGCGGCCAGGCCCTAAAAGGCACGATTCATTTGGCCGGGGCCAAAAACTCGAGTTTTAAGCTGATGATTGCCAGCTTGCTCGCTCAAGGTGAAACCAAACTGAACAACATTTCCCATATCAGCGAAGTGGATAACGTTGGTCAAATGATTACCGCTTTGGGCGGGCGAGTAAAACCGATTGCCAAGCGGGGATTAATTATTGATACCTCCGGGATTAAGAGTTGGATTATTCCCCAAAAACTGGGCCAGGTTTCCCGGGCCTCGAGTCTGTTTTTAGGCCCGTTGCTGGCCCGTTTTGGCAAGGCAGTCGTGCCTTTGCCGGGCGGTGACGCCATTGGCCGGCGCCCCTTAGACCGGCACTTGGATGCCTTGACTAAACTAGGGGCGAAGATAAAAACCAGTCGCAATTTACTCGAGGCCAGCGCGGCCAAGCTAGCGGGGATCACTTATAGTTTTGCTAAAGCGTCGCATACCGCCACGGAAAATTTGTTAATGGCTGCGGTTTTGGCCAAAGGCAAGACGGTGATTGCCACTGCCGCCAGAGAGCCGGAAGTCGACGACTTGATTAATTTTTTAAACCAAATGGGAGGCAGAATTGTCCGCCGGGGGAAAAACATCGAAATTACCGGGGTGCCGGAATTACACCCGGTGGAATTTAATGTCATGCCTGACAGAAACCAGGCAGTCTCTTATGCTGTGGCGGCACTTTGCACCAAAGGCGAAGTGACAATTACCAATGCCCGGCCGGAGCACCTGGCAGCGTTTTTGAACAAGTTAAAACAGGCTGGAGCGGGAACGGAAGTAAGTTCAAGCGGCATTCGTTTTTTTTATCGGCAAGAACTCAAAGCGGCAGATATTACTACCCAGCCCCATCCTGGGTTTATGACTGATTGGCAGCCGTTATGGACGGTTTTGGCGACTCAAAGCACGGGAACCTCAAAAATTATCGAAGCGGTGTTTACCCACCGGTTTCAGGTTGTTCCTGATTTAGTCAAAATGGGTGCCAAGATTAACTGGTTCGATCCGAGGCCAAAGAACCCGGAAAGTTTTTATAACTTTAATCTGGCTGACGACGAGCCACAAAACCATCACGGCATTATTGTTGCCGGCCCGGCCCGGCTTCGCGGGGGCGAATTTGCAGTTAAAGACATCAGAAACGGGGCCACTTTGGTGATTGCCGGGTTGATGGCTTCAGGCAGGACGGTCTTAAACCAGGCGGAACTGATCGACCGCGGCTATGAAGATTTTGCCGGGCAGTTATCAGCCTTAGGTGCTAAAATTGAAAGGATCAATTAATATGTGTGGAATTTTTGGAGTGGTCGGAAAAAAGCCTAACGCGGCCGAGGTCGTTCTTGGCGGTTTAACCAAATTGGAATACCGCGGCTATGATTCGTGGGGGATTGCCGTTTCGGCCAAGGGCCGATTAGTTAGGGAAAGGCATGTGGGCAAGATCGGCGGCGCCAAAACTAAGTTGCCGCCGGCAACGATCGGTTTGGGCCATACCCGCTGGGCCACCCACGGCGGCGTGACCGAAGGCAACGCCCACCCGCATTTTGACTGCCACGATCGACTTTGCCTGGTTCACAACGGCATCGTGGAAAATTTTCTGGAACTGAAACAAAAACTTAAAGGCCACCGGTTTTTGTCGGAAACTGATACGGAAGTGGCGGTGCATTTGTTCGAAGACCAGGGGTTGCTTCAAGGTTTTAAGAAAATTATCGGCATGAATGCCTTTATTTTATTGGACAGTACCAACGATCAATTGCTGGCGGTCAAAAGTGGCTCGCCGCTGATTATCGGTTTGGGCAAAGAGGCCAACTACATTGCTTCTGATGTTTGGGCGCTTTTAGATCACACTAATAAGGTGATTTTTATGGAAGACGGCCAGGCGGCAACGATTACCCAAGCGGGAGCCGAGGTGGTCGATGCCGGAAGCGGCCGGAAAATTAAACCGAAAATAGTGACTTTGAACTGGCAAAAGGAACAGAGCCGGCTGGGCAAGTTTCACCACTACATGGAAAAAGAGATTTATGACCAACCCAAAGTCCTGGATAATTTATCCCGGTTATCTTTGCCGCCGCTAAAACTTAACGGCAAAACTTTTATTTTGGGTTGCGGGACGGCTTCGTACGCGGCCGCTTTTGCCGATTATCTTTTTGACTTGTCCGGTGTGGACGTGGAAGCCGTCGTCGGCTCGGAGTTTGGCAAGTACGAGAAATTGTTAAAATCCAGCCAAACAATGATTTTATTTTCCCAGTCGGGCGAGACGATAGACGTGGTCGAGGCAGTGGCTTTGGCCAAAGCCAAGGGGCTGAAAATTATCGGCATAACCAACGTTTTGGGTTCGACTTTGTATCGAAAAAGTGACGTTAAAATTCTCCTGTCTGCCGGTCAGGAAGTGGCGGTCGCTTCGACTAAAGCCTTTACTGCCATGCTGGCTGTTGGTCTGCTTCTGGCTAAAAAGCCGTTGGGGCAGACGACTCAAGCAGTCCGCCGGCTTTTAAACGGCCCGGCGAGAAAAAAAGTGAAACAGCTGGCTACGACACTCAAAGACAGCGAACACATTTTTGTCGTCGGTCGGGGGTTGAGTTTCCCGATTGCTTTGGAAGCGGCTCTAAAAATAAAAGAGGTCAGTTATATTCATGCCGAGGCTTATGCCGCCGGTGAGTTAAAGCACGGTCCGATTGCTTTGATTGAAAAGGGCACGCCCTGTCTGGTTTTTGGCGATTGTGTCAATTCTGCCTACGAAATGAAAGCCCGCGGCGGTTTGATCATCGGCATCGGTCCGAAACCGGATAAAGTCTTTGACGTGTATCTGTCGGTTGCCGATTTGGCCGAAGCAACGGCAATTCCCATGGTCGTCATTGCCCAGCTTTTGGCCTACGATTTGGCCGTTGCCCGCGGCCTCAACCCCGACAAGCCCCGCAATCTTGCCAAATCCGTCACCGTCAAGTAATCGACCTACAAGGACAGTCCCTGTAGGGCTCATTCATCAAAATCCAGCATCGAGTTTTTAATCATCAGTAGATCTCTTTCGTCAATTTCCTCAACAAATTGCTGATAAGATTCTTCAGGGCTTAGTTTTGAAAAAGAGCTGAGTATTTCGCTTTTATCCACCCAAGCCTGATTAAACTTCCCTAAATAATTTTGATAACTAGAGTATTTGTAGCCTTCAAGGACAGTCCCTGTAGGCATAATGTCCAGCGGATTGCGGTGGATGTATTTTGACAAATAAATAAATTGGTTCTCATTGATAACCATCACTGCCTTGTATCGGCCTTGAAAAACGTGGCCGACTCGCTTATATTTTTTGTTAAAGTACATCGAGTACTTAGTTCCCAGTGATCTCAGAAAATCGGCCATTGAATTGTCTTCTTTTTGAAAGACAAATAGGTGAAAATGATTGGGCATTAAACAATAAGCAAGAAGTTTAAGCTCTTGAAAGTAGTTTTTCAGTTGTCTTGACGGGGAAGCCTTCAAGGACTGTCCTTGTAGGTCAATTGGCGTCAGATAAAGCTTCAGGTAGGAGAGAAAAGTTTTGTAATCCTGTTCATCTAGGAAAATATCCTGCTTAGCAACCCCGCGGTTATAGACATGGTAATAAGAATCGGGGGCATAGTCTTTCAGACTATTTTTGGCAGGCATGAATCTACTATACACCTACAGGGACTGTCCTTGTAGGTAGAAATCTTGCCAAATCCGTCACGGTCAAATAACCCATAGTGTATACTACGTTGCAAAATAGGACTTTATGCCTTTTGATCCAGAAAAAAGACTAGTGGAGAAATATCCAGATACTCAATTGATCTTTTTGGATCCACAGACGTATCAAGCTGAATTAACGGCTATTTCAGAGAGAGTCATAATTACAATTCTCAATGCTCAAGAGGAATACAAGAGAGTGTGGAACGAAGATTATCCTGTTTTTGGAGTTATTGTATATGGAGGTTGGGGACGAGCAAGGGTTCATACTCAATCGGATCTTGACATTGCACTTATAGCTAGTGAGGAGCTTGGAATAATGGCGGATGATTTTGCTAATCGATTGAGAAAAAGCGGAATAATGCAAGAGATAGCCCCTTTTTGGGGGATAGTGGTTTCTGATAGCAGTACTGTTGAAGAATTGAGAGAACAAAATAAGTTATTTTTCCAATTGATAGGGGAGCATTATAAAGTGATTACTTCAGATCAGAAAATTGCTGCATTATTTGTGGATAGCTGTTAAAGTTGTAGCAATCGGGTAAAATAAGCTGTGGAACAAAAGAAACTGGTAGTTATCGGCGGCGGGACGGGGAGTTTTGTCCTGTTGTCCGGCCTGAAAGCGTTTCCGGTAGAGTTAACGGCGATCGTGCCGGTGACTGACGATGGCGGCTCGACGGGGAGGCTGCGAGACGAATTTGGTTTTCTGCCGGTCGGGGATATGCGCCAGTGCCTGGCGGCGCTCGCCCCGGAAAACGGTTTTTTGCGCAAACTTTTGCTTTATCGGTTTGAAAAAGGCGAGGGTTTGACCGGCCACAACCTGGGTAACTTGTTATTGACCGCACTCGAGGATTTAGCCGGCAGTGAGCCAAAAGCGATCATCGAAGCGGCCAAACTCTTTCGCTTAAAAGGCAAAGTCTGGCCGATTTCCAACACCCTGGTCAAGCTGGGTGCGCAGTATAGTGACGGCAAGACGATTGTTTCCGAACACAAGATTGAAACTCATCGCTTGGTGCCAAACGAAAGAATTACCCGCTTGTTTACCATTCCGGAGACGACGATTAATCCGGAAGCAAAAGCGGCCCTACTTGAAGCCGAGGCAATTATTTTCGCGCCCGGGGATTTGTTCAATTCGGTCATCGCCAGTTTGGTGATTAAAGGCGCCAAAGAGGCAATTGAGGTTAGCCGGGCTAAGTTGATTTACGTGGTTAACCTGATGACTTTAAATAGCCAAACCAACTACCTGACGGCCGCTGATCACGTCAAGGAAATTGAAAAATACGCCGACAGGAAAATGGATAAAATCATAATCAACAGCCAAGCCGTGCCGGATGGCATTAAGCAGATTTATGCCAAAGAAGTGGAATACCCGGTGGCCGACGAT
>Ga0209211_10007007_pt1 | contig 16018 bp, 13 predicted proteins | sample RifGroA2_FD_183992 | JGI IMG/M metagenome (GOLD analysis project Ga0209211, IMG submission 183992) | Groundwater microbial communities from Rifle, Colorado, USA - Groundwater A2 (SPAdes) (version 2) | ecosystem: Environmental > Aquatic > Deep subsurface > Groundwater | place: Rifle, Colorado... | reverse complement strand
TCCATTTGTCGATAGGTTGGCAAGACATATCGACCTTGTAGAGGGCTACACCAGCCCCCTACAAGTATCTTTTTTTTTGTATTTATCTAACTTCCGTTACTTTCGAATCTACTGTACAGAATAGAAAAATATTTAAATACTTGGAGAATACCAAGATACAATTATGACTAAAGTACTCCTTATTAACCCCCCTAAGAAAATTTATGATCGGGCAGTAGGTTTCTCAACATATATCCCGCTAGGGTTGCTCAGCGTTGCAAGTATGATTAAGGATATCTGTGAAGTGCAGATATTAGATTGCTTGGTTACTGATTTCGAAATCCAAGAATATGAGGGCTATACAGTCTATGGCACTCCTTACGACAAGATTAAAGATCGAATCCGCAGCTTTAATCCCGATATTGTTGGTGTTTCCTCGCTCTTTTCTTACCAATCTGAAAATGCAATGAATGTTGCGAAAATTTGCAAGGAAATAAATCCTAACATACTGGTAGTGTTTGGTGGTCCAGATGCCACCGTCCGTTATGAACATTTTCTTAAGAACTGTCCAGTAGACTATTGTGTAGTCCGGGAAGGAGAAAAAGCCTTTCGAGAATTTATTCTAAAATTTAACGCAAAAGAACCTCTTACCGACATTGAAGGTATGGCATACCTGGAAAGAGGTATTGCCAAACTCAAACCCAGAAAATTTACCGTAAACTTAGATGAATATCCCATCCCCGCCTATGAGTTAGTGGATATGGAAGTATATATGAAGAACAAGTATTTTTATTGTGCACGTGGTGCTATGAAACGCTCTATTAACATTATCACCAGTCGGGGCTGCCCTTTCAGTTGCGTTTTCTGTTCTGTACACCTACACATGGGAAAACAATTTCGCTCCAATTCGCCAGAGTACGTCTTAAATCATCTTAAGTTGTTGATTGAAAAATACAATATAACTAACTTTCATTTTGAAGATGATAATATCTCTCTAGACAAGGCACGTTTCGAGAAAATCCTTGACATTATCATTGAGAACAAACTGAACATTAAATGGGATACTCCTAACGGAATCCGTGCAGACACGCTGAACTATGAATTCCTGAAAAAAATAAAGAAAAGCGGGTGCACTAAGTTAAAGATTGCTATCGAAGCCGGCAATCAGGAAGTACTAGACAAAATAGTGAAGAAAAGCACATCATTGTCTTATATGATTGAGATTGCCAAATATTGCCATGAGTTGAAGATTAATGTTTCTGCTTTTTATATAATTGGTTTCCCTGGTGAAACTATCGCAAATATGCAAGAAACAATTGACTTAGCTATACGACTTTTACAAGATTATGGTGTTGTACCTAGCCTACATGTGGCCCTCCCGCTCTATGGAACAGAGTTATACGAAACAGTTAAGGAAAAAGGATATTTCACAAAGGAAATGACTGACCATGACCTAGCAATTGGAGCTAAGCCAATGGGTGAGCACTTAATTACCACCCCAGAATTTAGTCCAAAAGATATAGATGTTTTGATAAAAGATTATCGTTATCGTAAGAAAATGTGGTTAATTAAGCATGCTTTAAACCACCCGATATTCTCTATAAAAAGAGCTTGGAACCGCCCAATCTTAATGAAGTATCTTAATTTTTGGGAGAAAGACATCCAACCAATGAGTATTAGCAATGATCCCATTACTACAAAGGTAACAATCTAAAACTATCAAAAAAAAAAGCTATGTCAAACGTTGCGAGCGCCCTACCGCCGGTCATAGACCGGACGGCATGAACGGGCGCTCGCCGAATTAAGACGCAAAGCTTCCTAAGGTTCTTTGACTCAAACGTTTGATTCCTAATTCACCATATTTTTGATTTTTAATGTAATTAATCGTGTTTCCTAAATTTTTTGGTGAACCAATATAATAACTAGGATTCCATAACCCACTATCCCAAAAGTATTTCTGTTTAATGTCTGGGAAATATTCAAAAAATTTCTTACCAATGTAGCCACGCAAAAGCTTGGCTACTTGAGGACGACTGTAATTACCAATGTCAGCCATGAAATGAAGATGATCATCATCAAATCCTATATCACCAACAGGAATTTCATAATTGTATGATGCTTCAAGCAACAAAGTTCTCAAACCATCACGGCAAATAACGTCGTCAAAAATTTTGTGGCAATATTTTACTTTAAACTCGCAGTGCATCCACGCTTCACCAACCGCAGAGCTAAACCTAGCTGGATTTTCTTTTCTCATTTTTCCACCTCAGAAAGTTTTATGAACCAGCTTTGTATAGCTAAAGCTACACAAAGCAAGGTACAAGAAGACAAGAGCCTAACGGCTTTTGTTTCTTGTCTTCTTTTCTGAGAAATACGTTAAACTACTAAAGATTTACGCCACCGGTCAAAGACCGGGATGGAAATACGGAATTATAGATTATTTCTGCTTGTCAAGGTGTTAGCAAAGAGAGATATTCCTTTCTATCTCAAATCTTTATTCTACCCTTTTGGCGTAGACGCTGCCTACGTTTGCATTATCTAAAGCATTAGTAAGAAGACGTTTGACACAGTGATTGAGTACAAGATGATGAATATCCTCTGCAATTTCCATATCATTGATGGTGGCGTGGATGGTGAGATGCGCAAGATCTTTAACCTTGCCACCTTTGTAGCCGCAAATCCCAACTGTTTTTGCACCAATGCTGTTTGCGTATTCTATCGCTTTAACGACATTTATGGAATTGCCGCTGCCTGAAAGGCCAATGACCAAATCGTCTTTTTTAACGAAGTTTTTGAGTTGTTCAATGAAAATATCATCGTAAGAAATGTCATTGGCAATGGCCATTAATGCCGGCAAGTTGTCACTTAAGCATATTGCTTTAAAACGTTTATCTAATCCATAAGATACCCCCTTAATCAAATCGCCACAGAAATGTGATGCTGTAGTAGCACTGCCACCATTGCCGAAGATATAGATGCTGCGTTCGTTATGATAGGTATCAAGTAACAAGCGGACAAATTGGTCAATGTATTCAATATTGATATTATTTAAGGTACCATTAACAGAAGAGAGATAGTTTTTAATTTCAATTTTGTATAATTCTTTAATGAATTGAAGAAGCGATCCTTTGGTGATGCTTTCTTTATTCCCCATAACATTGACGGCAAGAGCGCCGGCACAGTTGCCTATAAAAGGAATAAGTTCTGCATCTGCAGTGATATATGCCAAAAGAGAGGAAATAGAAAAGACCGCGTCGCCAGCGCCAATAGTATCTTTTACAGTGCTGGAGAGGATAGGTGCTTTTATAATTTTGCTGTTTTGGGCAAAGATACAGCCTTCCTTTCCTAAAGTAATAAGCATACTAGTAGTGTTGAGCTTTTGATGAATTTCTTGCAGACATTCTTTAACATCCTCAAATCGTTTGGAGAAAGGTAAGCGGAGTTCTGTCTCATCCATCGTGATAAAATTGAATTGCTGGTAATTGGTAAAATAATTATAACCCATATTGGCGCTATTTGATTGAACATTTAAAGCGAGAAATTTTGATTTTTGTTCGATAGTTCTGCGGATAGTTTGGTCAATAAAACCATGGCCGAAGTCACTAACAATTACTAAGTCATATTTTGGAATCTCCTGACTTAGATAGGAATCAATCTCATCGGAAAGCGTTGATTCGAGAGGATGATCGTTCATATATTCAACTTTAAACAACTTTGTTTTTTTATAGGAATCAATGTAGCGCCTTTTCACAATAGTAGGAGAGTTCCTTTTGGTAAAATAAGTTAAATTGATGTTTTTTGCAAGATGATCTTTAATAAAGTCCAATTGAGAGTCTTGTTCACCGAGAAGTGTGACAAGTTTTATATTTTTGACAAAGTTGCTTATATGGTTAGCAATGGCCAGAACACCGCCAGCATAGGTTTCTTGTTCTTGGAATTCTGTAGATAAAATGGGATCTTTTATAGCGCGGCCTTTGAGTTTAACAAAAGTGTATTGGTCAAGAATAGTGTCTCCAAGTATGAGAACATTTATGTTTTCAAAACGATTTAAGAGGCTTTCTATGTACTTAAGATCATAGTTTGCCTGTATTTGCTTGATATATTGTTCCATCCTTAATAAACCACCGGCTTTTTCATATAACATCTTGTGAAAATGTTGATTTAAGAACTTTACTAAACTAAATTCAAAATTTTATGGTGTTTTACTGCTAATTTTTTGTCCCTTGGGAGGGATTTATTAGTTTTGAGTTATTCTAATAAATTTTTATTTTCGCGTAAGAATACTGTGCCAATACGTGAAGGAAAACCGTAACAATGGGAAGTAGTGGGAAATAAAGATTTAAACTTTTGTTGTAATCCCTCATCTTCGATAGTACTTTTCCAGGTACCGTTAAGGCGTTCATTCATTTCTATAGCAAGGCTGAGAATTTCCTGGGGAGTATTTTCGTGGGGCTGATATCCTTTATCAGTATAATCATTATTTTCAAAGAAGTATTTCCCCTCCTCGAATTCTATTATTTCTTTAAAGGTAAGATATCTATTACCTCTTTTGGACCAAATTTTTTTTGGTATGAATAAGCTATGTTTATTTATGGGCGGATGATTCAAAGGAATAACATTTATTAGAGCAACCGGTAGATTAAATATGTATGGGATGCATATTAAACCAGCTGTGTCTCCAAGAAAAAATTTACAATTTGCACTAAGGTATATATCACCAAATTCAGTCCTCCAGGTGTTCGCGTAATCTACTATTTTCTTGTTTTTTATATTAATCTTATATTCTACTTTTGCACCCATTCGTAAAATATAGCCTCCTTGCTGCGAGATGTATTCCATTGCGGGAATGGTCTTTTCAATATTTCCATTACGGTAATCGTCAGATTCGTCTCTTTTTTTTAAAACGGTGTCTACATAGTTTTTATCTCGCATATTTACACAGACAAACCAATTTCTTACTCCCATTTTTTTTAATAATTCTTTTCCTCTTTTCTCCTCGTCTAGGTTTAATTTTAATGTTGGGGAGCAATTATTAAATTCATAAAAATCATTAGTTCTATATTTTGGTTCGGTAAATAAATTTAATGTTTTAAGAATAGAATTATTTGCTGCTATTTGTGTTAAAATCCTAAAGGATATTGGGAGGTTTATTACAATTATCCTAAATTTTCTCTGAAACATACCTAATAATTGTTTGTTGCAAGGCTTGGATGTTGCAATTCCTACATATTTTAGGTCTTTTTCTTTTAACCGATTAAGTTCTTTTCTTCTTAAAAATAGTTCAGTATTGGCTGCTAAATGTCCTATTCTTCTTGATCTAATTCTAATAAATTTAATTTTTCCTATGGTTTTAAGAAGTATTAAAGGTATAATTAATGGAGAGAATATCATACTAACTATTACATAATTTAATTTTTTGATCATTTGGTAATTCTCAGCTCTTTTTTCCTATTTTGGGTAATGTGGGGATCCTACATCATTTTAATGATACAACGTCCTGGTAGAGTTTTTGGGGAAATGGAGAAACCAGTACATTCATTTATGTCTTTTAGTGATATAATTGTGGTAATGAGTTCTTTTAATTGCAGGTGACCTTGTTGATAGAGAGTAATGTAGCGTGGTATGTCCCGGTCGGGAAAGCAGCCACCGCCATAAGAACCAGTGAAAACTTTTCGACGATGAATATCAAGAGCGTTTATAGTTACAGTGGCATCTTTTGCTGGAACACCGACGATAAAAATGTTTCCTGGCGCAGAGGTTGATAAAGCTGCGGTTTCAATGACATCAGGATATGCGGCAGTTATAATAGAATGATATGTCCCCTTATTTTTGGTAACTTTTTTTATTTCTGTTGGGATATCAGCAGTGGTAGAATTAAAGGTATGAGTGGCACCCATTTTCTGGGCAAGAATTAAATTTTTGCTATTTTTATCTATAGCAATTATTGGATAAGCGTGAAGGTTATGTGCACCTTGGATGCTACACAAACCAACACCACCACAACCGAATATGGAAACTGATTCAGCTGGGCGGACATTTGCCTCGTTAAAAATGACCCCCAACCCAGTAGTTACGGCACAGCCGAGCAAACAAGCGATAGAGAGATCGAAGTTAAATGGAATTTTAGTAATACGATTTTCTGAAACAACACCATACTCGTTAAAGGTGGTTATCCATCCTGCGTTTATACGTTCACCATTTTTTCTAGTATAGAATGGCGTTTGGGCATCCAGACCACTACCCTTAAGCCAGTGGAGAACAACATGATCGCCAGGAGTTACTTTTGTAACACCTGGACCAATATCAATTATAACGCCACTTCCTTCGTGACCAAGCATATGGGGAAGATAAGGATCTTTTCCTGCAGTGCCTTTAATCTCTTCAATTTGTTTGCCGCAGATGCCACTATAGTTGATTTGTACAAGCACTTGGCCCAAAAGTAATGGTCCGAAGAATTGTACTTGATCGATTATGAGAGGATGGTTGGTTTGCTCTAGAATTGCGGTATTAAATGTTATTGGATAGGAAACCATGTTTATTATTTTTCTTAAATTAAGAGTGGTTTATATTCTTTTTTGACTTTTTTCTTTATTCTCCCTTTTATTACATTGTTCCACCATCAATGGGGATGATGGAACCGCTAGCAAATGTGACCTGATTAGATGCCATAAACACGGCAAAGGGAGCAATTTCCTCGGCAAGGCCAAGACGGCCAATGGCATGATGGTGGCGTAAGAAGTCAGAACGTTTTTTGAAAAATGCTTCTTTATCTATAACATTATGGGGAGCATTTTCATCCCAGTGACCCCCTTCTGCGTAAATCGCACCAGGAAGAAGAGCAGAGACGATAATATTATATGGCGCAACGAATCGGCCAAGACATTTGGTGTAGGCGTTTAGGTATGCTTTCGCGCAACCATACGAAGCGGAACCACGGAGAGATTCTCCAGAAATGGATGAAATGTGGATAATTCTCCCCCATTTTTTCCTTTGCATGAAAGGAACAAGGAGGGCATTCATCTCAATAGCGATACCAACATTAAATTGCCACACTTTTTGCCATGCATCCATCGGAGCTAGGGGGTCTTTAGTGTTAAGTGTTCCGCCAAGGTTATGGACAACAATATCAAAAGATTCATGTTTTGTAAGTTCTTGTACTGCTTTGGTTGGAGCATTGGGTTGCATCAGGTCAACGGAGTAATAAGAATGGCCGGCGGTTTCTCCACCTAATTCTTCGACAAGTTTCTGGAGTTCTTCTTTTCGTCTAGCGATAAGACAGACACGACAGCCTTCTTTGGCAAAGGCTTTAGCGATTGCATAACCAATACCCTGGCTAGATCCAGTAATCAGTACACGCTTGTTTTTTATACCGAGATCCATTCTTAAAGAACACCTGAATTTTCTTTTAATATTTCAATGGAATTAACGAGAGAAGCAACTGTAATTCCATACTTTTCAAGAAGTGCTGCTTGGGATCCGTATCCCTCCGCAAAAGTATCTTTAATCCCTATTCTTTTAAATTTCTTTAATCTTGAAAAATTTGCTTCTGTAATCGTTTCTGCAACAGCACTTCCTAATCCACCAATAAGGTTGTGTTCTTCAATAGTTATAATTATAGGGATTTCTTTTGCGTATTTCTCTAATGCTTCTTTATCAAAAGGTTTAATGGTTGGCACATGCAAAACACTAGCATAAATTTTTTGTGAGGCTAATTGTTCAGCTGCATCTAAACCAATTTTTAATGTTATCCCGGTTGTGACAATAAGGGCATCAGCCCCTTCTTTATAAATTACTGCTTTCCCAATTTCAAATGGTTCTTTTGTGACAATAGGATCGCCTCCTTTTGCTACCCTTATATAAATAGGCCCTTGGTAATCTATTGTTTTTAACATTACACGTCTCATCTCTTCAGCATCTGCTGGGGCAATAATGGTCATATTAGGAATTGGCCGAAGTATTCCTATATCATCAATCGCTTGATGTGTCGGACCTAGCTGAGCATATACAAAACCACCGCCGCTGGCGATAAGTCTTACATTTGCATTATGTAAACACAAATCTAAAACAATCTGATCAAAACAACGTCTTGTCAAAAAGGTTGCAATAGTGTTAATGTAAACTACTTTTCCTTCCAGGGCTAAACCGGCAGCCATTCCTATAATGCTTTGCTCACTAATCCCCTCCATGAGGAAACGATCAGGCATTTCTTTTTTAAATTGATCTAATGTTCCTTGACCTAAATCTGAACCGATGAATATAACTCTCTTGTCTTTTTTTGCTAACTCATAAACCATATCCAAAGCTGTCTTTCTCATTCACATTCCTCCAATCCTCGGTAAAGAGCGATAATTTCCTGTTCTTCTACCTTGCTTTTATGATGCCAAGAGTAGTTTTTTTCTAAAAATTTTACTCCCCTTCCTTTAATGGTATGGGAAATAACTAGATTTGGTTTATTCCTTTCAAAAGGTAACGATTGGAAAACATTTTTTAATTCTTCTACATTATGCCCATCCACCTCCTTAACTGCGAATCCAAAACTTTTCCACTTTTCAGCAAATGGCTCTAAATCTTGGACTTCATGAGTTGTTCCGTAGGTCATTTGTTTATTATAATCAATAATGACAACCAAATTGTCCAATTTATGCTTTGAGGCAGACATTGCTGCTTCCCAAATGGAACCTTCATTGCATTCACCATCGCCAAGAACAACAAATACCCTATAGGTTTGATTTTCAATTTTTCCATTAAGGGCCATTCCTACGCCGACAGGTAATCCGTGACCCAAGCTTCCCGTAGCTAGCTCAACACCGGGAATTTTGCATTCTGGATGCCCACCTAAGATACCATCAATCTTACAGAAATCCCATAATTCTTTTTCTTGAAAAAAGCCTTTCTCTGCTAATAAAGTATAAAGAGCTATGCATCCATGTCCCTTACTAAGGATAAACCTATCTCTCTCGTCCCATTTAGTTTTTTGAGGATCATAATTCATTATATCATCGTACAATACCCGTAATATTTCTACTATTGAAAGAGCAGAGGGGAGATGGCCCCTTTTCCCCTTTTCAAATACTTTTATCATTATACCCCTTAATTTTTTAGATCGTTCATCAAGGGTTGATTTTTGTTTGATAGCCCCATAAGGAAAATTTTTGTACTTTTCTGCTATCTCTTTTAATATTTGTTCTGCTTTGGATAGTTGTCCACTTAGTATTTTTTCTTCTATCTCTTTAGGTTCGGGTGGATTTATTTTTTCTGAAAATATTCTTCGTTGGAAATATTCTGGTATAAATTCATTGAGGACGATAAGACACCAAACCAGACTAATTAAAGGATATGATATCTTTAATCTATCTGATAAGGTTTGGTCTACTTTTAACCCATTAATCATGTTTTGCACGAATCTTTCTTTACATTCATCGCTTAAATCCATCCCGGGATGTTGGATAAAATCTATAATCATCTTAGTTGAATCGTCCCACCCAAAATATTCAAAATCATAAAATATTATTTTTCCATCAATTTGTTTTAGGGCGTTGTGAAAACCGAAATCTGATGGGCTGAGTGTTCGAGAATGCAGAGGAAATTCAACATCCCATTTAAATTCTTTTTCTTGGGCATATTCTTTGCACCACTGTACTATTTCATTATAAAGTGGTTTAAATCTCGAGGTGAGAAAAGATATTAATTTTTCATTCTTGGGACTGCTCTGATCTAAACTTAGGAGTTTTGATAAACGATGTTCGATAATCATTTCCATACTTTTAAATGAAAAACAAGCGTCAGATGCCCAGGGAATTTTTTTTGCTTCTTCTAAGGTTCTTAATTTGTACAACTCTAACAAGAAGGTTGTCGATAAATCAATATCCCCAACTTTGATCTCATTGCCAGCTATCTTTTTCCCATAAATATACTGGTAAAGACCTATATTTTTCCCTCGATTTAAATCTATTGCTCTGGGAATATTTTTGATTCCTTGTCCTTCTAAAAATTTTAGACTTTCAAACTCAACTTTAAGACGATTTCTTTTATCCTTTTCTTGGGAAAAGTACTGTTTAATTATATCCTTTCTTCCGTTAACTGATGTCATTTGGTATACCTTACTGTTCCTTCCACCACTTATACATTCGATCATCGCTATTTCTTCTCTATTCAAATTAAAAATTTCTACAACAATGTCCTCGATTAAATCTACATTTTTAGGAAAAGAAGTATTCATGAATGTCCCACCAAGTATTCATTAAGATTATGTCATTATGTGAAAAATTTTTGACTTCTTTATAAGGAGCATATAATATTTTTTTTACCCTCTGGGGAAATTCTGGCTCTTGAAAAACCTCTTTTAGATCATCAATAAAATGAGTGCAACCAAGTTGTTCAATGCGCTTTACTTTTTCTTTTCTGGTTATTTCGAAATAAATGTTTCTTGGTTTCAAAGCACTTTTGGGATAGAAAATATTTTTCCCCATCCATTGAATAGCTGCTTTTTGAAAATTTTTGCTTCCGGGTAAGAGGTTACTAAACTTTGTTTTGTGACTAATGACATAAACAGGAATTTGGTGATCTTTACATTTATTTATAAACTCTAAAACACCTTGGGCGAGATGCGCTTCATTAATCCTTTTACCGTAAATTATAGCTTGAATATTTTGCCATTTTAAATCTCCTTGGGGAAGGGCCATGATTGCGTTTTTAATTATTCTTTTATCACAAGGATAATTTATGGGGATAAATTCTTTTTCTCGGGCAATTTTGTAAATAATTTTGTCATAATTGATAATAGTGTTATCAAAATCTATCCCTATGACTACTTCTGAATTTTTGATTTTTTTACTCCCCATTTTTAGATTTTTTGATTAGACAAATAGAGATTTATAAATCTTATCCAATATCAACACTATCTAATTAGCGCATAGATGGAAGCTAGCCGCCTGCTAAGTAGTTTTCCCCTTCTTCTTTTTTACTATAAAATAAGTACATTACAGAATTTCTACAATAATTATTGCTCTTTTTTACGCTTAAATGCTCATAAATTAACCTATTTTTGCAACTAGGAATCTTTGATTCCTAAAAAAGGGGGGCTATTTTATTTTTTTGTGAAAAGAAGTAATTTGTTCTATTACAAAGTCAACTTGTGCATCTGTTAGCTCAGGATAAATTGGTAGGCTTAAAATAACCTCTGCTTGTTTTTCTGCTTTTGGAAAATCGCCTTTTTTATATCCCAGATCTACCGCAGCAGGTTGAAGATGAAGGGGTATTTTGTAATGAATTTTTGTTTCAATTCCTCTTTCTAGTAAATAAGATTTAAGTTGATCTCTTTGGTCACTTTCAATTATGAAAGTATGGTATACTGCTTTTTCAAATTCTTGATCTGCCGGAACTTTTACTATTTTTGCTAAATTTTGCTGGTATCTTGAAGCTATATCCCTTATTCTTTTGTTCCACATCTCTAAATGATTCATCTTAATATTAATAATAGCAGCCTGTAAAGTGTCTAACCGAGAATTATAACCCCAGAATTCTGCCTCTTCTCTATTTTTTAGTCCATGATTTCTTAATTTAACAAGTTTTTCATATAGCTCTGCATCACTGGTAGTAATTATTCCTCCATCACCACTTGCATTCAGATTTTTTAGAGGATGGAGACTAAAGCAGCCAGCGATACCAAAAGAACCTACTCTTTTTCCATAGTACTCTGCTCCTATTGCTTGTGCAGCATCTTCAATGACATGGAGTTTCTTTTTCTTAGCTATTTCGAGGATAGCATGCATGTTTGCAGGTCTTCCAGTTAAGTGAATAGGGATAATTCCTTTGGTTCTAGAGGTAATAGCTCCTTCAATTAAGCGAGTATTAATATTAAAATCATCATTTACATCGATAAATCTAGGGATAGCGCCAACTGCTACAATTGCTCCGGCAGTAGCAATAAATGAATTTGGAGCAGTAATTACTTCATCACCCAGACCTATTCCTAAACCTTTTAAACAAAGAATAAGCGCATCAGTTGCATTACCTACACCTAAGGCATATTGCGTACCACAATACACCGCCAATTTTTTCTCTAAGTTGATGACTTCTGATCCGAGTATGAAATCTCCCGACTTTAACACAGCAGTAATTACAGGAAGAATTTCCCCTTGAAGAGATTCAAACTGCAGTGGCAGATTCACATATTTTACCTTAATAGGTCTCATTTGTAAAATTCAGCTATTTTTTGAGCAGTATAAGAAATCTGTTCTTCACTTAGGTGCTGATGTACTGGCAAGGAGATAATTCTGGTTGCTTGCAATTCACTTTGGGGCAGGTCGCCTTGTTTATATCCAAATAGCTTACTTGCTTTTTGGAGGTGCTGAGGTATTGGATAATGGATTTTGGCATCGATACCCTGAGCAAGAAGATATGATAATAATTCATCTCTTTTTTCTACCATTACAACATAATTGTGATATACCTGTTTTGTGTTTATATCTCTGGAGGGAATCGTTACTTGAGGAATTTTCGCAAGAGCTTTGTCGTAAATAGTAGCATTTTTTATTTTTTGAGCTATAATCCAGTCAACCTGATTGATCATATGGTTTCCAACAATCGCTTGAAGTGGATCTAAGCGACTATTAAACGCGTAGAATTCACATTCATCTCTATTCTTTAGCCCATGGTTACGAAGCAAAAGTAAGCAATTTTTGATTTCTTCAGAATCGGTTGTTATAATTCCGCCGTCCCCCCATACATTAAGAGGTTTTAGAGGATGGAGACTAAAACAACCAGTATCACCAAAAGATCCCATTTTCTTTCCTTTAATCTCTGCACCAAGAGCCATACAAGCGTCTTCCACAACTGGGAGGTTATGTCTATTGGCAATTGCTATTATTTTCACCATGTCGGCCGGGCAGCCATGCCAATGAACAGGCAGAATTGCTCTAGTCCGTGGTGTTATAGCTTTTTCAATTTGTTCTGGATTAATATTGTAATCATCTTTCACATCAATAAATATTGGTTTTGCCCCAACAGTAACTATAGCACCAATCGTCGCAAAAAAAGTGTTAGTGGTAGTAATTACTTCATCTCCATTTTTTATCCCTAAAGCAAGGAGTGATAAGCGTAGGGCATCAGTTCCTGATGCGACCCCTATCGCATATTTTATTTTAATGAATTGAGCAAATTTCTGTTCGAAAATTTCCAAATCTTTTCCAAGTGTAAAATTTCCACTAAGAATGAGTTTTTTTATGTCTTCTAATATGGGGTCGGAATTAGCAAATTGTTCTGCAAGGTAAGAGTAATTAACTTTCATTTATTTCCTCGGAGGTAAACATTTTCCCATAATTTATAAGGTTAATGTATCTTTTTGCCACACAGGTATCAGGATAATTATTAAGTTCTTCTTTCTTGACTGCCACAGCGCTGAGCCTTTTGACGCCCCCATAATAAGACCTGCTTCCCTTTTAGATTCCATCTACCTCCACCATTCACACTTAAATTTTCAGTCCTGTGCCCGAAACGATAATTTTTTTGACCATCTTCACATTGAAATATCGATCATCATCAGGCAAAGGCAGTTTCCCCTGCTCAAAAGCCTGCTTCAATTCTCCTATTGCCTCTTTAACTGTGTGTTTCGTATCGAATCCCAATTCTTTTTTTATTTTATCAGAGCAGACGTGATAGGAACGAGGATCGTTGGTTTCTTCCACTTCAATTTCAACCTTTCCCACTACCTCACGCACCAGAGATGCAATTTGCATCACCGTTAGATTCTCATAGCCTGCATTGTAGATTTTCCTATTGATGATGCTGAGAGGTGCCTCCAGAAGCGCTTCATAAGCTCGTACCATATCTTTAATATGAATGTTTGGCCGTAATTGACTTCCACCCATTACTTTAATTTTTCCTTTATTGATAGCAAGATTGGTTAGAATATTCACCACGACGTCAAGGCGCTGACGAGGCGAATAGCCACAAACTGTAGAGGGACGAATGATTACACCATGAAATTGTTCATCCAATCGATGCAGGAGGTAATGTTCAATCTCTACTTTTAGGCGTGAATATTGGGTTAGGGGCTCTAAACTAAGATCTTCGGTAACGTTTGGCTGGCTTTTGATACCATACACGCTGCTGGAAGAGGCATAGATAAATCTCTTCACACCTGATTTTTTTGATTGGTCAATAACATTGAGAGAGCCACCATAATTAATTGAATGAGTAAATTCTGGATTGAGTTCAGAACTGGGATCATTAGAAATGCAGGCAAGATGAATGACGCTTCTCACTCTTTCTAATGCTCGCTGCACATCTGTAACTTTCCGCAGATCGCCCCGAACAAGGACCAAATTGGTATTTCCTTGAATACCTAGCGCCTGAGCGAATTCCTCGGGAGACTTCCAAAACCAAAATGTATCCAACACCGTAACAGGGTACCCCCTTTGGAGCAGCGATGGCACTAACATAGAGCCAACATAACCGGCTCCGCCGGTAACGAGTACTCTTTCTATTGTAGTCATGTTAAATACCTCTTGGTTATTTATGCTCCATTTTTTGTTGAACATCCAGTCCAACATTTTCTTTGACATCTACTTTTGTTAGATATTTAAACCAGGCGGCCGTTGCTTGCTCTATCAATTGCTCATCCCAGACTGGCGCTGTTTTCCAATAGCCAATATTATCCAGCATGACTTTAACGCCATCCTCAAACGAGACTGTTGGCTCCCATCCTAACAATGCCTTGGCTTTAGTTATATCAGCGTGTGTTGAATCCGGCTCTCCAGGTCGTTTTGGAACATGCACTGTCGATCCCCCAATTAATTTTGCCAAGTGGTTGATAGATTGTGGTTTTCCCGTTCCAATATTAATAGTTTCTCCCTGTACCTCTGACTCTGCCGCCATCAAATTTGCCCTGGCAATATCAGTCACATAGGTAAAATCTCTGGTTTGAGTTCCATCCCCCACAATGGTGAGCGGCTTCCCATGCAATTTTTGTGCTAGAAACACCTTAAAAACAGCACCATAAGTGCTATTGTTTCTTGCTCTGGTACCATAAACATTGAAATAGCGCAATGAAATAACCGGCAGCTGGTATAATTTCCCCCAAAACATCACATATTGCTCTGCGATATATTTCAGGAAGGCATAAGGATATTCCGGACGAATCTCCGCAGTTTCAGAAGTGGGATATCGATCGGGAATGCCATAACAGGAATTTGATGCGCTATAGACTAATTTCTTTATTCCATATTTCCGGCTGGCTTCCAGAACCAGTGCCGTAGCGGTAACATTTGCTTCATGATATTTCAGTGGGTTTTCCATTGAGGGCACAATATCAGCTAGTGCTGCTAAGTGGAAGACATAATCTGCATCTCTAAAAAAAGAATCATCAAACTCTTTGGATAACTCTATTTTCAGGAAAGTGTACCTTGGATTGTTTTTGAAAATAGTAACATTATCCCACTGGCCGTTAGAAAGATTATCAACCGCGATAACTTCATATCCTTCTCCTAGTAGCAGTTCTGCAATATGCGAACCGATAAACCCTGCCCCGCCAGTGACAATCGCTTTTTTCATAAGTCTTTATTTCATCAAGTTTTTAAATCAAAGTAAAAATACTATATTTAAACCTTATTAAAGAGAGGCTTAGTTGCAAGTTAATTTAAATAAGAATTAAGTCTCCCTACCCTCACGGGTTTAGAGTGAGGGTGGCAGGGAGACCACCAATGAAAAAGAGTTATGATGTCAATATTAATAAAGCTATTGTTCAAACTCAACGATTTCTCAAGCGTCACGACGTACCTCTGCACTGGAGCAAGACCAAAAATGAACATTATGATATTCAATAAATAACCGCCGACCAGAGGTCGGCGGTATTACGATTTAGGACGCGAAGCTACCCATTGAACCTCTACGGACTACGCTGCAGCTAGGTCCGTAGATTCCTTTGTTAAAGTTCTACTTCTGTGCCTGCGGGCAGATACTAGATTCACAGAACATAAGTTTTTCCCCTTCAGGTCGGCTAAAATCATTTTGATAATTTTCTTCTAGGATTTCTTCACGC
>Ga0209211_10007005_pt1 | contig 16021 bp, 10 predicted proteins | sample RifGroA2_FD_183992 | JGI IMG/M metagenome (GOLD analysis project Ga0209211, IMG submission 183992) | Groundwater microbial communities from Rifle, Colorado, USA - Groundwater A2 (SPAdes) (version 2) | ecosystem: Environmental > Aquatic > Deep subsurface > Groundwater | place: Rifle, Colorado... | reverse complement strand
CCAAGTATAATCATCAGCCGGCGAATCATTGGCCGAACCATCCTCGTTACCATCTAAAGGATTGGAGCAAGTATCGGTTATACCGCCCGGGTGCCCGGTGCCGTCGGTTTTCAAAGTAACTGTAAAGGTTTCATTAGAAGTCAACGTGGCCGCCGGGTAAACAGTGAATGACGTAAAGTCACTACCGGCATAAATTTTCTTTAAGGGGATAACGTTGCCACCAGAGTCAGTTAAAATTATGTTATCAGTATTAAAACGACTCACCCGCATTTCCTCTGTAAAAATTGCTTGAATAGCTGGGTTGCGACAAACGTCTCCTAAACCAGCTGATGGGTAAACTAATGGATTACTATCGGCATCAACCGCCACCCGCGGCAGTGTGCTGTCTGATTCTGTACCAGTTTGAAATAACCATTCTTTTCTTTTTTCTAAAGTTTTGCCGGCAAAATTTTGTACATCTTGCGTCACGGTAGCTTTATAATCAGTGTTCTCTTCAAAGTCGGTGGCATGACTAAACGTGGCCGCATTAGTGGCAGTGGCGTATGTACCAAGAACTTGTGAACCGCCCTGCTTTTCGATAATAAAACTGGAATCATCCACACTACCTGCATCCACCTCTTGATTAAAAGTCGCCATTACGTCCTGACAAAGTTTTACATTGGTGGCTAAATGACGCGGTGATGTGCTAACGACATTAAAACCTTTTTCCCCACCTTCAGGTAAACAACCAACGCCAACACAACCAGGCCCGCCACCGCCAAGGTCAGCGCCGGTAGCTTCGGCTAACTTAGTTAAAACAAAACTCGCAATGGCAAACGAGGTCAAGATAATTATTAAACCTATCAAACCATTGGCAATAACTTTTTTGGCTTTGGCAATTTGCTCGGCATTACCGCGCGACATCAGCCACAGCCAACCGCCATATAGAACTATACCAACCGCTATCACACCCAAAACACTTAGCACGATATTTATAATGCGCGCGGTCATGCTAATTAAGTCGGTACCGATGCCAAGTCTAGTTACCGCAGCAAATTCATCTAAACCACCGACCGTTTGCGCTAAAGAAACCGCCGGCAAAAAAAACACGGCCAGCGTTAAGCCTATCAACAACAGCCAATGACTTTTGTTTGATTTTAATAATTGCCCTCGCATGTAATTTTTTAACTAAGTACTTCGCGCGCAATGTTGGCGGCAAGTTTACCGTCAATCGCTCCAGCAAAATACTCTAGGAGCGCTTTGGTTAAAGCCCCCATATCTTTTGGTGTAGATAAATTAAGGTCTTGTTTAAACTTTAAGGCTTGCTCCTTAACTTGGGCGGCGTCGGGTGCGGCTGGTAAATAATTGCCCAACACTTTAATTTCAGCCGACTCTTTGGCGGCCAACTCGGGGCGGCCGCCTTGATCGTAAAGCGCTTGGGCGTCTTGCCTTTTTTTTATTTCACTGCGAATAACTTTTAGCCAATCGGCCGCGGTTACTGCTTTCCCTTGTTCTTTGCCGGCAATAGCCAAATTATGAACTGAATTTTTTACCGAACGCAAAACCACCACGCGCGCTTGATCACGCTCCCTGGTGGCTTGCTTTAAATCATCTTCGATTTGGCTTTCCAGCCCCATACCTATTTAGGTAAACCGCGCTTTAGTAAATTACGAATGCGCGTGCTTCGGCTTTTTAATTCTTCGTCAGTTAACTGGCCCGTTCGGCGTAAATACTCTTTTCGTTCTCCTATTAATTTACCGCGCATGGCAGCGGCCCGCTCTTTACTTCGGGACCGTGGTTTCTCAAAAAAGCGTCTTTTTTTTGCACGAATTAATACTCCTGACTGCTGAACCCGCTTATTAAAGCGCCGCACCAAGCTTTCTACCGACTCGTGTTCTTTCTTTTTAACCTCTATCACTTCGTGTCACCTCCTACTTCAAGCGTAATTAAGTATATAATCTTAATCCATTAATGATAAGTAATTATATTATAACTATTTTTTTTGATTTAGTCAAATGAAACTCGGGACTGGAACGGTCAGCTCGCAAAACAAAACTCTCCCAATAAAACATCGGGGGAGAAATGAAGGGAGTTGCGACACGGCAAACGCGAACCCGTTGTTACGATTCCACCTGTTGTCAGGCCTGTCGTTGTAGGCGTTGAGCCAGCGACCATCGTCGTTACGGTTCGCGTTCAGCAAGTTCGGATCGCCGTCGGATTGTGCGAGGCATCTTCCATATCACCGCCCCTTGACCCCTTCGACCAGACTCAAAATCCACTAGGCAACTGGTTCAGCAATACCACCTACAATCCAATTCCATAAAAGTGTCCGATCGGACACTTTTATGTATGTTAACTTTTTGCTATACTCTCCCTATATAATCCGTTTACTTAATTTCTTTATATGAAACCATTGCCGATCACAAAAAGTCTCTTGGGTGAATTAGCTCAACTCACCGCCAAGTACTTAACTATCGCTATTGAAATGAAACACTATCAAAGGGCATACTTAGCGGGCGGTGGTCATGAATATGTTACAATTCTTAAAAATTTAAGAACTCAATCCGATCGAAAACGTAAGTTATATCAACTCAAACAAACAAATTATATTGTGACTCAAAAACGGGGTAACCGCTTAATTATTAGTTTAACCAACAAGGGGCAACGGGCGGCACTACTTTACGCGTTGCGGCAAGCGCCGCGATTTCCTCGTGGGTATTCAACTTTAGTAATATTTGACATTCCCGAAACTGCCCGACTAGCACGCCGGACTTTGCGACAATTTTTAAAACAGGGTGAATTTAAACAATTACAGAAAAGTGTTTGGATAGTCAACCGTGATGTGGTATCGGTAGTCGGAAATTTTTTAAGGGAGTTAAAATTGACTAATTGGGTACAAGTCTTCCGCGCTGAAATAGAAAAACCATAATGCCTTAATCGAGTCGAATTGCTCTTTGACGTAAATATGTCCGATCGGACATATTTACGTATTTCTTACTAATAATTTAGGCGGGTACGCTGCGGGCGGCTTTATGTTCTAGACGTTTAGCTATCTCAAGCGAAACTTTTTGAATATCGACTGTTTCCTGAATGCCGTTTTCCATATCGCGAATTATAATAGTGTCGTCCATTAATTCTTTTTGCCCGATCACCAGCGCAAAGCTGGCGCCAATTTTATTGGCGGTTTCTAACTGGCTTTTTAATCCGCTTTTGGTAAAACTCTCGGCCACAGTAACGCCTTGCCGGCGTAGATCTTCAAACAGCTTCAAAGCTTTTTTACGAGCGGCTTCGCCGAGCGAAGCAATAAAAATATCGGGCCGCTGCCGTGGCGGTACCGGTACCTGCTTCTTTTTAAGTTCAGCCACAATACGCTCAATGCCGCAGGCAAAACCCACCGCCGCCGTGGCTCTGCCACCAATTTCCTCAATCAAATTATCATAACGCCCGCCGCCGCCAAAAGCCGAGGCGACCCCGTCCTCTCCCCAAACCTCAAACACTGTGCGGGTATAATAATCTATTCCGCGCACCAAGTTTGGACTCAATTGATAAGTAAACTCCACCTCATCTAGGTGTTCTAATAATTTTACAAAATGGTTCCGGCAATTTTCACATAAGTGATCAACGCACTGGGGAGCGTTTTTATTAATTTCAATCAAGGCTTCCTCCTTGGAATCTAACAGCCGCAAGGGATTGCGGGTTAAACGCTTTTTGGCTTCGTCCGACATCTCGGAACGTTTGGTGCGATAATAATCAATTAACACTTGCCGGTATTTTGGCCGACAGTCGGGACAACCAACACTATTGATGGCAAAGGTAACCGGCAACTGCAACCGTTCAAACAGGGCCGCCGCCGCCAAAATTAATTGGCTATCGGCTACCGCCTCGGTTTCGCCCAGCACCTCAAAATTAAATTGCCAAAATTGGCGGTACCGGCCGGCTTGTGGCCGCTCATGACGGAAGTGTGGTCCATAAGAAAACATCTTAACCGGCTGGGGCAGTGACAGCATACCGTGTTCAATATAGGCGCGGGCAATGCCGGCGGTATATTCTGGCCGCAAACTCAAGTGATCGCCCGACTGATCCACAAACGAAAACATTTCTTTTTCTACAATATCAGTGGTGTTGCCAATGGCGCGAGTGAAGAGCTGGGTTTTTTCTAAAATCGGCGTTTCAATACGTTCGTAGCCGTAGCACATCGCCACTTCTTCCACCTTATTAAAAATAAAATTCCACCACGGCCAGTCGGTCGGTAGAATATCATGCATTCCCCGAACCAGTTGCGGTGTGGCCGCTTTTTTGGCAGGTTTTACTGGCTTATCGTCTGGTTTATTTATTGGCATAATTACTATTTAACAAAGCTTGAGTTGCTGATGAAGAATACCATGCCCAACGGTGAAATGGCCAACCCCTTAGCCAAATTCGTCCCACCAAATCGTCTTGGCTTACCGGACCAAAGCTGCGTGAATCCAAACTCGAATTTCGGTTATCTCCTAAAAGGTAATATTCATCCTCACCTAAAGAAATATCAATCTGTCCATTAGTAACCAGACCAGGAGACAGATACGGCTCGGCTAGGAGCTCGGGGGAATTATCACCTTCACCAATCCAAACTTGCCCGCCGTTCACTAATACACGCTCACCCGGCAAACCAACCACTCTTTTTATAAAAAACTGCCGCCGGTCGCGGGGATAATGAAACACCACCACTTCACCTCGTTGCGGCTCGCGTAACCTAAAGGAAATTTCGTCAATTAACAAATAATCGTGGTCCTCAAAGTTGGGCTCCATGGATGCACCTTTAACATAAAATGGCTGGACCAAAAAATATCTTATTGGCAAAATAATGGCCAAAGAGATAACTACCACTTTTACCAATTCCCATAAGAATGCTAAAGCCGACTTAAAGGCGCTCTCTGGTTTGCCGTCGGAACTAAAATCGGGATAGATGTTTGAGCTAGTCATGTAAATTTAATTTCTCTTCACTAGTAAATATTCACCAAATAATTGTATACTATAATTTGCAAGCTGTGAAACGAGGTAGCCCCGAAGTAGCGGTCGCAGATACTCCAGCACTTCCGGGCATGAAGTATTTGCTTATTAGAATGTTAATGGCGGCGCCATGAAGTTTTGCGAAGAAATAACAAATACTTCATGGTGCGCGTGCCTAGACTCCCCGCCTGCTAACGCCTGCGGCGTAGCCCTGTGGCGGGCAGGTGTGAATGCTTTAGTAAGGTGGCAGACCTAGTCAGACTTGGTGGACGCCACCCCGCCGTCGGCGGGGTGACCCTGGCGCACACGCGCTAAAAACATGGTGGCCACTACTGGACTCGAACCAGTGACCTCTGCAATGTGAATGCAGCGCTCTAACCAACTGAGCTAAGTGGCCCTAACCGGCAAGTGTGAATGCTGCCTGCCTGCCGGATTTCAGCGAGCTCAATCGAGCCGCCGGCAGGTGCTCTACCCAAGGCTCGTCGGTCCGCTGCTTGGCGGACATCAACGCGCCCCACTGCCACCCTGCCTCTCGGCCATGAGCTCCCGCTCGGGCCTCGGGGGCCCCCGGGGCGTCGAACGGCGAGGCCGAATGGCGGGTGGTCACCCGTAGGGTGAAGCTAACCGTCCCCATGTGAACCCCGCGGAACAAGCTGCCGGTCCGCTAAAGTCGAGCCGGGCGAGACGAAGGTGGAAGCTACACGCGCCTACTTTAATCCATACAGAAAAGCCATTGCCGTGCGTCACATTAATATAGTGTTGACAAAGAAGTAAAACCAATGTTACCATCTAAGAACTCTTTTGTAAACCCCCACACTTTGACCGTAAACCAGTATACCATCCGGTCAGGAAATAATTCTTATGCCAACCCGGCGAATAAAACCGCCTGGTATTTGGAAAGTGTGTGGGTAAAGATGAGCTATGTCTTTATTGCCTGAAACAGTTTCTCCCCCGACTCCACAGGCCACGACCAGGGGAAAATTTTTTTTATACCTGGTGCTTATTTTGGTACTGGCAGGCTTAACTTGGTGGTCACGCCAGCCCCATGTGCAGGCCACCCTGGCCGATTGGGAGCAGCATACCGTATGGGAAAACATTAAGCGGCTGACTGGCGCGGATGATAAATTATTAACCGGCGAGAACGACGGGCGTATAAATATAATGCTGCTGGGGATGGGTGGAGTTAAACACGACGGACCATATTTAACCGATACTATTATTTTGGCCAGCTTAAATCCGACCACGTCTGACTTGGCCTTGCTATCGATACCGCGTGACATGGCTGTGTCCATACCCGGTAACGGCGTTAGAAAAATAAACAGCGCCAATGCCTATGGTGAAGCCCGTGAACCCGGCAGCGGCGCTAAACTTGCCTCAGAAGCTTTGTCCAGCACCTTACAGGTGCCGATTCACTATTACTTCCGCATTGACTTTGGCGGCTTGGTTAGTTTAATTCATCAATTGGGTGGTTTAAAAATAAACGTTGACCGCGCCTTTGTTGATAATCAGTACCCCTCTAACGACAGTTTGGTGCAAACGATTAGTTTTGCGGCGGGTGAACAACTAATGTCCGGCGAACGAGTGCTTGAATATGTCCGCTCGCGCCACGGGTCGGCCGGTGAAGGGTCGGATTTTGCGCGCGCCCGCCGTCAGCAAAAAGTTTTAATTGCTTTTAAAGAAAAACTGTTACGCCTATCAACTTTTTTAAACCCGAGTTTGTTGGTAAAGCTATATAGCACCTTAGAACAGAATATTGAAACCAATGTTGAAACTTGGGAAATGTTAAAATTTGCCAAAATTTTAAAGAAGGTCAATACCGATTATGTTGTGCATCAGGTTCTTGACCCCGAAACTAATCCCCTCTTAGTGGAAACCAGAGGTGCTGACGGCGCCTATTTATTAGTACCGCGCACCGGTGATTACAATGAATTACAGGAATTTGTACAAAATTTATTTCAGTTTTCAGCCGCCAGCCAAGAACAGGCTACGATAATGATAGCTAACGGCACGGCCGTACCGGGGCTGGCGGAAAGCACGGCCCGTGAGTTAACGTCGCGAGGTTTAAAAGTATCTTCGTTTGGTAACGCTGATAACAAAAATTACCCCACCACCTTGCTGCATGATTTAAGCGCCGGCAAAACCGCCACCCGCGAAGCGATTATGTCAATCTTGAAATTGTCCGAGGCGCTAACCACTAGTCCTAATTTTGATGCCCCAGCCGATTTTGTAATCATTTTAGGACAAGATAGTATTTAATAAAATTAAAAATGCAAAATTATTTTTATTTTTGATTTTTAAACTTTTAATTTTTTTATGTATCATCCTTTAGTAGCTATCGTGGGCCGAGCTAATGTTGGCAAGTCCACGCTATTTAATCGGTTAGTATCGGCGCCCTTAGCTATTACCGATGCCCAAGCCGGCACTACCCGTGACACTAATATTACGCACTTAGAATGGCGGGGCAGGGATTTTTGGCTGGCCGACAGCGCCGGGCTGGAAGCCGTCACCGAACACTCATCGCTAAAACAATCCATCGCGGCGCAGCATAAAAAGCTGATGGCCGAGGCGCAAGTCTTGCTTTGGCTTATTGACGGACAAGTAAATTTAACTCCCACCGATCGTCGTATTGCCCGACTGCTAAAACCCCACTGGTCTAAAGTGCGGCTAGTGGTGAATAAAGTTGACAACCCGACCATCCGCCGGAAATTTTCCGGTCAAAAAATTCTCGGTTTGCCAACCAGTTTAGTTTCCGGCAAAAACGGCGCCGGCGCCGGCGACTTGTTAGACGATATTATAAATACTCTAAACACCTCCGCCACCGTTCCCGCCGCCATTTCGATTGTGCTGGCGGGTAAACCCAATGTCGGTAAGTCTTCTCTAGTTAATGCCATATTAGGGGAAGAGCGATCCTTAGTCGACGCCACTCCTCATACCACACGGGACAGTCAGCGCAGTTGGGTTACTCGACAGCAAGTAAGTTGGTGTTTAGTTGACACCGCCGGCATTCGCCGTCAGGCGGGCGCGGCATCAGCTGTGGAATCAAAAAGTGTCCGTCAAACTTTAGACAATCTCAATAAAGGTCAGGTCATTTTTTTGGTTCTTGATGCCGGGTCTAACTTTACCTGGCAAGACCAACGTTTAGGTGAATTGGTGGAGGCCGCTGGCAAACCGGCCATTATTTTATTAAACAAAATAGATTTAGTAACTAAAACAGCTTTGACGGATAAAAAATTATCCGACCAGATTAGCCGTTGGCTGCCTATGCTGGGGTGGGCGAAAATAAAATTTGTTTCGGCCCTCAAGCCGGAGGGTCTTAATGCCATTTTAGCCGAGGCTCAAGAATTATATGAACTGTGGCAGTATAAAATTTCCGAAGCTCAGGAGGAAAAAATTTGGAACCGGCTACCTAAAAGTTTTGGCTCCAACCAAATACGGCTCGTAAAATTTTCGCAAACGCGTACCGCCCCCCCGGGGTTTGACGTGGTGCTGGGCACCCGCTTGCCGATACCGGAAGCTTTACGGCACATAATTGTTAAAATAATTCGACGCGAGCTGCCAATTTTAAAGCATACACCCCTGCGGGTAGCCTTAAGACGCAAATCCGGAGTATAATATAAATAGCCAGAAACAAGAGTATATGAGATTAATCGTTGGTCTGGGGAACCCCGGAACTAAATATGCTGGTACACGCCATAACTTAGGTAACGTGGCGGTGAGACTTTTGGCGCGCGCCCATGCCCCCACCGAGGGCATAAAGTGGGATAACTGGCAAAATCAAGCCTGGGTCTACAAAATAACCGTTCGTGACACCGAAGCGCGTTTAGTGCTGCCGACATGTTTTATGAATGAATCGGGACCGGTGGTTCAAAAATTACTGCATTTTTACAAAGTGGAATTAAAGGATTTATGGATCGTGCACGATGATGTGGATTTACCTTTTGGCGCCATTAGATTATCCTGGCAATCCTCCTCGGCTGGCCATCACGGGGTGGATAGTATTATTGAATCATTGGCAACCAACGAATTTTGGCGGTGGCGCCTGGGCGTGGGACGGCCGGGTGAAGATATGCCCACCGACAAATACGTTCTACAAGCTTTTACCGACTCGGAGCTTACCCATTTACCCGATTTCTTAAGTCAAGTTGTTACCAAATTAAAAACCGCGCTGGCCCAAGGTCTGCACTCATCGGTTCAGCGCAAATAAAAAACCCCCCGATGTACATCGGGGGGCAACCTTAATTACCCACTATCTTCTACTTACTAGCGATAAGGTCACCTAGAAAACCAGCTAACCTTAGCTTTGCGGGCCATCTCTCAATAAGGAGGGGTCACGAGAAATAACCACTAGTAAGTAGGAGGCAATAGGCTAATTTAAAAGGCTTATTTGTTTTAGTAGGACTACCTTAGCAAAACTTTCCTTATCCGTCAATACTAATCGTGACTCGAGACACTAAACCAATTATCGCGCTAAGTAAAGAGCTAAAAGCGGCTTTGGCCGACCATTTTAGTAATAATAAAATGGTCAGTTTAAAGATACCTTTCAACTTAACCGCCCTGACTTATTTAGCCATGCATTTAGACACCGCCCAATTTCCCGATGGTCAATGGTGGTTTTTAAATAACCATAAAGAAAAGGATCAGGCCTTAAGTTTGTTAAAATTCTGGCAGCAGCAGCTGCGCCAATCTTTGGCTAGCGTTACTTATCCCGAATCATTTTTTAAATTTCAAACCCTACCCCAACCGCGGGGCTGGTTATTGGGGTCGAGTGACCACCTAAGCCTACCCTTACCCACACCGGAACAGCTGGCCAGTTATATTATTAAGCTAAACCAGGGCGACAAACAAAACCCTTTATCTTTACTTAAATTGCTAGATAAAATCGGCTACCAACCTGGACCGTTACCCGATGCTGGGGGTTGGTATTTAAAGCGGGGCGGTTTGGTGGATTTGGTAGTAACACCCGATGAAACTTATCATCTAGAATTTACTGGCAATATCATTACGTCGATCAAAAAAACCGCGCCCATAACCGGCGAGTTGCAAACGGCCGCCGAGCTTGCCATTCCACCGCTAACTTTAAAACCAACCATCAGTGTAACCGCCGCCGACTACCTAACACCCCCAACCTTGTTATTTTGTCCACCGGACGATTTAGTTAACCACAAAACTAAAACTTACAAATTATTAAGCGATCCATTTCATACCGGACAGGCCTGGCTTGAGTCAACGCCTTTGTTTGGCGGGCGCTGGGAAGACATTCGCGCTTTTATTAAACAAGAACGGGCAGCGGGCAACTCGGTTTGCATATATACGGCCGAACCTATAAGAACCAAACGCTATTTAGAAACTTTAGCCAAGTCAACTACTGTTATACCGGTGGATAGCGACCTGTCGCCGCTGCTGCAGGGTTTCCGCAACCAACTAGCCCAGGCCACTTTTTTAACTGATCATAACATCGCCTGGCAGCAAAAAACTTATGGCACGGCCTATGTTTATTTACCGCTGGATAAATTAAAGCGCGGTGATTATTTGGTCCACGTTGATCATGGTATTGGCAAGTTTGTAAGCCTAACGGCCGAGGCGGTGGTGGGCAAAAAACATGACTACTTTTTAATTGAATATTCTGATAACGACAAGCTGTTTGTGCCGGTAGAAAATGCCGATCGCCTATCGCGCTATATTGGCCAACCCCACCCCAAACTGCATCGCTTGCACGGTACTAGCTGGTATCAGGTAACCAAACGGGTCAAGGCCGAGGCGGGTAAAGCCGCCAAAGAACTGCTAGAACTTTACGCCAAACGATCGGTGGCTAAATTAAAACCCTGGCAACGCTACGCCGATGAACAAAAAATGGCGGCGAGCTTTCCTTGGCCCCTAACTTCGGACCAACTAAAAGCCTGGGCCGAGATATCAGCCGATTTAGAGCGCGAAACCCCCATGGACCGGTTAATTTGCGGCGATGTGGGTTTTGGCAAAACTGAACTGGCGGTGCGCGCCAGTTTCCGCGCCACCCTCAACCAAAAACAAGTCGCGCTGTTAGCCCCCACCACCATCTTAGCCCAACAGCATTATGATACCTTCACCAAGCGATTTAAATCGTGGCCGATTAAAATTGAACTGCTAAGCCGCGTGCAAGATGCGTCAGTAGCTAAAAAAATTGTGGCCCGGGTAGCCGCCGGGGACGTCGATATTGTTATTGGCACACATCGACTATTATCCAAGGATATTTCCATTCCCAAGTTAGGGCTGTTAATTGTCGATGAGGAACAGCGCTTTGGCGTTAAGCAAAAAGAAATTTTAAAAAAACTTAAACCTAATTTGCACGTATTGTCCTTATCGGCCACCCCCATCCCCCGTACTTTACACATTACTTTATCAGACCTTAGAGATTTAAGTTTAATCACCACGCCGCCGTGGGGACGCAAACCGATTATGACCACGTTTAGCCCCCGTGACGATAAATTAATTCGCACCGCCATAACCTCCGAACTTACCCGCGGCGGGCAAATTTATTATCTAGTTAACCGCATTATCAAAATCCCTGCCGCCCAAGCTCGTTTATATAAGCTGCTGCCTAAATTAAAAATCGGCGTGGCGCATGGCCGTCTGCCTGAAAAAGACTTAACGCAAATAATGCACGACTTTGATACCCAAAAAATCAATCTGTTACTGGCCACCACCATTATTGAAAACGGTTTGGATTTACCTAACGTCAATACCTTAATTGTGGAAGAATCAGAAAACTTTGGTTTATCCGATTTATATCAACTGCGCGGTCGGGTCGGCCGCAACGACAAGCAAGCCTTTGCTTATTTCTTTTTTAATCATCAAACTTCCACCCCGATGGCGCGAAAACGACTGGCGGTTTTGGCCGAAGCTAAAGAATTAGGGTCAGGCTTACAAGTGGCCCTGAAAGATATGGAATTGCGCGGTGCCGGTTCAATTTTAGGCACTGAACAGCATGGGCAAATTGCCGCGGTCGGGCTTCATTTATATAGCCGACTAATTGCCCAAGCTATTGCCGAGTTAAAAACCGGCGAAGTATTACCCGAGATACCCGAAGTCACCTTACGGCTGCCTTTGGAGGGGCGCATTGATCCGGAACTGGTGCCGGATGAATCGGCTCGCATAAAACTGTATCACAAATTGGCTAATATACGCAGCCGCGATGAACTTAAAGCTTTCCCCGAAGCCTTATTAGGACGCGAGTTAACTTCTAAAACCAGTGACCAGCTACTTAATAACCTCTTGACTGTATTAGAGTTAAAATTGTTAGCGGAAAACGCTCGTCTAACTTCGGTTAGCTGCCATGTGGAAGGCACGGTCGGGCATTTTGAAATTGTGTTTATGCGTCAAACAACCGCCGAGTCACTGGCGCAACTTTTAACCACCGATGATTCATGGAAATTTTCTACCGATGTTTTGCGGGCTGACCATCCGGTCGATGACGTCAGTTGGATAAATTGGCTGCGCACTAGTTTGGAACTTTTGGGTAAATAACCTATGGAAGCCCCCGAAGACTTAGCGTACTGGATAGCTTGGCATCGGTCACCCAAAATGGGCGCCACGCGTTTTGCGCATTTACGGCGCGCTTTTCCGTCGCTTAAAGACGCCTGGCACGCTAAAGCCATAGACTTAAAGCAAATTGGTTTTGATGATAATTTAGTGCAAGAGTTAATTTTGCATCGCCAGCAAACTAATATTGAAAAATCCTGGCAGCAAATAAATGAGTTAAATTTAAATGTCGTCACGGTGGCTGATGATAACTACCCTAACCTGCTTAAACAAATTAGTGACCCGCCGCCGCTGCTATACTACCGCGGCAACTGGTCATGCCTGGATTATCCGGCTCTGGCCGCCGTCGGCTCGCGGCAAATAACTAGTTATGGCCAACAAGCCGTGGCCAAACTTATACCGGCCCTGGCCCAAAGCGGCCTGACTATTGTTTCGGGCTTGGCCTATGGTGTAGATGCCGCTTGTCACCAAGCTACCTTACAAGCTGGCGGCAAAACCGCTGGCGTGCTGGCTTGCGGCTTAGATCAAATTTACCCAGCCGCTAACCGCTATTTAGCCCAAAAAATTATTGACTCGGGCGGCTTACTGTTAACTGAATTTCCACCTGGAGTTATGCCGCTGACACACCACTTTCCTTTGCGCAATCGCATTATTGCCGGCCTCTGCCGCGCCACCTTGGTTATTGAAGCCGCCGCCGTGTCCGGTGCCTTGATAACGGCTAAATTAGCTTTGGAATATAACCGTGAGGTGTTTGCCGTGCCGGGTAATATCAATGCCCCTGGTTCGGTGGGCACTAATGAGCTGATTAAACTGGGAGCGATGCCGGCTTTAACTGCTGACGATATATTATCAGCTTATAATTTAACGGCCGCTACTCCGGCGCAAGCTCGCCCGACACTAGATAAACTGTCGGAACAAATATTAAAGTTAATTGTCGACGAGCCGCTGCATTCCGACGATATTGCCCGCGCGCTTAGCTTGCCGGCTGGTGATATTATCGCCAAACTTACTTTGCTAGAAGTAGCCGGCTTAATAAAAGATTCGGGCCAGCAAAAATTTATTGCCCTGGAATAATATTTGCCTTTTTTTATTGGTTTGTGGTATAAACAAAACTGTTACTTAGTCAAGCGCGCTTAGGTAACCCCAATGCCAAGCATTGGGGCTTGACTATCTATATTTCGCGCGCGACACTGAGCAACAAGCCCGGCGGGCTTGCGACTCTGGTTCCCCAATGCTAAACATTGGGGCTTGTCGTCGAAGTGTCAAACCTAAATGCCAAAATCCAAATGTCAAATCAAATCCAAAATCCAAATGTCCAAATCTCTGACATTCATTTGGAATTTGAGCTTTGAAATTTGGATTTAAATTATTTATGCCCAAGCACCTGGTAATTGTAGAGTCCCCCACCAAGGCTAAAACCATCAGCCGTTTTTTGGGCAATGACTATAATATTGTATCATCATATGGCCACGTCAGAGACCTGCCTAAAAGCAAGTTGGGTGTGGCGGTGGATGATGACTTTACGCCCCAGTATATTATTCCCACCCGGGCCAAAAAAAATGTCACCGCCCTGACCAAAGCTGGGCAGACCGCGGATATTATTTACTTCGCTACTGACGAAGACCGTGAAGGCGAGGCTATTGCCTGGCACCTGGTGGAGGTAATGAAACCAGAGCCCCAAAAAATTAAACGCATTGTTTTTCATGAAATTACCAAAGAGGCCATAATGGCCGCCTTGCAAAACCCCCGCCTGATTGATTTGCATTTGGTGGACGCCCAGCAAGCGCGGCGGGTGCTCGACCGTTTGGTGGGTTATGAACTGTCGCCTTTTTTATGGAAAAAAGTAGCGCGCGGACTTTCCGCTGGCCGAGTGCAATCAGTGGCCGTACGGCTGATAGTGGAACGTGAACGAGCCATACATGCTTTCACGGCGCAAGAATATTGGACGATTGAAGGTGAATTTAGCAAAGATAAACTTCACTTTGCCGCCACGTTATCCCGATGGGATAATAAAACTTTAAATAAATTTGATATTGGCAATAAGCAGCAAGCGCAAGATATTGTGACCGCGCTGACAACCAAAGATTGGCAAGTGGGTTTATTAAACCGCAAACCAACCAAGCGGTCTCCCCTGCCGCCGTTTACTACCTCTACCTTACAGCAAGAAGCCAATCACCGTCTAGGTTTTTCCGTAAAGCAAACCATGATGTTGGCGCAAAGACTGTATGAGGGTAGGGATATTGGCGCCGCCGGGTCGGTGGGATTAATAACCTACATGCGTACTGACTCGGTAAACCTGGCCAATAAATTTATTGATGAGGCCAGAAACTTGATACAGCAAAATTTCGGCGCCGACTATTTAACGCCGCAACCACGCCGCTATGCCACTAAATCTAAAATGGCCCAAGAAGCGCACGAGGCTATTCGCCCCACCGTGGCCGCCCGAGAACCCGACCAGCTGCGGCCCTATTTAGATCCTAAAGAATACAAATTATATAATTTAATTTGGCAGCGCGCTATGGCCAGTCAATTACCCGACGCGCAAATAGAATCAACGTCGCTAGAGGCTACCTCCGGCGACAGCCAAGCCACTTTTAAAGCCACTGGCCAGCGGCTAGTATTTGACGGCTGGCTGCGGCTAGTGCCCGAAAAAATGGAAGAGAAAATATTGCCGTCGCTTACTGTGGGCGATGCTTTAAAATTAACCACCGCCACACCCGCCGAACACTTTACCGAACCACCGGCGCGCTACAGCGAAGCCACCTTAGTTAAAGCGCTGGAGGAATATGGCATTGGCCGGCCATCAACTTACGCGCCCACTATCTCCACTATTATAGATCGCGGATATGTGGAAAAATTTGAACGGCGGCTAAAACCGACTGATTTAGCGCTGCTAGTAAATGATTTATTAGTGGAACATTTCCCGGAAATCGTGGATTATCAATTTACCGCCAATTTGGAAAATCAATTAGATGCCATAGCTGAAGGTAAACAAGCCTGGAAACCGGTAATTGAAAGTTTTTATTTACCTTTCAAAGGTCACTTAAACAGTAAAGAGCAAGAAGTTACTCGCGCTGATGTTATGAAGGAGCGCGAATTAGGACCAGACCCGAAAACTGGCTTAATGGTTAAGGTGCGAATTGGCCGTTACGGACCATATATTCAATTGGGAAATGGCGAGGGTGATAAAAAACCTAAGTTTGCTTCCATCCCACGCGGCACCAATATGGACGAAATAACTTTACCGCAAGCGCAAGAGTTGTTGGCGCTGCCGCGTCAATTGGGCGCGGGTGATGATGGACAGGAAATTTCAGCCGGCCTGGGACGTTTTGGCCCGTATATTAAACGGGGGTCAGAATATCGATCCTTAAAAGATCCGGATAATGTTTTGGCTATTGACTTAGCGCGGGCGCAGGAAATTTTTGCCACCCAAGCCCCGCCTAGCGGCACGATTGCCGAATTAGGCGATGATAAAGATGGTAATAAAATTAAAGTTAAAGCTGGCCGTTTTGGCGCTTACGTAACCAACGGCACTATT
>Ga0209211_10007000_pt1 | contig 16029 bp, 17 predicted proteins | sample RifGroA2_FD_183992 | JGI IMG/M metagenome (GOLD analysis project Ga0209211, IMG submission 183992) | Groundwater microbial communities from Rifle, Colorado, USA - Groundwater A2 (SPAdes) (version 2) | ecosystem: Environmental > Aquatic > Deep subsurface > Groundwater | place: Rifle, Colorado... | reverse complement strand
GATGCGCAGCGGCGCGTCGCCCGTTGCGGTCGCCAGTGCGATCTTGCGCGAGCGCTTATGGTAGGACTTGTCCGCCGCATTTGCCAGCGCGTAATCGCGGACCTCCTTCAGCGTCTCCGCGTCCAGCGTGGCATCGTCGCCGAAATGGTCGGCCAGCGCGGTTTCGGTCAGCAGCTTCTCCCACGATTTGGTCGGCAGCAGGCCGGGCTGGTAGGCCAGGTGGCAGCCGCCGCATTCTTCCTTGTAAACTTTGTTGTCGACCGGTTGCACTTCCTTGTGCCGCCAAGGGCTGAACCACCATTGGGTGAGGCTCTCTTCTTCGGCGATGGCAACGCCGCTACCGGTCAACAGTGCGGCCGCCAGCAGCGCCGCGGTGAATCTGGTTTGCATCATGTGTTCTCCTGTCTTGATCTTGAGTTCTGAGCCGCTTGTTACCAGGTCAGCTTGATGGCTGTCACCATGGTGATCGCACCGAGTTCGGCGACCGCCGCGTGACTGGTGGGCGATGATGAGCGGGCCGATTTGTTGATCGCGTAGGCCATCAGCGCGGCGCCGGTGACGCCCAGCATGACGTGCATGTTGTCGGGGTCGGTGAAACCGTCTTCCGCATGGAAGTCGTCCCAGTGCGAGATCACGCCGCTGGCGACCGTCGCCAGTGCCAAGAGCGCAGTGGCCCTGCCCATATTCGCATGCAGACCGTTGGTTTTGCGCGGCGGTTGTGCGCCGCAGTTGGGCCCTTCGCAAGGGTGAAAATGGGTCAGGAAGGTTCCGGCCGCGGCGGCGACGGTGGCGATGCCCAGGTACTGATGCATCTTGTTGCCGGTGAACAGCGGCGATTCATACTCGGTTTGTTTTGTTGCCGCTGCAGCTTCAGGTTTTTCCTTCAGGATGTTCGTATCGTTCGCGGCCAGCCGGAATGATTCCTTGTCCTTGATATATTCGCTGCTCAGGCTGGGCAGGTCGGCAGCCTGATCCTGCGCCGCAGCCGTTCCGGACAGTATCGCCATGCAGAGTGCGGCGATGCAGATCGATTTGATACCCTTCATTCAATGTTCCTCGTTCTGGTTTGCTGGGATGGATGGAGCTGGTTTTTTTCCGGTGAACATCGCCTTCACGAGATTCTCGCGATGCTGGATGCTGCCGAGTATGGCGCCGCCGAAGTGCAACGCGACCAGCGTCAGGGCGATGCCGGAAAGAAGTTCATGCAGGCTGCGGAACGCATAGGCTGCCTCGTCACCGACGCGGTTAGCGATGAACAGCAGCGGTCCTTCGAAGTCTATCGCCGCGAGTGTCGCCAGCCCGGTCGCCAGCAGCGCGGCCATCATGCACAGCAGCGTGAAGACCATCAGCGCGCCCGCCGGATTATGACCGAGATAATGTTTCGGGTGGCCGGTGAACATCGAGCGCACATAGGCCAGCGTCTCGCCGGGCGGGAAGAAGAACGAACGGAAGCGCGCATGGCGGCTGCCTTTGAAGCCCCAGTAGACGCGGGCTATCAGCAACACGCACAGCGCATAACCGGCCAGCACATGGATATCGGAGGCATGCACCTCGCCCGAGACGTAGGCCGTCGCGAAGCCGGCCACCAGCGTCCAGTGGAACAGCCGGATGAACAAATCCCATACCTTGACGGTGTTGTTGCTCCGATTCGGAATGTTGTCGTTTTTACGCATGAGCTACCTTGTCAGTGTTGAAGTGTCGTTGTAGGAGCGGCTTCAGCCGCGATAGGCCGCGCGCTGAATGTCGGCTTATCGCGACTGAAGTCGCTCCTGCAAACCCATCAAAATCCATCTGGTTTCATCGAGTTATCAATTGGAGTTAACGATCATGGTGGTTGTCGCCACCCCGTATGATGAAACTCTCCGGGTTCGTAGGAGCCCAGCTCTGCTGGGCGATAAACGCGTTGCGTATCGCCACGCCTATCGCGCAGCCAAGCTGCGCTCCTACCATGTTGTTTCACGTTAACAACTCGTTCCGGCAAGCTCATCCACGACCAGATGGTCCGGATGGTAGTCGCGGCGGGCGAACGAGAACAACTCGACCAGCGGCGAGTAGGTCGCGATGTCGGAGCAGTTTCCCACGGCGAAGCGGGCGAGCGCGGCGAACGTGCGGCGCAAGCTGCCGGTCTTGCGCTGGAGTATCCATGGCACGGCGATGGCGATGTAAATGCCCCCGGCCAGCAGGATCGCCAGTATGGTCAGCGAGCGCTTGGTGCTGTCGCCGCCTGATTGGCTGCACCACAGGTCGAATACCACGGAGCGGTGTGCGATCTCTTCGCGGGCATGCCGGATGAACAGCTCGCGGGCGAACTCGGAACGGATGTCCATCCTGTCCGACTGGGCCAGATAGGCTTTCGAGAGCACCGCGGTGTAGTGCTCCAGCGCCGCGGCGAGCAACAGGCGGCTGGACAGCGACAGATGTTTTCTCGTGCCGTCGAGCAGGGTGTCGAGCAGCGCGAGGCCGGGTGGCGTCTTGCCCAGATATCTTGATAGAGAGGCATTAAAACGTTTGTGGACGCTGGAATGGTCGGCCTCTTCGCGTATGAAGGCAAGGCAGCGTTCTTTCAGCGCGGACGGAGTTTGCAGGGCGATGCCTTCATCGACGGTGCGGATGAAGAATTTCTCCATGACCGGCGTGACGAAGCTGACCGCCTCCATGATGCTGGAGGTCACCATGTTGGCGTTGCACCAAGCCCCGGATAGGTCTTCGTGCGTCGTCAGATGATTCAGGTTTTTCATGGGTTTCCTCTTCTTGCCGTATATTCAAAGCGGCTCTTCTTGCTGCATATCCAATGCGGCTCTACTTGCTGCTATCCAGTGCGGCGAAGGTGTCTGCGTTGACGAGGTAATGCTCATCGCCGCTGTAGACCTCGACCTCGGTCGCCGTTCGATCCGCTTCGGTGATCGATAGTTTCTTTGCTGCCAACGCGCCGGATTCCTTGCGTATCGTCTGCTTTACCGCGATGGTGCGCAGCAGCGCATGGCGGCGGTCGTACAGTTGCGTGCGCAGCGACAGCTTCGCGTCACGATCCACGCAGCTGAGCACTTCGCGGACGGGAGATGCGCCGTCGTCTGTGTGCGAGCGCACCAGCGTGCATGCGCGGCCATCGACCCGGTCGCTGCCTTCGATGGATTGTTGCGGCCAGTTCCACCATGCGCCGAACATGTCCCAGAGCACCAGCCCGGAGTCGAACAATCTGGCAGCGGGATCGGATTTTTCAACGCTGCCGGACGCGGCTTCGCCGTACTGGATCGACCGGATGTGGCCGTCGGTGTTGCGTTCCGCGGCGACATAACGACCGCGCACCTTGTCCGGCGAAATGCCGCGTATCCGCAGGCGCTGGCGTTCCGCGCCGATCTGGCCGACGACCGAGAGCTTGAACGGCGTCGCGCGGCGACCGTTAGCTGCGACCGTGGCGGCTTCCATGCGCGCTTCGAAGCCCTCCGACAGGCGCGCCTGTTTCATCGTCTCGACGAGCACGCCGGCATCCGCGCCCAGACCGGGCTGCGCGAAGGTGCACAACAGCAGGAGAGTCGCAACGCGCCGCATGGTCACTCCTGCCTCAGCGCTTGCGACGGCTGCAGGCGCGCGGCTTTGATCGCGGGATAGAGGCCGCCGCAGATGCCGAGGAACACCGACAGGCCAAGCACCGCGAACAGGAACGGTAGCGAGAACACGGCGTCGATCTTGCCGCGCATCAGTTCCAGATGCCCCAACCCCGAAGCGATGGCGATGCCGAGCAGGATGCCGATCGCGCCGCCCGCCAGCGTCAGGATCACCGATTCGCCGACGATCAGTTTGATCACCGTGCGCCGCTGCCAGCCCAGCGCCAGCAGGATGCCGATCTCGCGGGTGCGCTCGTTGATGCTCATCAGCATGGTGTTGAATACCACCAGCGCGCCGACCAGCCCGGCGATCAGGATGGTCGCGTTGCTCATTGCCTTGGAGATGCGCACCACGGCGTTTTTCTGCACCAGTTCGCCGGAGGTTATCGCGATGAAGCCGGGCAGGGTCTGGCGTACCTGCGCCTTGATGGCGTCGATGTCGGCGTCGGTCGCCTGATTGTCGAGCTTGATGTTCAGGATGTTGACCTTGCCGGGCTTGTCGGTGATCTGCTGCATCTGTGTCAGCGTCATGATCAGCGCGCCGTTCTCGACCAATGCGGAACTCTCGAATATGCCGGCTACCTTGAATACGCGACCTTCGATCTCGATGTCGTCGCCGACCTGCTTGTGCAACATCTCCGCAGCCAGCGAGCCGATTGCGAGCACCGTTTCGCCGTCGTCGGCGGGCCAGCGCCCGTCCTTCAGCTTGAGGTGTTCCCACAGATAGCTGCCGTGCGCCCAGCCGAACACGAATACCGGCGGCGCGTCTTCGCTGACGGTCAGCATCTCGCTTAGCAGGCCGACCACTTGCTGCACATGCGGCAACGCCGACAGTGCGGGCCTGACTTGTTCGGCGACGAAGGGCGAGGGCATGGTGTTCTCGCTGGCGATGCGGGTGACGATCAGGTCGGTGCCGCGCGCGTCGTTGGCCTTCTGCCAGCTGGCCTCGAAGCCCCAGGCTATGCTGGTCAGTGCGACGACGGCGGCGATGCCGAGCGAGATTGCGGAGACGGTCAGCGCGGTGCGCGCCGGGCGTCGATACAGGTTGTCGAGTGCGAAGCGGAACAGGTTCATGCCGACACCTCCGCATCGATTTTGCCATCGCGCATCTTGATGACGCGGTCGGCGCGGGCGGAGACGCTGGCGTCGTGAGTGACCATGATTACGGTCAGTTCCTTTTCGTGGCGTATGCAGTCGAGCAGGTTCAGCACATGGGCGGCATTGGCGCTGTCCAGGCTGCCGGTCGGCTCGTCGGCGAGAATGAGGTCGGGATCGTTGATGAGCGCGCGCGCGATGGCGACGCGCTGGCGTTCGCCGCCGGACAGTTTGCCGGGGAAGTGGTCTAGCCGGTTGGACAGTCCGAGTCTGGTCAGCAGCGCACGGGCGCGTTCTTCGTGGTCGCCGGGGCGGCCTATCGTCGGCACCAGCACGTTGTCCAGTGCGGATAGGGTCGGCAGCAGATGGAACGACTGGAAAATGAAACCGATGTTCTCGCGGCGGAACAGCGACAGGTCGCCGAGCGCGGAATAGGGACGAGAACGGAAATGGATATCGCCCGAGGTCGGGATGTCCAAGGTGCCGATTAGGTTCAACAGGCTGGATTTGCCGCAGCCGCTGGGGCCGGTGATCGCGACGAATTCGCTTTCGCCGATTTCGATATCGACGCCGTCGAGTGCCCTGGTCTGACCTTCGTCGAAGTGCAGCGAGAGGTTGCGGGTGCTCAGGATGGGAGCTTGCGGGGAGGGGCTGGGTATTTGCATGTAACTTATAAAGCCTGACGCGGGGCCAGGGTTTGATGATTAACGACGGGCGGTGCAGCCGGTTGGGCCAGCACCAGTTTGATATGTGCCGGTATTTCTTCGGCGGCGAAATTAGCCTTATTCCGGGGGGCTGCACCGAAGTCGGTGTGTCGGGTGCTCTGGCTTACGATGAGTGCGGCCTTGCCATGGGGCTGGGTTAGCGCGGAGAACATAGCGAGGTCGTCGTTCGCGAGCTTATCTGGATACGCTTGGAGATCGAGTTGTCGCGCGCCCGAGATCGCATCGGCGTGCTTGAGTTTGTAGGCTACCGGAAGCACCGCTTCCTTGATGCCGCCGATCTGGCTACCGTCGCGTATCGATGCGCGCGGCGCAGCCATGGCTCCCGTCGAGACGAGGAGCAGGCAGACTATCCAGAGGACGGTTTTATACATGGATCGGTTAACTTCCTTGAGCAAGGGCGCGCATTATAAGGGTTCGATTCGGTCAACAAGCAAGTTGCGTCTGGCGGACTTGAAAACTTTTTTTCTTCCCCCATGTCACATCCCGCAGTGTGCGTCGATTCGGACTCAAACAGGCGAATGAGACGGGCCGACGGGATATAAGTTCCATGGTGTTAAACTGCGCGCCGTAATTTTTTATCGGAGGGAGATAGTAGATATGAAGCGGATTTTTCTGTTTGTTTTGACCAATCTGGCGGTAGTCGCCGTCATCAGCGTCACCTTGCGTCTGCTCGGTGTGGATCGCTGGGTCACCGAGACCGGCGGCATCGACTTCGGCGCGCTGCTGGTGATGTCCGCGGTGATCGGCTTTGCCGGTTCGATCATTTCGCTGCTGATGTCCAAGTGGTCGGCCAAGCGTATGGTCGGCGCGCAGGTTATCGAGCATCCTTCCGATCCGACCGAGCGCTGGCTGGTCGATACCGTGCGCCGTCAGGCCGATGCAGCAGGCATCGGTATGCCGGAAGTGGCAATTTACGATGCACCGGACGTGAATGCCTTCGCCACCGGCTGGAACCGCAATGCCGCGCTGGTCGCGGTGAGCACCGGGCTGCTGCACAACATGGGGCGCGACGAGGTCGAGGCGGTGCTGGCGCATGAAATCAGTCACGTAGCCAACGGCGACATGGTGACGCTGGCGCTGATCCAGGGCGTGGTCAACACCTTCGTGATTTTCCTGTCCAAGCTGTTCGGCTACTTCGTCGACCGCGTGCTGCTGAAGAACGACGGACGCGACGGCCCCGGCATCGGTGCATTCGTCGCCGAGATCGCCGCGCAACTGGTGCTGGGCGTACTGGCCAGCACCATCGTGATGTGGTTCTCGCGCCAGCGCGAATTCCGTGCCGATGCCGGTGGTGCGAACCTGGCCGGGCGCGAGAAGATGATCGCCGCGCTGGAGCGCCTGAAGATGAATCACGAGCAGGCGACCCTGCCGGAACAGATGGCCGCATTCGGCATCTCCGGCGGCAAGGGCTTCGCCAAACTGTTCATGACTCATCCGCCGCTGGAGGAGCGTATCGAGGCGTTGCGTTCGGGACGCTGAAACGAGCAATAGTTGTTTTTTAAAAAATGCTAGCGATATCGCTAGCATTTTTTTTTGCATAAAACAATATGCCGTTCGGCATATGTTTATTTGTTGCTGGTCATGATAGTTTCCTCGCCGCTGTACATTCAATTAATCACAGGGAAGGAAATTTATCGTGTACAAGAGAATCATTCTCGCTTCGGCAGTGCTTGTTTTTGCTAGCGCATGCGCCAATCGTCCTGAAAGCATAAGTGCGTCATATGTTTCCCACGAAAAGTATGTTGATGGCGATTGCGTTGTATTGAATACGCAAATGTCGAATGCTCGTGCAGAACTTTCCAAAGTGTCGGACATGCAGAATTCCAAAGCGACTGGCGATGCTTGGGGGGTTTTTCTATTGGGCGTTCCTTTCAGTAAGTTGAGTGGAGACCATGAGGCAGATGTGGCTAAGTGGAAAGGCGAGGTTGGGGCCATTGAAACTGCACAAATCAAAAACAAGTGCATGGTAGCTGGCGAACCAAAGAAGTTGAGCAACGATAAAGATGCAAAGTCTCAAGTGCAGGCGCAAGCTGCGCAGCCAGCTAGCGGCAAGAATTAGCGGGGTTGTTGGTGGCGATGTAAAAAAGGCCCGCAATGCGGGCCTTTTCGTTGGACGCGGAGTTGGTTAACGGATGGCGTCTTGCTGAGCCACCCACACCTTGAGAATATTGCGGCGCGGGGTGTCGATGCTGGTTTGGTCTGAGTTGGTCTGCGGCCCGACAGGAAGCATCGAAGGCTGCTTCGACTCGAGCGACACGGGCTGGATGGTTGGCGACTGTTCCAGCTTTGAGGTCGGTAGCGTGGGGATAGGCACCGGTTTCTGTTCGATAGCCTCGTCCTCGTCATATTCGTCGTACTTCTGGCGCGGCGGGTTGCCGTCGTGTATCAGACTCTGGCGACGCAGCAGGTAGGCGTCGCGGATGAAGGCGTAGCGGTCGATCACCGCCTCGTCGAGTAATTTTTCCTGTTCCAGCAGTTCGGCGCGGCGGCTGATGGCCTTGGTGATGTACAGCTGGTTGCGGCTGCGTATGTGGCCGACGCGGCGAAGTTTGCTCGGTCGGCTGTCTACATACAGTCCTGCACCGTCGCGCAGCGTGCTCGGGCCGAGCAGTGGCAGCACGATGTATGGACCGCTGCCTATGCCCCAGTAGCCCAGAGTCTGGCCGAAATCCTCGTCATGTTTTTCCAGACGGGAGGTGACGTCGAGCAGGCCCAATACGCCGAACGTGCTGTTGAACAGGAAGCGCGAGCCGTCGGATGCGGCTTGAGTAAACTTCAGTTGCAGCAGGTCGTTGGCGGTGACAATGACATCGTCCAGATTGGAGAAGAAGTTGCTCACCATGATTTTGCCGGGAACCGGCATCACGGCGTCATAACCCTGTGCGACGGGTTTGGCGATGGCCTTGTCCACGGCATCGTTGAATTGGTATACGCCGCGATTGAACGATTCCATCGGATCGGACGGATTGCTTGCGCGGGGGGCAGCACAGCCGCTGGTTAGTGCGACGGCGGCGAGTGCCATAAAGAGGCGAAAGTGTTTCATTTGGTTCTTCTTCGCTCAAAAATTATGATTGATTATATCGGTACGGTGGGCTTTCGGCAAAGCCAGCCTCGGCTGATTCGTACTCAGGAGTGCTGTGGCGGGCGCTCTAGCGTATCGATGTGGAAGCTGAAGTGACCTTTGCGTCGATCGGCGAAATAGTGTTCAAGAGTATATTTGATCGGACGGAACGCGATTTCGTTCCAGGGAATTTCGTTTTCCGTGAACAACCTGACTTCCAGGCTTTCCGGTCCCGGTCCGAAGTCGAGGTCGAGCAGTTGGGCGCGAAACAGCAGGTGTACCTGGTTGATGTATGGCAGGCTGTACATCGAATACAGCTCGCCGATTTCGATGCGCGCGTTGGCTTCCTCCCATGTTTCCCGGATCGCCGCTTCGGTAGTGGATTCGCCGTTTTCCATGAAGCCGCCAGGTAGCGTCCACAGGCCGTGGCGCGGCTCGATTGCGCGGCGGCACAGCAATATTTTGTCTTCCCATTCGGGAATGGAGCCGATCACCAGATTGGGATTCTGGTAGTGGATAGTTCCGCAGACGGTGCAGATATGGCGCGGACGATTGTCGTCGTCCGGGCAGCGCAGCTCGACCGCTGCGCCGCAGGAGGGGCAATAGTTTATTTCCAGAATTGCCACCAGGACTTTTCCAGTTTGGGTTCGGTGGACGCGCTTTCGCCGGTGTTCTTGGCCAGCACGCGCTTGGCATCGTTGCGCAAGTCGGTCATGCCCATCGCGTCGTAGCCCTGCACCATGACCTCCAGCGCATCGCGCGTCGAAGGGCTGTTGGGGTATTGCGTCAGTACGCCCTGTGCGCGGTTGACCGCGGCGATATGCGCGCCGCGGCGCAGGTAATAGCGCGCGACATGCACTTCGTATGTGGCCAGCGCATTCACCAGATATTGCATGCGCAGCCTGGAATCGGGTGTGTATTTGCTGTTCGGGAAGCGCGTCACCAGATCCTTGAACGCGGCGAACGCATCCTGCGCGGCCTTGGGATCGCGTTCGGTGGGATCCTGTCCGCCCAGCGATTTGAGCAGGCTGATTTCGCCGCCGAAATTGGCTAGTCCCTTGACGTAGTAGGCATAGTCGATATGCGGATGATTGGGATATTGTTTGATGAAACGATCGGCGGCGGAAATTGCAGCCACCGATTCGCCTTGGCGATAGTTGGCATAGGCGGTTTCCAGCAACGCCTGTTGCGCGTAGCGCCCATAGGGATAACGTGACTGTAGTTTCTCGTACAGCGTGACCGCGGTGCTGTAGTTACCGTCGTTCAGTTCGGTCTTGGCCTGGTCGTAGAGTTCTTCGGCGGGCAGCAGCGACGGTTGGTTCGTTCCGTCCGGCAATGGATCGAGCAAACTACAGGCAGTTAACGTCAACAGCAGAATTACGGCTAAACTATGGCGCATGACTGAATCCGAAAAAAATTTGCACGATTATATCTTAAACACTCCCGCGCTCCATTTCGTCGTGTCTGACGATTGTGCCGGCATGCGCTTCGACCAGGCGTTGGTCAGATTGCTACCTGAATATTCACGCAGCCGTCTGCAGGAATGGATCGTTGCGGGGCAGGCAACTCTGGATGGGAAGATCGTTGCGGCGAAGCTCAAGGTGTGGGGCGGCGAGGCCATCGCGGTATCGCCACAGTCGCATCCTGCCGAACAGCCTTATGCCGCCGAGGACATCGCGCTCGACATCGTGTACGAGGACGACGCGTTACTGGTGATCAACAAACCGGTCGGGTTGGTGGTGCATCCGGGCAGCGGCAACTGGGAGGGCACGCTGCTCAATGCGCTGCTGCACCATGCGCCGCAACTGGAAGGCGTGCCGCGTGCGGGCATCGTGCATCGGCTGGACAAGGACACCAGCGGCCTGCTGGTGGTGGCCAAGACGCTGACGGCGCAGACCGCTTTGGTGCGCCAGCTGCAGGCGCGCAGCGTGAGGCGCGAATACCTCGCGCTGGCATGGGGCGAACTACGGCACGGTGGCCATGTGGACGAACCTATTGATCGCCATCCGACCCAACGCGTCAAAATGGCGGTGGTGGCGGGGGGCAAGCCGGCAGTCACGCATTACCAGGTCGAGGAGAAATTTCCCGGCTGCACCTTGTTGCGCTGCCGTCTGGAGACCGGGCGCACTCACCAGATTCGCGTGCATCTGGCTTTTATCGGCCATCCGCTGGTCGGTGACAGCGTGTACCTGAAAGGGCCACCGAAATGTCCGGCAGCGTTGCGCGAGCTGTTGCACGGCTTCCCGCGTCAGGCGCTGCATGCGACAAGGCTGGCGCTGGAGCATCCGGTGACCGGCGAGACGATGGAATGGCACGCGCCGCTACCGGAGGATATGCAGCAATTGCTGCGACAGATACGCGAAGCTAGTCATGAGCCTGTTTGAACACTGCATCGTCCCGAATTGGCCCGCGCCTGCCAACGTCAAGGTGCTGCAGACCACGCGTCACTGCGGCGTGAGCGTAGCACCTTACGACAGCCTGAACCTCGGTAGCCATGTCGGCGACGCGCCGCTGGCAGTAGCGCGTAATCGCATGTCGCTTAACACCTTGCTGCCCAGCGAGCCGGTGTGGCTGGAGCAGGTGCATGGCACGGCAGTCGCGAATGCCGACATGGCAGGCTGCCGGGTTCAGGCCGATGCCTGCATCGCACGTCATCGGGCATCGGTCTGCATCGTGATGACTGCCGATTGTCTGCCGGTGCTGTTGTGCGACGAGCAGGGGACGGTGGTCGGCGCGGCGCATGCCGGCTGGAAGGGACTGGTGTCCGGTGTGATCGAGGCCACCGTGCGGGAAATGAACGCCGAGCCGGGAACGCTGATGGCGTGGCTGGGGCCAGCAATCGGGCCGGATGCGTTCGAGGTCGGTGACGAAGTGCGCGCAGCGTTCGTTGTGCAACAACCGGAAGCGGCTGCAGCTTTTGCGCCCGGCCAGCCGGGCAAGTGGTTCGCCGATATCTATGCGCTGGCGCGGCTGCGGCTCAAGGCGCTGGGCATCACGCGAATATATGGCGGAGACCGTTGTACTTATCGTGAGCGTGAGCAATTTTTCTCCTATCGGCGCGATGGCGTGACCGGGCGCATGGGCAGCTTCATCTGGCTGGAGTAGGGCGCTTGCCCCAATTCGGCGATTGGCGCGTCAACCGGCTATAATCCGCGCCCCTGATCTTTTCGGAAGAATCTCATGTCTGTTCTGCTCTGGATCATTGCGGCCAGTATCTTCGGCGGCGCGTTGAGCGTACTCGGCGCTGCATTGTTCGCTCTGAATGCGAGCATGAAGTGGATCAACGCGTTGGTCAGTTATGCCATCGGTGCGTTGCTCGGTGCGGTGTTCCTCAACATCTTGCCGGAGGCGGTGGAGCTGAGCGGCGACATGGCGACGGTGAGCGGCACGGTGCTGGTCGGCATTCTGCTGTTTTTTACGCTGGAGAAAGTGCTGTTGTGGCGTCACTGCCATCACGACCATTGCGAGGCCCACGAACCGGATACGGCCCATGTGCACGGGCGCAGCGGCACCATGATTATGGTCGGCGACACCTTTCATAACTTCGTCGACGGCATCATCATCGCGGCGGCTTTCCTGACCGATGTGAACCTGGGCATCGTCACGGCGCTGGCGATCATTGCACACGAGATTCCGCAGGAAGTCGGCGATTTCCTGATCCTGCTGCATTCAGGATATAGCAAGGTGCAGGCGTTGCGCGTCAACCTGCTGTCTAGTCTGGCGACACTGGTTGGCGGCATGCTGGCCTATTTTGCGTTGCAGTTGGTGCAGGAGATTGTGCCGACGCTGCTGGCGTTGGCAGCGGCGAGTATGCTCTACGTCGCTGTCGCCGACCTGATTCCGGGCCTGCACAAGCGCACCCAACTGTACGACACCCTGCAGCAGGTGCTGCTGATCGGCGCCGGCGTGGCGACCATCTATACGGTTGGTCTATTCGTCCACGCCTGAGCGTCAGTTGGTCTTTCTGCCGCGCAGCTGGATGAACTGCGCGATTAGCAGTGCGCGCTTGGTGCGCAGTCTGCTTCCCGGCCTTTGCAACAAGACACGGATTTCTTTGATGAATTTGATCAGCCCGACCAGTTCGATCCATCTCGGCAGGTCGTCGAGTTCCTCTGCCGTTAGCGGGTAACGTTCAGAATAGTTCGCGATGAAGGCGTCGAAACGGGCGAAGTCCGCCATGTGGATGTATTGCTCGCCCAGCGAGAATTCGAATGCGCCATCCAGTACGTCTACCAGTCGCGAGCCGTAGAACGCATTATTGAAATCGAAGAAATTCGCCTTGCCGTCACTGTCGATGATGACGTTTTTCGGCGAGACGTCGCCGTGATTGTGTACATCCTTGCTGCGTGCATATAGTTGTCCTCGCAATTCCCCATGGCTATAGGGTTCGAAAACAGGTGTCAGTTTGGTAAAGGCTTCGGCGATTTCTGCGCTTAGTTCCGATTTCTTGATGTAGTTATGAAATTCCGGTAACCAGATCATGCAGATGTCGTCGAAGGTGAACGTCTTTTCGAGTTTCAGCGGCTTATCGGCCTGGGTCAGGTGTATGTCGGCAAGAGCCGGGCATATCTTGTCCAGAAGGTAGTCCGGGCGTTGTTGTGCGCTGCCGGAGAGCCGTTCGAACAACATCGCGGGGAGACCTTCGACGCTCACTTCGGGCGACTTATTGCTGTTGATCACCGCCGCGGTCTGGATGCCGCGTTTCTTTAACTGTGTGATCAGCTTCCCTTCGTAGGCGACGTGTTCGGCGATACGGGTGGTGCTGTAGTTACCCGATACCTTGAACAGTTTGAGTATGTAGTCGCGTTTGTCCGCAAACACCTTGTACAGTGCATTTTCGGTTTGCACATGCATTTTTTCTACGGTGACTTGCGGCATCGCATACAGCTCAGTCAACCTGGATGCGATTCGTTCCTCCTCTTCTCCAGGGCTGATGGCCCCGTCTCGGGCGCGGTCGTAGAACAACTGGGCGTTGAATTTGCGCAAGAATTCGTTCTTTTCTTCCTCGCGTTGTCGTGACGGGAAGAATACGTATGCATCGATGATGTGGTGCGAGAGTTTGATGTTCGGATATCGCTCCGACCATTTCTTCGTGTCTTCGGAGAGGGGTATCTCCGCGACATGGTAAATGGCGGAATGGTTCGCCGACTGATTGTTGACCAAGCGCCAATGTCCGGGGATGTCGGCCTCGCGTGTCGGGGCGAGTTCTACCAGAATATCGATGTCGGAACCGAGTTTCACCCACTTGCCGTAGACGAATGGCACAAGGTATTTGCCCATGTCACCACGTGTGGTCGATCCCATCAGGTAGATCTTCTCGACGGCCGTGTATGCTGCAACCTCCTTGCGCAATGTCTCGGCAATCCGGTCGTGCAATACGGCTTGTGCGGCTTGCGGGAAGGCTAATTTGGCGGGTTTGATAAAGTGCAACTTGAAGTGCTCCAGCTGCACACGCCATGCTTTATACATTGCCTCAGCGGCTTCCTGACCTGAGCAGGGCGCCGGGCTGTATGGGAATATCACCTGCTTGCTGTCTGTCGAATAGAGCCATAGGTGGTGATCCAGTTCGACGTGCAGGTTCTGTCCGGCTTTGATCGCGGAATACAGGTCCATGATCTGGCAGTTGATCAGGTTTAGTTCATTGCCGTCGATGGCGGCAGAACCGGACGAGAGATGGTCAACCAGTCTGATTGTTTTACTGATGGCGCGGATACGTTTGTAATCAGCAACCTGGTGCTGGTTGTCGGCCTTGATCTTGACCTTCAATCGTTGGCCGACATATTCGCTGCCGGATTGTTGGCTAAAGCCGACGCATTTAAGAATAGCGCCCGTTTTCGAGTAGTGGTACTGCGCGACGGCAATCGACAGGATTTCGTTCGGTACATTCCCTGCATCCAGCATGAAATCGATGTCGTTGGCCTCAAGCAGATTCAGCACTTCTTCATAACTTGCCGCATACGGGCTATCTACGTCGAGTTGCTTGAACAATCCCGCGATCTGGCGGAATTCGGCAGGATCTATCAATAGCTTGTAGTTACGATAGTGCAGGTGGTAACCATCGGTGCATTCTTCTAGGGAGAATCTCTGCGGATGGTATTTAACATCGTGATTGAGTCGTGATTCCGTCCAGATGCGCACATCGTCCTGGTTGGCATTGGCGAATTTTCCATCCTGATAATCTTTTTCGTCAATGACGGCTTGTAATTCTTGAGACTGTTGCACAAATATCTTCGCGATTTCCTCGAATTCGCCACGGCTCAATTCAATTCGCAGGTCGCGATAGTGGATATGGATATTCTCTTCCATATCCAGAAACAGTGAACGATGCCGTGGCTTCCCCAGAATATTTTCGCGATAGATTATTTTTTTGATGATGCCCATGACACTTATCTCTTTTGAATTGATTAACAAAAGCCTGATGATAAAAACGGGGTTCCTGTAACAGGAACCCCGTCGTTGAAGCTAGTCAGGCTCAAAAATTACCACTCGATTTTATCGTCATTTCCGAGACTATCGTTATTGTTGGAGTTTTGATGATCCGCATCCTTGTGTTCATCTGGACTACCATGACCACTATCAGATTGCGGAGCGTCGATTTCCGATGTCCATCCTCCGTATTCGGAAGTCGCATTGCCGGACATGACATCAACCTCGATCATTTCATTCCAGTTGCTTCCTCCACTCGCATCATTCACTTGGTCCGGCAATTCACCCAAGTTAAACAGGTCATGACTACCATCGTCGATGCCACTCAAACTATCGGTTGAGTTTTCAGCATTGTTGTTAGTCTCGGAATCGCCGGGTGCATTCTGGTCACCGTTGCCGTATCCATTGTTTTCATTGGACTGCTCGTCCTTGGAGTCACGCTCGTCCTTGGAATCATGCTCGTCCTTGGAATCATGCTCGTCCTTGGAATCTTGCTCGTCCTTGGAGTCACGCTCGTCCTTGGAGTCACGCTCGTCCTTGGAATCATGCTCGTCCTTGGAATCATGCTCATCCTTGGAGTCACGCTCGTCCTTGGAGTCATGCTCATCCTTGGAGTCATGCTCATCCTTGGAGTCATGCTCATCCTTGGAGTCATGCTCATCAGTGGTAGGTGATGAGGGAGGGGGTGTTGTCGGAGAAACCGTTGGGCTTACCGTCGGAGACACAGCCGGGCTCACGGTCGGCGAGACAGTCTGGCTTACCGTCGGCGAGACAGTCGGGCTCACGGTCGGAGACACGGTTGGGCTGACCGTCGGCGAGACAGTCGGGCTGACGGTCGGCGACACAGTTGGGCTCACGGTCGGCGACACAGTTGGGCTCACGGTCGGCGAGACAGTTGGGCTGACGGTCGGCGAGACAGTTGGGCTCACGGTCGGCGAGACAGTTGGGCTGACGGTCGGCGAGACAGTTGGGCTCACGGTCGGCGAGACAGTCGGGCTCACGGTCGGCGACACAGTCGGGCTCACGGTCGGCGACACAGTCGGGCTCACGGTCGGCGACACAGTTGGGCTGACGGTCGGCGACACAGTTGGGCTGACGGTCGGCGAGACAGTTGGGC
>Ga0209211_10006993_pt1 | contig 16034 bp, 16 predicted proteins | sample RifGroA2_FD_183992 | JGI IMG/M metagenome (GOLD analysis project Ga0209211, IMG submission 183992) | Groundwater microbial communities from Rifle, Colorado, USA - Groundwater A2 (SPAdes) (version 2) | ecosystem: Environmental > Aquatic > Deep subsurface > Groundwater | place: Rifle, Colorado... | reverse complement strand
TGTATACGACGTCGAGATAATTGGGCATACAGTTATACCGTTAATTCTTGAACTAATTCTATGGGAACACCGTCGGGATCAACACAAAACGTAACTTTTGCTTTGCCATCTGGAGAAACCTGGGGTTCACAGGTAAATACCACACCTTGCTCCTGCAATTTTCTATATTCTTTCTCGACATTTTCTACCGTAAAGGCAACATGCGAAGCTCCCAAATCAAAGATTTCATAATTCTCTCTTTTCTTCCCTTGATGGGACGCATATTCCAAAAGTTCCACCAGCGTATCCCCATTTGCAGCTGCCATTTTCACTGTTCTCACTTTCACGCCTTGAAGCCCTAAAATGGCATCGATGAATATACCCTCCTCCACCATATCTCTTTTTATTTCCAACCCGAGCAGATCCCGATAAAAATGCAGGGACGCCTCCAAATCGCTTACACCTATGCCGAAATGCCGGATTGCTTTCATAGTATTTCTTCAAAAGATTCCTTTATTACTTGGATTCCTTCGCGCAAGGCCGCATCTGGTATGGTTAAAGGAGGACCTATCTTAATTGCAGGCCCGTGGGTGCTTACCAAAAGAACTCCCTTTTCCGCACATTTTCCTATAACTTTTTGTGTAAGCTCCTCGTCTCCTGTATATATTGCCCACATCATTCCGCGGCCATATATTTCGTGATCTGGAAATGTTTCCCTTAGCAATTGCCCCACCCACTTGTCTCTTTTGGCGCTTTTTTCTACCAGCTTTTTTTTCTCAATAACCTTCAAGACGGCCAGGGCTGCGGCGCAACAAACTGGGTTTGCTGTATGGGTAGACCAAAGATCGTTGCTGAATTGTAATAGTTTCTTTTTGCCTACCAGCGCGCTGATGGGCAGGCCGCCACCAAGAGCTTTGCCGACAGTTATAAAATCCGGCTGGATATCATAATGCTGATAGCCAAACCACTTCCCTGTTCTGGCAAATCCAGACTGCATTTCGTCAAAACCAATTGGAATATTGTTTTTCTGTGCCCATGCACACCAAGCACGAACCCACTCATACGGCATAAATTTTGCGTCTCTCCCCCGGAAAACCTGTAAAAATACTCCCGCGACTTCATCCGGGTTGAACTTGTCGGGAAACAAGGATTCATCAATGGTATTTTTTGCTAGCTCCCGGCAAGCCGTGGTGCTCCCGTAGAAAGCCCCACGCAGGGATAGTATTTTCCCTTTTTTGTTTCTGCGCATTGTTTGTATTGCCGCCTCATTTGCTTCCGAACCAGTAACCGTAAGCAGCACTTTATCCATACTATTAATCGTGCATAGTTTTTTCGTCAACTCTATGCGGGAATCATTGGGAAAAATATAAGAATGCACCAGCTTTGCAGCAAGCTTTTTTTCAATAGCACTACTCACTTCCTTTGCGCAATGGCCAACATTAGCCACAAATATACCGGAAGTGAAATCTATCCATGTATTGCCCCATCTGTCATACACCTGAAAATCGTCTGTTTTATCCCAAATGATGGGGAGCTCGTGGGTATGCATATCACTTACCTCGTATTTTTGCATATCTTGAAACAAAGGAAGGGACTCTGGAACAGGGATTTCAGTTTTTATCCGCCTAAATTTTGTGTTGATGGAAGGAACTGCCATTTTAATGTACGTTATTTTTTAAGTAATCAGCAATTCCATAGTGCCCCTTTTCCAACTGGAATCGAACGAATTCCAGATCCTGTGGTTTATCTAATTCTCCTACGTCTGGCACTGGAAAAGCCAATATCTTTGAACCATGCAGCATTCCCATGTCGCCGATAGTCTGGGTTTCCCAAATATCCACATATCCGTCTGGCTGGTACACAGGCGGAAAGGATTGACGAGGAAGGTTATAGTATTCGGGCCGAGGGTCTTGCGGAAAAAGGCCCACAAAGTAATCTCCTTCTTTGCCAAACAATTTATACGGAGATTCACGTATTTCATGGCCCGACCTCAAGCTGGTAGCCTCGGGGTGCGCCAGAAGATTCTCGATTGCCTTATCAATCATCGCGGGATCTCGCAAAGGTGTGGTGGGCCTTAAGAATACTATGTACTCTGGCCCGCCTTCTTCATTTTCTTTCAGCCACGCGATAACGTGTTTCACGACATCCAAATCTATTGCCGTGTCTGTGGCGAATTCTGCCGGCCTCATGAAAGGCACTTCGGCGCCGTAACGCTTGGCCACTTCAGCTATCTCTTCTGAATCGGTGCTGACAATTACTCTTGCGATATGTTTTGAAAGTTTTGCCGCCGCGATAGAATACGCAATCAAAGGGAAACCGCCCAAATCAATAATATTTTTCTTGGGTATGGACTTTGACCCTCCTCTCGCAGGAATTAAGGCAATTATGTTTTTGTTTTTAGACATATGCTTGTTTAAAAAATCTCAACGCGACATATTTTCGCAGAAAAAGAAAAGCCAAAAAATATACGGCTGCTCCCGCAGGCACCAAAAGAAATAGGTGCACATTATAAGCGAGGAGATAACGTATGCCAACATACATTACAAAAATGGAGGCACAAGAAATGCAAAAGGCCAAAAGTATTCTCAAGGTAGGAAGTTTAATATAGGTAAATCTTTTTACGAAGAACAGCATAGCCAACAAAACCAAAAAGTGGGTAGCTACCGTAGCCACGGCCGCGCCATAAAGACTATACTTTGGAATAAGAATCAGGTTTAAAGTAACATTAAGCAGGGCTCCAGCCACCGTAATCCAGAAGGTTTTTGTTTGCTGATTTAAAACAATCAACACATCGTAGAAAGGCCGATACAAGAAAACAAGCCCAGCGGTAAGGATCAAAATCTGAAGGGCAAGTATGGAAGGAGCGAAAGCCGCCGAATAGAAGGAATAAATAATATTTGAAGCCAAAACTACTCCCCCAACCACCAAAGGCAAAGCAAGAACAATCATAATTTCCAATTCATGATTCCATGCCTTTTGGAGCTGCATTGCTGATTCTTTCGAAAACTTGCTCAATGCGGGGTAAAAAGCAGCTCCTACAAACCCCATGGGCACTAGGCTCGCTGTAACAATTTTGTAGGCAGCGTTATACCAGCCGGTTTCCTCCAGCATATTCCAAGCACCAAGCATCACGGAGTCGGTATAGCTGTATATCACGCCAAACAACCCTATGAGGGCCAGGGGCCATGCCATCTTGAGGAATTTTTTCCAGACAAGAAAATCCCACTGCAATTTCAAGGAGAAGATCTTGAAGTGAAAAAATGCAAAGATGGCAACTAACGAGACGAATCCTGCGGCAACATAGGCATAGCTTAAATTCGCGGAAGACGGAAAACGAAACAGAACAAATAATCCCAATGCAATAATAAGAATAGTTTGCAATGTTTCAAACCAAGCTTCGTATTCCATTTTTTGACGCGCGTGGAAGAAAGAATAGCAAATGCCGATAAAGCCATTTAGGAGGAAAAAAAGGGCCAATGCCAGAATCACAATTCGTACCTCATGCGCCTGCGAGACAAAGAAAGAAGTTGTGAGTATCAAAAGAAATGTGCAAAAAGCCAACACAAGTTTCAAAGAAAGGATAGAGTAGAATTCTTCTTTTTTTTCTTCTTCACGTGCAAATTCCCGCGTAACAATAGGCTGTAATCCAAACGTGGCAAAAATCATCATCAAGGAAACAAAAGCTAAAGCAAACGTAAACTGACCATACCCTTCAGCTCCCAAAACGCGCGCGGCGTAAATAACTAAAGCCAACGCTAGCAATTTATTCACCACCGTGCTCACAGACAACCAAAGCGTATTCTTGAAAATCGTCTGCTTGGCAGATGTATTGTGAAAGAAAAATGTTTTTATTTCGTTGGCGTACTGCATGGTTATCTTGATAAAGAAATTACCATCTCCACTGCCGCAAGCACATTTGCTGCCGTGAAATCCGGTTTTGCTTCGCACCTTGCATCTTTCCCTGCATAACCGGTTTGCACCAATACTGTTTTGCATCCCGCGTTCTTGCCGGCCAAAATATCCACTGTCTGGTCGCCAATCATATAAGATCTCTTGAGATCTATATGAAAATCTTTTTGTGCCTCCAGCAAAAGGCCGGGCTTTGGTTTTCTGCAGTTACATTCGATTTTTAATTCGGCCCTCTCGCCCTCAAACCCCTTTTCCGGGTGGTGAAAACAATAATACGCTGCGTCTATCTTGGCACCTTTCCTCCCCAACTCCGTTTCCAGTTTTTTCTGTATTTCTTGCGCATCCTTCTCTGACATAAATCCTTTGGCAACCATAGGCTGGTTAGAAACTACAATTGCCATAAAATCACTCTCATTAATTTTCTTCATTGCTTCTGCAGCAAAATCGTACAATCTGAAATCCTCAATCTTTGAAAGCTGGTCAACTTCTTCATTGAGTACTCCATCACGGTCAAGAAAAATTGCTCGTCTTTCATTTTTCAGACTCATTCTGGAGATTTTTCCGGATTCATAATCCTTTCTTACTTCTTCTAACCTATTGGGCGTGCCCATATCCTTAATGTATTCTGGCGTATTGTAGGCATAGAAGCGTTCCTTTGCCTGCAAAAGCCTTGGCAAGACATCTTTCTCCATGTCGGATTTTTCTCCTTTGGGTATATAGGGGAAAATCCTTGGCGAAAAAATGTACAGGGAGGCAATGCTTAAGTTGTGAAACACGAGGTCCTCGGCGTGCGGCCTTCGCAAAAGCGCCAATACCCTTCCTTCCTCGTCCGTTTCCACCAGGTCTGAATCAAACGGATGGTCATTCGGATGAACCACAACAGACAGTATCCCCCCTTTTTCTTTATGCCACCGCAAAAACCTCTGCGCATCAAAGTTGACCATAACATCCCCTGCCAATACCAAAAAATCTTCTTGTATTTCCCCCTCAAGCTGTTTAAGCGCACCTGCGGTGCCCAACGGCTGCTCCTCATGGAGAAAATGCAAGGCAACTCCCCAATCTTTTTGCTTGCAGAAATACTCTATTTCTTTTCCCAAATGCCCCAAGAGTAGCCATATTTCTTTAACCCCTTGCTGCACGAGAGATTCAATCTGATGTTCTAGAATGGTCTTGTCCCCGATTCTGGCCAATACCTTGGGAGTATCTGCGCCAAGTACAGGGGCTAAACGCGTTCCTTTGCCGCCAGCCAATATAACTGCTTTCATGTGTTTCTTGAAGCGCTAAAATCCAAATCCGTGCGCGAGGCTATAAAATAATTATTTTCCAGATCCTCTTTATTATAGGTAATTTCCTTGCCTGTCTTCGTATCTATAATCTTGCACCCTGCCTCCTTTGCTATGCAGTGGGCAGCAGCTGTATCCCATTCTTTCGTCCCGTTAAACCTCGGGTACACATCAATCTCTCCTTCTGCTAATTTGCAAATCTTTAAAGCAGCTCCATATGTTTTTACAACCTTGATGTTATGTTTTTGGAAAAATGCCCTATCCTCTGGCGTAGAATGAAAACGGCTTTCAGCTCCAATAAGTTCTGTCCGCTTGGAATCATTCCGTATGCGCTTGCCATTTTTGAACGCCCCTTTGCCTTCTTGTCCCCAATACATCCCTTTAAGTGCCGGAGCGTATACAATCCCCAGTATGGGTTTTGTCTTTTCTATAAGGGCTATGTTAATCGTAAATTCCCCGTCTTTCGCGATAAAATTCTTTGTGCCGTCAAGCGGATCTACGAGCCAAAATTTTTCCCAGTATCGCCTTTCCTCATATGGAGGGACAACTGATTCTTCTGTCACAATCGGGTAGTTAGAAATACGCGCAAGGCCTCGCATAATTATCTCGTTTGACTTCAGATCAGCATCAGTGAGTGGGGATTTCTCTTTATCATCTTTTGTCTGTATGGAAAGGTCAGCGTACTCATATATATTCAGCACCTCCTTGCCAGCTACCTCTACTATGTTCATAAGTTCTTGAATCATGGAATCTGTTCTGGATACTTTTTTCGCAAATACGCAAGCACCTTTCCCAATGACTCGTCTTCGGTCTCCTCGTCGGTATGTATGACTAAATCGCTCTGCTTGGGCGCTTCAAATTCCAAATCAATCCCCACAATCTCTGTTTTTCCCAAATTATTTTGATACATCTGCTGCACATCGTCCTTTCTGGCCAACTCTATACTTCTCTGCAAATAAATTTCGTTATAGTCTCGTATGTTCTTTCTCGCAAGTTCTCGAAGAAATTCAAACGGAGAAATACAGCACACAATTGTCACAACATCATTTTGGTTCAATACATGCGCAGCGAAGGTTATTCTTTTCACATTTGCAATTCTGTCTTCTTTTGAATATCCCAGATCGTTGTTAAAAAATGCGCGCGCCACATTCCCGTCGATCAAAAACGATTTCTTATGCGCGGCATCAAAATGCTGTTTTAATCTCCTGCCAAGTGTTGTTTTCCCGGCGCCTGAAATACCTATGAACCAAATAACCATATGTGTTTAGATATACGCCCAATCTGGGTGCTTTTTAGCTTCTGCAATATATTCGAAATTCTCGATAAAATAATCTTCTGCTTTTCCGATGTTGTAGATGAGAGAGTTGCGATGTTGCTCGATCTTCGCAGCCCATTCATCTTGCGCGGCAAGCAAGAACTTGGCGTATTGCACCATTTCGCCTATGGTTTGCGCAACGCGCCCAATTTTTTCTCGATCTTCAAAATATTTAAATTCTCCAAACCGCCTTTGCGTTTCTTTTTCATTATGAGAAAAAAAGAGCACGGGCTGTAAAGTGGTAAAGGCATAGGTATAGGCGGTGCCGGACATATCGGTTATCAGTAAGACGGATGCCGCATAATGTTTCATATAGCTGCTTTGATTGTTGTCGAAGATAAAACGAGGATTATCGGCGTACTGTTCACGAATGGTTTTCACGAGCGCGGTGTGAAGATCATGGGGATGAGGCCGAAATACAATCTTGTAATCCGGGAAATTATCGAGAAGAGCTTTAATGATTTGATCCCCGTAGGCAAGCGAAGTGACACTCCCCATACCTCCCATACGCTCTTTGCTCACGGTAGGAGCATAAATAATCGTTTTTGTAGCTTGATTATATTGTTCGAAATACTCTAAGTTTTTATCTAATTTTATATACCCACCTGGGATTAAACATACATTCTTCCTTGAGAGCTCGGGAAATTTACGCCTCGCATTCAAAATCATATTTCCGCATCTATCAAGTACAATGCGGGACGGAAGGAAAAGGTAGTCACATTCAGCCATATGCTTTGCGAGACCCTCCCTGTTGATTGCATTTCCCAGGGGGGAATCATAAATATCATGAGGAAAATACACCCTCTTGGCGCGCGTGAGCTTCTCTGCCGTACCCGATATCTCAATGAGCACATCAATAAAATCCATTCCATTGATGATATCGTTTCCGCCGTAATAGACATGCTCTCGCCTTTCATGCTGATCGTTGCAAATCTCTCCTATAAGGATAAGCACGTTGTATCCCTTGGCGCGCAATCGTTCAGCGATCGTGCCGGTATTCTCGCGATATGCGCCGGAGGCAAAGAAAAGCGCTATCGTTTTCCCATGCGTCAGTTCCTTTTCTTGAATCTTTTTTTTCTGAAGTTCGCCCAACGCAGAAAATACGCCTTGCGCGTTCAGAATATCTTTTGTCGCCACAGACGAGAAAAATTTTTCCTGTTCATTTTCGTTCTCGAATAATATCTTTGATACAAAGCATACGGCGTCATCCTGAAGCCAGCGTCGCGTCATTTTGTTTCTTAAAAAAACGCTCACTCCAGGCAGCGCGGCCGCAAGAGGACAAACGATCCTCCTGTAGATACTCTTTTTTTGCGCTCTCAGGAAGCGGACAATTGCTCTTGCGCATTTATAGAAAAATACATTCGTAGCTTCAGGCATAACGGCCAAATTTATCTCGTTCTGACAAAATCGGATTTTGTATCGGCCATGAAATGTTAAATCTTGGATCGTCCCACCGGTAACTGAATTGTTTCCCATGGGTAAAATAAGTCGATTGCTTGTAGCTGAATAAACCGTCGGGACTTAGAACCAAATAGGCGTTGCCGTATCTCGGAGGAACAAATATCTGTATCCTATTTTCATCAGACAAGATAAAAGACTGCCACTTGCCGAAATCTTCAGACTGCTCGTCGCAATTCACGACTACAAAATACACTTCGCCGTACAAGCACGATACGAGCTTTGCCGTTTCGTTGTCGCCGTGAATGCCCCGCAGGACATCTTTCTTTGAGTAAGAAATATCATCCTGCACAAACGTCACGTCAATACCGTTTTCCTTATACAGTTTCTCGTCATACGTTTCGACAAACTGCCCTCGGAAATCCGTGAAGATATCAGGGACTACCTGCAGTACTCCCTCAAGATTTGTTTTGGAAAACGTAATCATATGGATCTCTTAAAATACGCATGCAAAAGGTCTGAAACATAGTCCAGATCCTTTTGGGAAAGATGGTGATGAACTCCTATGTGAAGACCGTTTGACCCGACGTATTCTGCTTCCGGGAATTCACCCACTTTGTGTCCCAGAAACGCAAATGCTTTATGCTGAGTAGGCATGCTTCCAAAATTCCTTTTACACTGAACAAGATTATCTTGAAGAAAATCGTATAATTTCTTGTAATTATATTTTGGATCTTTTAGGGTAAGACTGAATGCATGAGGAGAGGTTACTTCATAAGTCTCTTCTGTGTTGAAAAATGCGACATCTTTTAAATCTTCTGTTTTCTCCAGTAAATAATTGAGATTCTCTTTTCTCTTCTTAAATACTTTCCAAAAATTCTTTATCTCGCCCAACATCACGGCTGCCGGAAGAACGTTCATTCTGAAATTTGAGCCGCTTCTTACATGATCAAAGTATAAAGAACCGGGTTTTCTCCCATGATCTTTCAGAGAACGCAACACCTCGTCCGTTTTTGCGTTATTGGTTGAACACATGCCACCATCCCCACCGGCCAATACATGGGCTACATAAAAGCTAAAGGCAGCAATTTCGCCAAACTGTCCAACATATTTTTCCTTATATTGCGCTCCGTGAGCTTCGCAGCAGTCTTCAAGAATTTTCAGATTATGTTTTTTTGCAATCTCCTGAATAGCATCCATATCGCAAGGTTTCCCCATGGTATGCACGACTAAAATAGCTTTTGTCTTTGGTGTTATCTTTTCTTCAATTTTAGCCGGATTAATATTCAGAGTTTCCCGCTCGATATCTACAAACACAGGAGTAAAACCAGCAGCCAACACAGAACTCCCCACGCTTGCAAAAGCTAATGAAGGAACAATAATTTCGTCCCCCCTTTCTGCACCCATATCATATAAAGCAAGACAAGCTGCTGTATCTGCATCAGCCCCATTCGTTACAGCTACATTATATTTGTACCCAAAAATCTTTCCCCATTTTTTTTCTAATTCCGTAATCAAATGTCCGCCTGACACCCAGTTTTCGTCGAGCGCCTTTTTGATTAATTCTTTTGACTTCTCGCTGATAACTAAGTCACCAAATTTTATTTCTCTCTTCTCCATATCTTATGCTTTATGATTTTTATAAATGATTTGGCTTCCATTGTTTTCAAAATGAAAACTCACTTCCAAAAAATCTTGCAGCGCCTGCCGCACACTCTCCTGTTTGTCTTGAGGAATGAGCAATAACAGGAATCCGCCGCCTCCCGCGCCCAAGAGTTTTCCTCCGAAAGCTCCTGCCTTCTTTGCTTTCTCGTACATTGCGTCAATTTCTGGGGTCGTTATCTTGTCGCTCAATCTTTTCTTAATCTGCCATGTTTCGTTGAGCAATCTTCCGAATTCTTCCAAACCCTTATCTTCTTTCAGTATGCGTATACCTTCATCCACCATCTGATGCATCTGAGTTAATTCCTGAACTCTGTTTTTCGTATTCTCAATCTGGGTTTTTGCTATTTCAGAAGCGGTTCTGGAAAATCCCGTAAAGTAAAGGCGAAGGGAAGCTTCCAATTCTTTGACTTGCTCATTACTCACTTGCACGGACTCTACGCGAAACTCCCCGTTTTGAGAAAATGTTATTTTATTAAATCCCCCATACGTTACCGCAACTTGATCTTGAGAACCTACACTCTCTTTCAAAATATCCTGCTCCATGTGCACTACCTCTTTTGCCAGCTCTTCTTTGGAAATTTCCTGGTTTTGCAGGGCATGCAGGGCATGAAGCAATCCTACCGTGAAAGAAGAACTTGATCCCAAGCCCGTACGCGCAGGCAAGTCTCCGTCGTGGTGGATAGACAATCCCTTTTCAACCTTGAAGAATTGCAAAGCTGCCTTCACCGCAGGATGCAAAATCTCTCCTATCTCGTTTACCTCTTCAGTCTTGGAATATACAATTCGATGCTTATACGGAAAGAAGGGGGGGAAATGCCGCACGCTCAAATAGCAGTACTTATCTATGGTGGTAGATAAAACTTGCCCTCCGTATTCCTTAAACCACGCAGGATAGTCGGTCCCCCCACCAAAAAAAGATATGCGAAATGGTGTTTTACTGATAATCATTTCAGAATGGTCCTCTAAACCTATTCTCCCAACTATAAAATTCTTCTCCTTTCAGATTAGTCGGCTTCAGCTTAAGCTTCTTTTCTATCGCGCGAATAATGTCGACGGCATTCGGGTAAAACTCATTTTCCAAAGGCCTCGTGGTCGCGCATTGGGTATGAGGGAACGCAATCCGTGTGACCGGCGATTTCAATATTCCAAAACATTTTTCTGAAATGCGCGCGGCCACTTCCGCTGAAAATCCGCAAAATTCCCAATCATAATCTGCCACGATCACATGGCGGGTTTTGCGCGCCGACGCTATTACTGTTTCTTCATCGAAAGGATAGATTGTTCGAGGATCTACAATCTCAACATCCACTCCTTGTTTTCTTGCAAGAATATCAGCTGCTTTGTGAGCTTCTACATTCATCCAGGAAGTCGCAATCACGGTAACATCCTTGCCCTTACGGACAACCTTTGCCTTCCCTAAAGGAATCGTATAGGATCTCACAGGGACCTTTCCTTCCATCCAATACAGCCAGCGATGTTCCAAAAACACTACGGGATTATCGCTTCTAATTGCCGATGCCAACAGCCCTTTTACGTCGTAGGCACTCGAAGGCATAACCACCTGCAAACCCGGAATATGAGCAAATACCGACTGCAAAGACTTTGAATGCTGAAACGCCTGGCCCCATCCGCGGCCGATTACTGCACGAATTACTAAAGGAGCCTTCAATGCGCCTCCGCTTCCAAAACGCGCGGGAGCCACCATATTCGCCAACTGGTTCATAGCGAGTAAAAGAAAATCCACCCGAATATGCACGTGTACCGGGCGCAGCCCGTTCAAAGCAGCTCCCAACCCAACACCGGTCATTGCCTCTTCGGAAAGCGGCGTTCCAAAAAAACGTTTTTCTGGAAACTTCTCCAAACCCTTTGTGGAACCAAAGATTTTCTTATGGTCGGTAACGTCCAAACCGTACACAAACACGTTGGGATCTCGATCCATTTCCTGCCTTAAGGTTTGCGCAATGGCTTGCTCGTATGTAATATGCTCTGTTTTCTGCGCCACAGCTTTAGGCATATACGTCTGTTTTAAACTCGCTTTTTGCAGGAAATGGGGCCTGTTTTGCCTTGGTAATGCTTCTTTCGATTTGTTCGTTTATTCTCCTCTCCATAGCAGTAACCTCTTTCTCCTCCAATCCAATCTTGATCAGCCGCTCCCGCTGCAGTTTTACTGGATCGCGCTCCAGCCACGAGAGCATCTCTTTTCTCGAACGATACCCCGCCTCAAAATCTTCATTCACGCCCACATGTTCCAAATACCGGTAATATTTGAAATGCAAAAATCCCGGCATTTCAGATACCCTCATCTTTCCTATAATATCTTTTGTTTTTTCGTAAATTTCGTGCACGTCCGTGGTTACAGATTCCCCAGTATGACAGTAGAATGTGGAAACCACGTCTGCGATCGGTTTGTGGCCTGTTCGTTCTTTTACTCGAGAGTGTATTGCAAAGTCATTATCTTCACAAACAAAAAGTATGGGGAGCTTTTTCAAACAGGCAAAATTCAAACTCTCCCAAAACACACCTTCATCCAGCGCTCCGTCTCCAAAGAAAGAAACAACGAGTTTGCCATTTTTTTTATACGCATTTGCCAATGCAGCTCCGACTGCTACTGGAATCGTTGTGCCAACTACAGCCGAAGTCATTATGAGCCCGGCTTCCAGAGAAGCTATGTGCATAGATCCGCCTTTCCCTTTCGCAGTACCTGTTGCCTTCCCGTACATTTCAGCAAAGAACTCGTCGGTTTCCTGCGCTTTTGCCAAATACAGAGCATGCGATCGGTATGTGCCAAACGCCTGGCTATTCTTTCCAGCCGCCTCAAGCACCCCAACTGCTATTGCCTCTCCTCCGCGGGACATATGCATAGGAGTTTTCATTTCATCTTCTCCATACAAGTCCCGAATACGCTCTTCAACACGCCGCACAAGATATAGTTTTCGGTAGAACGATAGAAACAATTTCTTCTGCATTAGATGTTTGCGAATTGGTTTCGCTTGATTATCTGGTACCCTTTCAACAGTTCAGAAATACCCTCGGCAAGCGACACTTGCGGCTTGAACCCGGCCTTCTCTATTTTTTCGTTTGACACAATATAGTTGCGCTTATCTTTATCCTCGCCAACCGGAGCTTCGGTAAAATAAAAACGAGGAACGTGTTTTTGTATTTCTTCACACAGCTCCCGCTTGCTCAAATTTGCGTCGCTCAACCCGATATTATACGCTTCTCCTTTCATTGTCTCGAAATGTTCCATACTGTGAAGAAACGCTCGGGCTACATCGCGAACGTGAATATAGTTGCGCTTAAAATCAGCTTCGAAAAGCACGACAAAGCCGTCATTGACTGCCCGATACACAAAATCATTAACCAAAAGGTCGAGTCTCATACGAGGGCTCGTTCCGAAGACAGTTGCCAAACGCAGTGATATTGCATTGCCTGCTTGCAGAAGACATTGTTCAGCTTCTACCTTGAGCTGTCCGTACAGAGAAATGGGCCGCAGAGGCGTTTCCTCCGTACAATACATATCTTTCCCTCCTATGCCGTAACCACTGTTGGTGTTCGGGAAAATAATCTTTTGTTCAGGCGAGGAAAGCTCAAGAATAAACTTTATCGCATTCAAGTTAACCGACCGCGCCTCCTCTGGCAGCTTTTCACAAAGAGGAGCGCCCACAAGGCACGCAAGCGGAATAATATAGTCCTTGCCCTTCATATGCTTTTCCAAAAGCTGGTGATCTCTTGCGTCCCCCCTGATTATCGTGAGTCTCGGGTTGGAACAACAATCCAAAAGCGAAGTTTGGTTATAGCGAAAATTGTCTATGACGGTAACCGAATATCCCGCGTCAAGAAGCATGGGGGTAAGGACAGATCCTATATACCCGGCTCCACCTGTTATCAAAACATTTTTTGAGTCTTGCATAGTGCCGCTTACCATTTTTCAATGACTTTTTTGGTTTTATCTTTCAATTCTTTATATTTCCAATAAATCTTTTTCTCCAGCTCGGGAGAAACCAAAAGCAAAATATCATCCCCCCAAATGCGCCAAGCCCCTCCTACCCTGTGGGCTTCAATAATACCATTCTTTATCATCCTTTTCATGGTGCTCGAGCTCACCTTCAAAAAGTCTTGGGTTTCTTTCGTGGTATATAATTCTTTTGGGTTTATTTCTATCATACCCTGTAAGAACTTCGCCAGTTTCGTTATTATAGCTGCCCCGTAGCGGGCAAAGCTTCACTACGGGGCATATCCTAAAAAGAAAAAATGAGTAAGTCAGCAATACTCTCATAGTAAAGCACCCATCAAATGGTGTCAATAGGGGTCAAAAAGTATCATTGAGAGCAAGCTACTTGTTGCTATGAAAAAGGGGGATGGCTAAACGCCATCCCCCATCCCCTTGCCCCACTTTCCAGTGAAGTTAGGGTTTCGGGTGTCCGAGAAGCTTCCTCGGCAGCTTCTCGATCTGCGCGATCCAGTCGTCTATGTTCTTCATAGCGACTGGGCCGAACTTGGGGTCCCGGAGGATTCGCTCGCGATACTCCGGGCGCCGATAATACTTCACGTGCGCCTCGTCCCGAAACTTCAGGATCTGCGCCGGGGTGAGGGCATGGCCCAAGTAGCAGGGTTCGCTTTCCCAACTATACTGGGCGTGGCCAATCCATCCAGGACCGCCGGGGCGTTCGGGAAGCGGGTAGTCCGCTTTCTTGGCATCGCGGTACAAGCTGTTCGCCCCAGGGAGCGCCTGGGCGCAGTAGAAGTTCCCGTAGGTCCCGTTCAGCTCGCATGCGAGCTGAAACGTCTCCTGCATGGACTCCGTCGTGTCGTCCTGGAGTCCAAAGATATAGTTCAGGGCGCCCTCAATCCCTGCCGCGTGCATAGCTGCGACCCGCCTGTGGATAAGGTCGTCGTTGAACTTCTTGCCCTGCCCAGAGCGGACGGTGCTGTTCGCGGCCTCGATGCCGAGTGCGGCCCAGCGGCCGCCTCCGGCCCGGAAGATGTTCATATCTTTGGGCCCGAAGGTATCGACCCGGGCGTAGGACCAGAAGTTGAGCAAGTCTCCATAGTGCTCGGCAATCATCCGAAAGATCTGCTTCCAGTGGTCGCCGAGCATGAACATCTCGTCTGGAATCTTGAACGTCTTGACCCCGTAGGTTTCGACGAGGTACGTTACCTCCTTCACAAACAGCTCGGGCTGAAGGGACCGGAAGCTGTGGACGCCCGGCTTCAACAGCCCTTGAACTCGGAGCAGCTGATCGCCGTCGCGGAAAGTCGCCTGAATGTTGCAGAACCCGCAGTGGAACGGGCACCCCTCCCGCGAATAGGGATTCGCGTAAGGCATGCGCTTATCCATGCCCTGGTAAAAGGCCTGCCAGTGATGGGCCACGTACCTGCGCGGATCCATGAATTTCCAGCCGTCAATGGCTGGTTCCGCGTTCAAGTCAATGAGTGGCGCGGGGTCGTTGCGCACCACCACCGCATCCTCCGCGGTCTTGTCCCAATGCACGAGAGCGCGCACCTTCTTGATGTCGCTGTACGCGCCGCCCGCTCTCTGGGCAAGGATCATCTCATGGACCGTAATAGGACCTTCCCCAACACAGACGTAGTCAATGGGCTCATCCATGAGCGTCTTGGCAGGAATCGCCGCAGGATGAGTGCCACTCATCATGATCGGCAGGCGCGGCGCCAGGTTCCTGATTGCCTGCGCAAACTCTCGCGCAGACACCATGGTCTGCGTGCTGGCTGACGGGTTGTACCCGTAGTCCGGCATCATCACAAACCGTGGGTCAGCCGCGACCACTTCTTTTGCGATCTCCTCCGGCGTATCTTCCGTGAGGTTGGCGTCGATGAGTGCTTGGCTGCACCCGCGACGCCAAAGATACGCCATCATGAACCGCGCCTTGGCCGGCGGCTCTATGGCGTCGGGCACGGTACCCACCTGAAAATCCTGCACGTTCCTTGGCACCACGAAAAGTACATCCATCTTGCTCATTGCGTTCCTCCTGTCCCCTTTCGTTCTTTCACTCGTAAAAACTAAGCACATCATAAAGCACCCATCAAATGGTGTCAATAGGGGTCAAAAAGTATCATTTAATAACAGGGTGTTTATTGCTGGTAAAAAAGAGGGGGACGGCGTTCAGCCACCCCCTTAGGGTCTCGCTATGGTCTCGGGTGTCCGAGAAGCTTCCTCGGCAACTTCTCGATCTGCGCGATCCAGTCGTCTATGTTCTTCATAGCGACTGGGCCGAACTATGCAAAAAAACAGATCTGTCAAGTGTTTGCGAGACTGTTCGAAAAATCCACAAAAGAAAAAGCGCCTTGCGGGTTGATTCGTTTATCACGAATTCCGCAAGACGCTAATGAGCGAGCAGCAGCTCGCGCTACTTCTATTTCTCTGTGAATTACGAAATACCTTGAATGCTCATCATAGCGTACAATGGAGGAGGTCGCAGAGAGAACGACCAATAGCATTGTAAACTACGATGAAGATTCAAGTCAGA
>Ga0209211_10006992_pt1 | contig 16037 bp, 14 predicted proteins | sample RifGroA2_FD_183992 | JGI IMG/M metagenome (GOLD analysis project Ga0209211, IMG submission 183992) | Groundwater microbial communities from Rifle, Colorado, USA - Groundwater A2 (SPAdes) (version 2) | ecosystem: Environmental > Aquatic > Deep subsurface > Groundwater | place: Rifle, Colorado... | reverse complement strand
AGCACCGCCATGTGCGCCGGCAGCATCCAGTAGGCTTCGATCAGGCTGATGGCCAGACCCAGGGTGACGACGAATGGAATCACGAACATGAACTTGCCGACGATGCCGGGCAGCAGCATCAGCGGCAGGAAGGCGGCGATGGTGGTCAGCACCGAGGCCGTCACCGGCGCGAAGACCTCGCGCACGCCTTCGATGGCAGCGGTATGCACCGGCTCGCCACGCTGCATGCGGTAGTAAATGGTCTCGACCACCACCACGGCATCATCGACCAGCATGCCGAGCACGATAACCACGCCAAGCAGCACCGAAATATTCAGCGTGTAGCCCAGTGCGTTGAGGATGGCGAAAGTCCCGGCCAGCGAAAACGGAATGCCGAGGCCGACCAGGATCGAGATGCGCCCGCCGAGGAACAGCCAGCAGATCGCCAGCACCATCAGCAGGCCCTGCAAGGCGTTGCGCTCCATGGTGGTGATCGCTTCGCGCGTCGGCACCGTCTGGTCGTCGAGCAGTTGCAGTTGCACACCGTCGTTGGCGAAGCGCGGGTTCTGTTCGGCGATGTAGGTATTGAGCCGCTCGATCAGTTGCAGCGTGTTGGTGCGACTCTTCTTGGTCACGGCCAGGATCACCGCGCCCTTGCCCTGGAAACTGGCCAGGCTGCCGGCCTTGGCGCGCCCGCGCGAGACCTCGGCGACGTTGCCCAGCGGTACCGGTTCCTTCCGTGTGGCGTTGCTGACCGGGATGCGGGCGATCACGTCGGGGTCGGCGCTCTGGCCGACGACGCGCACCAGCCACGCCGTGCGATCCTGCCCGCCCGTGGTCTCGACCTTGCCGGCGAACGTGTCGCGGAACCAGGCCATGACATTGTCGGAAACGTCGGTGGCGGTGAGTCCCCGGTTGGCCAGCGCGACCGGATCGAACTCGACCTGCAGTTCCGGATCGCGCATGCCCGTGGCGAACACCTGGTCCACGCCGACAATGCGCTCGATGTCGTCCTTGAACTGGCGGGACCGCGAACGCAGCAACTCGTCGGCGGCCTGGCCGGTGACCAGCACCATCGCAGTGGGGAAGCCGTTCGAGGTGGTGATTTCCAGCACGCGCGGATCCTTGGCCTCGACCGGCAACTCGCTCTTGGCCTTGTTCTGGATTTCGCGGCGCAGGTCGTTGATGCGCTTGTCGAACACGCGCTCGTCGATGTCGCGGAAGCGCACCAGGATGGACGCGATGTTTTCGCGCGAAGAGGACATCACGAAGCGGATGTCGGCGACGCCCTTGATCGCGTCCTCCAGGGGCTTCGTCACGCGCTTCTCGACATCCTCGGCGGAGGCGCCGGGCAGCACGTCGGTGACCATCACCCAGTTGAAGTTGATTTCCGGGTCCTGTTCGCGCGGCATGGCCAGGTAGGCCAGCGCACCCATGACCAGCACCACCGCGAAGGCGATGTTGGCCAGCGGATGGTTCTGGATCAGGCGGGCGTAGAAGTTCACTTCGTGTCCGGCTTGGCGGCGTCGAGGCTTACGCTCATGCCGTCCTGCAAGGCATGGCGGCCGCGGGTGACGATCTTCGCCTCCGACGGAAAGTCGGCGCTGGCGGGACGCCCCTCCTGGGCCTGCGGCAGTTCGCGGAAGCTCGCCTTGCCGCCGTCGAGCACGAACACGCCGTAACGCCCGTTGCGGCGCAGGATGTAGTCGGCCGGAATATGCGGACGCGGGTCGCGCCAGACCAGCCGGCCCTCGGTTCCGGGCGCCGGTGCCGGGCCGCCGGCGAAGCGATAGCGCGCCTCGACGGTGCGTGCCTCGCGACTGATCGCGCCCGAGATGCGCAGCAAGCTCAAGGCGTGGATCTGCCCGGCGACGGCGAACTCGACTTTGGCGGCGGCGGTCAGCCCGTCGGCATCGCGCGCCTGGACCTGGGCCACCACCTGCAGATCACTGGTATCGGCCAGCGTCAGCAAGGGCGTGCCGGGCGCGGCGAGTTCGCCGACCTGGGCGGCGCGGGCGCGCACGATGCCGCCGAAGGGTGCGGTGATGGTGCATTTGTCGACGCCGCGCCGCGCCGAATCCCGGTTGGCGCGCGCCGACTGCACATCGGCCTGGGCTGCCGTCAATTCGGTCTCGCGCAGGGTCAGGGCTTCGGCGGATATGAAGTTCTTCTCTTTCAGCGAGCGCGCCCGAGCCGTTTGCGCCGCGGCCTGCGCCTGGCGTGCCACACTCTGCGCCAACCCGGCCTCGGCGCGCGCCAACGCCAACTCGGCGTCCCTGGCATCGAGCCGCACCAGCACCTGCCCGGCCTTGACCGCGTCGCCGCTATCGACCGCGATCACCACGATGCGGGCGGAGGCCTCGGCGGCGAGACGGGTTTCGTTCTTGCCCAGCACCGTCGCCGGCGCTTCGCGTTCGGGGTGGAAGCCCAGTTCGGCGTAGCGGACGACGCCAACCGCCAGCGGGACGACCGCGGCCGGCGGCGCCTCGACCGGCTTCTCGCCGCAGGCCTCCAGCAACAACGACAAACTCAAGGCAAGCAATGCGGCGGATTTCACTTTGAGGTTCTCCGTTTGCCGGATGCGACCGGCATCGCCAGCCCGCGCAGGACCAGATCGAGGTGGGTGTTCAGATAGATCAGCGGATCGTGCGCCGTGCCGCAGCAGGCGCCCAGCGAGTAGCGCCAGATCAGCAGCATCAGCACCGGGGCGAAGATCACGTCGATCGCGGTTTCGACATCGACGGCGCGGAACTCGCCGGAGGCGATGCCCCGCTGCAAGGTGCGCCGCATCAAGTCGCGGCCGCGCACGATCACGGTATCGTGGTAGTAGATGGCAAGATCAGGAAAATTGCCCGCTTCACTGATCATCAGCTTGGGCACGCCGGCCAGATGGGTGCTGCCGATGCGTTGCCACCACTCGAGAATCAGGGCGCGCAACAGGTCGGCGGTGCTGCCTTCGAAACTGTCGACCAGGCCCGCGCCCTCTTCCAGAATCGGCACGATGCCCTCCTGGATGACCGCCTTGAACAGCGCTTCCTTGCTGCCGAAATAGAGATACAGCGTGCCCTTCGACACGCCGGCGCGCGCCGCGACGTCTTCCAGCCGGGTGCCGGCGAAGCCCTTTTCGACGAAAAGCTCCAGCGCCGCCGCCAAGAGTTCGGCGGGACGCGCTTCTTTGCGGCGTTGGCGGGGATGGGTTAAAGCTTCCATTGGATGGCGTTTAATTACTGACCGGTCAGTCAGTATATAGAAACCAAGTCTGCCGTCAAGCCCGTGACTGTTGTGGGGTTTGGCAAAGGCTGACGGCTGATTCGTCGGTCAGACGACAAATGCAGTTTCGTTCATGGCCATAGCCGCAGCACGGACGGAATCCGGCAAGGATAGGCGTTTGACCAGGGCGCCGACACGGAAGATACTTCTCCCATGCGGTCGAAACTTGTATGTCCTGCACCGAGCAACGCTTACGCGGCGGTCATTTTTGACTTCGAGGGTACGCTGGTTAATTTCCAGTGGCAGCTGGAACCGGCCGAAGCCGAGTTGCGTTCCGCGTTTGCCCGGCTCGGCTTCGAGGGCGACGAGTTTGCCTTGGGCAACTACGCCACCATGTGGAACGCTGCCGCCGACACGCTCGCGCCGCGAGGACGCATGGCCGAGTTGCATCAGGCGCTTGGCCCCATTTACGATCGCTGGGATTTTGACGCGCTGAGCCGATGGACGCCGCGGCCGGGCGCAGCTGAACTGCTAAGCCAGCTGGTGAGCGAAGGCTTGCGCGTGGGCATGGTCAGCAACGTCGGGCGGGGGGCGCTCAGCGGGGCTCTGAAGCGTTTCGATTTCGCCGGATGCTTGCTGCCGGTAATCGCCCGCGACGATGTGACTTACATGAAACCGAGGGCGGAGGGCATCTTGCGCACCCTCTCTCATTGGCAACTGGCGGCGGGTCAGGTGCTTTTCGTCGGCGACAGCCGCGCGGACGTGTTTGGTGCCCGGGCGGCAGCAGTTCCCGTGGCCATCATCCGCGGCGGAGAGTGTGACGAAACCGCCTTTGCCGACATTCCCCCCGACCACATGATTTCGGAATTGAGCGAACTCGTCGATCTGCTGATCACCGGATAAACTGACCCCTGCCTCGACATTCGACGAAGGAAGCCGGAATGCGTATCGAAGAAGAACTCAAACTGGATTTTCAGGACGTCCTCATACGGCCCAAGCGCTCGACGCTGACATCGCGCTCCGAAGTCGATATCTCGCGTCAGTTCGTGTTCCGCCATTCCGGACGCAGCTATCAGGGCGTGCCGATCATCGCCGCCAACATGGATACCGTAGGCACATTCGAAATAGCCGCGGCTCTGAGCAAACATCAGCTAGCGACGGCGCTGCACAAGCACTACGAGGAGCGCGCCCTGATAGCTTTTTTCCAGGCATTGCCGGAAGCCTCGACGGTGTTCTATTCGATGGGCATCACCCGGGAGGATTACGAGAAGTTCTGCCGCGTCAAGCAGCAGGCCGGCGACGCCATTGCTTATGTCTGCGTCGATGTCGCCAACGGCTACACCAAGTCCTTCGTCGATTTCCTCCATCGTCTGCGCGACGCATGGCCGCAGATCACCATCATGGCCGGCAACATCGTCACCGGCGAAATGGCCGAGGAGCTGATTCTCGACGGCGCCGACATTGTCAAGGTCGGCATCGGCCCCGGCTCGGTGTGCACCACGCGCAAGATGACCGGCATCGGCTATCCCCAGTTGTCGGCCATCATCGAGTGCGCCGACGCCGCCCACGGCCTGGGCGGTCTGATCTGCGCCGATGGCGGCTGCACCTCGCCGGGGGATCTGGCCAAGGCCTTCGGCGGCGGCGCCGACTTCATCATGCTCGGCGGCATGCTGGCCGGCCACGACGAATGCATGGGCGAAGTCGCCGAGATTGACGGCGCGCGCAAGGTGCGCTTCTACGGCATGAGTTCGCGCACGGCAATGGACAAGCATGCGGGAGGCGTCGCCAACTACCGCGCCTCGGAGGGCAAGGAGGTGCTGCTCGACTACCGCGGACCGGTCGCGGATACCGTGCAGGAGATTCTCGGCGGAGTACGCTCCGCCTGCACCTATGTCGGCGCCCACAAGCTGCGGGAACTGTCGAAGCGCACCACCTTCATCCGGGTCGCGCGGCAGTTGAATGAAGTGTTCGGACAATCCTGATGCCTGCCCGCGAAGCGGTATCCCAGGCACGCAGAGCGAAGTCATGAACAAATCCATACTGCGCGCTTGCAATTTTCTGGCCCTTGCCGCCCTGCTGCTGGTTGTCGCTTGCAGCGGCACCAAGAAGGAAGCCACCTTGCCGGCGGGGAGCAAGGTACTCGCGCTGGGCGACAGCCTGACCGCACCCCACGGCGTCAAGCCCGGCGAAGACTGGCCGACGCTGCTGGCGCAGAAAACCGGCTGGGTGGTGATCAATGCCGGCATCAGCGGCAATACCAGCGCCCAAGCCCTCGACCGTCTGCCGGCCCTGCTTGACGAGCATCAGCCGCAACTGGTGCTGGTGAGCCTGGGCGGCAACGACATGCTGCGCAAGATGCCGCAAGGACAAACCGTCGCCAATCTCGGCAGCATGCTGGATTTGGTCAAGACGCGCGGCGCCAAGGCGGTCTTGCTGGCGACGCCGAAGCCCAGCATTGCCGGCGCCGTCTTCAACAGTTTGTCGCCCGCCGATTTTTATGACGAGGTGGCCAAGGACAAGAAAGTGCCGCTGATCAAGGACGCCCTGCCCGAAGTGCTTTCCGACACTGCCCTGAAGGGCGACCAATTGCACCCGAATGCTGCCGGCCACGCCCAACTCGGCGAGAAGATCCACGCCGATCTGAAGAAAATCGGCTACGCCGGCTAGGGTTGGCGCACTTCGGCACACTTCGGCGCAATTCTGCGCAATCCGGCGCGATGCAATGAAGAACGAAGGGCTTGTCTGGAAGCACACTTCGGCGCAATTCTGCGCAATCCGGCGCGAGTGTCCTTTCTCCGCTACGGGTTGCATTCGACCGGCCTTTCCAGTAGTTTCAAGCCCCTGCCCTACCCCCCCAACAGAATCGAGTTTGCCCCATGAATGCCAGCGAAAAATTTGTCGCCGCCGACGCCCACGTCGATGCGGCCGCCATAGCCCCCTTGCCCAATTCGCGCAAGATTTACGTTCCCGGCAGCCGCCCGGACATTCGCGTACCCATGCGTGAAATCGCCCAGAGCCCGACCGGGGATATTCCCAACCCGCCGGTCACCGTCTATGACTGCTCCGGCCCCTACACCGACCCGGCGGCCAGGATCGACATACGCAAGGGCCTGCCGACCTTGCGCGCGCAATGGATCGCCGAGCGCAACGACACCGAAGAGCTTCCCGGCCTGTCGTCGAAGTATGGCCGGCAGCGCTCAGCCGATGCCGAACTGGCGGAACTGCGCTTCGACCTCGGACGGCGGCCGCGCCGCGCCAGGGCGGGCGCCAACGTGACCCAGATGCACTACGCCCGCAGTGGCATCATCACGCCCGAGATGGAATTCGTCGCCATCCGCGAGAACCAGAAGCTGGAGGGGCTGGATGAGCTGCTGCGCACCCAGCATCCCGGCCACAACTTCGGTGCGGCCACGCCGAAGGTCATCACAGCCGAATTCGTCCGCGACGAAGTCGCTCGCGGCCGCGCCATCATCCCCAACAACATCAACCACCCCGAGTCCGAGCCGATGATCATCGGCCGCAACTTCCTCACCAAGATCAACTGCAACATCGGCAACTCGCCGCTGGCCTCGACCATCCAGGACGAAGTCGACAAAATGACCTGGGCCATCCGCTGGGGCGGCGACACGGTCATGGACCTATCCACCGGCAAGAACATCCACGAGACGCGCGAATGGATAGTTCGCAACTCCCCGGTGCCGATCGGCACCGTGCCGATCTACCAGGCGCTGGAAAAGGTCGACGGCAAGGCCGAGGACCTGACTTGGGAAATCTTCAGGGACACACTGATCGAGCAGGCCGAACAGGGCGTGGACTATTTCACCATTCATGCCGGCGTGCTGCTGCGCTACGTGCCGCTGACCGCCAAGCGCATGACCGGGATCGTCAGCCGCGGCGGCTCGATCCTCGCCAAATGGTGTTTGTCGCACCACAAGGAAAACTTCCTCTATACGCATTTCGAGGACATCTGCGAAATCATGAAGGCCTACGACGTGGCCTTCAGCCTCGGCGACGGCCTGCGTCCCGGCTCGATCTACGACGCCAACGACGCGGCGCAGATGGGCGAACTGGAAACCCTCGGCGAACTCACCAAGATCGCATGGAAACATGACGTGCAGGTGATGATCGAAGGCCCCGGCCACGTGCCGATGCACATGATCAAGTTCAACATGGACGAGCAGTTGCGCCTCTGCGGCGAAGCGCCCTTCTACACCCTGGGGCCGCTGACCACCGACATCGCGCCGGGCTACGACCACATCACCAGCGCCATCGGCGCGGCGATGATCGGCTGGTACGGCACGGCCATGCTTTGTTACGTGACGCCGAAGGAACACCTCGGTCTGCCCGACAAGAACGACGTCAAGGACGGCATCATGGCCTACAAGATCGCCGCCCACGCCGCCGATCTGGCCAAGGGCCATCCGGGAGCGCAAGCGCGCGACAACGCGCTGTCGAAAGCGCGCTTCGAGTTCCGCTGGGAAGACCAGTTCAACCTCGGCCTCGACCCCGACAAGGCGCGCGAATTCCACGACGAAACCCTGCCCCAGCACGGCGCCAAGCTGGCCCATTTCTGCTCCATGTGCGGGCCGCATTTCTGCTCCATGAAGATCACCCAGGACGTGCGCGAGTACGCCGCCAAGCTGGGCGTCTCGGAACAGGAAGCGCTGAACAAGGGCATGGAGACGAAGTCGGTGGAGTTCGTCAAGGCCGGCAGCGAAATCTACAAGGCTTCATAGAAGTCGGCGCTGGCGGTACGGTGCCAAGGTGTCACGGAGCGCTTCGTGACGCGCCGTTTCCGACCAAAACAACGTGTACTGCAATAAAGTCGCGACTTTATTGCAGCCTCAGGTAAAATGGTCGCATGAAACGTATCCTCGATGATCTCATCGCGACCGATCTCAAGCGCAAGATGGTCATCCTCACCGGACCGCGCCAGGTGGGCAAAACCACCCTTGCGCGAAGCCTGATGTCGCAATTCGCCCCCGCACAATATTTGAGTTGGGACATCGCCGATGATCGGACCATACTGCAACGCGCCAGCTGGAATCGTCCCTCGCGCCTGTTGGTGATGGACGAAATCCACAAGATGCCGGGCTGGAAGGCTTGGCTCAAGGGCGTGGCGGATGGACGCGAGTCGGAGCAGGCCTTGCTGGTGACCGGTAGTGCGCGCATGGACACTTTTCGCCAGAGCGGCGAGTCTCTTGCCGGCCGCTATTTCGCCTGGCGCCTGCATCCGGTCTGCGTGCGCGAGTGGTGTGCGCACAACGCCGCGACTCCGGTTGACGCACTGCGCCACCTGATGCGAAGGGGTGGCTTTCCCGAACCCTGTCTGGCTGAAAGCGACGAACTTGCCGACCGCTGGCGCGCCCAGTACTACACCGATCTGGTACGCGAAGACGTGCTGGAGTTTTCACGCCTGCATGAAATTAACACCATGCGCCTGTTTCTCGACATGCTGCGCGCACGGGTCGGCTCGCCACTCTCACTGGCTTCGATGGCGCGCGATCTGGCGGTCTCGCCCAACACGCTCAAGCGCTATCTCGATATTCTGCAGGCACTGTTCATCGTCTTCGCGGTTCAGCCTTGGCATCGCAATGTAGGTCGCGCCCTGCTGCAAGCGCCCAAAGTGTATTTCTTCGATACCGGGCTGGTCAGGGACGATCCCGGTGCGCGGCTGGAAAACGCCGTCGCGACCATGCTATTGAAGCACACGCAGTTTCGCCGCGACGCCCGCGGCAAGGAGATCGGGCTGCACTACATTCGCACCAAGGATGGCGCTGAAGTGGACTTCGCCCTTAGCGAAGAGGACGAACTGACACATCTGGTGGAATGCAAATACGCCGACGCCGCCTTGCACAAACCGCTGGCCCGCTTCGCCGAGCAGTTTGCTGCCACCGAAGCGGTGCAACTGGTGGCCGAACTGCGCCAGGAAGAACAGCGCGGTCGCGTCGCCATTCGTCGTGCCGGTGACTGGCTAGCGCAACTGAGCGCATGATGGACTGCCGACCCGGCTGCGGCGCCTGCTGCATCGCGCCCTCGATCAGCACGCTGGGCAAGCCCGCCGGCCAGGCCTGCGTGCACCTGACGCCGGACTATCGCTGCACGCTGTTCGGCAGCTCACGACGTCCGTCCTGCTGCAGCGGCCTGCGGCCCTCGGCCGAGATGTGCGGCAGCAACCGCGAGGCGGCGCTGGCGTGGCTGGCGCAGCTCGAGGCGGCTACCGCGGCATGCTAGACTCGGCGGCCTCATCCGGCGCCAATTTATTCTTCTGACATGGATTTTCACCCGCTGCTGCAGGCACTGATACTCGGCCTGGTCGAAGGCTTCACCGAGTTTCTTCCCGTCTCCTCCACCGGCCACCTGATCCTGGCCGGCGACCTGCTGCATTTCAACGACGAGAAGGGCAAGCTGTTCGAAATCGTGATCCAGTCGGGCGCGATTCTCGCCGTCTGCTGGGAGTACCGCGAGCGCATCGCGAAGGTATTCGGCGCGCTGGGACACGATGCGGATTCGCAGCGTCTGCTGCGCAACATCGCGGTCGCCTTCATCCCGCTGGCCGTGCTGGGCCTGCTCTTCGGCAAGGCAATCAAGGCCACGCTGTTCAATCCGGTGGCGGTGGCGACGGCCTTCATCGTCGGCGCCTTCATCATCCTCTGGGCGGAAAAGCGCACGCACGTGGTGCGCGTCGAACGGGTCGAGGACCTGACCCTGATGGACGCGGTGAAGCTCGGCCTGGCACAGGCCTGCGCGCTGATTCCCGGTACCTCGCGGTCCGGCGCGACCATCATCGGCGGCCTGCTGTTCGGCCTCTCGCGCAAGGCGGCGACTGAGTTTTCCTTCTTCCTCGCCATCCCCACGCTGCTCGCGGCCACCGCTTACCAGCTCTACAAGGAACGCCATTTGCTGGCCATGGACGATCTCGGCATGTGGGCGGTCGGCTTCGTCGCCTCCTTCGTCTCGGCCTTTCTTTGCGTGCGCTGGCTGCTGCGCTTCATTTCGACCCACGACTTCACAGTCTTTGCCTGGTATCGCATCGCCTTCGGTATTGTCGTGCTGGCAACCTGGCAGTTCGGAGTAGTGGACTGGAGCAGTCCTTGATTCTCTACCTGCACGGCTTTACCAGCGGACCGCAGTCGCACAAGGCGCAGGCCCTGGGTGCACGCATGAGTGAACGCGGCCTCGGCGAACAATTCGTCTCCCCGCAACTGCCGGCCTCGCCGCGTGAGGCGATCGCGCTTGCCACCAAGCTGATCACCGACCATGGTGTCACCACCGTTGTCGGTTCGTCGCTCGGCGGCTACTACGCCACGTATCTGGCGGAGACCTTCGACCTCAAGGCGGTGCTGGTAAATCCCGCCGTGGTCGCGCATCTCTCGCTGAAGGATTTCGTCGGTCCGCAGCGCTGGCTTTACTCGGGCGAATCCTTCGAGTTCACCCGCGACCACGTCGAGGAACTGCGTGCCATCGCAGTGCCGGTCCTGGGCACGCCGCAACGCTTCTGGCTGCTGGTGGAAGAGGGCGACGAGACGCTCGATTACCGGCACGCCGTCAGCCGCTATGCGGGTGCGCGGCAAACCGTGCTGCCCGGCGGCGATCACAGCTTTACGCGCTGGGACGACTATCTCGACCCGATAATCGCTTTCGCCGGCCTGACGTGAGCGGCAGGCCGCCCGCCGCGACGCGGGAAAATACCCGGCTCGGCGTCTTCGCCGGTCTCACGGCCTACCTGATCTGGGGGCTGGTGCCGGTATTCTTCAAGCAGATTGCCGAGGTGCCGGCCCTTGAAATCATTGCTCATCGCGTGGTCTGGGCCATGGTACTGATGACGGCAGTGATTGGTTTTGGTCGCGGCTTCGGTGATGCCTGGCGGATTGCCCGCATGCCGGCACAACTGGCGCGCATTGCATTGGCATCGGCGCTGGTGATCAGCAACTGGCTGGTATTCGTCTGGGGCGTGAATAACGGTCACATCCTCGACACCAGTCTCGGCTACTTCATCCTGCCTTTGCTCAATGTTGCACTGGGCGTGCTGGTGCTCAAGGAACGCCTGCGTCCGCTGCAATGGCTGGCCGTTGCGCTGGCGGCCATCGGCGTCGCCAGCGAAGTGGCACGCGCCGGCGGCCTGCCCTGGATCGCCCTGGTACTGGCCGGCACCTTCGGCATCTACGGCCTGCTGCGCAAGCAATTGCCGCTCGACGCTGCCAGCGGCCTGTTTCTCGAAACAGTGTGCATGACGCCGCTGGCGCTGACCTGGCTGGCCTGGTTGTCGATCTCCGGACAGAATCACTTCGGCGCCGATCCCGGGCTCTTGAACGGGCGCGACCTGATGTTGATCGCCACCGGTGCGGTGACTGCGATTCCGCTGCTGCTGTTTGCCATCGCGGCGCGGCGCATGCCACTGACCATGATGAGTTTCCTGCAATACCTTGCACCCTCGATCACCTTCGTGCTCGCCGTGTTTGTCTATGACGAGCCGCTGGGCTTGAACCGCGCGCTGGCCTTCGCCCTGATCTGGATCGGTCTCGCCGTGTATAGCGTCGATCTTGTAAGATCGGCCAACGTCAAACTGGTGGTCTCCCCATGAGTTTCGATTTCGCCTTTTTCAAACGCCTCGAACGCGCCGGCTACAACCGGATCGGGCCGCGCTATCTGGCCGCGGCCGGTCCCCGCAGCGAACTTGTCGCAGCGCTGCTGGCTGCGTCCCGACTGGCGCCGGGACAGCGGGTGCTCGACCTGGCCAGCGGCCCCGGCCTGCTGGCGCGAAGCGCGCGCGATGCAGTCGGCGACAGCGGTCTGGCCATCGCCAGCGACATCAGCGAAGGCCAGCTGGCCTGCTGTCCGGATCTGGCAAGGGTTGCCGCCGACGGCGAGGCTTTGCCATTCGCCGACCGCAGTTTCGACCGCGTACTGTGCGGCCTCGGCCTGATGTTTTTCCCTGACGAACAGGCCGCCCTGCAAGAGATTCACCGTGTGCTGCGGCCGGATGGACTGCTGGCATTGTCGGTCTGGGGCTCTGCCTGCGAGGTGCCGCTGGTCGACACCGCATTGTCCTGCATGCGCCGCCTGCTGCCGCCGCCCAAAGTCGTGCGCCCCTCGATTTTCCGCTTTGGCGATGCCGACGAGCTCGCTCGCCGTCTCGCCAGCGCCGACTATTGCGACATAAACATCGAGCCTTATCGTTTTACCGTCAGCTTCAGCGATGCCGGCGCCTACTGGCAGGGCTTTCTCGATCTCGCCGGCGGCGCAGCGGAGAGCCTGTCGCGACTGCCCGTCGAAAAACAGCAGGCGCTGGCCGCCGCCGTCAGCAAAGACCTTGCGCCGCATGCGGTCGACGACGGCTATCGGCTGACCAGCAGCGTTCTGATCGCGACGGCCAGACCGTTATAATCCGTCCCCTCGTTTCCCGCTCACTCCCCCACCCAGGGGTTCTCCTCCATGAATGTCCTGTTTGAAGAGGACGGTGCTTTCCGTGCCGGCACCGTGCTTGCCGACAACGTGGCTTCGTTGCAGATCGAGCTCGCCTCTGGCAAGCGCTCCAAGGTCAAGGCGGCCAATGTCCTGCTGCGCTTTGCCGCCCCGGCGGCGGGCGAACTGCTGGAGCGGGCGGAAGCGGAAGCCGCGGGCATCGACGTCGATTTTCTGTGGCAAGTCTGCGGCGAGGAAGAGTTCGCCTTCGAGGAACTCGCCGCTGATTACCACGGTGCCAAAGCGGACCCGGTGCCGGCCGCTGCCGTGCTGTTGCGCCTGCATTCGGCGCCGATGTATTTTCACCGCAAGGGCCGCGGCCGCTTCCGCAAAGCGCCGCCAGAAATACTGCAGGCGGCGCTGGCCGGCCTCGAAAAGAAACGCCTGCAGGCGGCGGCCGTCGAACGCATGGTCGAGGAACTCACGCACGGACAATTGCCCGTCGAGTTCGCCCCGGTCCTGCCGCAGCTTATTTACAAACCGGATCGCAACCGCAACGAGACCAAGGCGCTGGAAGCCGCCTGCGGGGAAACCGGAAAATCCGCGGCGAGGCTGCTGTTCGACTGCGGCGCACTGCCCTCGACCCATGACTATCATCTCGGCCGTTTCCTGTTCGAGTTTTTCCCCGAGAGCAAGGGCGGCGCTGGTTTTCCGTATTTTTCCGCGCCGGTCGAGGCAGCCGGATTGCCATTGGCCGCAGTCGCCGCCTTCAGCGTGGATGATGCGCACACCACGGAAATCGACGACGCGTTTTCCGTCACTGCAAATCCGCAAGGCGGCTGGCACATCGGCATTCACATCGCGGCGCCGGGACTTGGCTTCAGCCCCGACTCCGACCTCGGTCGCATCGCCCGCGAAAGGCTGTCCACCGTGTATATGCCGGGGCGCAAGATCACCATGCTGCCGGAAGACATCGTCGAACATTTCACACTCGCCGCCGGACACACCGTCGCCGCGATTTCGCTGTATCTCGAGGTCGCCGCCGATTACCGCCTGCTCGGCCACGAGACCCGCATGGAACGCGTGCCCATCGTCGCCAATCTTCGCCACCATGACATCGAGCCGGTGTTCAACGAAGCCACCCTGGCCGAAGGGCTGCCGGATTTTCCCTACCGCGATGAACTCAAGCTGCTCTGGGAATTCGCCCAGGTGCTCGAAGCCGGACGCGGCAAGCCCTCCGACAACGCGACGCGCAAGGACTACAACTTCACCGTGGATTGGGACGCCGACAGCGGCATCGCGGCTGAACCGGGCAAGGGTTTCGTCACCATAACCGAGCGCGAGCGCGGCAGCCCGCTTGACACCCTGGTCGCCGAACTGATGATCGTCGCCAATTCAACCTGGGGGGCAAAGCTGCGCGATGCCGGCATTCCCGCGCTGTACCGCGTGCAGACTGCCGGCAAGGTGCGCATGAGTTCCGTCGCCGCGCCCCATGAAGGACTGGGCGTCGAGTGCTATGCCTGGTCGTCTTCGCCGCTGCGGCGCTATTGCGATCTGCTCAACCAGTGGCAATTGATCGCGCTCCTGAACGACGAACCGCCCCCGTTTGGAGGTAAAGGCGCACCGAAATCGGGCGACCTGCTGGCGGCGATGCGCGACTTCGAACTGACCTACGCCGCCTATGCCGAATTCCAGCGCGGCATGGAACGCTACTGGTGTCTGCGCTGGCTGTTGCAGCAGGGCGCGCAGGTGGCGACGGGCCACGTGCTGCGCGAATCGCTGGTGCGACTCGAGGCCATTCCGCTGGTATTGCGCGTTCCCTCCCTGCCCGAACTGCCGCGGGGCGCAGCCGTGCGACTCGGCATCGAAGGCATCGACCTGCTGGAGGCCGAATTGCGGCCGCGATATCTTGAGCGGACGCCTGAATCGGGAGCCGAATTGGCGTCCAATAACGGTTCTGATGCCGCCATCGTCGGCGACGAGGGCGAGGAAGCCGCAGAGTAAAATGGCGTTTCATGCCAAACCCGCCAAGCCCGTCGCGCTTCTCCTGGCCTATCCCGTCGTCATTGCAGATGCCGGCGTTTCTTGCGGCAATGGATGCTCCGCGGCGAAATTTCACGCTGGCGCTCGGCGCTTCGTTGCTGCTCCACGCGGTGGTGCTCGCGATTCGCTTTACGCCGCCGGATTTCATCGACAAGGCTCGCGAGCGGGCACTTGACGTCATCCTGGTCAACAGCAAGAGCAAGAACCGGCCCAGCAAGGCGCAGGCCAAGGCGCAAACCAATCTCGATGGCGGCGGCAATACCGACGAAGACCGCCGCGCAAAAACGCCGCTGCCGCCCTCGCCCGATAGCCGGGAAGGCCGCGAACTGATCGAGAAACAGCGTCGCGTCGCCGAACTCGAAGCGCAACAGCAGCAGATGATGACGCGGCTGAAGAGCGAAAAGGCCATAAGCGCTGACAAGACTCAGAGCAAGCCGGCACCGACGCCGGAGCCGATTCGCTCTGGCGCCGATCTCGCCAGCAGTGCGCTAGCGATTGCTCGCGTCGAAGGCCAGATCGCGCGGCAGTTGGAGGAGTACAACCAGCGGCCACGCAAGAAATTCATCGGCGCTCGGGTCGAGGAATACCGTTTCGCGCAGTATGTCGAAGACTGGCGGCAAAAGATCGAACGCATCGGCAACCTGAACTATCCCGACGCCGCCAAGGGCCGTCTCTACGGCAGCCTGGTGATGACCGTCGTCATCAAGGCCAATGGCGATCTGGAACGTGTCGAAGTCAGCCGTTCGTCGGGCAAGACGCTGCTCGACGACGCCGCGCGCCGCATCGTGCAGATGGCCTCGCCCTACGCCGCCTTCCCCGAATCCATCCGGCGCGACACCGACGTCCTCGAGATCACCCGCACCTGGACCTTCACCAACGCCGATCGCCTGCGTTCGGACTAAGCGATTTCCATGACTGACCGTTACGCCGTTTTTGGCAACCCCATCGGGCACAGCAAGTCGCCCCGCATCCATTCCCTGTTCGCCGCGCAGACCGGGCAGGACATCAGCTACCAGGCCATCCTCGCCGCGAAGGACGGCTTTGCGGCTGCGGTGGAGGCCTTCCTTGCCGCCGGCGAAGGGCCGGCCAAGGGCGCCAATGTCACCGTGCCGTTCAAGGAGGAGGCCTTTCGCCTCGCCACGCGGCGCACGCCACGGGCAGAAGCAGCCGGCGCGGTAAACACGCTGACATTCGACGCCGACGCAATCAGTGGCGACAACACCGACGGCGCGGGCCTGATACGAGACCTGACGCACAACCTCGGCTGCGATCCGGCCGGGCGCCGCATCCTGCTGCTGGGAGCAGGCGGGGCGGCGCGCGGCGTAATCCTGCCGCTGCTGCTGGAAAATCCCGCCGAACTGGTGATCGCCAACCGCAACGAAGAAACCGCCGCGCGCCTC
>Ga0209211_10006991_pt1 | contig 16043 bp, 19 predicted proteins | sample RifGroA2_FD_183992 | JGI IMG/M metagenome (GOLD analysis project Ga0209211, IMG submission 183992) | Groundwater microbial communities from Rifle, Colorado, USA - Groundwater A2 (SPAdes) (version 2) | ecosystem: Environmental > Aquatic > Deep subsurface > Groundwater | place: Rifle, Colorado... | reverse complement strand
AGTTTAAAATTTTGATAGGGGAGAAGACCGCCGAGGCGGTCAAGATCGCCATCGGCTCGGTGTCGGAGGGCGCGGGGCAGCTGGAGGCGCCCATCCGCGGACGCGACCTTATTACCGGCCTGCCGCGCGAGGTGATGCTCACCGACTCCGACATACGCGAGGCGATATCGCAGTCGATAGACACGCTGGTTGATTCGGTGCGCGAGGTGCTGGAGACCACGCCGCCGGAAATTTTATCCGACATCATGCGCGGCGGGATAGTGCTGGTCGGCGGCGGAGCGCTGCTGGGCGGCCTCGACGCGCTCTTGGAGGAGTGGCTCAAGGTGCCGGTGGTCGTCGCGGAGGACCCACTGACCGCCGTGGCGCGCGGCACGGGGGTCATTTTGGAAAACTTTGAGCTACACCGCGACATGCTGACCGACGACGATGATACAAAATAGCCCATTCGACAAATTTAAAGCGCGACGGACGCATACGCAGCTCCGGACGCGCCGTATGCAACTCCTGGCGCTCGCGGGCGTACTGCTGGTGGTGGGCGCAGTAGCGCTGTGGCGCGCGCCGCTCTCCGGCGCGCTGTGGCAGGTACTGCGCCCGGTGGTGCAGATGCGCTTCGGCGGCACCGCCGGCGACGCAAACGCCTCCTCCGCCGCGGCGCTCGCGGACCGCGACGCGCTGTATGCGGAAAATCTTGATTTGAAAAAACGCCTCGGCCGCGAGGTGCGGGCCGCGCGCGTGCTGGCGAGCGTACTTTTGCGGCCGCCCATGACGCCATACGACACGCTGATGATCGATGCCGGAAGCGCCGAGGGCGTCGCCACCGGCGACGTTGTGTCTGCGGGCGGCACCGCGCTCATAGGCGCCGTCAGCGAGGTGTACGCCCGCTCGGCGCGGGTGGCGCTCTTTTCCGCGCCGGGCGAGTCCTACGACGCGCTGTTAAGAGGCGCCATACCCGTCAAAGTCGAGGGCCAGGGCGGCGGCTCGATGCAAGCGCGAGTGCCCTCCGGCACCGCCGTGGCGGCCGGCGACGCGGTGGTCCTGCCGGGCATCGCCGGCGGTATGACGGCAACGGTGTCCCATGTCGAGCGCGCGCCGAGCGAGTCGTTTGTTACACTGTATATGCGGCTTCCGGCGAATATATTTACACTCCGGTACGTCGAAGTGTGGAAGCAAAACACGCCATGACCCAAAGCAGCCGATGGATATACGCAGTAACCTTCCTCCTCGCGGCGACGGGGTTTCTGCTCCCGTTTTGGCCGCTCTCGGTGCTGGGGATTCTGCTCTGTGCGCTCTCGGGGCGGTGGCTCTTTGCGGTTGCGGTCGGCCTCTTGTTTGATATCGCGCTGGGGGCACCCACGGGCACGGCGCATCTGCTGTACTTCCCCTACACGGTACTCGCACTTGTTGCCGCTCTGGCGCGCATACTCGGCGGCAGCTACTTTTTGGACAAAACCCCGCAGGAAACGCTGTGAGCTACTACTGTGGATATGCAAACAGTATCGTGAATAAAAACTTGTACAATAATCAGACCCGTGTCTGAAAACCGTACAACTTTTAAATACCGCTCCGGCCGCCGGCCGGTGATGTCCTCAAGGAGGCACGGCTCTCTTGCCGGGAAGAAGCTCATGCTAGCCATCCTTAGGCTGTTGGTTACCGGCGGGATATTGCTTATTGACTTAGGTACTCGGGATTCGGGTGTTCGTCGGCTGTTGAAGGAGTTTTCGAAGGCGGATTCTTCGGCGGAGCGCATCAAGATTGTACGCAAGTTGCGCGAAATGGTTCGTACCGGTTTGCTTGTTAAGACCTCAAACGGGTATGTTCCGGGGAAAAAGGGAAGAGAGGCGCTTAACGAAGAGGAGGTGTGGGCGCTCACTATCCCGCGACAGGAGAAATGGGACGGCAGGTGGCGGATGGTGTTATACGATGTCCCTGTTAGAAAAAGACGGCAGCGGAACGCGCTTCGGATGCGGCTTCAAGAGCTTGGGCTAGTTATGTACCAAGCGTCTGTGTGGGTATACCCGTATCCGCTTGAGAAGCCCGTCCGCGCTATCGCGGAATTTTATGGCATCTCGGATTGCGTACTCTTTGCGATTGCCGAGCGGCTCAATGGCGAGAAACATCTCCGGGCCCATTTCGATCTGTAACTTCTCAATATAAAAGTTGTACAAGAATCGGACACGGGTCTAAAAGATGTACAAGTTTTTTTAGACTGGAGTTCAGAAAAGAAAAACGCCAGCAGGGTGCTGGCGGCGGGGCTTCAGGATTCCAGAGGCGGCGGGGAGGGGGTGGGGAGAGGGACCGGCTCGCTTTTTGTATCGGCAGCCGGGGTCCACGCCTCAAGTTTTTTTCGCAGTCCGCCAAGCACGCTCAAGCGGTGGATCATTTCTTCGAGCGTTTTGCGTTGAGGTTCAGCGACAGAGTCAATCAAATCAATCACTTCTTTTATTTCGGTACGGATATGCTCCAACTGACCCAGTTTTTCGACAGAAGGGACAACAACAACGTTTCCCTCGACCAAAATCGTTACACAGAGTCCGACGCATTCATCACAAATGAAGACGGTCGGGCCGGCGATGAGCTTTTGAACATCGTGCTGCGACTTACCGCAAAATGAGCAGTACAGGGTATTTTTGGCAACCTGTGGCTCGTCAACCATTACTTCCTCCAGGGTTTAGTCAAGAACCTTTACTGCACAGCACAATAACAAAGATATCTTTTTTGTCAAAAGGGAGTGCGGGCGCGTATACTCAACGCTATGAAGAAACGGCGGAGGCAGGAGATAGACCCCGACGAGATATTGATTGACGCGGCTAATGTCGCCGAGTTTGATACCGACCAGTTTGAGGGGCGCATCGAGCGGCCGCTGTCGCGCCGGTCGTTTGTCGTGGCGGGCGGCGTGTTTGTGCTCGGCGCGCTCTTGCTCTTGCTGCGCGCGGGAGACCTCCAGATTGTGCACGGGACGGCCTATGCCAAGCAGGCGCGGGAAAACCAGCTGGAGCAAAAGGTCATCTTTGCCGACCGCGGCATGATAGAAGACCGCGCGGGCCGCCGCCTGGCGTGGAACGACCGCCTGCCTGCGCAGGCAGGCGCCGGTGTTGCCGACGACCTGTCTGCATACCAGGCAGGCTTTGCCTCGCGGGTGTACGCGGCGTCGCGCGGCATCGGCCACGTACTGGGGTACGTAAAGCCGCCCGCCAAGGACTCCTCCGGATTTTATTACCGCGACTCGTACGTGGGAGTGGACGGCGCGGAAAAGGCCTTCGACGGGCTGCTCCGCGGAGAAAACGGGCTCACGCTCGCCGAGACCGATGCGCGCGGCACGCTGGTGTCATCATCGGCGGTCCGTCCGCCGCAGGCCGGAGCCAAGCTTACGCTCTCGATAGATGCAAAGGTGAGCGAGGGGCTGTACGACTCGCTGGCAACGCACGCGCGCGACGCGCGCGCAGTAGGCGCCGCCGGCATTATTATGAACGTGCGCACAGGGGAGCTCCTGGCGCTCACGAGCTATCCGGAATACTCGCCGCAGGCGCTGCTCGGGGGCGACCGCGCCACCATCAACGCGTACAATGCCGACAAACGGCTGCCGTTCCTCAACCGCGCGACCGACGGGCTCTACGCGCCGGGCTCTATCGTCAAACCTTTGATAGCCGCGGCCGCTATAGCCGAGGGCGTCATCGATGAGTACAAGCAGATACTCTCCACCGGCAAACTGGTGGTCCCCAATCCGTACAACCCGGACCAGCCGACGGTGTTTAAAGACTGGCGCGTCAACGGGTGGACCGACGCCCGCAGAGCCATCGCCGTGTCCTCCGACGTTTATTTTTATCAAGTGGGCGGCGGGTTTGAGGACCAGCCGGGCCTGGGCATCGCCCGCATCGACTCCTACTTAAAAATGTTCGGGTTCGGGAGCGACGCGGGACTCCAGGGCTTTTCCGAGGCGGGGGGCACTATCCCGACCCCGGAGTGGAAGGCGGCGACCTTTCCCGACGACCCGGCGTGGCGTTTGGGCAATACCTACCACACCGCGATAGGGCAGTACGGCGTGCAGGTGACGCCGCTGCAGGCGGTGCGCATGACGGCGGCGATAGCCAACGGCGGGACGCTCCTGACCCCCTCGCTTACGGCAAGCAGCTCGCCGCGGGGGACAACACTTTCCATCGATGCGCACGCACTGCAGGTGTCGCGCGAGGGGATGCGGCTCGGCGTCACGAGCGGCATCGCCACGGCAATCAATTTTTCTTTCGTGCACGTGGCCGCCAAGACCGGCACCGCGCAGGTGGGGATGCGTAATGAAAGTCAGAACGCGTGGATGGTGGGCTTTTGGCCGTACGAGAATCCGCGCTACGCGTACGCGGTGGTGCTGGAAAAGATGCCCGCCGGAGTACAGATAGGCGGCTCGGTAGTGATGAGCGATTTCTTTACTTTTATGGAAGCCAACGCGCCGGAGTACCTTCAAGGACTTTGACTTCTTTCCGAATATAAGTAAACTTACTCCGACTAGTGGCTAATGGCTAATTCCTAAATTCTAACTTCATGTCCGGAGAACTTATTTCGCAGGAAAAATTCGAGGAGCTTACCCGCGAACTTGAGGAGTTGCGCACGGTGCGCCGCCGCGAGGTGGCGGAACAGCTTGAGTACGCGCGCTCGTTGGGCGACCTGTCCGAAAACGCCGAGTACCAGGAGGCCCGCGAGATGCAGGGCGCGGTAGAGGAGCGTATCGGCAAGCTGGAAGGCATCCTCAAGAGCGCAAAAATCGTCCGCGGCTCCAAGTCCGACATCGTCGGCATGGGCGCGACAGTGCTGGTGCAAAAAATAGGCGGGGACGACAAGCATACCTACATCATCGTCGGCGCCGAAGAGGCCGACATCATGCTCGGCAAAGTGTCCTACCACTCGCCGCTCGGCGCTGCGCTTCTGGGCAAAAAGAAAGGGGACGAATTTTCTTTCCACACCCCCCGCGGCACGCAAAAATATAAGATTTTAAAAGTAGAGTAGCAGAAAAATAAAACGGTAGAATTTCGCACATGCGAAATTCTACCGCAAAAAATATATGCGCTCATTCGCACGAATGGGTAAATAAGGAAAAGAAAATCCCCGGCACGAATGCCGGGGTTGTTGCTAATCGCGCATGAGGATTTGGTCGAGCAACTTCCTTGCGGGCACATTAGGTGTAGCTTCTTTAGTTTTGCGGAACTTGCGGCAGATGAGCAGAACTAAAGGTACTTGGATGGAAAGATAAGAGATAGGCTGTGCCATCGCGGCAAACGTCCATTCAGTAACCGCGAGGAACTGGATGAAGGTGGCTAGAGTTACTACTCCCCACGCAACGAGATCTTCTTCTCCGGGATACTTCCACGTCTTTGCGATGGTGGGAACCGCGCCGATGTAGTTTACCGATAAGCTGATGAGGATGGCGTAGAATGGGTCTTTGGTAAGCACCCAGACGGTAAGTCCTATAAGCGCGCCTGCGAGCGACCAGCGGTCAACTCGAGTCCATCCGCCACTTCCCCACAGTAAGGCAAAGGACGTGATAACGATGTCGCCGACTACAACTGCGTACATCTGGCCGTTGAGTGTTCCGGACTGGTACATACCACCTGCGGTAAGTAAGGACAGCGCAGTCCAGATAGCCCATGTTACGCGAGATGGTTTTGTGTGTCCCCGCCAAATAGAGATGACATACAAGATTGTGGCGATAAAGTTAACCACGCCGGCCACAGCCGACAGCGCTTGTGTGGATGTCATAACATCCTCCTATGTTTGAATGACCTTTGACTGTAGAATACTGTAAAAGTTAAAAAAGTCAACTCTAAGAGAAATGCTAAAACAAGGCTAAGATAAAGAACATGTTTTGGGCAGACCGGATTGCGGAGGAGATACGACAGACCCGCGGGGGTAAGGGTTCTCTTTTAATACGCGACGAAAAGACGATCTCTGGGCGTATTCATGTCGGCGCGATGCGCGGGGTACTTATTCATGGGACCATTTCTGCAATACTTACCGAGCGGGGTATATCTAATAACTTCGTTTACGAGCTTAATGACTTTGATGCTTTCGATACAGTGCCGGTATACCTTGATGCTGAAAAGTTTACTCCCCATCTTGGCAAACCACTTTTTGTGGTGCCATCGCCTGATTCGAGCGCAAAAAGTTATTCCGATTACTTCGGTCGAGAATTTTCCGACGTAATTACGAAGATGGGATATACGCCAGAGTTTCGTTCGTCTGTAGATGCGTATCGTTCGGGGAAATACAATGATGTTATACGAATAGCATTGGAAAATGCCGGAAGTATTCGTGCAATTTATAAAAAAGTGTCAGGCGGAAAAAGAAGCGAGGAGTGGCTACCGATTATGATGATATGCGAACAGTGTGGAAAAATCGCGACCACGCGGGCGGTATCTTTTGACGGAAAAATTATTCAATATGTTTGCGACCAAGAAGCATCTGGTGCAAAAGGATGCGGGTTCGAAGGTACAGGGTCGCCATACGACGGAAATGCAAAGCTCCCGTGGAAGGTCGAGTGGGCTGCTAAATTTACGGTATTTGATGTTGCTGTGGAAGGGGAAGGCAAAGACCTTTCAACAAAAGGAGGGGCCCGGGACGTCGCAAACCATATTTCTCAAGAAGTATTCAAACGAGAACCGCCGTTCGATATTAGATACGAACATTTTTTGATAGGCGGTAGAAAGATGTCTACATCTAAAGGCCGCGGCAGCAGTGCCAAAGAGATAGCCGACCTCATGCCTCCAAAAATATTTCGGCTCGCGCTACTTGGCAGGGATATCAACCAAGCCTTCAACTTTGACCCGGAGGGGGACACTATCCCCGTACTCTACGACCAGTACGACAAGCTCGCTTTGGGCTATGCAACGACCAAGGACGACGACTACGCCCGACTCTTTGAGTTGATACACCCCTTGAAGGAAGTCGGACTTCCCTCACAAAAGCCTTTGCCGCGGTTTAGCCAGGTAGCCTTTGCCGTGCAGATGCCGCACCTGGATTTGGAAAAAGAGTTTCCGGAGGCCGACAAAGCGGAGCTGCACGAGCGCGCGCTGTACGCCAAGCGTTGGCTTGATGCGTACGCCCCGGAAAAGTTTGTATTTAAATTGCAGGAGTCGCTCCCTGCGGTAGAAATCACAAAAGAACAAAAAACAAACCTCAAACAAGTCAGAGAATTTTTGGAGCAGCATCCGTCCGCGGCGGCGGAGGATATCCACTCGAAGTTGCATGAACTAAAGGAATTCAAGGGAATTTATCTCGCGTTCCTCGGCAAAGACCACGGTCCTAAAGCAGGCTGGTTTATCGCGTCGCTGCCGCGCGACTTTGTGCTTGCGCGATTAAAAGAAGCGGCCGCCTAAGAAGGCGGCCGGAAGGCTCTATTTGTACGGCGTCAGGTGCAGAAACCCGAGGCCGACGAAACAGGCGACAATGAGGGCGGCCAAAACCAGGCACACCATCAGCCACTTTTTTACGTACGCTTCCTCGAGTTTTTGCCGCTTCTCTTCGTCGAAGCGGGCATTGTCTTGCTCGGCATAGACCCGTTCAAGATCTTTCCAAAACATCTCTCTATTCATCGGGACCTCCTAATCCGCACAACACTATACATTACCTTAGCAATTAAAGCAATAGCCGGCGTGGGTGACCGGCCGGCTGCTGTGCGCGCGGCAGGAGCCCGAGACGCAGTAGTACGCCGCGCTGTAGTAGTCAAAGTTTGTTGCCCACGCTTCGCTGGGGAAGGTACAGGTGCTCGGATTGGTGCAAAACCGGATGCTTATCTGGTAGGTCTGCGTATACGGCGGATAGCTCAAGTTTGACGGCGACCAGTTGTCCCAGTCGTAAACCGAGCCCGGCCAGGGGGCCGCGGGCCACTGGCCCGCGGGGAGGTAGGCCTCGAGCCCCGGCGGCAGGTTGCGGTTGGCGTCGGCCGGATAGCCGCCGTTGTCGATGGCGTAACGCTCCAGCGCCACCGCAATGTTGCGGAGCTCCGCCTTGGCGCGGGCCACGTAGGCCGCCTTGCGGGCGCTGACGTAGTACGGCATGGCCAGCGTCGCCAGAATCCCGATGATAGAAATGACCACCAGCAGTTCGATAAGGGTAAAGCCGCCGCCGTGCGCCGGCTTATGCCGGAAGAGTTGCAGTTTGCGCCGCTTGGCCACGACTGCGCAGACGGTAATCACCGACATGCCGCCCACCACCGGCCCGGTGAGGTTGGCGGGGAAGACCCCCAGGTACTGCGAGCAGACCACATAGGCGGGGATTATGGAGTATATGGCCGCGAGGACGCGGCCCAAGGGGGAGAGCGGGTACCAGCCGATGCGTTTGAGCATTACCCCTATTGTCAGGCATAAACTTCGTGGTCTCATCATGGACTGTGGACAACTAGTGCACCAAAGTGGGATGAAGTACCGTACAATACACAAGTAGTGGGATGAAGTGGGATGATATTGACAAAAAAACATGCTGATTGGCGAATATCTACATACACTCGACAGCAAAAAGCGGCTCTCTCTGCCGGCAAAGTTCCGCAAGGAGGTCGGCCGCAAGATGGTGATTACCCGCGGGTTTGATGCTTGTCTGTTTATGTATCCGCAGAAAGCGTGGGAAAAGATTGCCGAAAAGGTTTCCAACCTTCCCATCGGCCAGGGCGACACGCGCGGCATGAGCCGTTTCCTGCTCTCCGGCGCCAGCGAGGTCGAGGTCGACCAGGCGGGCCGGATACTGATCCCCGAGTACCTCAAGGACTTTGCGGACCTGAAGTCCCGCGTCGTGCTTGCCGGCGTTTCGGATCGCGTCGAGATCTGGAACGAAAAGACCTGGGAGGAGTACAAGCGCCGGATAGAGAAGGGCGCCGACCAGATGGCCCAGACGCTCGGAGATTTAGGGATTCTTTGATATATGACGACTTTTGCATCGATGCCTGTTCGTGGGTCATTGCGCTCCCGTCGAGAGGAGGGCGCCGAGGTCCGCGAGCAGGCACCGGTCCAAAAACACGTGAGCGTCATGACGCGCGAGGTGCTCGCGGCCCTGGAACCCAAGGCGGGCGAGACGGTGGTCGACGCCACCTACGGGCAGGGCGGGCACAGCGCGGCGTTAAAAAAGGCGGCAAAAATAAAATTGATTTCTATCGATGCTGACCCCGATGTAGAGACTTCGTCTCACAACGGGGCAGGCCCTGTTATTGTGGGGAATTTTGCGGACCTGACGGCAATACTCAAAAAACTGGATATAGAAAAAGTAAATAAAGTACTTTTTGATTTGGGGTGGAACCGAGGTCAGCTTTCGTCCGGACGGGGATTTTCTTTCCTCAACGACGAGCAACTGAACATGAGCTACGCCGCGGAACCGCGGTCGGGCTTTACCGCCGCGGAGATTTTAAACGAGTGGAGCGAGACGGTGTTGGCGGACGTCTTCTTTGGTTACGGCGAGGAGCGCTACGCGCGCCGCATCGCCAAAGCGGTGGTCGCGCGGCGCAAAGTAAAACCGTTTGAGACGACGATAGAGCTCGCCGAGGCGGTGCGCGACGCGGTGCCGCCGGCATACCGCCGCGGCCGCATCCACCCCGCGACCAAAACCTTTCAAGCATTGCGCATCGCGGTCAACGACGAGCTCGGCGTGTTGGACCAGGGGCTAAAGGCCGCGTGGGCGGCGCTTGCAGAGGGCGGACGCATCGCGGTGATTACCTTCCACAGTATCGAGGACCGCGCGGTTAAGCGCTACTTTGTTTCGCTCGCCAAAGCGGAAAAAGGAACATTGATATATAAAAAGCCGCTCGCTCCCACCGCGGTCGAGGTCAAAGCAAACCCCGCCTCCCGCAGCGCCAAACTGCGCGCGATAGAAAAAATATGCGCATACTAACTTTCTACAACGCTTATATCGGCCGCAGTATCGCCGTGCTGGCGGGCATCGTGGCGCTCAGCGTCTTTTTGTACGGGGCGTTGCTCTTGGGGGCGGTAGCCCACGCGGCCGGCCGCACGCAGGCGGAAAAGTCGGTGCGCGCGCTCTCGGCGCAGGTGGGCACGCTGGAGAGCAGCTATTTGGCTCAAACCAGGGTTATTTCTCCCGCCCTTGCGGCGGCCAAGGGGTTTGTCGCGCCCATCGCGGTCACCAGCGTATATGCCGATATCCACACGGGGCTCACGCTGAGATAGGGGTAGTATAAATTTATGATCAATACCCGATTTGTTACGCGCGTCCGCGTAGTGACTTTTTTTTGCGTCCTCGCGGCGCTGGTGCTTATCGGCAAACTTTATTATCTGCAGGTGATGCACGGCGCGGAGTTCGCCCGCCGCGCCGATGCACAGCAGGTGGAGCTTAAGGACCCGCTGCTTAACCGCGGGATCATCTACCTGACCGAGCGGCAAGGCACGCTCATTACGGCGGCGACCCTGCGGGAGGTCGGCCGCGAGGCAAGCTCGAGCAATCCGGCGGCGCATCAGCGCTACTACCCGGGCGGCAGCCTCGCCGCGCAGGTGCTCGGCTTTGTCGCGTACAACAACGACAACGAGCAGAAGGGCCGCTACGGGCTCGAGCGCTACTACGAGCAGACGCTCGCGCGCGGCGGCGACTCGTACTCCAACTTTTTTGTCGAGCTCTTCGGCGGATTTGCGGGCGCTCTTGCGGGCACGGGCGGCGGGCAGGGCGACATCATCACCACCATCGAGCCCTCGGTGCAATCCGAGCTCGAGCGCACGCTTGCCGCGTATGCCGGGGCTTGGCACCCGCAGCTTGCGGGCGGCATCGTCATGGATCCGCAGACCGGAGAGATTATCGCGATGGCGACGTACCCGGCGTTCGACCCGAACACCTTTAATACGGAAAAGGGGACTGCGGTCTTTAAAAATCCGCACGTCGAGAGCGTGTACGAGATGGGCTCGATTATAAAACCGCTCACCGTTGCCGCGGGGCTGGACTCCGGCGTGGTGACCGAGGCGAGCACCTACAACGACACCGGCTGTGTTACCTACGACCAAAAGAAAATCTGCAACTTCGACCTCAAGGCGCGCGGCGTTATCCCCCTGCAGGAAATTTTGAGCCAGTCGCTCAACGTCGGCTCGGCGTACGTGGCGACAAAAATGGGACCGGATATTTTTAAAGATTACTTTCTTGCCCGCTACAAACTGGGCGGGGAGACCGGTATCGACCTCCCCGGCGAGGTGCACGGCCTGGTCGGCAACCTGCAGAGCGGCCGCCAGGTGGAGGACGCGACGGCGGCGTTCGGGCAGGGCATCGCCATTACCCCGATAGAAACCGTGCGCGCGCTCGCCGCCTTGGGCAACGGAGGGCTCCTGGTGACCCCGCACCTGGTGCGCGCGGTCAAGTACGACATGGGCGTCACGCGCGAGCTCAGCTGGAACGAGGGCGTGCAGATACTTAAGCCCGAGACCTCCACCGCCATCAGCCGCATGCTCACCCAAGTGGTGGACGAAAAGCTGGCCGACGGCAAGCTCAAAATGGAGCATTATAGCCTGGCTGCCAAGACCGGCACCGCGCAGATTGCGGACCCCGGCGGCGGGGGGTACTATGCGGACAGGTATCTGCACAGCTTCTTCGGGTACCTGCCGAGCTACGACCCGCAGTTTATCGTCTTCCTCTTTGCGGTAGAGCCGCAGGGCGCCTCGTACTCATCGCAAACGTGGGCGACCCCCTTCGGCGGTATCATCAAATTTTTGATAAATTATTACAGTATCCCGCCTGATAGATAATGCGTACGGTATTTAAAAATCTTGTGGTAGCGGTTATTACGCTGGAGGCGCGGGCGGTTCTGCGCAAGTACAAGCCCAAAATTGTCGCCATCACCGGCAGCGTCGGCAAGACCTCCACCAAAGACGCCATCTACGCCGCACTCGCACAGGGCGGCCGCGTGCGTAAGAGTGAAAAGAGCTTTAACAGCGAGATTGGGCTCCCGCTCACTATCCTCGGCGTGCCCAATGCGTGGCACAACCCGCTGCGCTGGCTGCAAAACATCATCGACGGACTTTTCCTCTTAGTGCTGACGGTCAAATATCCGGAGTGGCTGGTGCTGGAGGTCGGCGCCGACAGGCCGGGCGACATCCGCTCGCTGGCGGCGTGGCTGCCGGTGGATATCGCGGTTATTACGCGTCTGCCGGAGATGCCGGTGCATGTGGAGTTTTTTTACTCACCAGAGGCGGTGATGGAGGAAAAGGCCGCCCTGCTTGATGCGATAAGGCCGGGGGGTGCGCTGATACTCTTTGCCGACGATGAACGTACGGCAAAACTGGCGCACCGCCTGCCGGCGCCCGATGCGCGCATTATCACCTTCGGGTTTTCCAAGGGCGCCGACGTGCGCGGCGAGCACATAAAACTTTTGAAAGAAGGCGGCAAGGAGTCGTGGCCCATCGGCATGCAGGCGCAGATCACCAGCGAAGGAGTCTCGGTGCCGCTGCAGGTAGTGGGCGCGGTGGGGCCGCACGCGTTCCTCCCGGCGCTTGCCGCGGCGGCCGTGGGCGCCGCTTTGCACCGGCCGCTTGCCGACATCGCCGGCGCGCTCGTGCGCTACGACCCGCCGCCGGGGCGCATGCGGCTGGTCCGCGGCGTCAAAGGTACGCTCATTATTGACGACACTTACAATGCCTCTCCCGCCGCCACCGAGGCGGCGCTCGAAACCCTTTCGCTCGTAGTGGGAAAGTCAGACCTTCCCACGGCGGGAAGGTCTGACTTTCCCAAGGGCCGTAGGATCGCGGTTTTGGGAGACATGCTGGAGCTCGGGCGGCACAGCACGCAGGAGCACCGCAAGCTGGGCGCGCATGCGGCCAAGACCGCGGACCTACTCCTGACCATCGGCTTCCGCGCGCGCGACATCGCGCAGGGCGCGCTTGATGCCGGTATGCCGGATAAAAATATTTTGCAATTTGAAGACTCGGGCAAAGCGGGCGCGGAACTGCAGAACCTATTAAGAGAAGGGGACTGCGTATTGGTCAAAGGCTCGCAGAGCATGCGCACCGAGCGCGTGGTGGAGGAGATAATGGCCGAGCCGGAGCGCGCGGCGGACCTCCTGGTCCGCCAGGATGCCGAGTGGAAAAAACGCTGAAAATATTGTAAAGTGTGGCGGTCTAGGTTAAACGGCCCTATCGTCTAACGGTTAGGACGAAAGCTTCTCAAGCTTTAAATCAGAGTTCGATTCTCTGTAGGGTCACAAGTTTTTTGGAAATAAAAAAGAGCGGGGCCGAAGCCTCCGCTCTTACACTCATGCCGCCAATTCGTCGAAGAGGACAAACTGGCCGACCTCGTTGGCGCGGTACCGCTCGGGCACCGGTGCCTCGCGCTCACCGGTAATGCGTTTGGTAAGCGCGCGGCTCGCGGCAGTCATCGGCTTGTCAAAGCCTTTGACGTTCGCCTCGAGGAATTTTAGCGCCTCGTCAAGCGACCGTTCGGGCGCAGGCGCACCCGACAATCCGCTCACGAATTCCGACATTGTTTCCTCCACCTGTTCGAAGTGAATAGGGGAGGGCAACGCTACAAACTGTCACCTGATACCCTCTACACTCTATTGTAGCAGATTTGACAAAGTTGTCAATACCTTATGAAATAAAAGGGCCCGCTAGCGATAGCGGGCCCAAGTCGAACGCTTCTTTGTTTAGCCCCTGTCGCCCCAGTCAGTCCCCAGCACGATGGTGCCGTTTGCCACCGCAGCAGCGATGCCGACGAGGCTGATGGCATTCATGCCCGTCACTTCGACATGGGCGCCGGTGTCGGCATTGTCCGCCACCAAGGTGCCGTCGCGAGTTATCGACAGCTGATCCACCGAGGTGATGCCCTGGTAGAACAGTTGATTGAGGTCGAGCACATCGCCCCGGCCGAAGTCGGTGACGGCAATGGTGCCGAACCCGTCCTGCCAGGTGGTCACGACAATTGTGTCGTGACCCGGGCCGCCGGTAACAGTATCGTCGGCACCGGCGTAGATAGTGTCGTTGCCGGCACCGCCGTTGAGCATGTCCGGGTCAGCACCGCCGACCAAAACATCGTCGCCCGCACCGCCGTAGAGGAAGTCGACGCCACGACCGCCCGAAAGGTAGTCGTTGCTCGACCCACCCATGAGCGTGTCGTCGCCGGCGTAGGCAATGATGACATCGTTGCCCGACCCGCCGTCGACAAAATTGTTGCCGCCGGCGTATTCGTCGACGATTTGGTAGGTAACGAGAGTGCCGTCTTCGAGTGTGTAGTACTGGTCAATCAGCGACTGACCCACCGCAACGAAGTCCGAACCCGAGCCGCCGAGGACGACATTGTCCCCGAGTCCAAGTGTAAGGTTATCGTTGCCTGAACCCAGATCGACATAGTTGTCGCCGTCGGCCGCGGTGACGCTGTCGTCGCCGGAGCCGCCGAACAACATATTGTCGCCACCGAGTGCGTCTATGATGTCGCCGCGCGACGACCCGTAGATAGTATCATCGCCTTCCGTGCCGATCAGAATCGGCTGCGGTTGAGACGGATCGTACTGTGAGAGTACCTTGGCCATGGTGGCCTCCTGTGTTATGCCGCGCCAAAATGGCGGAGCTATACGTCCTTTTCTATTTTATACTATATCTTGACAATTGTCAAGTAGTATTACAAAACCTAAGAAAACATCCCGTCTACAACGGCTTTTACCGCAGTGCCGTCGGCTTTGCCCTTAAGGTCTTTCATGAGCATGCCCATAAGCTTGTTGGCTCCCGATTTATCCGTGACGCCCATCTCGGCGGCTTTGGCCTTGGCGGCCGCGACAATCTCGTCTTGCGACATCTGGGCGGGGAGCAGGGTCTCGATGATGGCGAGCTCCTCCTTTTCGCCCACGGCGAGCTCGGGGCGGCCGCCGGCCTCAAATTGCTGTATAGAGTCTTTGCGCTGTTTGGATGCGCGGGTGATGAGGGTCAGCAGTTCGTCTTCGGTGAGTGCGCCCTCCGGCCCGCGGCCTTTGGCCACCAGGTCGTTGGTCACCATCGCAAAGATGCCACGCAAAACATTGAGCTTCACCGTCTCACGCGCCTTCATCGCTGTTTTAATAGCCTCTTTTAGTTCTGCTTGAGTCATAGCCTGCAGTATACTGCAGGAAATTCCAAATCTCAAATTGCAAATATCAAATAAAACCCAATATCAAAATTTGAAATTTGGTGCTTGGAGCTTGTGATTTACGCATGTAGAATGCGTCTATGGATTGGCTGGTGATTTTGTTGATTGTTTTGGTGGCCGGTAATCTTGCCACCATCTACCTTTTATATAAACGCGGCGAGGCGGCTGTGCCGCAAGACACGCAGGGGATGTTGCTGCTCCAAAACTCCATACAAGACCTGGCGCGCACGCTCGACACCCGCGTGGCGGAGTCGTCCAAACAAATGCACGAGTCGGTGCGCACCCAGCTAGGCGAGTCGGCCAAGCTGATTAAAGACGTTACCGAAGGCCTGACCAAGCTCGATGAGACCAACCGCCAGGTTATTACCTTTGCCGACCAGCTGCAGTCCCTGCAGGAGATTTTAAAGAACCCGAAGCAGCGCGGGATTTTGGGCGAGTACTACCTTGAGACCCTGCTTAAAAACATCATGCCGCCCGGCAGCTATCAGATGCAGTACGGGTTTTCCGACGGGACCATCGTCGATGCCAAGGTGTTCGTCAACGACTTAAAAAACCGCATCGTCGAAACCGCAAAATACATTCTTCCGGCGGAAGGGACGATGGACTTTGCGTTTATGTTTATTCCGCACGAGGCGATTTATTACGACCTGCTGATGAACTCGGTGGGCGCATTGCGGGACGAGGAGGAAAATCTTATCCAGCGCGCGGCGTCCAAATACAAAGTGATTATCGTTTCGCCGACCTCGTTTCTTGCGTATTTGCAGACGGTACTGCAGGGGTTGCGCGGCATGGAGATAGAGGAGAAGGCCAAAGAGATACAAAAATGGGTGGGGGAGTTGAGCAAGCACCTGAAGACGTACGAGGAGTATCAGCTCGGCTTGGGGGCGGCGCTCGGCACCGTGGTCAACAAATATAACTTTGCGGGCAAGGAGTTTAAAAAGATAGACAAAGACGTCTACAAAATAACCGGAGCATCG
>Ga0209211_10006987_pt1 | contig 16050 bp, 12 predicted proteins | sample RifGroA2_FD_183992 | JGI IMG/M metagenome (GOLD analysis project Ga0209211, IMG submission 183992) | Groundwater microbial communities from Rifle, Colorado, USA - Groundwater A2 (SPAdes) (version 2) | ecosystem: Environmental > Aquatic > Deep subsurface > Groundwater | place: Rifle, Colorado... | reverse complement strand
GCTGGAAGGACTGGTCGCCGAAAAAGTGCTGGCGGGCGACGAAGCCGGTGCGGAAATCATGTTGCTCGGCATGCTGGAAAATGACCGGTTATCGGAGAACGAGAGGGCGCAACAAACCGGCGAGGTGTATCTGGTCGGCGCGGGGCCGGGTGATGCGGATTTGCTGACTTTCCGCGCGTTGCGGCTGATGCAGAAAGCCGATGTGGTGGTCTATGACAATCTGGTATCCAAGTCGGTGCTGGAAATGACGCGGCGCGATGCGGCCCGGATTTTTGCCGGGAAAAAACGCGACGACCACATCATGCCGCAGGAAGAAATCAACGGGTTGCTGGTGCGCCTTGCCAGGGAGGGCAAACGCGTGCTGCGTCTCAAGGGCGGCGACCCGTTCATTTTCGGGCGCGGCGGCGAAGAAATCGAAACGCTCGCCGAAAGCGGTATCCCGTTCCAGGTCGTGCCCGGCATCACCGCCGCATCCGGCGTTGCCGCCTACGCGGGCATTCCGCTGACGCACCGCGACCATGCGCAGTCGTGCATTTTCGTTACCGGGCATTTGAAAGACGGCAGCATGGAGCTGGATTGGAACGCGCTAGCCCGCCCGAACCAGACCATCGTGGTCTATATGGGCTTGCATGGCCTGGCAATACTCTGCGCGGAATTGATCGGACACGGCCTGCCGGACAGCACTCCTGCCGCCATCGTGCAACAGGGAACCACGCAAAATCAGTGTGTCGTCAGCGGCACCTTGGCAACGCTGCCCGGCATCGCGCAGGCCGAACAACTGCAAGCTCCGACCCTGATCATTGTCGGCGGGGTCGTCACGCTCAGGGAAAAACTGGCCTGGTTTGCACCAAAGAGGCATGAGGCATCAACAAATTGGGGTAGCGCATAGCGTAGAACCCAAAGTTTCGGTAACCTTTAATCCTAAAAACGGCAATTCATCCTGATGAACTAACTAGCCATCTGACTAAGCGCGGCGAAACATGCGCTAAGTCATTGGTTAACAAAAAACACGAAAGGCACTAAATAAAACAATAATTTGCATTGATTTGGTGACTCACCCATTAGGTATTCATTAACAGCATTGAGCCCTTTGAATTTGTTCGTGTTTTTCGTGACTTTCGTGGGCCACTGCTTATTCCAGACTAATCATATAGAGATTAATTTATGGCAAATGAAAGCAGCGCACCGGATTCCGGCAATGTCGTGTGGCATCACGCCACGGTAACGCGCGAGCGGCGCGAGGCGATGAACCGACATCGCAGCGCGATCCTGTGGTTTACCGGCCTTTCCGGCGCGGGCAAATCAACCTTGGCGCATGCTGTGGAGGAGCATCTGTATCGCATAGGATGCAGGACGTTCGTGCTGGACGGCGATAATGTGCGCCACGGATTGTGCGGGGATCTGGGGTTCTCGGCGGAGGATCGGGTGGAAAATATCCGCCGGGTCGGCGAAGTCGCCAAGCTCTTCATGGAGGCGGGCGTGGTCGTGCTGACGGCATTTATTTCGCCATTCCGCGAAGACCGTAACAAGGTGCGTGCCATGGTGCAGCCGGGCGAATTCATTGAGATTTATTGCCAGTGCCCGATCGATGTATGCGAGCGACGTGATACGAAGGGATTGTATAAAAAAGCCCGTATGGGAGAAATAACGCAGTTCACCGGAATTTCTTCCGCCTATGAACCGCCGGGTGCGCCAGAACTGGTGTTGAATACAGCGGAGATGGATTTGCAGGATTGCGTGCAGAAAGTGATGCAAGTTTTGTTGAAGAATGGGAGCCTCTAGGGAAATGTGGATTATTGAGTATTACCTAAGCCAGACGAGCTGGAACCAAAAATGGGAAGCTGCCTTCTCGTGGTTTGGGTGCGCCGCGCTTTGCCCAAACTACGCAACTATCGCCCAACCCATTGTTAAGGCCAGACAAACACAAGATTGCTGTCATGTTTCTAGATCATTTGGTTGATAAGAGACTGAAAATTCAGAATCCGCCCAATTACTGTTGAATGCATAGCTTTTCTTCCCGCCTCATTCGCTGGCAACGCCAGCATGGCCGCCACGGCCTGCCTTGGCAAGGCGCAGATGCCTACCGCGTATGGCTGTCCGAGATCATGCTGCAGCAGACGCAGGTCGCCACTGTTCTCCCCTATTACCAGCGCTTCACCACCGCGTTCCCGACTGTCGCGGCACTCGCAGCGGCCAGCCAGGAACAAGTGCTGGCGCACTGGAGCGGATTGGGCTACTACGCGCGCGGGCGCAACTTGCACCGTGCCGCACAGATCATTGCGGAGAAATATCACGGCGAATTTCCGCGCCAGTACGAGCAGATACTGGAACTACCCGGTATAGGACGTTCCAGCGCCGCCGCAATTTGTGCGCTGGCCTACCATGAACGCCGCGCAATACTGGACGGCAACGTCAAGCGCGTGCTGGCACGCCACTGCGGTATCGAAGGACCGCCCAGCAGCAAAGCAGTGGAAGTGCAGCTTTGGCAGCAGGCCGAAACCCTGTTGCCGCAACGCGATGTAGCCAGCTACATCCAAGCGCAGATGGATATGGGCGCGACGCTATGCACACGCAGCAAACCAAAGTGCGGCGAGTGCCCGGTGCAGGCCAATTGCGTCGCATGTCAAACAAACCGTGTGCACGAACTGCCCACCCCGCGACCGCGCAAAGAAGTGCCGGAAAGGCGCAGCACATTTTTATTGCTGCTACATGACAACAACATCCTGCTGGAAAAACGTGTGCCATCCGGTATTTGGGGTGGCCTGTGGTGTCCGCCACAACTGGAGGATGGGCAAGGGGGGTGCGTCGCGGATTATCTACAGCGCAGCGGCGTGGTGGTGAGTGAAAAAATCGAATTGGCAGAATTCACCCACACCTTCACACATTTCAAATTGCATATCACACCGATGCTGCTGCGCGTGGCGCATAAACCGCTACAGGCGCAGCAACCGGGCAGTGTATGGCTGGATGTGGATGAAGCTTTGCAGGCGGCGATACCTACGCCAGTGCGGAGAATATTGAGAGAGTTACCGAAAAATCATCCGTAGCCCTACGCACCCTTGGCGGTTTTTTTCGCTGCCGTTTTTTTCGCGGCAGGCTTCTTGGAGGATACAGCCTTTTTCGCGGCTGGCTTGGCCGTTTTCCCGGCAGCCGCTTTTTTGGTCGCAGGTTTGCCCTCTTTGAGTTCGGCTTTGGCTTTTGGTACTGCTTTCGCCTTGGTCGTCCTGGCCTTGGTTTTAGCGGCTGGCTTTCTGCCGGTCTTGCCTGTCGTCCCGCCCTTCGCAGCCTTGGCGGCAATCAGTTCCAGCGCTTCTTCCAGCGTAATTTCGTCCGGCGACACGCCTTTCGGCAACGTGGCGTTAACCTTGCCGTGGCGCGCGTATGGGCCGTAGCGGCCACTGCATATCTCGACGCTGGCTTTGTCGTCCGGGTGGTCGCCGAGAGTGCGCAGGACGGTGTTGCCGTCCCTTGCCTGGGCGAGTAATTCTACGGCGCGATCTAGGCGGATGTCGAAGATGCTGTCGCTGCGCGGGATGGATTTGAATTTGCCGTCGTGGCCGATGTAGGGGCCGAAGCGGCCGATGTTGACGATGACCTTCTTGCCGGTTTCTGGGTGTGCGCCGAGTTCGCGCGGCAGCGACAGCAGCTTCAGCGCGGCGGGCAGGTCGGCCTGTTCGAGGGGCATTTCCTTCGGCCAGGACACGCGCTTGGGCTTGATTTTTTCGCCCTTGACCGCCTCGCCGAGCTGCACGTAATGCCCGTACGGGCCGCGCAGCAGCAGCACGGGTTGTTTGGCTTCGGGGTGTTCGCCCAGCTCGACTCTGGCCGAGGCGTCGTCCTGCGATTCGCCGTTCAGGCTGCGTTTGTATTTGCACTCGGGATAATCGGTGCAACTGATGAAGCTGCCGTATTTGCTGAGCTTTTTGGCGAGCGGTTTGCCGCATTCCGGGCAGGCTTCGTCGAGCAGTTCCACCGGGCGGTCGATGTCGGCTTTTTCCTTGATCAGCTTGGAAAAGCCTTTCCAGAATTCGTCCATCACGCCGATCCAGTCGCGCTTGCCCTCGGAGATTTCGTCCAGCTCGTCTTCGAGGTGGGCGGTGAAGCCGTAATCGACATAGCGGGTGAAATGGTCGGTGAGGAAGCGCGTGACGACGCGCCCGACATCGGTCGGCGTGAAGCGTTTCTTGTCGAGAACCGCGTATTCCCTTGCTTGCAGCGTCGAAATGATGGTCGCGTAAGTGGACGGGCGGCCGATGCCGTGTTCTTCCAGCACCTTGACCAGGCTGGCTTCGGAATAGCGCGGTGGCGGCTGGGTGAAGTGCTGTTCGCCGTACAACTTGTCGACCGGTATCACATCGCCTTCGGCCAGCGGCGGCAGTTTGCCACCCTCCTCTTCCTCGGCATCGTCCACGTCTTCCATGTACACACCGATGAAGCCGGGGAACACCAGCACCTGGCCGGAAGCGCGGAACAGCGTGGTATCGCCGCCGAGGCGGATGTCCATGCTGACCGTGTCGAAACGCGCCGGAGCCATCTGGCATGCGAGGGTGCGCTTCCACACCATCTCGTAGAGGCGCGCCTGATCGGCGGTCAGATGGTCGCGGATGCTGTCCGGCGTGCGCAGGATCGAGGTCGGGCGGATCGCCTCGTGCGATTCCTGCGCGTTCTTGGTCTTGCTCTTGTAGGCGGGCTGCGTCGATGGCAGATATTCCGACGAGAAATTATCCTTGATGTAGTCGCGGATCTCCTGCACCGCTTCCTTGGCCAGCGACACCGAGTCGGTACGCATGTAGGAAATCAGGCCGACCGTCTGGCCGCCGATATCCACGCCTTCATACAGCGATTGCGCGGTGCGCATGGTGCGATCGGCGGTCATGCCGAGCTTGCGCACCGCTTCCTGTTGCAATGTGGAGGTGGTGAATGGCGCGGCGGCATAGCGCTGCTTGGCCTTCTTCTCGACGCGCACCACCTTGGGCGGCAGCTTTGCATCGTTGAGTTTGGCGAAAATCGCGTCGTATTCGGCTTGGCTGCCGATGCTGAGCTGTTCGAGCTTCTTGCCCTGATACTGGAACAGCTTGGCGCTGAATGGCTGGTGATCCTTGTGGCTGTCCAGATGCACCGTCCAGTATTCCTGCGTCTTGAATGCTTCGATCTCCAGTTCGCGCTCGACGATCATGCGCAATGCGGGGCTTTGCACGCGGCCAGCGGATAAACCGGGACGAATCTTGCGCCACAGCAGCGGCGACAGGTTGAAGCCGACCAGGTAGTCCAGCGCGCGCCGCGCCTGCTGCGCATTCACCAGTGGCATTGAGATTTCGCGAGGGTGAGCGACCGCTTCGCGCACCGCCGTCTGGGTGATTTCATAGAACACCACGCGCTGCATATTCTTGTTTTTCAGGCCGCGCTTGGCCTTGAGCAGTTCGGAAATATGCCAGGCAATCGCCTCCCCTTCGCGGTCCGGATCGGGTGCCAGCAGGATGTTGTCGGCTTCGGCGGCGGCTTTCGCGATCGCATCGACGTGCTTGCTGTTGCGCGCGATGGTTTCGTACTGCATCGCGAAGCCGTTCTCGGTATCGACCGCGCCGGTCTTGGGAACCAGATCGCGCACATGGCCGAACGAGGCGAGGACTTCGAAATCCTTGCCCAGATATTTTTTGAGGGTCTTGGCCTTGGCCGGGGATTCAACGATCAGGAGATTGGTTGCCATGCTTGGGGATCGGGGTTAAATGTGGTTATAAGGGTCAATGCAGTTGCGTGGAATGCAACGGGGTCAGCAATTCCTCGACCAGCAGCGGATCGAGTTCCCGGTGGCGGTTCCACAGCACCATCAGCATGATGAGCTTGAGCTTGTCCAGCTTGATATTTTCCTGTTGCAACGCGACGGCGCGGTCGAGAACCATTTCGCGCTCGATGGCGGAGATCATTTTCTGCTGCTCGGCAAAGATCAGGAATTGGCGCGCTTCGAAGCTGATGCGCTGAAGCTCCAGATCGGCAAAATGGCGCAGGCCCGCGTGTTCGAGCGTGGAGGGATAGTTATCTGGATTTTGTTGTTGCAGCGCGGACAGCCAGGTCAGCGCCTCGCTGATTTCATCGTCTTCAAAACCGACGGCGGACAGCTTGCGCGATAGCTTGTCCGGCTCCGGGTAGCTGCCTGCGTCAAAGTAACTTTCAAACAAGTACATCAATATTTCGAACATGATTTATTGTAGCAATGGCGTGGTTTTAATGGATTCTTTGGTACAAGCCGCCGGGTAGCGCACTGATGCGTCCCTCCAGTTCGAACATTAACAGCATGGCGGATAGCTCGGCTACCGTCAAGCCGCTACGTTTACCGAGGGTGTCCAGATCGGTCGGATCGAAGCCGAGATGCCCGAGCAGCGCGGAGTTCGGATCTTGCGTATCAGCACCTTGTATAGCCGGTTCTTGCATATCGGGGTCGCGCGCGGGTGCGACGATCAGGCCGCACAATTCCTCGAGAATATCCTGCGCGGTTTCGACCAGCTTCGCTCCTTGCTTGATCAACGCGTGGCATCCCTTGCTTTGCGGCGCGTGGATCGAACCAGGGATCGCAAACACGTCCCTACCCTGCTCCAGCGCCAGCCGCGCGGTGATCAGCGAGCCGCTTTGCAGCGACGCTTCCACCACCAGTGAGCCTGCGCACATGCCGCTGATGATACGGTTGCGGCGCGGAAAGTTGGCGGCCAGCGGCGGTGTGCCGAGCGGGAATTCCGAGATCAGCGCGCCCTGCTGCGCCAGCGCATGGGCGAGATCGCGGTTCGCGGCGGGATAGACCTTGTCCAGCCCGGTGCCGACTACGCCGATGCTGCCACCGCAATTGTTTCCCTGGCAGCGCAATGCGCCGCGATGGGCGGCGGCATCGATGCCGTGCGCCATGCCGCTGACGATACACAGACCGGCATCGCTCAGTGCCTTGGCAAACGCTTCGGCGTTGCCGATGCCTTGCGGGGTGGCATTGCGGCTGCCGACAATAGCCAGCGCGGGGCGGTTGAGCAAGTCGAGCCGCCCCTTCACGTACAGCAGCAGCGGTGGGTCTGGGATGTTCAGCAGGGCTTGCGGGTAATCGCTGTCGGCGAGGGTGGCAATATGGTTGTTGCCGTCTTCCAGCCAGGCCAGCGCGGGTGCGATCTGATCGTCAGTAATGCCTTTGCCGATCTCGGCGGCGATTTCTGCCTTGACGATTGATTTAAGCGATCTGGCGGATGCGGCAAAAACTGCGTCAGGTGAGCCAAATTCTTTCAACAGGCGGCGCGCGCTTTCGCCGCCCAAGCCACGCGTCAGGCTCAGTGCCAACCAAGCCTTGAGCGAAACATCATCATTCATGCTAAAAACGACAATTCATCCACGAAGTGGGGTAAGCAGGTATTTCGCCACAAGGCGAAAGCTCGCAAAAACACGAAAGGCACGAAATAAAACAGTAAGTTGCTTTGGATTGGCACCTCACCCATTGGGTATTCATTGGTAGCATGGAGGCCTTTGAGTTCTTTCGTGTTTTTCGTGGCTTTCGTGGACAACTGTTCTTTCTAGGTTTATTGTTTTAAGGAGTTTGCGCGCGATCCAGCAACTGCACCGGCAAGCGGGTTTGCATCACCAGCGCGTACGACACCTTGTCGAACACGCGGAACACAAATACCAAGCCATAGCGTTCATCCGGCAAAGTGTATTCCTTGCCTTCATTCTTCGCGACTTCGCCCTTGTGAAACAGGGCCAGAACGTGGCCTGCCTCAAGCCCGTCGCGCGAACCCTTGTTGAGGGTAACAACAGCATTCTGTCCGGCTTGCGATACGCCGCCGTATACCGAAATGATGCGCGTGGAAATCTTGCTGCCGGGTGCGCGCGGCAGGTAGGCGTTGGCCACCTTGCCGGGTGGTGCCACCAAGCGGTCACCCTTGTTGATTTCCTGTATGGCACGGGTGATCGTGGCAGTGCTGACTTCCGCGAAATTCGTCGCTTCGACATCGCCCAGATAGATGGCTTCCGTGCCCAGAATCTCCTTGGTGTCAGGGTCGATCAGGGGCTTGCCGGGGCGGTACACCTGCCATTTGCCGCCCTTGTCGGAAGGTAGCCCCTTTATGAAGCAGATATCGTGGGTGCCGAGTATCACCCGCCCTTCGCGCGCGCCGATCAAAGTCGGCGAATCCTTCAAGGTATTTTCTTCAACAACCAGCGGCTGGCTTAAAAATGGGCCGATAACATTGGCGGGTATGCTCGGTATGGCATCGTGATCGCTATTGCCTGCGCGCGCCTTGGGAGAAAGCTTGACGACGTTGCCCGAGCTGCTAGCGCTGACAGTGCTGATCGCAGGGCTGCCGCCGATGCGCAATGTGCCGCTGGCACGATCCAGCACGATCACATCGCCCGGGTAAATCCAATGCGGATCCTTGATGGCATCCTTATTCATGCCCCAGATGTATTGCCATTGCCACGGATCTTTAAAGAACTTGCCGGAGATATCCCACAGCGTGTCGCCTTTGACGACAACATGCTGGTCAGGCGCGTCGCTACGCAGTTCGGGGTGAACATCGGGCTGTGCGGCGAAGGCTAGGGTGGGCAATAAAAAGCAAATCAGCGATATAATCTTGCGCATGGAAAACTCCGGCAGAGTCAATGTAAGGGTGACGCAAAGCGGCAAAGCGACTGCGTCGCGTTAAATTCTGCATCCAGTCATATAAATTAGCAAGCTATTATAGGTCAGGCATGGCGATTCTAAAAATTTTGGTGTATCCCGATGAGCGTCTGCGCAAGACAGCCAAGAGGGTTGAACAAGTAGGCGAAGGCACGCGCAAACTGGTGAGCGACATGGCGGAAACCATGTATGCCGCGCCCGGCGTGGGCCTGGCGGCGACGCAGGTGGATGTGCATGAGCAGGTCATCGTGGTGGACATCTCAGAGGAGCGCAACCAACTGAAAGTGTTCATCAACCCGGGAATCCTCGCCAGCAGCGGAGAGGAGGAGTGCGAGGAGGGCTGTTTGTCGGTTCCGGGCATTTATGACAAGGTGCGCCGCGCTGAAAAAGTGACGGTGTGCGCACTCGATGAGAAAGGTAAGCCGTTCACGCTGGAGGCGGAAGGCTTCCTGGCGGTTTGTATCCAGCACGAGATGGATCACCTGCGCGGCAAGGTATTTGTCGAATACCTGTCACAGCTCAAACAGATCAGGATTCGCGCCAAACTCAAAAAACGTTTGCGTGAGACCATGTAACTGATGTTACTCTCGCTCGTTACAGAAAAAACACTGTCCTGATGAACTAACTAGCCATCTGATTAAGCGCGGTGAAACATGCGCTAAGTCATTGGTTAACGAAAGACACGAAAAGCACGAAAATACACCCGATGTAGTTATAAAGACGCGAGGAGGGGTGCACCCTGCCCATGCTTTTTTTCGTGCTTTTCGTGTCTTTCGTGGACAAGATTTAACAACAAATAATTATGAAAATCATCTTTGCAGGTACCCCGCAATTTGCGGCCAGCGCGTTGGCCGCTTTGCTCGGGGAGCATCAGGTCGTCGCAGTGCTGACCCAGCCGGATCGTCCTGCTGGGCGCGGGATGCAGCTCACCGCCAGCCCGGTGAAACAGCTCGCCTTGCAGCACGGCTTGCCGGTCTTGCAGCCTGCCACGTTGAAGACCGGGGAGGCGCAGCAGGCGATTGCTGCGCTGGATGCCGACGTGATGGTGGTGGCCGCGTATGGGCTGATCTTGCCGAAGGCGGTGCTGCAACTGCCGCGTTACGGTTGCCTGAATATCCATGCCTCGTTGCTGCCGCGCTGGCGCGGGGCCGCGCCGATACCGCGCGCGATCCTGGCGGGCGACAGCGAGACCGGCATCACCATCATGCAGATGGATGAAGGGCTGGACACCGGCGACATGCTGCTGCGCCATGCCTGTCCGATCACACCGGACGACACGGCGCAAACCTTGCATGACAGGCTGGCGGCAATGGGTGCACAAAGCATCGTCGAGGCGTTGCGCCTGTTGCAGGAACGGCGCCTGATGCCGGTCAAGCAGGACAATGAGGCGGCCTGTTACGCCGCCAAGCTGCTCAAGAGCGAAGCGCAGATCGACTGGCGGCAGGATGCGCGGCAAATCGAACGCGCGGTGCGCGCATACAATCCCTTTCCGGTATGCCATGCCAGCCTGAACGGCGTGCCGATAAAGGTTTGGCGTGCTGTGCTGTCCATGGATAAGCATGGCGCGGCAGGCGAAGTGCTGGCGGTCGACAAGCACGGCATCACTGTGGCTTGCGGCAAGGATGCGCTGTGCCTAGAGGTGTTGCAACGCCCCGGCGGCAAGGCGCAGCCCGTTGCGCAGTTTCTGCAGTCTATGCCGGTCAAGCACGGCGACAGTTTTTCATAAATGCACAATATACAACTCGCCGCCGGGCAAATCGTTCAGCAGGTGCTGGCGGATGGGCGCAACCTCAATCAGGTGCTGGATGAGTCGTTGCGCAGAAAGTCGGTATGGACTCCGGCGCAGCGCGCGGCTTTGCAGGACTTGAGTTATGGCACGTTGCGTTTTTACGGGCAACTGAAAACGCTGTTAGGCCTGCTGCTGCACAAACCGATGCTGGATCAGCGCATCTACTACATGCTGCTGGTGGCACTGTATCAACTGCAATACAGCAAAGCCGCACAGCATGCCGTGGTCGATCATGCCGTGCGCTCCGCGCAAATGCTGAACGTGAAAGTCAGCGGCCTGGCGAACGCGATCCTGCGCAATTTTTTGCGCAATCAGGCGGCTTTGCTGGAGCAGGCGGCGCAGCATGCGGAAGGAAAATACAATCATCCACAGTGGTGGATAGATGAGCTGGAAGCACAGTATGGCGAGCGCAGTGCGGCGATCCTCGAAGCGGGCAACCGGCATCCGCCGCTGACCTTGCGCGTCAACCGGCGGCTCGGCACGACTGCGGACTATCAGGCGCAGCTTGAGCAGCAGGATATGCGCGCCCGTCTGATCGAGCTGAACGGGCATGCAGGTTCCCCTCTCCCCAACCCTCTCCCGCAAGCGGGCGAGGGGGCAAACGAATCGCTTCGCGAGTTTTATGTTAACGCGCTGCAACTGGACAAGCCGGTCGGGGTGGACAAGCTGCCGGGATTCTTTGCCGGGCTGGTTTCGGTGCAGGACGCCGGTGCGCAATATGCCGCGCGGCTGCTGAATGTCTGCGACGGGATGCGCGTGCTGGATGCTTGCGCCGCGCCGGGCGGCAAAACGGCGCATATACTGGAGTGCGCGCAGGTGGAAATGGTGGCGGTGGACAAGGATGAGCAGCGTTTGCAGCGCGTCGCAGAAAATTTGCGGCGGCTGGGATTGCCTGCGCAGCTCCTGACCGGCGATGCATCAGAGCCTGAAAAGTGGTGGGACGGAAAATTGTTCCAGCGGATTCTCGCCGATGTGCCATGCTCTGCTTCCGGCGTGGTGCGCCGTCACCCCGACATCAAATGGCTGCGGCGTCACTCGGATATTACCGGTTTCGCCGCGCAACAGCTCAATATCCTGCGCGCGTTATGGCGGCTGCTGGCGCAAGATGGTAAATTGCTCTACGCTACCTGCTCGGTTTTTAATCAGGAGAACGAACAGGTCATCGCGGCGTTCCTGGCGCAGCAGCCGGATGCGCGGCGTTTGCCTGTAGTATTGCCGGATGGCAGTAACGGGCAGATGTTGCCCAATGATCGGCACGACGGATTTTTCTATGCATTGTTGCACAAGCAGATGACAGGGGACATAACCAGCGACTAGGCTGGCGTTGTTTGCCAGCCTAGTCGAATGGCTAGAGGTTATATCAGATGACAGAGGATAGAAAAACCCCTGCTATATTTCAGCGCCATGATCATGTGTCGCGGCTTGGCGCTGGCCTTTACAAATGCGTAATCCTTGCTGTCTTCTGTCTTCTGTCCTCTGTTCTCTGTCCTCTGGCAGCCGCCGAAGGCATTTCCGTCAACAAGGCAGAAGTTCGCCTGGGCGAGGACGGTTACCAGCTTTCCGCCAGCTATGGCATCAATTTGCCGGTTGTGACGCAGCAGGCCTTGTCGCGCGGTATCCCGCTGTATTTTGTAGGCGAGTTTTCATTGATGCGTTCGCGCTGGTACTGGCTGGACGAGGAAATCTTTCAGGGCGAGCAGACCGTCAAGCTTTCCTACAATGTGCTGACGCGACAGTACCGCATCTCACGCGGCGCGCTGTTCCAGAATTTTGCCAGTTATGAAGATGCCCTGAATATATTGGCAAGGCAAAGCTCCGCAACGATTCCCGCTGATACGATGAAAAAGGAAGGCAGTTATATAGCTGCGGTGCGCTTGCGCCTCGATACCGCACAGCTTCCCAAGTTATTGCAGGTGAATGCGCTGGCGGGCAAGGATTGGGCACTCGGTTCGGACTGGTATCGATGGGTGATCAGACCGTCGGAAATCAACGCGCGCGTCGAGGGCAAGGCGGAGTGACGGCATGGTGAAGTATCTGAATATCGTCAGCATTCTCGTCGGCGGCACGCTGCTGTATCTGCTATCCAGCAGCAACGTGAATACCGAAATTTTCTCCGTCAACTATTACGGTTTGCTCGGGTTAACCGGCTTGCTCGCGGTATGTTTGACGGGATTGGTCGTTTATCAGCTCCTGCGCCTGCGCAGCAAGCTCAAGAACAAGGTTTTTGGTGCCAGGCTCACGTTGCGGCTGGTGCTGTTTTTTACCTTGATCGCCGTTTTGCCCGGCTTGCTGATGTATGTGGTATCGGTCAACTTTCTGGGCAAAAGCATTGAATCATGGTTTGACGTGCGCGTCGAAAAGGCCTTGGAGGGTGGTCTCAATCTCGGCAGGAGCGGCCTCGACAACAGCCTGAAAGAGCTTACCAAAAAAACCCAATTTATCGCGCTGCTGCTGGCGGAGAAGCGCCCGGAACAATATCAGCGCGCGCTGGATCAGTTGGTGGACGAGAAAGTGGCGCAGGAAGCCGCCCTGTTTACCGGCGCGGGCAAGGTGGTCGCATTTTCTTCCGGCGGCAGCGCGCTGTTACCTGATATGCCAAGCGCAGATATTCTGCAGTCGATTTTGGACAAGGGGGAGCATGCGGTGATCGACACCTTGCCCAACAAAGGCATGACATTGCGCGCGTTGTCCAAGGTGAACTCGAATACTCAGGCAGGCGGATGGTACGTGCTGCAATTCACCCAGCCGGTGCCGAAGCAGATCGAGGCAGATGCCGAAACCGTGCAGGCGGTGTACCGCGATTATCAGGAGCTGACGCTTTCGCGCCTTGCCCTGAAACGGCTGTATGCGATCACTTTGACGCTATCGCTGCTGGTGGTGCTATTGACGGCGGTGTCGGCGGCGTTTTTCATCAGCGAGCGGCTGGGTTCGTCGCTGGAAGCGCTTGCGGAAGGTACGCGCGCGGTGGCGCAGGGCGATTTTACCGGCCAGTACCCGATACAAAGCAGCGACGAGCTGGGAGCGTTGACCGGCCTGTTCAACCAGATGACGCAGCAGCTGGCGGACGCCACAAAAGCCAGGGAATTGCAGCAACATCAGATGGAGCGATCCAGAAAATATCTGGAAAGCGTATTGACCCATCTTTCTTCCGGCGTGCTGGGTCTCGACGACGAATTGCAATTGCGCTCGGTAAACACCAGCGCGGAACAGATTCTGGCCGCGCCGTTGCAGGAAATGCGCCGTATGTCGCTGAGCCAGATAGCCGAAAAATATAGCCTGCTGAGATCGTTTTGCCAGACCATCGCAGAGGCTTTCGATAAAACGGTCACCGGTGAATGGCAGCGGCAAATTGAGCGGCTGAGCAAGAATGGCAACCAGATTTTGCTGATGCGCGGAACGCGTTTTTCGCAGGGCGGGGAGGCGGGTTATGTGGTAGTGTTCGACGATATCAGCCACCTGTTGCGCGCGGAGCGGCAGGCGGCATGGGGCGAGGTGGCGCGCCGCCTCGCGCATGAAATCAAGAATCCGCTCACCCCGATACAGCTTTCGGCGGAACGCCTGCAGCACAAGCTCGGTGGCAAACTCGAAGAAGCTGACGCACGACTGTTGCAGCGCGCCACGCAAACCATCGTCGATCAGGTTGGCGCAATGAAAAACATGGTAAGCGATTTCGCCGACTATGCGCGCGGCCCTGCGTTGAAGCTGGAGCATTTGGATATGCATAGGCTGATCCGGGAGGTACTGGGTCTGTATGAGGCGCATGCCATCCCGAACCTGCTGAAACTGGAGTCGCCGCGCAGCGAAGTCAGCGGGGATGCGACACGCCTGCGGCAGATCATCCACAACCTGCTGCAAAATGCCCAGGACGCGTTGCATGGGGTCGCGCATCCGCAAATCACACTGAGTACCGCGATGTATCAGGATGAGATTCAGCTCAGCGTCGAAGATAACGGGGCAGGTTTTCCGGAGAGCGTGTTGGCGCGCGCTTTCGAGCCGTATATGACGACCAAGACCAAGGGCACCGGATTGGGGCTGGCAATCGTGAAAAAAATAGTGGAAGAGCATGGCGGAAGCATCGCTATCGAGAATAATACGGGCGGTGGGGCGCGTGTCAACATACGCCTGCCGCTGGCTGAGGAGGCATAATGGGAAATAAACAAATTCTGGTGGTGGACGACGAAATCGGCATTCGTGAATTGCTGTCGGAAATCCTGTTCGATGAAGGCTATCAAGTGCATCTGGCAGAAAATGCCGCGCAGGCGCGCGCTTACCGGCTTGAGCGCGAGCCGGATATGGTGCTGCTCGACATCTGGATGCCGGAAGTCGATGGCATCGCCTTGCTCAAGGAGTGGGTCGAACAGGACTTGCTGACCATGCCGGTCGTGATGATGTCCGGCCATGGCACCATTGAAACTGCGGTCGAGGCGACGCGCATCGGCGCGGTGGATTTTCTGGAAAAACCCATCGCGCTGCAAAAATTGTTGAGCACCATTGCCAAGACGATCAAGGAGGGCGCGCACAAGCCGCCGATGCAGCACGCCGAGGAGCGAAGCCAAAAGATCACGCTGGATATCGACGGGCAGATGCTGCCGTTTTCCTTGCCGCTGGATTTGCCGTTGCGCGAAGCGCGCGAGCATTTCGACGCGCTCTACTTCGATTACCATTTGCGTAAAGAGACTGGGAATGTCTCGCGCGTGGCCGACAAGGTCGGTCTGGAGCGTACCCATCTGTACCGCAAGCTCAAGCAGTTGGGGATTAAATTCGTCAAGAAGGGCAGTGAAGACCGGCAGCAATAGCACCGCCAAACCAGCAAACTAGGCACAAACCGTGGTCTGAAAATCATCTAGCCGACCTCCCACCGCCGGTGGCGGTGGGGTTATAGTGAGTTTGCGAACTTAACTTTAACCACAGGAGGCCGACATCATGAAGTATAGCGGAATTGATTTACATTCGAACAACAGCGTTGTGACGATAACAGACGAAGAGGATCGCGTGATGGCGGAGAAACGATTGCCGAACGACCTTGAGAAGATTCTCGGATTTCTCATGCCCTGGCGAGAAGAGTTGTCAGGAGTCGTGGTCGAATCGACTTTCAATTGGTACTGGCTGGTCGATGGCTTGCAGGAAGCTGGATACAAGGTGCACCTAGCCAACACCACGGCGATCAAGAAGTACGATGGGCTCAAGCACAGCGGTGACGAAACCGATGCCCGCCACCTTGCCCACTTGCTGCGACTGGGGATACTGCCGACAGGCACCATCCTGCCACCGGAACAACGCACCGTGCGCGATCTGGCCAGGAAGCGCATGCAACTGGTGCGCAGCCGCACCGCGCATATCCTCGCCGTCGAGAACATCACCGCCCGCCAGCTCGGCGCGCGAATCAGCAGCAATCAGGTCAAGCAACTGACAGTCGAGACCGTCGATCAGATGCCGCTGCCGACCGATGTGGCACTGGCAATCAAGGCCAACGTGGCGGTCATCACGACGCTTTCCGCGCAGATCGACTTGCTTGAAAAGCGCTTGCAGAAAAATGTAGGAACACTGGCGGAGTACGTCCACCTCACCAGCGCGCCGGGCATCGGCCAAGTGCTGGCGACCACGATCCTGCTGGAAA
>Ga0209211_10006986_pt1 | contig 16052 bp, 10 predicted proteins | sample RifGroA2_FD_183992 | JGI IMG/M metagenome (GOLD analysis project Ga0209211, IMG submission 183992) | Groundwater microbial communities from Rifle, Colorado, USA - Groundwater A2 (SPAdes) (version 2) | ecosystem: Environmental > Aquatic > Deep subsurface > Groundwater | place: Rifle, Colorado... | reverse complement strand
TCTGCGCAACGACAATACCTGTGGCGCCTGCGCCTACAGCCACAGCAACATCCACGAGCGCGATAAGCGTAGCGTGGGGCGCTGTAACCGGAGCGACCTACTACCAGTTGTCCATTGATGGCGGAGGGTACAGCACCCAGGCGAGTCCTTATAATCACACACCCCTTGGAGCAAATGAGCCCCATACCTATAATGTGAAGGCGTGCAATGTTAATAACCTATGCTCCACCGCAGGCACTGCAACGGCGACAACGTATCAGCCTGCGCCGACCGGCCTGGCGACCTCGGGGGCAACCACTGCAAGCATAACAGTATCATGGACAGCGGTAGGAGGGGCCAATGGTTATCAGATAGAGAGAAAATCGCCGAGCAGCGGTGCTTACGGCGTGCTTGTGGCGAACAATGCCGGCACGAGCTATACAGATAATGGCCTTGCAAATGGAACACAGTACTGCTACAGGGTAAGTACACGCAATTCAGCGGGCAATCCGGGACCTTCTACTGCCGTAGATGTCTGTGCAACTACACTGCCCGTGGCCCCGGACACTCTCAGCTGCGGCGACAGTAATACAACATCAATTGTTTGTACATGGAATGATAACACTGTTCTGGAGACAGGGTTTACGATGAGAAGGTGTATTTTTGGCGGCAGTTGCCAGGAGTCACCGAATGTAGTCGCAGGTTCAACTAATACGGGGCAGAGATCATATACGGATAGCGGTGTTTGCAGCGGTACAACATATGTCTACAGCGTAAAAGCTGTAAGAGTTGATGCGCCGGTATGGGAGACGGCTTATGTGGTGGCAACGACAAATCCCCAGACACCTACTGCTTCAAAACCGACAGGACTGACTGCAACGAGGGTTTCGGAGCGGCAGATTAATTTTGCATGGACACCCCAAACAACAGACCAGACAGGATTTGAGATACAGAGATGCACGAATGCCGGCTTTACTTCAAATTGTGTAATATTGACAGCATCTGCAGGGGTAACTGTCTGCCAGGATACAGGCCAAACCACGGGACAGGCATGTACAACACAGGGCGCCGGCCTCACTCCGAACACCCAATATTACTACCGTATCAAGGCAAAGAAAACAGGTGTTACCTGTGGCTGGGACACCGGATATACTGATACGGGCAACCCGAATGCGACAACAACCTCTGCTCCGACAAATATATGGGTATATGCCGACAATACAACACAGCTTACCGTGGAATGGACTGACAACACCGTATCAGAGACTAATTTTGAGATATGCAGATGCCTTGGCACTACCTGCGGCACAAGCAGTGATGCAACCTGTGCTGCTGCGGGCGGCACGTCAATCATCACGGCAGGGACGGTATATGAAAGTTTTAAGAGGCATGCCGATCCGAGTGTCTGCAAGGGCACGGCATATGCCTACAAGGTCAGGGCCGTATTGCCGAGTGCGCCGACAGGATATTCGCCGTGGACCTCAGTGTATTCAGCTACGGCACTTATTCCTGCGGCACCGGCCGGTATGCCTCCATTAACAAACAAGACACCGCCCTATAATAATACTATTTCATGGACCGACAACACTGCCGACGAATCGGGTTTCAAAATATACAGGTGTACGGTCCCCGATGCTGGAGCAGAGTGCGGTGCTTATTCCCAGATTTACAGCAGCCCAACTGATTTTACCGGCAACAGTAAGGAGGACACCCCCTCAGGCGTCGGCGTCCAATGGTGTTATAAAGTGAAGGCATATAAGAACGCGACCTGCACGTCGTGCGGCGGCCTGTCCTGCGGCGCTGATAATGCGTGGGAAACAGGGTTCAGTAACTCCCAATGCACATACCAGGTTTTACCTGAGGCTGGAAGTGTAGTTGCAACTGCCCTGACTTCGAGGAAAATAAAGCTTGACTGGACTGACACTGCTACCGATGAGGCAGGCAGTGAAATACAGGTCAAGGTCTGGAACGGGGCATGGGTAAAGATCGGGACAGTGGGGCAGGGAGTGAGGACTTATACGGACACTGTCGGCATCAACCCCAATACGCAATATACATACAGGGTAAGGGTGTTGAGGGAAATAAATTCTGCCAATGCCATTTACACTTTTAACGGTAACCTTAATGATACCGGCGGCGGCGGCCTGAACCTGTCGGTTGTGCCTACATATTCGGGGCCTACATATTCGGATGATGGATCCGGGCTGGCGTTGGTCATGACCACTGCTACGGCTTTTCAAAGCGCTTCAACAGGCATCCTTGATACGGACAACCATAAAATAGAGTTTGATATAAAGTTAAGAAATGCCCCTGATGGCAGCTGGAGAAAGATATTCGGCTATATCCCTTCGGGCAGCGACAGGAGCCCGGGCATATGGATGCGGCCGTCTGATTCAAAGATCCATTGGCAGTATGACCCTGCCAACACAGGCTTGAATTCCCTGGGTGTGACCGGGGACGGCGGCACGGCCTTTACCTTAAATACGTGGTACCGTATTGCCGGCCTCAAGAAGGACAATAATTTCAAGGCGTATGTTGATGATGCGCTTGTAGCGGACGTGGCGGTCCCCATGATTAAAACCTCAGGTCCTTCGGTGCTCTGGTTTGGCGGCGCAGACGTTACTATTAAAAATTTCAAAATATACGTCCCTGATGTAAGCAATTGGCACAACTCTAATACGGTAACGACACCCGCGGCCAACGCGGTCAATGAGACCTGCCAGTAGCCGAAGATTTGTTTTGAATTTATGCTGCGGTAAGGTTAAAATATATAAGAAAGACAAAGGACAAAGGGAAACCGGTTGTTCATGTCTTACGCCTGAAAGGAGGTGCAGGATGAAGAGGAAGATCAAGTATGTGGCCCCAAAGGTCGTAGGCAGTTCTGTAGTCCATCCGTGCTGATTGGCATATGGATGGAGGGTCAGGTCTGATATTTGATATGGCAGCCCAACAGGCCGCGTGTCAAATATCAAGACCTGACTTCAGCCTCTTTTGAGTTCTTCATTAAGGAGTCGGTGATGCCGTTCAGGCACAAGTTGGTAATATTTATTTTCGCATATTTGTTTGTCTGCCCTGTTGTTAGTCTTGTTTCTGCACAGTCCGGTCCTGTCAATCCTGCTTCGGCCCCCTCAAAAAAAGATACCGGTACTGTTACCGGCAAATTTACAATTAAAGGCGGCGGGACTATGGCAGGCGGGAAGGTGTTTTTCTATAATGTCCTCATTGGCCCGCCTCCTTCTCCAAAAAAATACATGAGATTGCCTGATATATTTAAGGAAATTGACCAGGATGGCAGTTTTTCAGTTGAAGTCCCGGCAGGGACATATTATATTATAGCCTTTAAACGCTCTGCCGGCGGCCTTGGAATGCCGGAGAAGGGTGACTACAGATTTCGGGTCAGGGATGAAAAAGGTGTAATAAAGGCGCACATTATAAAAGAAGGTGAGCATATAGATCTGGGTGTTTTGGAAGTAGACCCGTCGAGAAGGATAGAAAGGCCGGGAGGCGCTGCTGATGTTCAGGTGGCCTCAATAGAAGGTGTTATCACTGACTCGGACGGAAAGCCTGTTGTAAATGAGAGGGTCTATGCTTTTCAGTCACCCAAAAAAGGAGCGAGGCCGGTTTTTGTCTCTGACATATCTGACAATGCCGGCAAATATGCGCTCAGGACTGTTGAAGGGTCGTATTATCTGAGGGTCAGGAATGATTTGGGAGGCGGAGCGCCTTCAGCAGGGCAACTCGTTGATTCTTACGGAGACAGGGAACCGGTCTCGGTTACGGTCAAAAAGGGTGAAAAAAAGACCGGCATTGATTTTAAGGTTGAAAAATTCCCCGGCATAGGGCCTTTCCAGGGCAAAGGCCCCAAATACGGCAAAGGCCCGAAAGAAAATACTGTGATTAAGCCGGCCAGGCTCGGCAAACCTCCTGCTCAGGGCACAAGGCCCGGCCAGGGCGCCGGGTCCCGTCCGCCACGGCAGGATACTGCGCCAAGGGAAGATACCGCGCCGAGAGAAGATACTGCGCCGAGGCAATAATAGAATGTTGAATTATGAATTATCAAAATTTTTTCAAGGTTTAATCTTTCTTTTGATTGCCTTTTGTTTTCCTGCATTGGGAGTTTGCGAGGTCATAAAATCAGATACTGTCTGGTCGGGTGAAATCTCTCTGACAGAGGACATCCTTGTTCCGGAAGGCGTCACAATTACTATTATGCCAGGCACTATAGTCCGCATCTCCCCTGCCGAAAGCACTAAAACCGACCCTGAATATATGTCGCCCCTGACTGAAATAACCATAAGGGGCTCTCTCAGGGCCGAGGGCAGTGAGAGTTCACCAATCAAGTTCAATATGGCCGGAAAAGGCAAGCAAGGCGGTTGGGCCGGCATTATAGTTGACGGCGGCGCTGTCATTTTAAACTCCGTCAGGGTCCACGATGCCGAGACAGGGGTTTATGTAATGAAGGGCTCTGTCAGCTTTAAAGACCTGGTTTTGACCGGGAACTATTATGGGCTTACAGTCCAGGGGCGGGATTCGGTTGTCAGAGGTGATCATTTAGAAGTAAAAGAAAACGAATACGGGGTTTTTGTGCTTAACGGGTCCCAATTTGATGTCAAAAACGATATCATCGAGGACAACAAAAAAAGGGGCAGCTTTACTTCCAAAATAAAGGAGAAAAAAATCCCGGTCAGCGAATACAAGGCAGAGAAGACAGACAGGGAAAAGGTTTACAATGACGATGTTATGCTGGGCAACACAGTCTGGGAAGGCAGGATAGAAATCAGGGGGACCATCCGGGTGCCGGAAAAGAGCAGGCTGGTAATAATGCCGGGTACTGTTATTGAATTCAGGAAGAAGGATACGAACAATGATGCTATAGGAGAGAACGGTATTATGGTCCAGGGCGTTATTATTGCCAAGGGCACAAGAGAAAAGCCGATCATCTTCAGGTCTGCCGAGAAGCAGAAAAGAATGGGTGACTGGGACGCCGTTAATATAATGAACAGCGATGGCGCGCAGAACCTGATTGAATACTGCCAGGTCGAGGACGCTTACAGGGGGCTCCACTTCCATTTTTCAAATGTGGCTGTTGTCAATTCAGTAATAAAGAACAATTTCAGGGGTGTCCAGTTCCAGGAATCTGTCGTGGAAATGACCGGGACGCACATATACGGGAATAAAAGCGGGGTGCAGGCCAGGGACTCAGAGGTCTTTATGTCCGGCAATTACTTCTTTGATAATTACTCCGGCATTGTTGTTTTCCGGGCCAATGTGACTTTTAAAGGCAATAATATCATGAATAATTACAGGGAAGGATTGAAGCTGAGGGAAGCCATAATTGTCGTGGAAGAGAACCTTTTTGACGGCAACAGGTACGGCATAATGTCGTCTGACCTGAATTACGGGAACATCAGCCGGAATGTCCTCTCCCGTAACCTTGAACAGGGCCTGTTTTTAAAAAATTCCGACAATATCGAGATAGCTGAAAACTTTATTCAGGGCAACGGGTTCAGCGGGATAAACATACAGAATTCGAGGGCCGCCGTGAAAGGCAACCATATATCAGAAAACGGGGACAGGGGAATAGCGCTGCAGTCGTTCGATGTTACTATGGATGAAAACGAGATTTTGAAGAATGAACACGCTGCAATAAGCCTCGGGGGGGCCTTGAATATATCCGCCTCAGGGAAGTGGTGGGGGAACGCTGTAATCGAATATGAAATAAATGAAAAAGACGGCGGGTCCAGAAAGGCAAGGGTCGAATACAAAAGGTCAAAAGCAGGCCCGGTGCTCTTTGCCTGGCCCCTCAAAACCATAAGCACCGATATAACCTGGCACGGTGATATCTACATCGGCAGTACTGTCCATGTGCTTGCCGGGGCCGTCCTGAAAATATCTCCGGACTCCACGGTCATATTCGCGGAAGGCGCGGGACTTAAAGTGCATGGGAAGCTGATAGCCGCCGGCGAGATGGACGGGAGGATCACGTTTACTTCCCTGAAAAAGAACGGGGCTTCCGACTGGGGCGAGATACTGCTTGAACATGCGGATGAAAGCCTGTTCTCAAGCTGTGATTTTGAAAATGCGACCTGGGGCATCCACAGCCATTTTTCAGGCCTTCGGGTGACCGGATGCAGTTTCAGGAACAACTATGGCGGCATCAGGTTCATGAGCGGTCCTGTCGAGATCAGCGGCTCGGTGTTCGAAAAAAACACCATCGGCATAAGGGCCTACAGGGGGAGCGCCGCTATTACAGACAATGTTATAACCATGAACGAAACAGGGATTTTTGTGAGGGAAAAAGGCGGCGGGCTTAAGATAAGGGGTAATAATTTTTTTGCCAACAGCCCCTATAACATCAGGGTAGGCGACTTCAACGACGAAGACATTGATGCGAGATACAACTGGTGGGGTAAGGTGATGCCACAGGAGACGATATTCGATGAAAATAAAGAGCCGGGCATAGGAAAGGTAATTTATGAGCCATATGCCAGGGAGCCGTTTAAAATAAAATGAAACACGATAATTCAGCATTTAACATTCAATATTCAATAGTTACAGTGTTCTGTCTTGCTGTTTTTTCTGTTCTTGCCGGCTATTGTCCGTTTACAGCCGCGGCTGAAGAAAAAGCTGTTTTAAAGGGGAGGGTCATAGACGCGGAAGGGAAGTCCCTGAAAGGCGCTATCGTCCTTGTTTACGACAGCCCGGAAGTGCGGAGAAGGGCGGATTTCATGTCGGTCCGTACGGAGGCGGACGGGCGGTTCAGCATGGTTTTATTCCCCGGCAAGTACTGGGCCATAGCAAGGTTGAAGAAGGCGGCGGAATACGGACCGCTTATGCCCGGCGACAAACATTCAGGTGAGCCCAGAGAGGTCGAAGTTGCTGCCGGAGCGGAACGCGAACTGGATTTTACGGTAATAGATATCAAGGCGTCTGCCAATCCCAAAAAGGTAAGGGAAGACCATATCAAAATCAAGGGAAGGATAGTTGATGAAAAAAATCAGCCGGTCAAAAATGCATATGCCTTTGCGAGCAGAAATGAAACGTTTCCCGGCATCCCCGATTATCTGTCTGCATGGACTGATGAAGGGGGACGGTACACTCTATATCTTCCCCGAGGCAAATATTATCTGGGCGTTGACACCGCATTCCCGCCCGAAAAGGGCCGTCTCATGAACAGGGCAATAACCGTGGAGTCCGACAAGTCAGACGTGGACATAGTCAGTAAGTGAATCTTCAGTCTATCGGCATAAGCGCTGCCTTGATATCTGCCGCTGCATGGGCGCTAAGCGCGGTTTTATTTAAAAAAATAGGAGAGAGTATCCCGTCCCTGGGTCTGAATCTGGCAAGGGGAGGGCTTAACCTTCTGTTGTTGATCGCGCCTTTAATGATTATTGGTATCGAGGAAATTGATGTTAATACTTTTGTGCTGCTGGGATTAAGTGGTTTGATCGGGATTGCCCTGGGCGATACCTTCTTTTTTGAGGCCCTGCAAAGGCTTGGGGCCCAACCGATGGTCCTGTTGTCCCTGTTGGGCCAGGTGCTCACGGTCTTTTTTGCACTGATCTTTCTGGACGAATATTTGACCATAAATATGTCACTTGGTATTTTACTTGTGCTTGCCGGGACATTCTTTGTCCTGTACTCAAAAATTAATGACAAGAAAAATAAAAACACTTTGGAGGGCATTATTTTTGGGCTCCTGTCAGTACTATGTATGTCCGTTTCCATTATTATCACAAAAAAAGGCCTGGCCTCTGTCTCTGCTATACAGGCAATATTTATCCGTATATTGTGGGGGACTTCAGGGCTGCTGATCGGCGGGCTTGTAACCAGACAACTTGGCGCATGGTTATCGCCCCTGAAGAAAACAGGACTCATGAAAAAACTTTTTATGGCTGTTTCCATTACATTATTTGGGGGCTTTTGGCTCTCGCATGTTGCCTTGAAATACATAGACGTCTCGGTTGCCAATACTTTGAACTCCACAGCACCTTTGTTTGCGGTCCCTCTTGCAGTGATATTCCTTAAGGAAAAGGTGAGCGCGAAAGCTGTAATCGGAACGGTCATTTCAATATGCGGCATTATTTTGCTGATAAGCACAGCACATGCGGAACAATGGAACCTGAAGCCCAAAAAAAACCTTGATGAGACCCTTGCAAGTGTGGAAAGACCGGGCAGGGGAAGGAACGGGGAACCTGAGAAGGTGATAGGGTCTTTTGGGGTGCGGCCGGGCGATACTGTCTGCGATATAGGCTCTGGCTCCGGCTTTTACAGTTTCAGGCTTGCCAGGGCAGTCGGCGACTCGGGAAAAGTTTATGCCGTGGATATTGACCAGGATATGCTGAATTATATTAAAAACAAGATAGAAAAGGCGGGCGCAAAAAATATAATATTGGTGAAATCCGAGGAAACAGATCCAAAGCTGCCGCCATCTGCCTGCGACAAAGTTTTAATTGTAAATACCTACTACCATTTTTGGGCGCCTGTGACTACAATGAAGAACATCCGGGACGTGTTAAAACCAGGTGGTGAAGTGGCGATAATTGATTTCAAAAAGGACAGGGCAATACAGGGCCCGCCCTACGATCAGAGGGTTGCAAAAGACGAAGTGCTCTCTCAGATGGGTGAAGCAGGTTACAGGCTTGCCCGATCATATGATTTTCTGAAAAGACAGTATTTCCTGGTATTCCAAAAACAGGATTAACATCTCAAGGACGGGCTTTTTGTTATTTGACGGCGAGAAAACCCTCAAAGCAAATGTATTTGAACACCGAGATTACATTTACAAAGCCTGCCTTCCTGAATAGTTCCAGATTGCCCTGAGTAGAAAAAGGTTCCAAAATCCCTTTTAAACTCCTGGCCTTGGCAATAACCTCATCCGGAGTATAGTCCTGTTCCAGTTTGTAATCTGTATACAACGACTGGAGTATGTCCTGGAAGCGGGCATCGTACGCGCGGACTTTTTCAAATACTATAAAAGCCCCTCCATGGTTGAGGCAATTGTAAATCTTATTAAACATTTCCTGTCTTAAATGCGGTGGCACAAATTGAATAGTATAATAAGAAACTACAAAGTCCGATTTTTGATAAGCATAGGAGCAGATATCATCCACGATAAGCTCTGCATTGATACTGCGGGTCATTTTTTTTGCCTTGGAGATCATGTTAGCTTCTTTATCAATTCCAACCCATTGCACGTGAGGACGATGCCTGTGCCTGTCAATAAGCTTATTAAACAAATTCCCGGTGGAAACTCCCAACTCATAACAGAGAGAGCTGTCCTTAATGAAGAAATCGCTTATTTTGCAAACCAGGTCGTGCCCTGTATCATAGAAGGGGACAGACCTCCTGATATGGCTGGAAAATTTTTCCGGGACATCGCCCCCGAAAGTCCATGATGACTCTTCGGCTGTTATATTGTCTCCAACCGTTTTAATTTCTGATTTCTTCTGTTTTTTCATGTGGCTACCGGCATATTTTAACAGTTTTCATATAAGTATAATATAGGAATAATATTAAGCATTTACCTCAGAAATTGTACGGATTCAATTCCCCGTCTGCATATGCCGATTTAGGAAAGGGCAGATAGTCTGGATGATAAAATTGAAGGATCACTTCATCCGCAAAGAAAATGCCTCTTTCGGTAAGCAGTAAAGTCTCTTCATCCTCTTCGAGAAGCCCAAAAAATTTCAGCCTTTCAATTTTTTCCCCAAAAACCTCATTTATTGTCAGACCTGTTATTTCCTTATATTCTTTTTTTGAAACGCCATCGCCTTTCAAAGGCAAAACCAGGGCCCATCTTTTTTCATCATCCTCAGTCCTTATTTTCCCTCTGGCCACAGGCAATTCATTATTATTTATATGCGAATAATATTTTTCCAGAGTTTCTCCTGCATTAACGAAGAACCTGTCCCGCAGGTTACTCCAGGATGAAATCCCCAGGCCGAGCATGTCATAAAGCCTGCAATAATAGTAGTTGTTAAACGGGCCGTGTTTAGGGGCCCGTGAAAAAACCCTTCTGTTTACCTCAGTGAATCCATTTTGGGAAGAAATCAATACCCCAAGCTCTTTCATTATATGTACCTGGTCCAATTCCGGGAAAATTCCCGAAGCTTTGTCGAATTGGCCCGTGATAGCTCCCGTCTTGCCCCCGTGAGGGACAACCCGAAGCCGGAATAACTGATAGGCGTCTATATCAAGCGAATGGGCGGTTTTTAATGTATTGATCCACCTTTCAGGAGTGCTTCCAGGAAACCCGTAAATCAAATCAATGGAAATGCTCTCAAAGCCCGCGCGCCTGATATTAGCGATTGCTTTTATTGCATCTTCAGAGGTATGCGACCGGCCCATTTTTTTCAGCATTTCATCGTCAAAAGACTGGACACCGAGGCTGATGCGGTTAATGCCATAGTCTTTCATTATCTTTAATTTTTCCATCCCTTCATTGCCGAGGATGGACCCGGGCTCAGCCTCACAGGAGAATTGGAGGCATTTTTTAAAATCAAACCTGGCCCTGAAGGACCTTAGAAGCCTTTCCATTTGAGAAGAAGAGAGCACAGTAGGCGTGCCGCCGCCGATAAGGACCGATGACGGTGAAATGTTTCCCTTTCCCAATCTCTTTTTGTACAGGTCCATTTCAGTTTCCAGGCTTTTCAGATAATAATCCATATCTGCCTCAGAGTTGTTTTTGAAGGTCACCCAATGGCAATATACGCATTTGGACGGGCAGAAAGGAATGTGGATGTATACGATGGACTTTTCGCCTTCAAATGTAAAATTATTGAATATCTCATCCTGACTGCTTTTGGGGTACATAGGTATCGGTGGATAATAAATGGCAGGGAAGTATCTTCCGTCTATCGGCAGCAGCCCGGCCTTTCTTAATTCTTCCGAATCAAAAGATTTAACTTTTTCCAGGGCAATATGGATCAATTCTTTCTGTACGCCCATTTATTTTCCCGCTGTATTACTGGCGGCCCTAAAAACCATGATGTCCTCAAAAGGTATGACATCAGTATGCTCTTTCAGCAATTCATAGCCGGCTTTTTCAAAGACATCCCTGATTTTCGTGACCTGCGGAGAAGTGAACATTCTATCGCTGTGAAGATATTGGCGGAATTTCTGGATGATAAGCAGTTTGTTGAGCCGAGCCACGTCCTTTCTCTCCTCTGAGTGTAAACTTTTTTTATTCCTGTTGAAATTGTTCTTATATATCATGGATAACAATAACGAATCGGCAAAGTACCGCTCTTTCGGATAAAAAGTCACCTCTTTTTTAAAGACCATTTCGTTGACGAAATTAAGGCCAAAACGGTTATCGGACAGTATCTCATTAAAATCTTCGATTATGGCGCTTTTCAACCCTTCATCAGGTTCATCGTTTGAACTTTGCCTGAGCAACTTTTTGGTTGATTCCCGTAAATTTTTATAAAACGGGCTGTCAGCCGGCTCCAGTAATAGTTCCCTTATCAGCCCTTTAAAATCTCCGGTAAAATCACTTAAGGAAAAAGGAGGCGATGTTTTATGAAAAATAAGGATTAAACGCCCGTCTCTCGCCAGAAAGCCCCTCAACTCCCTGAAATAATCGATGTTAGGCTTATGCACTATGCTGACATGGATAAGGGTGATTAAATCATATTTGTTTCCGGCATAAAACTCATCTACTCCTTCTTTTCTTACCAGGACGGGATAAAGATTGGCAAGCCCCCTTTTGCCTGCCTCTTCTTTCACATAATTGATACAGCTGGTATCTATATCCGTTACAAAGACCTTCCCTGTGCCTTTTAGTCTCCTGGCAAATTCATAGGCAAACTGCCCGGTCCCGGTCCCGATGTCAAGGATGGTCATCCCCGGTTTTATTGCAAGCAATTCCATGACCTTATCTGTTACAGTGAGCTTTAATCCGTTGATGTCTTTTTCTATCCTCAACTTGAGTTTGGTTTCATTTATCCCGTCCGCGTAAGTCTTTTGCGCTTTGATCGAGAAGACCACAAGCAGTAAAGTCAAAATAATAATGTACCGGCGGAGCTTGATCATTTGGGGACCTTGGTCTTTTTCGCATAAACAGTCATCAGTTTGTAAGCGCAAAAATTTCCGCAAACGCTGCACTTTTTTTTGTTCAGACCCGCGGCTTTCAATTTTTCAGTCACGGATTCATCAGGGGCAAACTTTATTTGCCCTTTCCAGTCCAGGCTTTCCCTGGCCTTAGAAAGCGAATTGTCCAGATCAAGGTCCCTGCCTTTTGCGATATCAGCGCTATGGCACGCGATCCCGGCAGCTATACAGCCCAGTTTGGTATGTTCTTCATCTGGCATGCCAAGATGCTCGGCCGGAGTAATCGAAAAAATTATGTCCGCTCCGGACATCAGCGCGATAATCTGTCCCATCGCGGAGCTGATATGATCGTAACCTAAAGAGATGTCGCTGACCTGGGGACCAAAAGAGATGATGGGGACCTTCAGGAGTTTCTTTTGATAGCTGAAGAAAGGGCTGATTTTGTCGGCAGGTATATGACCCCCTGAACCGGCCTTTATCCCGACCCCTGCTTTCCTGGTACGGTCAACATATTCTTTTATTGTCTTCAGTTCTTCATACTGCACTTCATCAAGCGCGTCGTGGATGCAGCCAGAACGGAATGCGCCCACAACGGACAGCGTAGTATTATATTCCCTCGCCATATCGAGGATTTCATCGAAATGCACACAATAAGGGTTTTCCCGCCTGTTATGGGCAATCCAGGCCGCCATGATCGAGCCGGACTTGGAGCAACAGGGCATAATTCTGCCGCTGTTTTTCAATTTCCCGACTAACGATCTGGTGACTCCCAGAGGAAGCAGCAGGACTTCGATACCCTGCTCGATATCTCTTCTGACCTGGCCGATGAATTCACTTTCCTTGAGGTCGAGGAAACGCCTTTTTTTGAAACAAGCTTCTGCCATTACTCCAATGGGATGACAGACAGCCATTGGAACATCCACTATATCCAAAAGCCGTTTTTGTACTTCCCGGACGTCACCGCCCGCGCTGCCGTTATGAATCACGGACGCCCCGTGCTGGACGGCGATCTTTGCCTTCCTTACGGCAGCCTCAATATCAGGTTCAGCGGTAGATGTGCCGACAATAGTCGCAAATTTCGACCTCAGGTCCCTTCCAATCCCTACGGGTCCCGCACCCCTGCGTGAAGTTATGATAAGCGCCTCGCCTTTGTTGACGGATTTAGAGAGACTTTCAGGGGAAACCTTTTCCTTCAGGGCTATCTTCTTTATGTCAGTTGGAGAAGCAAATACTTTCATTTTTCCCTTACCTTAGAGCGTTTAAATAATCTCTTACAGCACCTTCCAAATCATCTTCCTTTTTTATCTCATATTCCGGGACCGCCTCTTTGCCGGAATAACTGCCTGCCCCGCCTGTGAAAAAAGACAACACCGTTTCACCTTTCCTGATTAAGCCGGTATCAATTGCCTTAAGCGTGCCTGATAAATTTATGAGCCCTGCGTTCTCGATAATTTCTTCTCTTCCGGCTATTTCCCGTTTATTTAAATTTATGTCCGCCGATGCGAGCCCTTCCAGTAAAAGGGGGAGATGAGTTTCATATTCCCCTTTATTTAACGGACACAAGTCCCCGCCGAAATCGAGCAGGTGCCTGTAAAGGATGGGATAACTGCGGTCCGGGTTTGTGTTGTACAGGGTCTGGTCAAGCAGTTCATCGCAGGCGCAGACGATATCTTCGGGTTGTATTTGACTATGCCTTTTTTGCCATGCCTTTACCATGGGAGAAAGGGCCTCCTGCTGTATCCCGAGGAATTTAGGCACGTCCTTTTTATTCACGGCCCCTTCGCTTATCAATTTTACGGCCATATTATAGAACCCGATCGGGCCGTACCCGGCGCAGACGGCCTGGCTTATCCAGTCAAAACGGACCCGTTCCCTGACAATAAACTCAAAAACGAAAAGCGCCCTTAGGCCCGTTGCCGGAAAGCGCCATTCCATTTCAGGGATATGCTTCAGGCCGCTGATTTCAGCAAATAAAAGGGCCGCTTTTTTTACCTCTTTTTCAGGTTTGTCCGCGGAAAGGAGATGCGCTGAAGGGGAATCGAATATAGTCCTGTCAAGCTTCCACGAGGTGTTTTCCGGGTGAAAGAAAAAGGTCTCGATACCTGCTTTTTGCCCGTATAGCGTCAAAGCGGAACCAAGGTTCGCGCCTGAAGAAAAAACGACCCTGCTGTATTTTTTCTTTTTGCAGAGGGCCATGGTGAAACAGGCTTCCAGGGCCTTAAAGGTGCCCGAGGCCATCAAGGTTGATTCATCGGCAAGATAGACGGTGACACCTTTATAATCAAGGAGCCTGAAAATCCTGGCGCCTTCCTTCAGGCTGACGGCCCTGAAATCGTCTTTGGTCAGGCCGTCAAAGGATATGCCTTTGTAATATCTGAGGACCAAGCTGTCTTCAGACTTATATTCCGGGTCAATATATTTATCCAAAAGTTACCTCTTTGATTTAAGCTTTACAGATTTTCTGATTAAATCAAGCACCTGTTTTTCAGTTAACCCGCTGTCTTTGCTCTCTTTGCGAAGCACATTTAAAATGGAAAGCTTATGGCTGTTTTTCAGGTCAACCCCGAGCTTTTTACAGAACGGTTTTAACGCATCCGAATAATCCACCGGCAGGGTGAAGGCGAATTTCCTTTCGGCGCCTATCAATTCCGGCCCAAAAGGCTCAAACCCCTTGCGGTTCCCGGACGCGGCATTGCGGATATGCATAACAGGGGAATGCAGGAAAGTAAATTCGCCCACAACGGGTTTCACCCTGCATTTCCGTATCCCGGACTTTTCTTCAACTATTTTTGAAAATTCGGATATTCTTTCGAGCTTAATGCCTGTTTTTATGCCATAGAGTATCTCAAGGGCCAGCACGACTTCTTCAAAAGCAGCGTTACCTCCCCTGTCTCCAAGCCCGTTTGCTACAACATCCACTGCATCGGCGCCTGCGGCTATCCCTGCCACGGAATTGGCTGTGGCAAGACCAAAGTCATTGTGGCAATGGACGACGATCGGCACAGGGCTGTTCTTTTTTATCCGGGACACTAACTTTGTCATCAGGGGTGGAGTGGCAATTCCCACAGTGTCATAAATGATGACCCGGTCGGCTTCTGAAGCCCGGGCCTCCTTCATGAGGCTGACTATGAAATCAGGCTTTGTCCTTGTGGCGTCAACAAAGCCCAAACCGACTTTTTTCAAGCGTTTTTTCGCGTAGCCGACAGTCTCATGGATCAATTCAGGGATGGCCTCCTTCTTTATCTTGTAGTAGTCTTTCAGGCCCAGCAGGATATCTGAGGTGGGGAGCAAAATCTCTATCCTGTCAATACTGGATTCGGCGGCTATATTGATATCTTCCTGCCAGTTCTGGCGATAGGAAAGGACCAGGGCGGAAGTTTTTATTTTCAGCCCGTTTGCCTTAACGGCCTTTGCGAGGGGGAGACAACTCCTGATTCCATACGGCATCCCGATTTCAATTTCCTGAACATTCATATCATCGAGAATACGGGCTACCTTCAGCTTGTCATTTAGCGAAAGTTCCACGCCCGGAAGTTCCATCCCCTCCCGCAATGTAGAATCTCTTATAAGAATCGGTTTCATGAAAAATCCTCCTTTTGTATTACCTGCCAATAAGCACTAAAGTGACTCCCCCTACCGCTATGGCGGCGCCCAGGCCGGCCCTGATCGAAATTCTTTCTTTTAGCATGATCGCCGCATAGGCAATATAAATAAAGGGGTCGTTGAACCGAGGGTATTCGCAATCGAAGCATCCATATATTTGAGGGATAATAGAGAGAGCCAAGCTACAGCCAGATACAGGCTCCCGATTATCTCTTTGCTGAGGTTCATGCTGAAATGGGAGATTCCCTCTCCTAATTTACGCCATAAAACAGCACAAAACGCCCAGGAAGCAGCTGATGCCAGGGCTGCTATTCCAAAAATAATTTGATGGCCCCAAATTCCTTTCAATCTTTTAGCCTTTGTAATAATATCATCAGGGGTATAATTCCGTTCAAACTTATATTTTAGTATACAAT
>Ga0209211_10006985_pt1 | contig 16056 bp, 18 predicted proteins | sample RifGroA2_FD_183992 | JGI IMG/M metagenome (GOLD analysis project Ga0209211, IMG submission 183992) | Groundwater microbial communities from Rifle, Colorado, USA - Groundwater A2 (SPAdes) (version 2) | ecosystem: Environmental > Aquatic > Deep subsurface > Groundwater | place: Rifle, Colorado... | reverse complement strand
TTTGGATTACATTTAGGTTATTTAATCAAGAAATAAAAATAACCGTGTCAACGTTAAATCGGCTACCAGATTTAACATATCCTCAAATTAAAAAGGGTATAAAATTCATTCCAATTGAATGGAAAAGCCTAATTGTGTTCTTCATTATTTTTGTTCAGAAAAAAGGTCATATTGGAATTACAATCTCACAGGAGGATTTAATTCAACATTAGACAATATTATGAGACCCCCATGTAGTTAACTACACAATTTAGCAAAGCGTTTTCATGACCAAAGGGCGTAAAACCTCAAACAATTATAGTTCTGTTTAAATAATTGGCGATAGTGAAATTGGTTCTAGCTGAAATGTATGTTGGCAATTGGCTTTGGTAACTATTTGTCACAACTTCAGATACTTACATCAAATCCTTTCCCAGGTTATCCGTTCTCAAATTCAAAATCAGCTATGGGTACGGATTTAAACCTTTAGCACCCCCCGGAAACCCCTAACAGCATAGTATGATTCTGCACCGTTGTGATACACAAAGACATGGTTGTACCGACGATCGCAAAAAAGGGCGCCGCCGAGTTTTCTAATTTCGGAAGGCGTTTTCACCCAACTCGAAGTTTTCGTATCGAAGGTACCAAGTTTCTGCAGTTCCCGGTATTGTTCTTCCGTCAAAAGTTCCATGCCCATGGCAGAAGCCATATCTATGGCACTATTTTCCGGTTTATGTTCTTTCCTTGACTCCAGCGCTTCACGGTCGTAACAAACGCTTCTGCGGCCTTTCGGGCTCTCCACGGAACAATCATAAAAAATGTATTCGCCCGTCTTTGAATCATGGCCAACAACATCCGGCTCACCGCCAGTCCGTTCCATTTCATTGAGCGACCACAGTTTTGCTCCGCCATCTGGCGCATCCAGCTTTGCTTGTATTTTGGTCCATTCAAGACCTGTATGCCGGTTCATGTTTTTCTCAAAACGACCTTTTAATACCCTGATGAGATATTCACGTTGTTCTGGTGTCAACCTTTTCATATTTTCCATTGTCAAAATCTTTTATTCCTATTAGCTTACAATATCTGTTTCTAAATATTTTCAAATATAATTGAATCTGGCTATTCAATAAAACGGTAGTGACTATAACCTTATTTTTCCGCCTATTTTGATATAAATCCAGGCCATGATAACAATTTGAATTATTTAGAAGTTTTATAATCCACGAAGATTTTTTTTAATTGTGGTTTTCAATTATAAGTGCCAAAATATTTACTAACACAAAAATCAAAAGGATACCTTTCGCAGCTCGGCCAGATACTTCCATAGTTTTCCGGTTTGTTGGTCAGGATGTAATTAACCGTATATTCCACATTGGGGGATGTCAATACCCCGCGAACTGATGCTGGTGGAATCCGTTGTTTTCTGATTTTTTTTGTTTAATTTTCAATTACAATTTCTTATTAAAGAATATGATCAAACCAATATCAGCCTATACAATCCTATTGTTTGGCTGCCTATTTATGAATTTTTCATATATATTTGCCCAGCAGGTAGTAAAAGGGAAATTGGTTGTATCAGAGTCTGATACTCCTTTAAAAGGTGCCCGGATAACTGTAAAAGGTACATCCGTTAACACGGTTACCGATGCCCATGGAAACTTCACCTTACACATCGACTCAACGGAAAACCCAACCCTGGAGTTCAATGCCAAGGGCTTTATCGGTAAGGAGATGGGCGTTTCATTCAATGAAAATACAATTTTAGATTTGGGCACGGTTGAATTGGTTTTCGACATTTACAACATTCCCTTCGAGGATCTTTTGAATATTAAAGTAGTTTCGGCCTCCAAATCGGATCAAAAATTTTTTGAAACTTCAGCCAATGTATCAGTTATTACCCGCAGTGACATTGAAATCAGCGGGGCTGAAAACATTCCCGATCTTTTAAGAAATGTGGCTGGGTTAGATATAATGTGTGGCTGGGCAAGCTCCATTGATGTTGGCGGAAGGGGGTTGAATCTGCTGGGAAATTCAAAAACCCTGGTTTTGCTAAACGGCCAACGGGTTAATAATGATTTCACGGGTGCTGTAAGGTGGGCGGAGATTCCTGTTTTTTTAAGTGAAATAGAGCGGATTGAAATTTTAACCTCTCCTCAATCTGCTCTTTATGGAGCCAATTCATTCAGTGCTTTGATAAACATCATCACCAAACCTGACTCTGACTTCAAGAGCACAGATATTGTGATGAGAATGGGAGAAAATGAAACACAGCAATACCAAATCGGATATGGGAACAACTTCAAAAATTTCGATTTCCGGTTTAACCTGGGGATGAACAAAACTGAAGGATGGGGCAACCGCGATTCAACTAAAATCAAAGAAAAGGTGATGCCTTATGTTAATCCAAATACAGGGGATACCCTGAGCGGTAAAATCAAAGACTGGTATAATCTTTCAAAAGCAACGTTCGACATTACCTACCATTTAAATCCGCAATCGAAGATTAATGTCTCCTGTGGAGTAAACTTCGGAACCGTTTCAAATCCCGATTTGAGTTCTTCGTTACTCAAAATTGCCGACAATAATTTTGACACCCATAATTTTCGCTCCATGCTCGAATACTCCAACAACTTTTCCGAAAATGCCCAACTTACCATTCAGGCATCATCGGTTCACGGAGAAGATTTGGGTGGTTATTACAAAGCAAAATACTTCAGGAATGATGGCAATGCGACTTTCAGATATAACTTCAGCGAAATAAACACGCTGGTATCGGGCATGAGTGCTGAAAATGTAAGTTCAAAGTCGCCTTACATGGAAAAAAATCAGGTGGACAAATTATTTGGGATTTTTGTGCAGGATGAGTTAAAAATCAATTCAATATTCAAGATTACGGCGGGCGTCCGATTCGACAAACACACCAGCCTCAACTGGCAATATTCTCCAAGGATTACCATGAATATCTCCCCAATAAAAAACCACTATTTCCGATTAGGTTTTGGCCAAGCCTTTAGAAAACCATCTTTTTTAGAAAATTATAATTACCATACAACAGGTACAAACTCTATAGTTCTCGGGATGGTTACTAGCGGCGGCCATAGCAAACCCGAAAAAATAAGCTCCTATAACCTTGATTATTATAACATCCTTGGAAAAATAACCGCAAAATTGAGCTTATTCAAAAACAACGTAACGGACTTGATTGATACCAAAAAAGTACAACCCTATGGAATATATAATTATGCCATCATTTATCAGAATCATGGGAAAATTAACATTAACGGTGGAGAGTTTGAACTTAAAGCTAAAACTTTTCAATATTTGGAATTTTTTGCCAACGTCTCGTATCAAACAATAAAATATGAAACTTCAATTATTGGCCAAAAAATAAGTGTACCCGAAATAAAAGGAAATGCCGGAGCTCAATTTAACTTGCAAAAGGGGTTGTTTGCAAATGCCGTTATTCATTACACCGGAAAAAAAGAGACCCAATATTCATATATTTATACCTTACCTGACAATAGCACCCAATATTATTTTATGCAACTGCCAGCTTCAAGCATCCTCGATATAAACCTGGGGTACAACCTAAAATTGTCGAAAATAAGGATGCAGTTTTCAGTTGCCTGTTTTAATGTATTCAATACAAAACATATTGAATATGCGGTCTTCGATTCCAGCAGAGCGTATTTCGGGTTAGACACACCGGAGCGGAATTATACCGAAGAAATGAAACGGGAGTTTGAAAACAGAAATGCCCTGAATGATCGTAAACTGATGTTAAATATGGAATTAAGTTTCTGAAATTAAATACATTAATAATATAATGTTTTTTGGGTGTCGTGGCGACATTGTAACTAAATCAGAGACAGGAAACAGTCCTTTAACTTTTCCCTTATAATTTTACCTCTTGGGTTTCTTTCCTTTTTTCTTCAGCCATTCCTCGTTTTGCTCAATTTCATGGATCACCGATTTCCAATTGGTGTCTCCCTCCTTTTCCTGAGCCACCTCCAGAATTTCTTTATACTCGGTTTTACTCATTTCAATCACGGTAATTTTACTACCCAAAAATTCCTGAATCTCATCCAGGATAGGTTTTTCCTCCTTGCTGCAAAAAGATATCGCCAACCCTTTTTCGCGGCCCCGCCCGGTACGCCCCACACGGTGCACGTAGTTTTCCGATTTGTCGGGCAGGTCGTAATTTATCACGTAGTCCACATTGGGAATGTCAATGCCCCGCGAACTGATGTCGGTGGCAATCAATATCTTCACGTCGCCTTTCTTAAAGCGGTTCATCACCCCAAAACGGTCGCGCTGATCTTTGTCGCCATGGATGGTAATAGATTCAATACCCACCCGTTCCATGGCTGTTTTCACACGTTCGGCCCGCACCTTAGTACGCACAAATACCAGAATTTTACTTTCGGGGTTTTCCTTGATCATCCGTTCCAAAAAGAACCGTTTGTCGTCCATCTCGATAAAAACCACGGAATGTTCCACATTTTTGGCTACCGGATCTTTTGGCGAAACCTGGATACGGATAGCATTCCGGACCAGGGAATAGGCCAGCTTTTTGATGGTTTCGTTGATGGTTGCTGAAAAGAAAAGCGTTTGGTGGTTCTGTTTCAGCTTCTTTTTAATATCCTGAATATCTTTTATAAAACCCAAATCGAGCATGTGGTCGGCTTCATCGAGGATGAGAATCTCGATCCGGTCCACCCGCAAATGACCCTGACTGATGAGATCGAACATACGGCCGGGAGTGGCAATGAGCACATCGAAACCGTCGTTGAGCTTGGTAATTTGCTGTTCCTGTTCCACTCCACCGTAAATTCCAAATGCTTTCACCTTGGTATGCCGGCTCAGTTTTTCAAAAACCTCGGTAATTTGTTGGGCTAGTTCGCGGGTGGGTACCATTACGAGGCAGCGGATTCCCTCGGCCCGTTGCTTGATTCGCCGCTTATGCAAAATATCGATGACCGGGATGGCAAAAGCTGCCGTTTTTCCTGTCCCCGTTTGAGCAATAGCCAGCACATCTTCCCCCTTTAAAATGGGTGGAATGGACTTAAACTGGATATCGGTGGGTTTGGTAAATCCCAGTTTGCTCAGGTTTTTTTTTAACTCTTCCGAAATATAGTAATCGTCGAACTTCATAGTCATCAGATTTTAGCGGCAACTGGCCGTGTTATTTTTAAAATCATTCAATGCCAAAGATACACCGTGCAAAACTATCAGGCAAACGGGCAAAAAATTGGGGAAGAAATGTTGTTGGGGTTATATCTTACCTACTACCAGCCACTGTTTTAGGCTATGCACCGTAATGACCTGCATAGTTGCGTCTGTATCTGCCGATACGAAACTTGCAAAACCTCTGAATCTATTATGGCGTATGAGCCTGTATTGTAACCAGTAGGTTTTTTATTTTAATAATTCTTCAATCTCCAGTTTCAAAGTTGGTAAGTGCCTCGCAATTGTCCCCCAAATAATCTCATCGTCAATTTTATCATAACCATGAATCACACGATTGCGCATGCTGATTATTTGTTTTTTGCTTGATATTTCAATTGTTGAATCAATCCTTTCAATTCTACTCATTGCTTCTCCAATAATCTCAAACTCACGCTCAACTGCTCTGCGCAACATTTTATCTGACAAATAAACTTTAAAATCACGTTTATCGGCAAGATAATTTTCAATTGAATCTATGGATTCACGTATATCAAATAGGAATTTCTTAATCTCAAGCTCCATAAATCAATGTTTTTGTTTGATTTACAGAATCTATAAAGTACGGGTTAGATAATGATTTATCGGTAACTAAATCAACCGGGCGATGAAAAAGGTTTTCAAACTTATCCGCTAAAACAAAATATGTATCGGCATAATCGCTATAATCCATAGGATTAAATGAGATAAGTAAATCAACATCACTTTGGGTCATTAAATCTATCAGTGCAAACAGAACCAAATGCAAATAGTGATTTAACATTATGAGTCATACATAATGCCTTGATTTTATCAATATTGTCAGTCAGTAATTTTTGCATATCAATATTTTTTTTACAAATCTACTTTTTTTATAAAACTTTTGCAAGGATCGTCTTTCTTCAATTGCTACACCTACCGCCTCCCAGCCAGGAACTATTAACTCATCTTTTGGTAGATAAAAACAGGGTGCCTGTTGATTGGTTTTTTGGAACTGGTAGTATTGAAATAGTTTTGAAACAAAATTCTAAGATATGAATCTTGCACTGATAAAAAGTTTTGCACCTATCGACCTGAAAGGAATAAAAAAAGCCGAACTCATGAACCGTATAGACCGAAAATTCGTGGTTCCGCAACACATGATTTCCGATATTCTGGCCGAAGTGATCGAATATTACCTTATTCTGGAAATTGATGGAAAACGGATGATGAACTACCTTTCGGTGTATTTCGACACGCCAGGCAATGAATTCTATTTGGCTCACCACAATGGGAAACTCAACCGGTATAAAGTACGAAAACGGATGTATCTGGACACAGGAACCTGTTTTCTTGAAATCAAATTCAAAAACAACAAAGGAAAAACCCAGAAAAGCCGGATTCTTACGACCAATGATCTGTTTGGTTTTAACGAATCGGATTTGGCTTTTCTAAAAAAAGACCTGCCAGTAGATCCCGTGATGCTGCAACCCAAAATCTCGAACCAGTTCCTTCGCATCACTTTAGTGAAAAAGGATATGAACGAACGCTGTACCATTGATGTTCATCTCAATTTTATCTATAATGGGTTGGATACCTCAATGGAAAACCTTGCAATTATTGAAGTAAAACAAGAGGCCAATTCTGCAAAATCGCCACTCGTCGAAATCTTAAACCAAAAGCACATCCATTCCATGGGTTTTAGTAAATATTGCATCGGCAGGGTACTTACCGATAATGATAATCAATTGAAGTATAACACCTTTAAGCCAAAAATCAGGAAAATTGAAAAAACCATACAAGTCTAAATCATAACTTAAAAATCATCAACATGTCGTTAGGAGAGGTTCATTCATTTATTGAGGAGGTTAAATTATTTGACATTCAATTAATTAACTTAAGTGATTCAGCAGAATTGTTCGTCAGGTTTGCTTTCAATACTCTGGTATTATTTATGCTCATCAAGGTGCTGTATGCCCGCCACAGCAACCGCAAAGATTTCTTTTTCAGCTATTTTGCCATTGGAATCACCGTGTTTTTGCTCTGCTTCCTTTTGGAGAGTGTTAAGCTGGAACTAGGTTTTGCCCTTGGTCTGTTTGCGGTGTTTGGTATCATCCGTTACCGTACCGATGCCATTCCCATTAAAGAAATGACCTATCTTTTCGTTGTTATCGGGGTTTCGGTCATCAATGCATTGGCTAACAAGAAAATCAGTTACACCGAATTGTTGGTTACCAACTTAGCCATTGTGGCTGGTTTATATGCCCTGGAAAAGGTGCTACGGCTCAAACAGGAAAATTCGAAGGAGATTGTTTATGAAAAAATTGGCAATATCCATGTGGATAAAGAAGCGGAACTGATGGAAGATTTGAAAGCACGAACAGGCATTTCCATCAAGCGGTTCGAGGTTAAAAAAATTGATTTCCTGCGCGATACCGCCAAAATTACCATCTATTACGATGCCAATGGCCATCTACAAACAAAATAACTGAACGCAAAATGAGGCAAAAAACGAAACCACGGATATTCTGGGTTGGAATTTTGATATATCTCATTGTTCCGGTAAACTCATTTGCTCAAAATAACACTTGGGAACTGTGGACCGGTGCTGCCCTCAGTAAAAAGATGACCGACCGTTTTAAGGTTTCGATAAACCCGGAGTTCCGTTTTGCCGGGCAATTTGACCAAAAAGAATGGCGGTTAGAGGCTGGAATAGATTACCTTCCCTTCCGGATTCTCGAATTGGGCATCAACTACCGGTTTAATTCCTTACATAACCCGGATGGAGATAAAACCAACAGCCACACGTTTAGCTCTGATGTAAGGTTTAAATATCCCATACAACGTTTTAAAATTGAAGCCCGGGGCAGGTTCACCAACTACAACGAATTTGGTGAACCTATAAACCTCGAAAACCCGTACCTGAGGTACCGGCTTAAGATGGAATATGACTTGCCAAACAGCAAATTTAGGCCAATGACATCGGTAGAGTGGTTCCATCAATTGAGCGAGCACGAAATCAATAAAATTAGGTATTCGGTTGGCGTTGATTATAGATTCAACAAAAAACACGCGTTGGGAGCCACTTATCATTATCAGGATTATTTGAAGAAGGAAAAATACCGGAATATGGTTGAGTTGAGCTATAAATTCAAATTTAATTAAAATCATTCCGTAAATTTGTGAAATAACAAAACCCAAGGGGATAAAAAACATGAAGCAGGATTACAAACCATAAAACCTACTGAATGAGGAAAATCAATACCCTGAAATTGGCGGAAATCGCCTCTATTGTTGTTATCTGGATCATCATTTTTTCATTTCCTACGTTTATCATCAAGGAAAATGATACTGTCAGTTGGAGCGGGGTTTTCCGATACTGGGAGCGGGTTTACCCCTATTTTGTCATTTTTGTTGTCAACCATTTTGTGCTCATCCCATTTTTACTATTTAAGAATAGACAGATACTCTACATTTTTTCAGCATTGATGCTGATTGCCTCCATTTCTGTTGCCTACTTAAACACCTTAGCATTTGAAGATAAACCGTGGAATAGAGAACCTGATTTTAAGGAACGTCCCTGGGAGAATAATCCTGATTCTGAAAAAAAACAATTGCAGTCTGATGATAAATTTAAACCCACGGATACCGAAATGCATAAGCCTGAAAAAGAACCCCGGAATAGAGATGACCGGGAACCATTCGAGCCGGGGCCGCCGAAACCACTTTCATTCCCAAGGTATTTGAACCTAGCGCTTATCTCACTTTTAATGGTAGGTTTCGACACTGGTATCCGGGTAGCTTTTAAATGGTCGGAATCGGAACAGGAAAAGAACAAACTTGAAAATGAGAACATCAAAAACCAGTTGGCTTTTTTGAAACATCAGGTAAGCCCGCACTTTTTCATGAACACCTTGAACAACATCCATTCACTCATCGACATCAACAGCGAGGAGGCTAAGGAAGCCATCATCAAGCTTTCAAAAATGATGCGTTACCTATTGTACGATTCCAATGAAAACCTGGTTCCCATTTCCAAAGAGATGGAGTTCAACCAGAGTTACATCAACCTGATGAAATTGCGCTTTTCAGATAAAGTAAAAATTGAGGTAAAGATACCGCAAGAAATCCCACCGCTGCGGGTTCATCCCATGCTGTTTATCTCGCTGCTTGAAAATGCCTTCAAACATGGGATTAGCTACAAAAACGAATCGTTTATCCACATAGAATGGGTGTTTACACCTTCGAGCATTCTTTTTGAGATATCGAACAGCAAACACCCGAACAACGTAAAGGAAGAGGCCTCGGGCATTGGGGTTGAAAATACCCGCAAACGGTTGGAATTGCTTTACAGCAACAGGTATCGCATGAACATTGAAGAAACAGACACCGTTTATACGGTAAGTCTTACTCTATTTACTTAAAAACCAATTAAAACAGAAGATATGGATTCCCTACTACGTTGCCTGGCGATTGACGATGAACCCCTGGCCCTGAAACAAATAGCCAATTATATTGAAAAAACACCTTTTCTTGAGTTGGTAACAACCTGTGAAAGTCCGTTGGAAGCGCTCGATGTGTTGAACAAAGAAGTTATCGACCTGATGTTTGTGGACATAAACATGCCCGATCTGAACGGGTTGGATTTTGTAAAGTTATTGGAAAAACATCCACTGGTGGTGTTCACAACGGCCCACAGCGAATATGCCATTGAAGGGTTTAAAGTAGATGCACTCGACTATTTACTGAAACCCATTGGTTATGCTGATTTTGTGAAAGCAGCCCATAAAGCCAAGCACTTTTTTGAATTGGAACAGACCCATGTGAAAGAAGAGATCCGATCGAATCAGGAATATCTGTTTATCAAATCGGAATATAAAATTGTGCGCATCAATTTCAGCGACATCAAGTATATTGAGGGTATGCGCGAATATGTCCGGATATTTACCGAAAACAACAAACCTGTGATGTCGCTCATGAGTATGAAATCCATTGAAGCCATGTTGCCACCTTCTGATTTTATGAGGGTGCACCGATCGTTTATTGTAAACCTGAATAAAGTAACTACCATCGAACGGCAACGCATTATTTTTGATGGAAAAACCTATGTTCCCATCAGTGAACAATACAAAGACAAATTCCAGGCGTTTATTGATAAGAATTTTATTTAAATTGAGCAGTCAGTGGTATCAAGATGTAAGTCAAAAAACAATTAGCTTTTTAGCAAATTAGCTCATTATCAACCCTGAAACCTCGGAACCGCAATGCAATAATGGTACACTGAATTTTACCGATTGATTATGATTTTTTATGGTTTCCTGTTTTTCCATTCATCCAACCCTGCAACCATTCCACCTTTTAACCTTGCAACCCGCAACTTCAATTTCCTGGCAAACTTTTGAACAAATTCCACGTTTTAATAGTTAAAATGCAAAAAATTAATTGGTACCAAAAAAATTTTGTATAATAAAAAATTATTCCATTATTTTTATCACGCTAAACCGATTTAGCAAATTGAACTTTTTATTAAATTTTAACCTTTTTTAGTAGAGTAATTTAAATTTTTTATTGACAGAATGAACCCGATACTTAAAAAGCTTCATATCGGCAGCATCGATCCTGTTTTGATTATGAATGCACCTGATGAGTTCCTTGAGATGGTAAAGCCATTGAATGTTGAGATTCATGAGGAGATTGCGGATTACTACAATTATGTGCAGGTGTTTGCTCATAACACCGAAGAAGCCCAGGATTTGATACAAGATGCACTCAGTGCATTGGAAACCGGGGGGTATTTCTGGTTCTGTTTCCCCAAAGAAACCTCTCCGGAATTAGATACTGACATTGACTATGAAGCCCTGAATGAGCTCATCGACTCGTTTGATCTTGAAGGAGTAACTCAGGTCCCCATTGACGAAAACTGGATGGCAATCAGGTTAAAATTTGCCGACGACCTGGAAGATGACGATGAATTAGTTTCCGGTGAGAAACTCAAAAAACGCTTCCACAACAGCGAGGACTAACGGATTGAAAAGCATTTAAAATGTAAGGCTATTTACTTAACTGTGATAGCCTTTTTTTATACCTGAGATTAGCAAAAAGTTAATTTTTTGCTACATTGTGCAGTCAAAAATGGGAATCTAGGGTCATATTTACTTTATGGTTAAGAAAATATTTCGTCCGGTTGAAATTGTTTTATTGGGTTACCTGGCCATCACGTTGGTTCCCGCGCTTTGGCAAACCAAAAACCATCCCTCAGGAGTTGGCACTTTAACCGCTCATTTGCTGTTAATGGTTTGCATAGCAGGTATAGCCTGCCTGTTTCAACGGTTGACACAGCCTAAAAACTGGCAAATCATTGTCCGGATACTGTATCCTCTGGCCTTGTTGGGTTTCTTATATGGCGAAACCGACTTTTTAAACAACGTTTTAGTCCATGAAAACCTCGATCCTCTCTTTGCCCAATGGGAATCGGCAATTTTCGGGTTTCAACCCGCGCTGGAGTTTTCAAAGGCTTTTCCTTCGCAACTTCTGGCTGAAACCATGTATTTTGGCTATTTTGCTTATTACCTGCTCGTTATTTTTGTGCCATTATACTGGCTCAAACAAAAAGGGTTACCGCAGACTGAAAAATTGGTATTCATCATCATCCAATCCTTCCTGATATTCTACCTGATTTTTGATGTACTCCCTGTTGCCGGACCTCAATTTCAGTATTCACAACTGCAACACGAAGTTCCCGATGGATATATTTTTGGTTTTCTGATTAAACGTATCCAACAAATTGGAGAAGCCCCCACGGCGGCTTTCCCAAGCTCGCACGTGGCTTTGTGCCTGATTCTGTTATATCAGGTGTATCGCGGTGAACGCAAACTGTTTTACTACCTGATGCCCATTGGCATTTTGCTCATTTTTTCAACAGTTTACCTCCGGGCGCATTATGTCATTGACTGTTTGGCAGCTATTTTAATTGCCCCGGTTATTTATAAATTGGTTCATACAATTCAGAAAATCCTTTTTGCCCATTTCCCTGCAATTTATAAACTGGCAGAACCAGTTCAAATGACCTCTATTCTTGAAATTAAAAATTATTAAATGCTATAGATATGGGAATCAAAATTATCGAAGTAACCACGAAAAAGCAATTGAAAGAGTTTATCCATTTACCTGCCAAAATCCATCAAAACCATTCCAATTGGATTCCTCCTATCTACATGGATGAATGGGTATTCTTCGATCCCAAAAAAAATCCGTTGTTTGGCCATTGCGACTACATCCGTTTGCTGGCATTTAAGGACGGACAAGCAGTAGGACGGGTAATGGGCCTGGTCAACCACAAATACAACCAATCACATAATGAAGAGGATGCCCGTTTTTCCTTCATGGAAACCTACAACGACCAGGAGGTGGCCAATGCATTGATTGAAGCGGTGCATCAATGGGCAAAAGATAAAGGTATGAAAAACCTTGTTGGCCCCTTAAGTTTTTCCGATAAAGACCCACAAGGTATGATGGTGGAAGGATTTGAACAACCTCTGGTGATTGCCACCAATTGCAATTTCCCCTATCAGGTCAACCTCCTTGAAAATATGGGTTTCGGCAAAAAAGTGGATTTGGTTACATATAAAATTGACATCCCGGAAGTCATCCCCGATTTATACCAAAAGATTTATGAACGCAGGTTGGTGGCAAATAACATTCACGTGATTGAGTTCAAAACCCGGAAGGCCATTAAACCATACATTATTCCTGTACTTGAATTATTGAACGAAACATTTAAAGACATTTATGCTTTTGCCCCCATGGAACGCCCTGAAATGGAAAAATTTGCCGACAGGTATTTGTCCCTTTTAAACCCGCGTTTCATCAAAATAATTGAAAATCAAAACAATGAACTGGTGGCTTTTATCATCACCATGCCCGACCTGAGTCCCGGAATTATCAAAAGCAGGGGTTATTTGCTACCCTTTGGCATTTTCTATATTTTAAATGCCCAGAAGAAAACCAACCAACTGAACCTGCTTTTGGGTGGTATCCGTTCCGATTTCCGCGATACCGGGCTCGATGCCGTTTTGGGTGTAAAACTTTTAAACGAGGCGCACGCCACAAACCTAAAATACATTGACAGCCATTTGGTATTAGAAACCAACACAAAAATGCGGGCAGAGCTGGAACGGCTGGGTGGTTACGTGTATAAAAGGTATCGGATATTTACCAAACCATTGCACCATTAAAAAGTTGAAAATTATAAGCTGAAAGTTTAAAATAAAGAATATTTTTGCGGTTACTGACCTTAACTTTTGAATTATTGTCATTAAATTACAATGTGTCAAAAAAAAATAAAAAACCATGTTTTTAGTTAAGTATTTATTGTTCGTTTTGCCTTTAACCCTCCTAATTCTTGCACAAAGCTGCAGTCTCGACGGAACCTGTTATAACCAGTTAGAGGTTCCGGTAAAACGGTTTGAGATGCCCGATTCGGTGGCCAAAGATTCCGTTGCCATTATCAAGGTGGTTTATCTGGTTTACAACAATTGCAGCAAACTAAATAATGTTTATAAACCCAGCGAGGGAGATACCATCAGCGTGCATATTGTTGCCGATTACAACGGCTGTACATGTCCCGATGTATTGCCCGACAGTGTAGCTACCATAGGATTTACACCAAAAGCAGTCCGGGATTATATCTTTAGAGCGATAAAATACGATAATACCATATTGCAAGATACATTGAAAGTATATAGCAACGTTGGCAACAACCCCTGAAAAGATACTTGCACACTGAAAATGCTAACTATGGTATGTTGTATGAATTGCATACTATAAATAGCTTTGGCATACTTTTAAAGCCAATGAAAGACAATAGAATATTAGTAAAATTTGGTGATAATGTTCGTAAGATTAGAAAAGAAAAAAATTTGTCGCAAGAACAATTATCTTTTAAAGCTGATTTACACAGGACATATATCGGAATGATTGAACGAGCCGAAAAAAATGTTACATTAATGAATATTGAAAAAATCGCAAAAGCATTAGAGGTTGATATTATCGAACTTCTAAAATAACTTTATGCCAAATTCGCCATATAAGGGAAAAAAGGTTTCCGAATGGAGTGCAATTACTGATAAATTAATTGCAATACATCCAATGACTACAGATGAAATTGTAGAAACCGTTCTCAAATCATGGGACGATATTTTCAACTCAAAAATTGGGTCATTTTCAATAGGTAAGGAAATTGAACCCAATCCTCAAATAATGAGTTTTCTTTTACATGAATTAGTTGCACATTATTTGGCTTTAAAGCATCCAGGTGTTTATAAAGCAGGGACTGAAAAAAGCGAAAAGGACATTCATTGTATAACAGATACTTCACTATCCATTGAAATAAAAGGCTCATCGCATCCAAATCAAATTTTTGCAAATAGGAGTTATGCACAACCACAATCCGGTAATGGTCAAAAAGACAAAAATGGTTATTACATTGCAATTAACTTTGAAAAATTTGATGATGTTAAACCAAATCTTCCAAAAATCTTGCTTATTAGATTTGGTTATTTAGAACATACCGATTGGATTGCTCAAACTGCGGCAACTGGACAGCAGGCAAGATTGTCGGCAGATGTTTATAATTTTAAACTAAAACAGATTTATCCTAAAATTGAAACAAAGTAGGTGACATTGCTTTTATCTCTTCCTGTTTAATTACATTTTCAAGCCTGTTTTTGATTGTTTGACAATAATCTTCTCTTATTTCAAAACCGATTGACTTACGATTGTTTTTCATACAAACTTCGGCAGTTGTTCCTGACCCCATAAAAGGGTCTAAGACCAAATTATTTTGGTTGGTAAAACCTAAAACCATCCTTGTTATTAAATCGACTGGAAATTGTGCTGGGTGGTCAGTTCTTTCTTCTGAAGACCTATTTGCGCCTGAAGTAACTTTTGCTATTTGCCAAACATCAGATGGATTTTTTCCAAGAGTATTACATCTCAGTTTTCCATTCTTTTTCTGATTTGGATACTTTACATCAGGGTCTCGTATATCATCTAAGTTAAAAGTATAGTTTTCATAATTTTTAATATACCATAAAATTTTTTCATTCCTTGGTGATAAATAATTTTTTGCAGCAACACCGGCTCCATAATTCCAAATTATTTCCTGATTTAAATAAAATTTCAACTTATCCCATAAAAGATATGTTATTGGGACAGCACGACCTTTATTTGGAACTTCCATATACCCAACATTCAGCAAATAACATCCATTACTTTTAGTAATATCATATATCAAGTCGCTTATTTCCGTAATCCAATTAACGAAATCATTGACTGGTTTAATATTTTCGTATTCCTTTCCAATATTATATGGTGGACTAGTTATTGTAGAATCAATTTTAATATTATTATCCCTTAATATTTTTAGACCTTCAAGACAGTCCATATTGTAAATAATAGAATCCTCGTTTTCATAAAAAGGATTACCCAAAACATTTTTTATTTTGTTGAACATGTTATGCTAATTATAGTATGCAAATGTAGGAACTTAAAATTAAAATACCAAGACTTGTTGGTAAATTTTTAAATTTGAATAAGAATGGACAGTTGCCAACAATGACTCATAAGTAATTGGGGGGTTAAGTGGTTGGTGTACTTCGCTCTTACTTGCAGACTTTCTGCACATGTAATAAGTTAGCGTCCACGTAGTCCCCAACTACTCATAGCCCCAACCGATACTGCGATATAATCACCCATCCAATCAACAGTAAGACACTTTAAGAAGATCCCCAAAAATTCATCCTGCAGTGTGAAAGTATTTGTTACTTTTGCAGCAAATTAATGCACGGCAACATGATCCTCCTCGACAAACCTTATGTGTCTGATTTATTGACA